>RCNH01000274.1_pt1 | contig 23662 bp, 24 predicted proteins | sample 2041161 | NCBI WGS metagenome assembly RCNH01 (sample SAMN09708215, study PRJNA481090) | Feces metagenome, whole genome shotgun sequencing project. | biome: feces | host: Leptonychotes weddellii | place: Antarctica: Sion Island | collected 2010-03-01 | reverse complement strand
GTATATCCGGCTTCACCTGCTTTGGCATTTTCGGGCTTCTGCCCGGCAACGGGGGCTTTCAGTGTGAGGTTCGCCTCCGAGACAGGGAGCTTGACCTGGTAGGCGTGGGGAGCCGATACGCCGCCTGCGGCGTGGTCAGTGGTCTCTTTTACCCGGGCAAAGAAGTAGTACTGATCGGGCAGGAGGTTGGTGAAGTGGCTGTCCGCCTGCCAGAAGGCCACGTTTTCTGCATGGGCATCGTGGGAATAGCCGTACTCCAGAGCAACGCCGGACAGGTTTGACACCTGCACCCGGACACCTAAGCCATCGGCATCGGGCTGGACGGCCTGGATGATCGCAGCTTCTCCCGTATAGGCCTTGTTAAGCCGTACCACATCGGGGCCGTACATCATAACGGAGTCCCGGATCCGGGTGAATTTCTGGTAAACGCCTGTGGGGGGATGGTAGGGGTAGTTTACCATGCGGAAGCCCTTTCCGTTGGGTTCTTGCACAATGGGGACAGAGAACAGGCCTGTAGAGGCAGCATCGTCAGAATCCGTCACATGTATCTTGGTAATGAGGCCCGTTTCCACATCGTAGTCCACACCCCAGAGGGTGATGGCATGGCCGCTAGGCCCTGAATCCTGGACGATGGAGAGCACTGTGGGGCCGTAGTGGAGCTGCCGGATCACCTGCTCGGAAAAGCCCTCCCAGGTAGTAAAGGCACGATCGCCGGTGATGCCGCCCACTGACTCGATATAGGGGAAGTGCTGATCCTCATAGGAGCCGTATACCTCGAACTTTTCCTGAGGCTTCCAGTTAAAGGAGATCCAGGACCAGTGATGGCAGGTGTTGTGGGGCAGCATCCACAGGTGTGCGCCCGGATCCTTGCCGGTGAGGGGGGTACCACTGCTGGGGATGGGGTTGTTGCTGGGGAAGCGCCCGGTAAAATACCAGCTGAGGGCTTCGATGGGTTCTCCGCTGGCATCCGGATCCCAGCCTGCCCGGTAGTGGTCGAAGATCTTCTCTTCCTCGGTCTCAAAACCGTAGCCGTTGCCGGGGAATACCTGGTTATACCGGTTCAGATACCAGGAAAGCAGATTGGAGACGGAGGCGGCAAAGCAAAGGCCGGAGTCGTAGTTGTGCCACTTTTTGGTGGCGTTCTTCCAGCCGCCGGACGCGGTCACGCCGGGGGCAAACAGGGTGCCTGTGGTTTTGTCCTTGCCGTTTTCCTTGAAGGTAAGGCGGCCCTTCAGATCCGGAATCCGGAGCACATAGTCTCCGAATTGATCCTTCTTGGGATAGTGGGGATCGTAGGGTTTAAAGTCTTCGTTTGTCCGTAGGCTGTCCGGATTGGGGACACCTGGGGCTTTTTTTACCTCTGCTTCTGAAGCCAGCACTCTGGCCGGGAGCAGGGTGAGGGTCAGGCAAAGCGCCATCACCCCGGCTAACAGTCTTTTTTTCATAAGCATACTTCCTTTTTGTTTGGGTGATCCAGAAATTTCCTATACTTCTTTAAAATATTTTACCATAAAATTCCGTATTATCAAGAGAAATTCGGAAAAATATGGGGAATAAATGGGCTTTTTGCACTTTTTTGGAGCGTTGCCACGAAAAAAGCCACCGACAGAACCTGTCGGTGGCAGCTGGGGCATTTTACACATTAACTATAGCACAATTTTAGGGAGAATCAAGGTGTGCAGGGGATAGGAATCCCCAATGGGGGAAAATGCCGGTGCTCAGAGCTGTGTCTGATCCAGAATCAGCTTAAATGCGCCGTATGCACCGGCATCGTTGCCAAGCTGGGCAAGGGCAAAGCGCACATCCCGAATGCCGTGGAAGGCGTATTTCCGGAAGTGCTGCTGCACACCCTCCAGAAGGGGGGCGCCTGCCTTGCTGACACCGCCGCCCAGCACGATCACCTCCGGGTCTACTACGGTGCAGACACCGGCCAGGAACAGACCCATGTAGTCATAGACCTGCTCCAGGATCTGCACTGCGGCCTCGTCCCCGGTCTTTGCCGCATCAAATACGTCCTTGCAGGTAAAATCCAGCTGACTGCGAAGCTGGGAGGGGGTGGAATTGGCGCTCAGATACTTGTGTGCCAGACGGACAATTCCGGTGGCGGAGCAGTACTGCTCTACGCAGCCCCGGTTTCCGCAGTTGCACACCGCCGTCTCCTGGGGATTTATGACCATGTGTCCGAATTCGCCGCCTGCGCCGTGGGCACCCAAAATAACGGAGCCGCCGGAGATGATTCCGCCGCCCACACCGGTGCCCAGGGTGGCCATGACCATATTCTGGTAGCCCTGACCACCGCCCTTCCAGCACTCGCCCAGAGCCGCAACGGTTGCGTCGTTGCCTGCGGCCACGGGGAAGCCTGTAAGCGCCTCAAGGGCCTGCTTCAGATTGAAGCTGCCCCAGTGGAGATTGACACATTTATTGACCACGCCCTGGCTGTTGATGGGGCCGGGAACGCCGATGCCGATGCCTAGGATCCGGCAGGGGTCTATGGCGTTGACCCTTAAAAAGTCTGCAATGGCTGCTGCGATGTCCGGCAGGATCTGCCCGCCGTCGTTATCTGTATTTGTAGGGATCTCCCATTTATTGAGGAGCGTACCCTCTTGATCGAAATATGCAATTTTCACGGTTGTACCGCCCAGGTCTACACCAAAGCCGTATTTCATAAATCCGTGCCTCCTTCAAAATAGTTAAGACGATTATACACAATGAAGCCTTAAAAAGCTATAGGGAGCTTGCCCGGAAAAACAGAAAAACACCGCCGCCGGGTGGCAACGGTGTTTCCTGCTTAAGATCAAAAAAGAAGAGAGGTAGAAAAGAGGGGTTTTTGGAAGGGTGGCGGATATCGGCTTCCGCTTACCTTCTGGTATTAGGATACAAGGGGGTTTTGAACGCATAATGACAAGAATGAAAACAAAAATCGACAAATTTATGAACAAAAAAACAGCACCGGAAATTCCGGTGCTGTGATTTGTTTGCGGATTAACCCTCGGAACGCATCTGAGCGAAGCACTCGCTGCAGTATACGGGACGATCGGACTTGGGCTCAAAGGGAACCTTTGCCTCACCGCCGCAACGGGCGCAGGTAGCGGTGAAGAATTCACGGGGGCCACGAGCGTTGTTCTTACGAGCATCACGGCAAGCCTTGCAGCGCTGGGGCTCATTCTGGAAGCCACGCTCTGCGTAGAACTCCTGCTCACCTGCGGTGAAAACAAATTCGTTGCCGCACTCTTTGCAAACTAAAGTCTTATCTTCGTACATTGATTATACCTCTCTTCGGTTTGTTATGCCCCGTGAAAGTCCGTCCATAATTGATTGGTGGTAACGCAGGGTCTAGTCTTGTGACGATAGAGCGTCACTAGTCGGATTATACACAAGCCATAATCTTTTGTCAATGCTTTCCTAAATTTTTTCTTTCCGTACTATATGTTTGGTGAATTATACAAAATGGCCCCGGGAAATTCCGGGGCCGTTTCCGACAGATTAAACCTGAAACCGTGCCTGTCCCTCACAGGGAATGTGCAGATGGTCGTAGGCAAGCTGGGTGACGCAGCGCCCTCTGGGGGTGCGGGTCAAAAAGCCCAGCTGCATGAGATAAGGCTCATAAACGTCTTCCAGTGTGACGGCCTCCTCGCCGATGGTAGCTGCCAGGGTCTCCAGTCCCACCGGGCCGCCTGCGTAGTTTGTAATAATGGCGGTGAGCATTCTCCGGTCGATAAGGTCAAGACCCAGCTTATCCACCTCCAGACGGGAGAGGGCCAGATCCGCCGCCTCTTTTGTAATGGTGCCGTTGCCCATGACCTGGGCAAAATCTCGAACACGGCGTAAAAACCGGTTGGCGATTCGGGGGGTTCCCCGGCTGCGGGAGGCAATCTCCATGGCTCCCTGGGGCTCAATGTCCATGCCCAGAATGGTGGCAGAGCGGGTGACGATCCGGGACAGCTCCTCCGGAGAGTACAGCTCCAGACGGAGGCTCACGCCGAACCGATCCCGGAGGGGAGCCGACAGCTGGCCTGCCCGGGTGGTGGCGCCGATCAGGGTGAATTTGGGCAGATCCAGACGGATGGAGTTGGCAGAAGGCCCCTTGCCCACAATGATATCGATGGCAAAATCCTCCATAGCCGGGTAGAGGATCTCCTCGACCACCCGGTTGAGCCGGTGGATCTCGTCAATAAACAGGATGTCGCCGGGGTTTAGGTTTGTAAGCAGTGCCGCCAGATCCCCGGGCTTTTCAATGGCAGGGCCGGAGGTGATGCGGATATTGACCCCCATCTCATTGGCGATGACCCCGGCAAGGGTGGTCTTGCCCAGACCGGGAGGGCCGTAGAGCAGGGTGTGATCCAGCGGCTCGTTTCGCAGCCGCGCGGCTTCAATATATACAGATAAATTTCCCTTGGCCTTCTCCTGCCCGGTGTAGTCGGACAGCAGCTTGGGCCGCAGGCCGATCTCCCCGGCATCCTGGGGGGCGAAGGTGGGGGAAATAATGGGGGAGCTGTCCAGCTCCTGGGAAAATTCCAGACTCATAATGACCTCCTACATGAGGAAAAAATTAAATTCAGCCCTTCATAACCATGGCACGGAGGGCAAAGCGCACCATCTCCTCGGTGGTGGCGTTTGCATCCACGCCCTTGAGGGCGGCGGCAATCTCCGCCGGGGAGTAGCCCAGCTCCTGGAGGGCCGCATTTGCAAGGGCGGCGGCATTTCCGGATGCCGGGGAAGCGGACACAGTGGGGCCGGAGAAGTCCAGCTCGGTACCGGAAGAGCCCATCTTGTCCTTCAGTTCCAGAATGATCCGCTGGGCGATTTTTTTGCCCACGCCCTGGGCGGCGGTCAGCAGCTTTTCGTCCCCGGTCATCACCGCAAGGGTGAAATTCTGGGGGCCGGAGGCCAGGATCGCCATGGCGGCCTTGGGGCCTACGCCGTTTACGGAGGTCAGCAGGCTGTAGCAGTGCTGCTCCTCCCGGCTGATAAAGCCGTAAAGGTCGAAGGCATCCTCCCGGATGGACTCGGTGATATAGAGCTTTGCGGGCTTGTCCAGTTTCAGCTGGGCGGCGGTATAGGCGGTGACACGGCAGCCGTATCCCACGCCGCCGCAGTCGATCACAGCAAGACCCGGCTCTAAAACCGTGACCGGGCCGGAGACATAATAAAGCATAAGAAACGCTCCTAAGGATTCTGAATTTTGGCAAGCAGGGAGGTACTGGAGCGGGCGTGGCAAAGGGCGATTGCCACCGCATCGGCGGCATCGTCGGGCTTTGGCACCTGGCTCAGGTTTAAAATCCGCTTGGTCATGTCCATGACCTGGCGCTTGGTTGCGTTGCCGTAGCCCACCACAGCCTGCTTTACCTGCATGGGCTTATAGGAAAAGACCGGAAGCCCGGCCTGCTGAATGGCCAATAAAATGACGCCCCGGCTCTGGGCGACGCCGATGGCGGTGGTCACATTGTGTCCGAAAAACAGCTCTTCGATGGCAACCGCCTGGGGCTTTGCCACCTCTAAAAGCTGCTGCATGTCGTTGTATATGATTTCCAGCCGTGCGGAAAAGTCCATCCCGGCCGGGGTCGTGATTGCGCCGCAGCGCAAAAGGGCGTACTGGTGGCGCTCCGCTTCGATAAGGCCGAAGCCTGTAATGCCGTAGCCCGGGTCAATGCCTAAAATGCGCATCAGCCATGCCCTCTGAAAAAGTTAAGATAATAAAAAATAAGGAAGACGATAAAAAGCACAAGACCCACACGGGCCATCCACACCTGCCAGGCGGGACGTTCCACGTACCGGGGCTGCTCCTGTACCGGCTCCTGGTTCTGATTTTCCTGCTGCATAGGGTTCACCTCCTTTTTATGATAGCACATTTGTTTTGTTTTTCCTATCTCTTTTTTGTAAACAGGGGCATGATTTTTAAGGTTTGGGAAATACTGCTTATAAAAGGCGGTGGTTTTTTGGAGCATTTTTCCTGTAATACAAAAATTTATTCCGGGGCCGGAGCCCTGTCGGTGCTGGGAAAACTGGGGTGCCGGAGGCTCATGATCGTGTCCGACCCCTATTTTGCCAAAAACGGAACGGCGGAGAAAATCGGCACGATTTCCGGTGCTGAGGCGGTGGAGATTTTCAGCGGGGTGACCCCGGACCCCTCGGTGGAGCTGGCGGCGGAGGGCACGGCCCGGATGCGCAGCTTCCGGCCCGACACGGTGGTAGCGCTGGGGGGCGGCAGTGCCATGGACTGCGCAAAGGCCATGACCTATTTTTCCGGCCTTCCCGTAAAGCTGGTGGCGGTACCCACCACCTCCGGCTCCGGGTCGGAGGTGACGGATTTTGCCATCCTCACCCACGGAAGCGTGAAGCATCCTCTTGTGGACAGAAAGCTGCGGCCGGATATGGCCATTCTGGACAGCGATCTGCTCCAGCAGCTGCCCCCCTCTGTCATTGCCGATGCGGGCTTTGACGTGCTGAGCCACGCCCTGGAGGCGCTGGCAGCCAAGGGGGCCGGGGCCTTTACGGATGCCCTGGCGACAGATAGCTTCTGCACGGTGTTTTCTAAGCTGAAGGCCTCCTTTTCCGGGGCTCGAGCTGTGCGCCTGGATATCCACAATGCAGCCACCATGGCAGGCCTTGCCTTTACCCAGGCGGGTCTGGGGCTCTGCCATGCCATGTCCCACACCCTGGGGGGCATGTTTCACATCCCCCACGGCAGGCTCAATGCCATTTTGCTGCCTGCGGTCATCGCCTGCAACGCAGAAAAGGCGGCGGAGAAATACGGAGCCCTCGCAAGGCGGGCAGGTCTGGGGGGCAGTGCGGATACCATTGCGGTGCGCAATCTGCGAAACGGCCTTGTGAGCCTGCGCAAGGAGCTGGGGCTGCCTGCAACGCTGGCTGAGGCAGGGGTATCCCCTCAGCAGGTGCGGCAGAAGACGGAAGAAATTATAGGGGCGGTGCTCCAGGATCCCTGCGGAGACTCTAACCCTGTAGCGCTCAGCAGAGATGTGGTTGCCCGGGTGCTCCGTGAGGTGATGGGCCATGGGTGAGAGGCTTTGCTCTGTGGGGCTGGATGTGGGGACTACCACCACCCAGATGATCCTCTCAGAGCTGTATGTGGAGAACCGGGCCTCCAGCTTTGCGGTGCCGGATATGGCAATTACGGAGCGGAAAATCCTCTACAAGTCCCCGGTGCATTTTACCCCCCTTCTGGATGAGAGTCATGTGGACGGGGAGGCCATCCGACACATTGTGGAGCAGGAGTACCAGAAGGCCGGGATCTCAAAAGAGCGTGTGGACACGGGGGCCATCATCATCACGGGGGAGAGCTCCCGGAAGGAGAACGCCAAGGCGGTGTTAGACAGCCTGTCCTCCTTTGCCGGGGAGTTTGTGGTGGCTACCGCAGGCCCGGATCTTGAGAGTATTCTGGCCGCCAAGGGCGCCGGGGCGGTGGCCTATTCGGAGAAGACCGGGAAACGGGTGCTGCACATGGACATCGGCGGCGGAACCAGTAACCTTTCTCTCATTGAGGATGGGAAAATCACCCAGACCGGGTGCCTCAACGTGGGGGGAAGACTGTTAAAATTCGACCCTTCCGGGACAGTTACCTATGTGTCTCCGGTGCTTCGGGGGCTTACCACGATGAAAGTGGGGGACAGGCCCACAGAAGGGGAGGTCATGGCGGTGGCGGAGCTGCTGACCCAGGCGCTTCAGATGGCGGCAGGCCTGCAAAGAGCCACAGACCTTCTGAAAAAGCTCACAACAGAGGAGGTCACCCATGTCTGGCATGCAGATGCGGGGGCGGTTATCTCCTTTTCCGGGGGTGTTGCCGACTGCATCGACAAAGAGCAGCCCTTTTTCGCGTTCGGGGATATGGGGCCTGCCCTGGGCAGAGCCATACGGAGGAGCCTCCTTTGCCGGGGGGAGTATATGCTGGGCAAAGAGACCATTCGGGCTACGGTTATTGGAGCCGGGTGCCACAGTGCACGGCTCTCCGGCAGCACGGTGTTTTACCGGGGCATTTCCCTGCCCCTTAAAAATCTTCCGGTGGTGAAGCTGTCACCTGAGGAACAGACCTGCCCGGAGGTGATCGCCCGGAAAAAGGCCGCCAAGGATCAGGAGCTGGTGGTGCTGGCCATGCCCGGGTACTGTGCGCCCTCCTATGGGCAGGTGCAGAATCTGGCAAGGGCCATTGCGGAGGGCGTAAAGGGCGGCCCAATCCTTGTGTGTCTGGAGCAGGACATGGCAAAGGCACTGGGGCAGTGTCTTGCGCTGGGGCTGCCCCCGGACACGCCCTGCCTGTGCATTGACCGGCTGCATCTGGAGGAGGACAGCTTTCTCGATGTGGGAGCGCCCGTGGGGCCTGCCCTGCCGGTGGTTATCAAAACGCTGATTTTGTCACAATAAGAGGGGTTTTATGAAACTAAAAACGACTTTACTTGGAAAAACCTACACATTTACAGATATCAAACAGGTGCTGGCTAAGGCAAACGAGGAAAAGACCGGAGACAAGCTGGCAGGTCTGGCGGCGGAGTCTGCCCAGGAGCGTGTGGCGGCAAAGGTGGTGCTGTCGGCCCTTACCCTGGCAGATCTCCGGGAGCACCCGGCGGTACCCTATGAGGAGGATGAGGTCACACGGATCATCCAGGACGATGTAAACGAGAAGACCTACCAGAAAATTCGGAACTGGACGGTGGCGGAGCTGCGGGAGTGGATCCTTGCAGAGACCACCAGCGGCGAGGACATTCGGCGCATCAGCCGGGGTCTTACCTCCGAGATGGTGGCGGCGGTTGCAAAACTCATGAGCAATCTGGATCTCATTTACGCCGCCCATAAAATTCACATCACCGCCCACTGCAACACCACCATCGGTCTGCCGGGGACCCTGTCCTGCCGCTTGCAGCCCAACCACACCACCGACGACCCGGACGGCATTACGGCTTCCACCTTGGAGGGCCTCAGCTTCGGTGCGGGCGATGCGGTGATCGGTCTAAACCCGGTGACCGACTCCCCGGAGCAGGTGGGGAAGGTGCTGCGCCGGTTTGAGGAAATTAAGAATCACTGGGAAATTCCCACCCAGATCTGTGTGCTGGCCCATGTGACCGCCCAGATGAAGGCGGTTCGGGAGGGTGCGCCCTGTGACCTTATCTTCCAGTCCATTGCAGGCAGCCAGAAGGGCAATGAGGCCTTCGGCTTTACGGCTGCGACCTTGCAGGAGGCCCAGGACCTGCTGCTCCATGAGGGTACCGCCCAGGGGCCTAACGTCATGTATTTTGAGACAGGGCAGGGGTCTGAGCTGTCCAGCAATGCCCACTTTGACACCGACCAGGTGACCATGGAGGCCCGGTGCTACGGCTTTGCCAAGCGCTATTCCCCCTTCCTTGTGAACACGGTGGTGGGCTTTATCGGCCCCGAGTACCTGTACGATGCACGGCAGGTCACAAGAGCCGGTCTTGAGGATCATTTCATGGGCAAGCTCACAGGCATTTCCATGGGCTGTGACTGCTGTTACACCAACCACATGAAGGCAGACCAGAACGACATTGAAAATCTGGCGGCCCTTTTGACCATGGCAGGCTGTAACTATTTTATGGGCATTCCCCACGGGGACGACATTATGCTGAATTACCAGACCACCGGCTTCCGGGAGACGGCAACCCTCCGGGAGCTGACAGGCAAGACTGCCATCCCGGAATTCCAGCGGTGGCTGGAAAAGATGGGCTTTGTGGAAAACGGCAGGCTCACGAAAAAGGCCGGAGACGGCTCGGCACTGCTATTTTAAGGAGGGCTACCTATGAATAAAGAAGAACTGAGCGCGCTGGTGGCCCAGATTTTACAGGGCATGGGGCAGGAACCGGCGGTGAAGGCCAGCGACTATAAGCCCGCAAATCCCGGCCCCCAGCAGCCGGAGACCCACTATGAAGACGGGGATTTTGTGGAGGATATCTCAAAGCTGGATCTGAGAAAGCTCTATCTGACGGAAGACCCCGCAGACGGGGAGGGGTTCCGAAAGCTGAAGGAGAAGACCCCTGCACGGCTTGGCTGCGGCAGGGCCGGCCCCCGGTATAAGACACTGACCATGCTCCGGTTCCGGGCAGACCATGCGGCGGCCCAGGATGCGGTATTTTCTCAGATCCCGGAGGATTTTGCGGAGAAAAACGGACTGATCGGGGTCCAGACCCGGTGTAAGGATAAGGATATGTATTTGACCCGGCCCGACTACGGCCGCAGCTTCGATGAGGAAAACCAGGCAAAGCTCCGCTCTGCCATTACAGGGAAGCCCAGAGTGCAGCTGGTCATCGGCGACGGCCTTTCCTCTGCCGCCATTTTGGCAAACGCCATGGACTGCATGGCAGCCATCCGGGACGGACTGAAGGTGCGGGGCATTGAGACGGGGCCTGCCATTTTTGTGCGGTACTGCCGTGTGGGCGCAGGAGATGCCATCGGGGATGTGCTGGACTGCGAGCTGGTATGCGTACTGGTGGGAGAGCGCCCCGGCCTTGTGACCGATAAGAGCATGTCCGCCTATATCACCTACAAGCCCCACACGGGGGTGTCGGAATCCGCCCGGACGGTTGTCTCCAACATCCACGCCCAGGGTACCCCGGCGGTGGAGGCCGGAGCCCATGTGGCGGAGCTGATCGACACCATATTAAAGCGGAAGGTATCCGGCGTGGGGCTTCATCTGGAGGGAAACCCATGAGCAAGGTAAAGATTTTGGCAGTTCAGTATCTGGCAAGCGCCGCCCCCTCCCTGTGCAGGGCGCTGGGCGCACCGGAGGGCTACCCCTGTCTGGGGCTCATCACCACCGACTGCGACGACGCCACCTATATTGCCCTGGACGAGGCCACCAAGGCCGCCGATGTGCAGGTGAGCTACGGCAGGAGCTTTTACGGCGGTGCCTCCAATGCATCTACCCCCTACGCCGGGGAGGTCATCGGGATTCTGGCAGGCCCCACGCCGGGGGCTGTCCGCAGCGGCATGGAGGCGGTGATCGGCGCTCTGGACACCATCGCCTTTCGGGAAACCGCAGGGGTGCCGTATTTGGCCTACACCGTCAGCCGCTGCGGCAGCTTTCTTGCAAAGGAGGCAGGGGTTTCCGAGGGAAGTCCCATTGCCTATCTGATTGCGCCCCCCCTTGAGAGCATGTATGCCATGGATGGGGCGCTGAAGGCTGCCGATGTGACTCTCTGCACGTTATATGCGCCACCCAGTCAGACCAATTTCGGCGGCGGTCTGCTGACCGGTACCCAGTCAGCCTGTGAGGCGGCATGCGCCGCCTTTGCCGAAGGGGTAGCGGAAGTGGCAAATCATCCCACAGGAGGTTTCTATGGACTTAGATAAGGATTTACAGGCCCGGCAGCAGGCAAGAGACTGTGCAAAACGGGCCGAGACAGCTCAGAAAGGGCTGGCCCGGATGAGCCAGCAGAAGCTGGATGCCATTGTGGAGGCGGTGGCAAAGGCCTTTGGGGAAGCCTCCCGGGAGCTTGCCCAGATGGCGGTAACGGAGACGGGCTTCGGCAATGCGGAGGATAAAAAGCGGAAAAATGACTTTGCCTCCCAAACGGTACTATCTGCCATCCGGGATATGAAGACCGTAGGGGTATTAAAGGAGAACGAGCAGGAAAAGCTATGGGAGGTCGGTGTGCCTGTGGGGGTCATCGCCGCCATTGTGCCCAGCACCAATCCCACCTCTACCGTGTGCTATAAGGCCATGATTGCCCTGAAATCCGGCAATTCCATTGTATTTTCGCCCCACCCCAAGGCCATCCGCTGCACCCTTCGGGCGGCGGAGATCGTGGGCAAGGCGGCGGAGGCTGCCGGAGCACCGGAGGGGTCTGTCTCCTGCCTCACCATCCCATCTATGGCCGGGTGTCAAGAGCTGATGACCGCCCCGGAGGTGCGGCTGATTCTGGCAACAGGAGGCCCTGCCATGGTAAAGGCGGCCTACTCCTCCGGTAAGCCTGCCATCGGCGTGGGAGCCGGAAACGGCCCTGCCTATATCCACCACTCTGCGGATGTGCACAAGGCCCTTAGCTGCATTCTCCGCTCCAAGACTTTTGACAACGGAACCGTGTGCGCATCGGAGCAGAGCATCATTGTGGAAAAGTCCATGGAGGAAAAAGTGAAAGCAGAGGCATCGAAACTGGGCTTTTACTTTATGGACACCCAGCAGGCAGGTGCACTTGCGGGGCTGCTGTTCCGGCCCAGCGGTGCTCTGAATCCGGAGATTGTGGGAAAACCTGCCGCGCTCCTTGCGGAAAAGGCGGGATTTTCCGTGCCTGCCGGGACGAAGATTTTGGTGGCTCGGGAGCAGGAGGCAGGCCCCACCCGGCCCTACTCCATGGAAAAGCTGTGTCCGGTGCTGGCGTTTTTCGTGATGGACACGGAGGATGCGGTGCTGGAGCGGGCCATTGAGGTGCTGACCTTTGAGGGCAGCGGCCACACCTTTGCCATGCACGCAGAGGACAAAGAGGCGGTGCGGAAATTTGCCCTGCAAATCCCCGTATCCCGGTTTCTGGTGAACACCCCGGCGGCCCTGGGCGGCATCGGTGCCACCACGGGACTGTTCCCGGCTCTCACTCTGGGCTGCGGGGCCGTGGGGGGCAGCAGCTCCTCCAATAACATCTCCCCCATGGATCTCATCAACATTCGCCGGGTGGCCTGGGACAATGAGCAGCAGGAAACGCCCCAGTGTGACGACAGCCTTGTGGAGCTGCTCACAGCAAAAATTCTGGAACGACTGAAGTAAGGGAAAGGACGTATGGAAATGAACACAAATTCTCTGGGTATGATTGAAACAAAGGGTCTTGTCGGCGCAATCGAGGCAGCCGATGCCATGGTAAAGTCTGCAAACGTGCAGCTGGTAGGCAAAGAGCAGGTAGGCGGCGGTCTTGTCACCGTGATGGTGCGGGGTGACGTGGGTGCCGTGAAGGCGGCTACCGATGCCGGTGCGGCGGCAGCGGAAAAGGTGGGCGAGCTGATTTCCGTCCATGTGATCGCAAGACCCCACACCGAGGTGGATGCCATCCTGCCCCACGGACGGACACCCCAGACCCCCAATCAGGGTAAATAATGCTCTATACGAAGGAGCATGTCCGGGACAACATCCGCAACCGGGAGGGCAAGCGGGTCTTCTATCTGGGAAAAGGGGATCAGCTCACCAGTGAGGCCAGAGATTACCTTGCCGGGGAGCGGATCGAGATTCTGCCCGGGGACAGGGCAAAGCCCCAGCAGTATGTGCTGCTGAGCGGAGCCGCTTTGGAGGAAAAGCCGGAGCACATGACCCATCTGAAGGGAAATGTGCTGGTAGAAAAAACCCACCCCCGAATCGCCTTTCGGGGGGCGGTGGATACCCTGGAGGGGGAGCTTTTGCTGTGCATACCCCAGACGGAGGGGACTGCCCGCCGCCAGCTGGAGGAGATTCTGGCCTATACCCGCAGTCTCATCCGCTGGGATGTGCTGGAGGAGCCGGTGCAGCAGGAAAAACTCTGCGGCCTCACCCCCGGGGAGATCCGGGAGCGGAGCCACTTTCCCCAGAAGTTTTACGGCATTCCCCACTTTATGCCCTCCCCGGAGGACGGCCTGCCGCTGCTGCTGGTAAACCGTGTCCGATGCGCCGCAAGAAACGCAGAGCTTCGAGCGGTGGATGCCTTTACAGACCGGGAGGGAAACCCCACCCGAAAAGATCTGCTGCAGGCCATGAACCGGCTGAGCAGTATGCTCTATCTTGTGATGCTGCAGCTGAAGGCAGGGGGTAAGGAGTGAAGAGATGGAACTGGAGAAATTAACAGATGCGGTGCTCAGCCGGATCTTTGTGGAGCTGGAGGCCTCCGGCCGCCATGTCCATGTGACACGGCAGCAGGCCATGACCCTGTTCGGCCACGGGCTGACCCCCAAGCGGGAGCTGTCCCAGCCGGGGCAGTTTCTGTCCAACGAACGGGTGACGGTGGTTGGCCCCAAGGGGGAATTTCAGAATGTGGCGGTGCTGGGGCCGGAGCGCCCGGAGGGGCAGGTGGAAATCTCCCTCACGGACGGCGTGGCTCTGGGGATCACCCCGCCTGTGCGGATGTCCGGCTCGGTAAAAGGCACCCCAGGGGCGCTCCTTTTGGGGCCGGAGGGACAGGTGGAGCTGGAGCATGGGGTCATTGCGGCCCAGCGCCACATCCACATGACCCCGGAGGATGCGGCCCGGATGGGCGTTCGGGACAAGCAGGTGGTGCGGGTGCAGGCCTATACCGCACGGCCTGTGGTGTTTGAGGATGTGGCGGTACGGGTAAGCCCGAATTTTCGCACCAGAGTACACCTTGATTTTGACGAGGCCAACGCCTGCGGCTTTCAAAAGGGGGATTTGGGGAGGATTCTGCCATGAGTAGAGCGCTGCTTGTGGGAAGTGAGCCCCCCTGCGATCTGGGCTATACCTACGAAAAGGAGCCGCCCTTTGAGGCGGTGGTCATCGGCTCGCTGCCCCTGTCTCAGGCGCTGCATCTGAGCGATGACCGGATTTTACAGGCACTGGCAGAGGGAAAGTCCGTGGTGCTCTACACGCCCGGACTGCCCCAGGTGCCGAAAAACCGGGCGCTTTCGGCCTCTCTGGCCTCTGCCCGACGGGAGATGAAGAGCTGGGGCATCCTCTTTACAGACGGTGCTCAGAAGCGGCTCATCACCGCACAGGAGGCAAAGCTGATGCGCCAGGCGGGAAAGCGACCCGGTGCCGGAGCGGTGCTCACCCCTCTGGCAAAGGAAATACTGGAGGGAACGGATTGAAAATCGGAACGGTGACAGGGGCGGTCTGGTCCAGCCGGAAGGCCGGATGCCTGATGGGACAGACATTTCTGGTAATCAAAACCCCGGAGGGGGAAGTGGTGGCAGCCGATCAGGTGGGGGCCGGAAGCGGTGACCGGGTGCTGCTGGTCACAGGGACGGTTGCCTCCCGCTTCTGCATGGAGGCCCCTGTGGATGCGGCGGTGGTTGCCATTTTGGATCCGGAGGGGAAGACATGAGCGCTCACGAGATACTCATCTGGATCATGGCGCTGTTTGCGCTGGCAGGAGCCGCAGACCGGATCTTTGGCAGCCATCTGGGGATCGGCACGGAGTTTGAAAACGGCATTCTCTCCATGGGCTCTCTGGCCCTTGCCATGCTGGGCATTATCTCCTTTGCCCCGGTGCTGGCGGGGCTGCTGCGGCCGGTGGTTGTGCCGGTTTTCTCCCTTTTGGGGGCGGATCCTGCCATGTTTGCAGGCTCTATTCTGGCCTGCGATATGGGCGGCGGCCCCCTGGCCCAGCAGATGACCTCAGACCCCCAGGCTGCACTCTTCGGGGGCGTGCTCTGCGGTAGTATGCTGGGAGCTACCGTGGTATTTACCATCCCGGTGGCCCTGGGGATCCTGGAGCCGGAGGACCGTCCGGCCCTTGCCAAGGGGATCCTGGCCGGGGTGGTGACGGTGCCTGTGGGATTGCTGGCAGGAGGCCTTACGGCAGGGTTTCCTCTGCTCATGGTTTTGAGGAACCTCATCCCCATTGTGCTGATTGCGGCCCTCATTGCCCTGGGCCTTTGGAAGGCTGAGGGGGCCATGATTAAAGGCTTTCAGTACTTCGGAAAAGGGGTCATTGTGGTCATTACCATCGGTCTGGCTGCCGGAATTTTTGAGAGCCTTACGGGGCTCACGCTGATTCCCGGCATGGCCCCTCTTGAGGAGGGCTACGCCACGGTGGGGGCCATTGCCATTGTGCTGGCAGGGGCCTTTCCCCTGGTGTACACCCTCACAAAGCTGCTGCGCAAGCCCCTTATGAAGTTGGGAAAGGCGCTGGGGGTCAACGACACGGCGGCAGCAGGGCTGATTGCCAGCCTTGCTAACTCCATTGCCACCTTCGGCATGGTAAAGGACATGGACAGCCGGGGAAAGGTTGTGAACATCGCCTTTGCGGTGTCGGCGGCCTTTGTATTCGGAGATCACATGGGCTTTACCGCCGGATTTGCACCCCAGATGCTGCCGGCTCTCATTGTGGGCAAGCTGGTGGGTGGTATCAGCGCCGTGGCGGTTGCCCTGTGGCTTACGGGAGAAAAGCCCCAAAAGACGTAAAAAGCCCTCTGTCATTACAAGCGGCAGCGAAGGATCTTTCTTTCGTCATTCTGAGCGTTAGTGAAGAATCTTGCAGAAACGATTCTTCGTCGCTCCGCTCCTCAGAATGACAGGGGTACATAGCAAGAACGAACCGAGCCGTGACCATTGGTGTAACGAATACAGACCAGGTATGTCACGAATTTGCGGCGGGCCATGCCCGCCCGGGTTGGCTTTTTGGGGGAAATATGGTACAGTGTAGGAAATATTGAGCCTCAGGAGGGTGCAGATATGCAGTGCTATCATATGAGCGGAGCCGGAAATGATTTTATGGTGATCGATGCCAGAGGGAAGAGTCTGGACTTTTCGGCCCTGTCTAAGGCTCTGTGCGCCAAAACAGGAGCCGACGGGTTTATGGCGGTGGATGAATCGGAAACGGCGGATTTTAAGCTGCATTTTTACAATTCCGACGGCTCCCGGGGGGAGATGTGCGGAAACGGCAGCCGCTGTATCTGTAAATTCGCCTATGATATGGGTATCGCCGGAGAGACCATGACCGTGGAGACCGATGCAGGACTGGTACCCGGTGTTCGGCTGGAGGAGAACCGCTACCGGGTGCAGCTCAATAACCCGGGTGTGCTGGATCTGCACCGGACACCGGATGCGGCCTATGTGGAGCTGGGCTGCCCCGGTGTACCCCACGGGGTTGTGGAGCTGCCGGGGCTTACCTGGGAGATGGCGGAGGAAATCCGCCCCAGAGCGGTGGCGCTGCGCCACGACCCGGCCTTTCCCAAGGGGGCAAATATCAATTTTTACACATGGCTGGACAGCACCTCCGTGCGGGTGCTGACCTATGAGCGGGGCGTGGAGGACTACACCCTGGCCTGCGGTACCGGCTGCGGCTCCATTGCGGTGAGCCTGTGGGCGCAGGGAAAGCTGCCCGAGGGCGTGCTGACCGCTGAAAACAAGGGCGGCACGCTGAAGCTCACGGTGGAGGGGCAGCAGGGGAATGTCCAGAAGCTGCTGCTGGAGGGGCCTGCGGAGGTGCTGGCAGTTTACGAGATTTGAGTGTTATCCTGAGCATAAGAGAAGGATCTTTCCTTCGTCATTCTGAGCGTAAGCGAAGAATCTGGAAGTAAAGATTCTTTGTCGCTCCGCTCCCTCAGAATGACAGAGCGTGTCATTCTGAGCGTAAGCGAAGAATCTGGAAGTAAAGATTCTTCGTCGCTGTCGCTCCTCAGAATGACAGGGGGCATTGCTCTTTTCTTGACATAGTTTTTCCTCTTTCGGTCATACTAAGGCACGAGGAGGGGATACCATGCGGAAAGAGGAAAAAGAGGAAAAAAAGCACAGCCCCTGGGAGCTGACCGATCCCAAGGTGCCGGTGATCCAGTCCGGTCACATGGAAAACCGGGTGCAGCACGGGCAGAATCCCGAAATGGGTGTTGACAAATCCTGTAATTTGGGTCTATAATGGCACTTATTATAGGAAAAAGCTGTGAACAGGAGAGTACGCTCTGAAAGCCGTCAAGAGAGCCCCGGCAGGTGGGAGGGGGCACGGGAGAAGGAGCCGAACATGGCCTGGGAGCTGAAATGTCGATAGGTAGGCATTTTCGGGTGCGCCCGTCAAAGCGCCAAGAGGCAGCGTAAGCTGCGAAACAAGGTGGTACCGCGTCATAAAACTGTAGTTTTTTGCCGCCCTTGCATGTGCAGGGGCGGCTTTCTTTTTTGATTAAGGAGGAAAAGAAAATGTGTGAAAAGTGTAGCAAGGGGAATTTCTATATCACAACTCCCATCTACTATCCCTCGGCAAAGCTCCACATCGGCCATACCTACTGCACGGTGGCAACCGATGCCATGGCCCGTTTCAAGCGGATGCAGGGCTACAATGTGCTGTTTTTAACCGGCACTGACGAGCACGGTCAGAAGATCGAGGATAAGGCCAAGGAGGCCGGTGTGACCCCCAAGGAATATGTGGACAACATCGTGGAAGGCCCCGGCGGCGTTCTGGATTTGTGGAAGCTCATGAACATCTCCAATGACCGCTTCATCCGCACCACCGACGACTACCATGTGGCAGCCATCCAGAAGATCTTCAAGAAGATGTACGAAAACGGGGACATCTACAAGGGTACCTACAAGGGCAAGTACTGCAAGCCCTGTGAGTCCTTCTGGACCGAGAGCCAGCTGGTGGACGGCAAGTGTCCCGACTGCGGCAGAGAGGTGCAGGACGCAGAGGAAGAGGCCTACTTCTTCCGCCTCTCCAAGTACGCAGACCGGATTCAGGATCTGCTGGAGAACACCGACTATCTGGAGCCCAGAAGCCGTGTCCATGAGATGGTCAATAACTTCATTAAGCCGGGTCTTGAGGATCTGTGTGTCTCCCGTACCAGCTTCAGCTGGGGCGTGCCTGTGGACTTCGACCCGGGCCATGTGGTGTACGTGTGGATCGATGCCCTCTTTAACTACATGACCGCTCTGGGCTTCCAGAACGACAAATATAACGATCTTTCCGAGTTTTGGCCTGCGGATGTGCATTTTGTGGGCAAGGAAATCGTCCGGTTCCACTCCATTATCTGGCCTGCCATGCTCATGAGCCTGGATCTGCCCCTGCCCAAGAAGGTCTACGGCCACGGCTGGCTGCTGCTGGACGGCGGCAAGATGAGTAAGTCCAAGGGCAATGTGGTAGATCCCTACCTGCTGGCAGAGCACTTCGGCGTGGATGCCCTCCGGTTCTTCCTGCTGCGGACCTTCCCCTTCGGCTCTGACGGCAATTTCTCCAACGAGAGCCTCATCTCCACCATCAATGTGGATCTGGCAAACGACCTGGGCAACCTGGTGTCCCGTACTGTTGCCATGGCCCAGAAGTACTTCGGTGAGCACCTGCCTGCCGAGCAGCAGGAGGACATGGAGAAGGACACGGAGCTTGTACAGATGGTCTCCTCCCTCCGGGACAGATACGAGGAGCAGATGGAGCACTACGCCTTCCAGAATGCTCTGGCGGAGATCTTCAAGGTGATCTCCCGTGCCAATAAGTATATCGATGAGAACGCCCCCTGGGTTCTTGCCAAGGATGAGGCCAACAAGCCGAGGCTTGCCAGAGTCCTCTATAACCTGCTGGAAACCGTCCGTATCTGCGGCGGCCTGCTGGCACCCTTCATGCCCGCAACCAGTGAAGAAATCGGCAAGCGCCTGGGCGGTGCGGATATGGGCTGGGACAGCCTTAATGTATACGGCACCCTCAGCCCGGAGGTGGCCGTGGTGGCAGGCCCTGCCCTGTTCCCCAGAATCGACATGGACAAGGAGCTGGCAGCTCTGGAGGAGCTGAGCAAGCCCCAGCCCCAGGAGGAGGAAGACCCTCTGCCGGAGCCCCTGCCGGAAATCACCTTCGATACCTTCGAGAAGGTGGAGATGACCGTTGTGAAGGTTCTGGCCTGTGAGAAGGTCAAAAAGAGCGAAAAGCTCCTGAAGTTTACCCTGGATGACGGCACCAAGGAGCCTCGTCAGATCCTCTCCGGCATTGCAAAATACTATGCGCCGGAGCAGCTGGTGGGCAAGACCCTGGTAGCGGTCACAAACCTTGCCCCCCGTAAGATGATGGGGCAGCTGTCCTGCGGTATGCTGCTGAGCGCAGAGCGTGGGGACAAGCTGAACCTTGTGATGCTGGATGACGGCATTGCCGCGGGCAGCCGACTGGTGTGATTTTTCTATGGGCCGTCCGGGCGCACCCGGGCGGCCTAAGACTGTCAAAAAACTCCGGAGGAGTTTTTTGACAAAGAGCTGCGGTCTGACCCGCGCAGAATTTCCCCCTCGAGAGGGGAAAATTCCACACTCTCAGACCGATCTGTATTTTTCCCCAGGTACACGCCCCGGGGAAAAATGATCTTATTTCATTTGCCGCTGGGTTGGCAAACTCTGCGAGGCTTTTTGACAAACTGGGGCCGTCCGGGCGCACCCGGGCGGCCTGTTTTCCGGAAAGGGGAGTATCTATGGAACTGACCCACAGAGCCGCCCGCACCGGCAGACTCTCCTCCTTCCTGCGGGGAGAGATGGGCATGTCCTCCGGGCTTATGAACCGGCTCAAATGGCAGGACAAGCTCTTTGTAAACGGGGTGCCGAGGCACACGGATTATCCGGTGGCGGTGGGGGATGTGATCACCGTGCCCCTGGACGAGGAGATGCCCCAGTATCCGGCGGAGGACGGCCCGGTGCATATTCTCTATGAGGACGGGCATATCCTGGCTGTAGATAAGCCCCAGGGGATGCTGATTCACCCCTCCCGGGCCTGCAACACCGGGACCCTTGCCAACCGGGTGATCGGCTATTATGAAAAAACCGGCCAGCACTGCGCCTTCCATCCGGTGACCCGGCTGGATCGGGATACCTTCGGCATTGTGCTGCTGGCCAAAAACGCCCACATCCACAGCGCCCTCAACGGGCTTCACAGCCAGGGGCTGCTCCAAAAGACCTACCATGCACTGGTATACGGGGGGCCGGAGACGGACAGCGGCGTGATCGATGCCCCCATTGCAAGGCTGCCCCTGCCCAGTCTGCTGCGGCAGGTAAGCCCGGAGGGCAAGCCCTCTATTACGGAGTTTCGGGTGATGCAGCGGCTGGAGGGCTGCACGAAGCTGGCCTTAAGGCCCGTTACCGGCAGAACCCACCAGCTCCGGGTCCACTGTGCCTATATGGGCTTTCCCATTCTGGGAGACCCCCAGTACGGCCGGGAGCTGACGGCGGAGCTGTCCCACAAGATGGGGCTTACCAGCCAGCTGCTGTGCGCCAAGAGGCTTCAGTTTACCCACCCGGTCACCGGGGAAAACCTGACGCTGGAATCGGACATGGACCCGTGGATAAAAAGTGTGAATTCCCTGTGAAAGTTTTGCCGCAGCCCTTGCGTTTGGACAGGTTTTGCGGTAACATATTATCGTTAATGAATTTGAAAGGAAGGATTTCCGTTTTATGATTAAAGTGGATATTTCTAACGTGTGGGGACAGCTGTCCCTGCCCGATCTGCTCGCAACTGAGAAAGAGGTTTTCGCCGCTCACAAGACCCTGGCTGAGGGCAGCGGCGAGGGCAATGATTTTCTGGGCTGGCTCAACCTGCCTGTGACAGAGGAGACTGACGAGATCCGCCGGATCCGTGCAGCTGCACAGCGTATCCGTGAGACTTCCGACGTGTTCGTTGTCATCGGTATCGGCGGCAGCTACCTGGGACCCCGTGCAGCCATTGAGCTGATGCAGGGCGCCAACCACAACATCGGCAAGGGCAAGGGCAATCCCCAGATCTTCTTCGCCGGCAACGGCCTGTCCACCCGTGCGTGGAACGAGCTGCAGCGGCTGCTGGAGGGCAAGGATTTCTCCATCGCCATCATCTCCAAGTCCGGCACCACAACTGAGCCTGCCATCGCAACCCGTGCTCTGCGCTGGATGCTGGAGCGTAAGTACGGCACAGAGGGCGCCAAGAAGCGCACCTACGCCATCACCGATCCCAGCAAGGGCGCTCTGCGCCAGATGGCTACCGAAGAGGGCTGGGAGAACTTCATCATTCCCCCCAGTGTGGGCGGCCGTTACTCTGTTCTCACCGCTGTGGGCCTGCTGCCCATGGCTGTTGCCGGCATCGACCCCATGGAAGTGATGCGTGGCGCTGCCCAGGCTAAGAAGGATTACGATGTCCGTTCCTTTGAAAACCCCGTGTGGCTGTATGCCGCAACCCGTAACCTGCTGTACCGCAACGGCAAGGCCATTGAGATTCTGGAGTCCTATGAGCCCTGCTTCAAGATGATGGGCGGCTGGTGGCAGCAGCTCTTCGGCGAGTCCGAGGGCAAGGACGGCAAGGGTATTTTCCCTGTCTCCGCAGAACTGACCGCCGATCTGCACTCTCTGGGTCAGATGATCCAGCAGGGCGAGCGGAACATCTTCGAGACCATGGTGCGGTTTGCAGCACCCGAAAATAAGGCTGTGGTCGGCGGCGACTACAAGAATCTGGACGGCCTCAACTATCTGGAGGGCAAGACTCTGGACTTCGTAGACGAGCAGGCCTTCCAGGGCACTCTGGCAGCCCATGTGGACGGCGGCGTGCCTGTCATCACCATGGATATGGGTGAGCTTACCAACGAAAAGCTGGGCGAAATGTTCTACTTCTTCGAGCTGGCCTGCGGTATCTCCGCATATATGCTGGGAGTAAATCCCTTCAACCAGCCCGGTGTTGAGTTCTACAAGCGCAATATGTTTAAGCTGCTGGGCAAGCCCGGTTACGAGGGATAAAATCTTTTTGCGATTTACCCAAAATGGGGATTGCAAAATGGAGCGAAAACTGGTAGAATGACCATACAGCAAATATGCTGCACAGCAAAGGAGGAAACATCCTATGATTCATGTTATTATGGGCCTGAAGGGCTCCGGTAAGACCAAGAGACTGCTCGACTCCATCCGTGAGTCTGCTGCAAGCGCAAACGGCGATGTGGTCTGCATCGAGTACGGCAAAAAGCTTACATATGATATTGACTATCGTATTCGCCTGGTTGACTCTGAGGAGTACGGCATTCACAATCTGGAGATGCTGAAGGGCTTCCTCAGTGGTCTGCACGCCGGCAATTTTGATATTACCAATGTGTACATCGATAACCTGTATAAGACCATCGGCGGTGACCGTGCAGATGGTGAGAAGTTCATTCTGTGGGCTGCTGAATTTGCAGAGAGCAACAATATGAACATTACAGTTACCGTTTCCGACGATGCCGCACTGGCTTCCGAGGAAGTTAAGAAGTACCTGGTCTGATTTGCCGATCAAGGGGAGTGCCTGGAAAGGGCGGTTTCCCGATTGAGGTTTTCACTTGCCACCGACTCTGTCACAGGGTCGGTGGTTTTTGCGGGCAAGGCCCGCTGCAAATTCGTGCTTGGTGCAGTGCTGTTCGTTCCTGCCCAGACCCGCTCGGTCTCGCTTTTGCGGGAAAGACCTGTTCCATAATGAAGACGGGCATAGTCTGTAGTAAATTCTTGCTTGGGGCAGTGCCATTCGTTACTTCCCAGAACTGCTGGGTCTCCATCTTGCGGAGTAAGTCCGATTTTAAAATATGCAGCATTGTCCTCCTCTTGTCATTCTGAGGAGCGGAGCGAGGAAGAATCTTACTTTTAGATTCTTCGCTATCGCTCAGAATGACAGAGAAATCCTGTAGGCTGGGTGCTGCATCATCCCCATTACCTCCGTCTCTGAGAATGCAAAAAGTCCGCAGACACTTTTGCATACACCAGATACGGATGTATTTTCTAAAAGGTCTTAGGAGTTCGCTCCCAACGATTGTACCATTTTCCTTCCGAAGGAGTAAAAAAGGTACAATCGTTAAGATGATGCAAAATATAGATTTGTTCAGATTATGCAGATATGCTAAGCCAACAGTTACATGTTAAATTTTAAGAGGTGTTGAGTAATGGATAGAACAGAAATTGTAACCCTCACAAATATGTGTATGATTTATCAAGACAACCAAGTTTTGGTACAAAATAAGGTTAATTGCGACTGGAATGGTATTACATTTCCTGGTGGTCATGTTGAAAAGAATGAATCTTTTGCTGATGCTGTCATTCGTGAAGTATATGAAGAAACCGGACTTACTATCCAATCACCGC
>RCNH01000330.1_pt1 | contig 23678 bp, 19 predicted proteins | sample 2041161 | NCBI WGS metagenome assembly RCNH01 (sample SAMN09708215, study PRJNA481090) | Feces metagenome, whole genome shotgun sequencing project. | biome: feces | host: Leptonychotes weddellii | place: Antarctica: Sion Island | collected 2010-03-01 | reverse complement strand
AGAGTCGAGCACTTCGCGTGCGTAGACATCAGTAATGATTAGTTCTGGTTTCATGAAACCCTCCTAATATGGAAATAATAGTGACCTAATTATAAATCATAAAAGCGGTCTTCGGGTAGTTGATATACACACAATACGATGTAATTACAGAAAGTATTCAATCATTTATGCACGTAATGACTAGTGTATGCAGTACATTCATACCTGGCACCCTGGGTTATCCAAGAGGTTTACTCTTTGATACATCTTATGCAAGGATGAGCCATCCGGCAAAAAATGCTAGCGTGCAAGTGATTGCCATTCCTAGTCCCAATACAAAAAGCTGAACGTAGCGTTTGTCTTCATAGAGCCTGGCCACCTCAACCATAGCGGTCGAGAAGGTCGAAAATCCTCCCAGAAATCCTGTGGATAGATAGAGGCTATAGCTCGAATCAAGGCTACCCTGTGCAAAAGCAGCTGCTAGGAGGCCGCCCAAAAAGCAAGCAAGAGTATTGATAATCCAGGTAGAGTGGGGAATTGAGCAGGTGGTACGGGAGTTAATCCAGCTATCCAAAAGGTACCTGCAGACAGCTCCTAGACCTGCCAGAAGTCCAACACCAAGTGAGAAGTTAAGCATGCTGGCTCCTTTCTGACCTTGTGTGAGCAATCTGAATACCTGAGATAGCCGCTATGAAACCGAGAGCAAGCATTGCAAGAGTTACCCCTAGTGCAATAGGAATCTGACCTCCTTGAATCAGGGTGCAGATGAAACTAATGAAGGTGGAATAGGTGGTGAAAGTACCCATGCATCCTGTACCCAGAAACAGGCGCAGGGACTTCTGCTGGGATACGTCTTTCGATCCTCGAATCAAGGACTCGAGGGTGAAGCCGAGCAAAAATGCACCGAGTATGTTTACTGCAAATAGGGCAACGAGTGTGCTCAAAAGTTCAAACAAGCCTGCGCGCAGAAGCCCTCCGAGACAACCGCCTGCAAATACGAGGGCAATATCACTTGGTGCGATATGGCTTCTACCTGGTGATTCGTCGGTATCTGGATCGAGGAGAATCTCATCTTCCAGGTGTTCTTCTTTACGAATTTCTTCGTTTTTCTTTACATTCATACAACCTCTTTGGATTGAGGGATATCACAACAATAAAGGTGTGAGCAAAACCTGCCCACACCTATACATATAACGTAAATTTTAGAATCTATGCAAGTCTTCTGCGAATTGAGTAGTACTCATACATAAGTAAGCAAAAGAGCATACCCATAATGATCATGCTGTCATAGACCGCACCTTCAAGCCCTAGGAGTCGAATGAATGCCCAGCTGAGAGGCAAGGATACGAGGAAGGTAATCAGATAGAGGCTCGTGACGTGCTCCTGCTGGCGAAGCACGGTGATGACCTGGTAAATGAAGTCGATAGCAGCGCTGATTCCTCCAACGATAACCATAAGCATAACGAGGTATCTAAACTGCTCGAAGTCAATGCCATACATAAAGCTCAAAAGGCTGATTCCCACATAGCTCATAAATAGTGCGGTAAGACCCGTAATCGCAGCAATGATTACGATCATTCCTAAGATTACAAGGTCAAAGCGCTTGCGCTTTGTGGTATCTGCCCAAAGCTCGCTCATGCGAAGGAGCTGAGGTTTGTAAATAATACCTGAGAGCATCAAGATTGCATGAGGCGGGAAGTACATAACATTGAAGTAGAGCTGATTGTCGTAGCTCAATACTCCCTCCATGGCAAACTTAGGCATGGAGTCGAGGAGTGTATATAAGAAGAGGGCACAAAAGAGAGGGAAGCACTGAATGAAGATTTCCTTGATCTCCACAGGGCTTGCCTTGCGGCTTCTTCTGGTCTCAAAAAGCGTCAGAGGAATTGTCACTATTATTAACGTAATAAGAGACGCAATGGCCATTGCAATTCCTGCAGCTGTGATGCTTCGAGATATAAAGAGTACGATGCAGAAGAACACGGTAGCGGCAATTGAGCGAATGGTTTGAGAAATACCTGCTAGATAGAGTTTATTGACCTGCTGAAGGCGTCCTTCATACACATCAGCGTAAGCATCGACAACCCTAAAGCCAAAGACACCCGCACAGATCATTGCCATCTCGTGGTCGTATCCGCGCACCTTAACCCATAGCCATCCAGCTGCGATCATGAGGATGCAGCTCAAGATTCTCTGGATATTGTAGTCTCGGAAGGAGTGCTCCTCATCGAGGTCAGAGACCTGATAGGTACGAACACCATAGTTACCTATAAAGAGTAAGAGGTTCGATACGACAAAGGCGAGCGAAAAGCGTCCAGCAGCCTCGATACCCGATACAGCCGTGGCTGCAATCGAGAGGATAGGGAAGATGATGCCCCAAGTAGACCATCCAATCGTTGACCACAAGTAATCCTGGGTCTGCTCATTGGAGCCATAGCGCGCGACCTGATCGGAAAATCCACCATTGTAGACAGCTTCCATCAAGCGTCCCCACCACTGCTCTGAAAGCTTTCGGAGTGATGATTGCTTTCTTTGCTTGGCTTCAGTCGGAATACTTTCGGCACTGACGGTTCGAGAGCGCCGAGAATTGGGGTCCTCGGGCTTCTTTATACGATTTTTGATATTTTCAAACATAGTTTCAATCCGTTTTCGAATGAGTAAATGTTACTTGTTCGGTAGTGATTATACACACGTTATCCATATAAAACGCTCTTAAATACAGTAACAAAAATTTTTAGAAAAGTATATTGCACTCAATTTCTCAAAGTGTTAACCTAAGTAAACGTTGTAAGTTAACCACTATTAACAATGAGTATTTCAGCTCAACCATTCAGTGAGGCATCAATGTTTAATGATACACCCGACACACACAATCAAGCCCCAAAAGCACCAGCACTTCCAATGTCTATGGTGCACGAAGGCGAAAGTGTTTGTGTGCAGAAGCTTACTGGTTCTCAAGAGGTAAAGCTTCGCCTCTCTCAGCTTGGTTTTGTAGAGGGAGCTCAGGCAACCATTATCAGTAAGACACATGCTGGAGACGTAATCGTTTCTATCAAAGGATCTCGTATTGCTTTGGATAGAAAGTCTTCATCACACATTCTGACTAATGAAATCTAACCGACAATTTGATAAGCCACAATTTATCAAGGAGGAAGTATGACATTAGATAATGTCGCTATCGGAAGCAGCTGCAAGGTAGTTAAGCTGCTGGGTGAGGGTGCTCTCAAGCGCCGCATCATGGACATGGGCGTTACTAAAGGCGTAGTTATTAAGGTACGCAAGGTTGCTCCGTTGGGAGATCCAATCGAGGTAACAGTACGCGGATATGAGTTGTCTTTGCGCAAAGAAGAGGCAGCAAATATCGAGGTAGAGGATCTACAAGATTAAAACTCTAAGTATATATAAGAGATTAGTAAGAAACTTAGAGACGAATTGAGGGATCGATACATGGAAAACAAAATGCATATTGCATTAGCTGGAAACCCAAACTGTGGTAAGACCACATTATTTAATGAGTTAACTGGCTCCAACGGTTATGTTGGAAACTGGCCAGGAGTTACGGTAGAGAAGAAAGAAGCTGCTTGCTCTAAGGACAAGAGCGTAATTCTTACCGACTTGCCTGGTATCTATTCACTTTCACCTTACTCACCAGAAGAGGTAGTAAGTCGTGATTATTTGCTCGATGGAGATGCATCTTCGGTAATTAACTTGGTTGATGCTACGAACCTTGAGCGCAACCTTTATCTCACTACTCAGATTCTCGAGTGCGGTCTTCCTGTTGTTTTGGGAATGAACATGAATGACCTTCTTGAGAAGCGTGGTGATAAGGTCGACGGAGACCTCTTGAGCAAGAAGCTCGGAGTACCTGTTGTATTTACCTCTGCTCTTCGTGCAAAGAATGTCAACGAGCTCGTTGAAACTGCAAAGAAGGCAGCTGAGTCCAACACCGAGCAGAAGGCTCCTCGCGTCTTTAGCGAGAAGGTCGAAGATGCTCTCGTTCAGATTGAAGGCATCATTGAGGGTGTTTCCAACAAGCAGCACCTTCGCTGGAATGCCATTAAGATCTTCGAGCGCGATGAGATGGTTCTTTCAAGGTTTGACTTTGATAAAGAAACCAAGGAGTGTATCGAGGCTATCATTGCTGCTTGCGAGACTGAGTTTGATGATGACTCCGCATCAATCATCACCTCTGAGCGCTACGAGTGGATTGCAGGCGTAATCGCTGAGTGCGTTGTTCCTGCACCTAAGAAGCTCTCTTGGACCGAGAAGGTAGACCGCGTTGTTACTAACCGTATCTTGGGTCTTCCTATCTTCATCCTTGTAATGACACTTGTTTATTACGTATCAACTTCATCTGTTGCAGCAGGTACTGCAGCTACCGACTTTGTAAACGACAACATCTTCGGTGATGGTTGGTATTCAGATGACGGAATCTCCTATGTATTTACCCACGAGGGCGAGCACATGGGCGCTTATGAAGATGCTGTAGCTGATTTTGAGCAGCAAAACTATGAAGGTCAGATCGAGAGCTTCATTGCAGCTGCTGAAGAGAAGGGCCTTGACACCGAGGGTGTTGAAGAGGCTGCTACTGCTGAAGAGCCTACCGCTGAGCAAGAGGAGCTTCTCGCAAGCTTCGTTGAGGCTGCAGCTGGTAAGGACGTTGTAGTTAAGGACTTTGCCCTCAAGGATGCTGACGATAACTTCCTTGATGCTGATGGTGAGCCTGTTGTAACCATCGTTAAAGATGGTGAAGAAGTTCCACAGCTCGAAGATGGCCAGAAGCTTATGACTATCGATATCGATGCTGAGGAGTTTGTAAAGGCTTATGAGGCTGAAGAGCCATCTCATGAGGAGTTCGGAAACTGGATCAACGGTCTTCCTGTTGTAATCCAAAACGGACTTGAGAACATGGGTGCATCTGAGGCTGTTGTATCTTTGGTAATCGACGGTGTTGTAGCCGGAGTTGGAGCTGTTCTTGGCTTCTTGCCACAGATGTTCTTCCTCTTCTGCTTCCTCTCATTCCTTGAGGACTGTGGATACATGAGCCGTGTAGCGTTCGTTATGGACCGTGTATTCCGCAAGTTTGGTCTTTCTGGTAAGTCATTCATCCCTATGCTCGTAAGTGCAGGATGTGCTGTTCCTGGAATCATGGCTACCAAGACCATCGAGAACGAAAATGATCGTCGTATGACCATCATGACCGTTCCATTCATCCCATGTGGCGCTAAGCTTCCTATCATCGCACTTTTGATGGGTGCTTTGGTTGGAGGAGAAGGCGGCTGGTGGGTCGCACCAATGTTCTACTTCCTTGGTGTATTCGCAGTAATTATTTCCGGCATCATGCTTAAGAAGACTAAGCGCTTTGCTGGTGACCCTACTCCATTCATTATGGAGCTTCCTGAGTACCACATTCCTCGCTTTAAGAGCTGGTTGCTCCACGTATGGGAGCGTTTGCGTTCCTTTATCGCTAAAGCAGGAACAATCATCTTTGCAGCATCCGTTCTTATTTGGTTCCTTTCAAGCTTCGGATTTGCAGGATGGGAAGGTGGAACTGGTGCATTTGGATACCTTCCATCACTTCCTGAGGCTCCAGAGGACTTCATTGAGTTCTCACTTCTCGCAGGTTTCGGAAATGCTGTTAAGTTCCTCTTTGCTCCTTTGGGATTTGCAAAGTGGAAGGCAGTTGCAGCAACCGTATCTGGATTGATTGCAAAGGAGAACCTCGTTTCTACCTATGCAGTTCTCTTTGGACTCGGCGAGCTTGGTGAGTCCGCTACCGTTCTTTGGTCTCAGATCAACCTTGAGTTCACCGTAAACGGTGTTGTACACACCGGATCTCTCATTGCATTCATGGCATTCAACATGCTTTGTGCACCATGCTTCGCAGCAATGGGAGCTATGCGCAATCAGCTCAACAACAACCGTTGGTGGGGCTTTGCAATCGCTTATGAGACTGGATTTGCTTGGGTTATCGCCCTTCTCATTAACCAGTTCTATGAGCTCATCGTATTCGGAAACTTCGGTTTCTGGACCATCGTTGCCTTTGTAGCATTGGGCTACATGCTCTACATGCTCTTCAAGCCAGCTCCTCAGGCAGAGGAAAAGGTTGAAGTAGTAGTCGAAGAGCTCTAAGGCACAACTTCGTTTAACTCTGCTTATGTTGTGAACCCTCTCCTCACAACATAAGCCAACTTCACTCACACGTCGCCGGTTTTTCCACTCCTTCCTTGTCCGGCGGCGTGTGTTTTATTGTATGTATGCCTGCGTATCAGTCTCTGATGCGCAGGTTTTTTCGTATCTTGAGACGGTGGGGCTACGGTATGGGGGTGTTGGAGGGGGAGGTCGTAAAGAAGATCTGGCGTCTTTGGTCAGGAAGCGTATGAGGATGGATCTTCTTTGCGTAACTTGAAGGTTTAGTGCTTTCGGGGCAGGGATTATTTAAAAATCAAAAATTTATTTTAATTCTTGAATTATTTCAGATATTGGGGGTATATGAATAGCTCCAAAGGACTAAGTTTGGAATGGTACAAACTTCTTTACAGAAGAGATTCGTATCAAAGCCTTGTATCTGTACATCTTGATTTTGAAGACGCATCCGGATTACGAAGCATTAAGGAACTTATAATGGCACAGCCCAACAAGCTCTTAATTCTTTTGAACTGTCTCAATATAGGACTAATCCGCCTGTGTAATCTTGCTCTGACAGATACCTCACTGGGCCTTGTGAATCCATCTACCTCTCATCCTTCTCTATCTTCTCGAACTCTTGCTCCTTCTTCTCTTACTCACTCTTACGTCTCAAATGACGTTTACCTCTTACATAACGTAAATGCGGGTCATGCGTGTGCTTTTGACCCTTCTTATATTCCAGGTTCTACCAATTTCACCCACATCAAGTTTGGCGAACGTGTCGCTGGGCTTGTTACACAGATAGCTTCTTACCTAGAGGAAGTATCCGTCCAAAAGTTTGGAAAAGCGAAAGGAAGGTGGGTGATATAACTCTTTGGACATAATAGGTCGAAATATATTTGGTGTATGTGGTATGTATTCGAGTCCATTGAAAGGTACTTATGGAATCTTTAAGCGCTTTCTTTAAGCTCTCTGAACGTAATTCAGATGTCGGCCAAGAATTTAGGGCTGGTCTGACCACCTTTCTAGCAATGGCTTACATCATTGCGGTTAACCCTGCTATTTTGAGCTCTGCAGGAATTTCCCCAGTTGCTTGTATTACAGCTACCTGCCTCGGTGCTGGTATCATGACAATCATGATGGGTTTTTTCTCAAATCGACCAATCGCATTGGCATCAGGTCTTGGCGTTAATGCAATCGTTGCAGCAGCTACCGTAAATATGGCTAACGGCGACTGGCACGCAGCAATGGCAGTTATCTTCCTTGAGGGTATTGTCATCTTGATGCTCGTGTTGTTTGGTCTTCGTGAGGCTATCATGGAAGCAATTCCTGTAAGCTTGCGTCATGCAATCTCTGTAGGCTTGGGATTGTTCATTGCATTGATCGGACTCACCAACGCTGGTCTTATTACCGCTAGCGAAGCTACCCTCATTCAGATGGGTAACATCTTCGATCCTAACTTCATCGTTGGAATCATCTCAATCGTTGCAACCGTTTTCCTTGCAGCTAGGGGAATCAACGGCTCTATCTTGTTCGGAATTATCATCGCTGTACTCGCTGGTATTCCTCTTGGTGTAACCCCAGTCCCAACCGAGTTTGTAAGCTCTTTGGACCTCTCTACCGTAGGTGCTCCTTTCCTCAAGGATGCTGACGGCGTTATGGGTATCACCAAGGTTCTCATGAACCCAACTCTTATCATCTTGTCTTTGAGCCTCATGATGAGTGACTTCTTCGACACCATGGGAACTGCTTTGGCAGTTGCTCGTCAGGGCGAGTTCTTGACCGAGGACGGTAAGGTAGAAGACATCAAGAGCATCTTGGTTGTTGACTCTATCGCAGCTGCTGTCGGTGGATTCCTCGGTGTATCTTCCATCACCTCCTACCTCGAGAGCGTATCTGGTGCTTCTGAGGGCGGACGCAGTGGTTTGTGCGCAATCTTCACCGGTCTCTTCTTTATCATCGCAGCATTCTTCGCACCTCTCTTCACCATCGTTTCTGGCTCTGCTACCTGCGGCGCTCTCGTATTCGTTGGTAGTTTGATGATCGGCGAAGTCAAGCAGATTAACTGGGATGAACTTCTTGAGGCTTTCCCAGCATTCATGATTGTTATCGGAATTCCTTTCACCTTCTCCATCTCTAACGGAATTGGTCTTGGATTCATCGCTTACGCAATCGTTGCAGTAGCTACCGGCAAGGCAAAGGACATCAAGCCACTTATGTGGATCTGCGTTCTTGCATTCCTGGCCTACTTCCTGCTGGTCTAAAAAACGGGAAACATATATGTACAGAAACAGGGGCTTTGTCGGTCCCTGTTTTTGTGTGACAAAGGCACGTTGCTTCAGTGCCTCGTGCCTTGCCGCACGATTCAATTCACATTTTCGTAAAGAAAGCTCATCGCTCCTTGTAGCTGGGCTTTCTTTGCGTATAAATCGAATTTCGAAGATTTGGGAGACGGAAAATATCACCATTTTTGGCATATGTTATTCCGTAGGTAATTGATGTACGGAGCAAGCAATTTCAGGTTTCTGTACCGTTCGTGCTAATGTTGAAGTAAGCTAACATAGTACAAAACATGTAAGGAGATATATGTTAGATAAAAGGCTTTTTAAGCTCGTGCCATCGTGCGGGCTGTATATAGCAATTTCATTGCTATTTAGATGGATTGCCCTTATTGCCAACGTGGTCATTATTGGCGCGATCGGCATGTGGATGCAGTCCCTTTTTGTAGGGGGAACTTCTCCTGTAGATCAGCAGATGCTCTACACCTGCTTAATTTCATCGCTTGCTATTCGCAGTTTGTGCTTGTATACAGCACAGCGCTTTGCCGATAAGCTTGCTCAGCGATCCAAGGCTACCATTCGTCAGCGTGTCTACGAGAAGCTTTTGGAACTTGGACCTTCCTACGATGAGCAAGTAAGTGCAAGTGAAGCAATGCAGACCTCCATTGAGGGTGCAAATCAGCTTGAAGTATATTACGGAGGATACCTTCCTCAGTTTATTTACTCATTTCTCGCACCGCTTACCCTCTTTGTCTTGCTTGTAGGATACAGTGGCTTGTCCGCAGTTATTCTCATGCTCTTGGTTCCATTGATTCCAGTATCCATCGTATTTATCCAAAAGCCTGCACGCCGTGCTGCTCAGGCTTATTGGGCAAGCTACGTTGATCTTGGAGGAAACTTCCTTGAGGCTGTTCAGGGTCTTACAACCTTGAAGATCTATCAAGCAGATGAGCGCTGGCATGACCAGATGAACGAGCAGGCAGAAGGCTTCCGCGTAGCGACCATGAAGATGCTCGTAGTTCAGCTTCGCTCCATCGTTATCATGGACCTCTTTGCGTACTTCGGTGCTGCTACCGGTATCATCGTTGCACTTTTGCAGTATGCTCATGGCTCTATCGACTTCATGGCATGCTTCATGATCATCTTCCTCTCTCAGGAGTTCTTCCTCCCAATGCGCCAGCTTGGAAGTCTCTTCCACGCAGGTATGGGTGGTTTGGCTGCTAGCCGTAAGATGCACCAGATTTTGGATGCAACCAACCCTTCTGAGGGAACTACCAAGATTAATGGTAAGGATATTAAGGCTAACCTCTCTCTTAAGGATGTTGGCTATGCCTATGGCGACCGTACTGCTATCCGCAACATTGACCTTGATGTTGAGGCAGGAAGCATGGTTGCCCTCGTTGGTCTTTCCGGCTCTGGTAAGTCCACTATCTCTGGAATTTTGTCTGGTCGAAAGCTCAATTACACCGGAGAAGTATCCTTTGATGGCATTTCCTACAAGGATATCGAGCCTGCATCTTTGATGCGTCAGGTAACCCTCGTAGGCAGCGACGCTCACCTTTTCGAGGGAACCGTTCGCGATAACCTTCTGATGGCTAAGCCTGATGCTACCGATGAGGAGCTCTTTGAGGCACTTCGTCGTGCACGTATCGAAGACTTCGTTCGTGCATGTGGCGGTCTTGACTTCAAGATTGAGGAGAATGCTCACAACATCTCAGGTGGACAGGCACAGCGCCTCGGCATTGCTCGTGCACTTTTGCACAACTCCAAGGTCTACATCTTCGATGAGGCTACTAGCAACGTTGATGCTGCTAGTGAGTATGCAATCGGTGAGGTTATGGCTGACCTTGCTAAGTATCACACCGTTATCGTTGTAGCTCACCGCCTCGCTCTTATTTCCGATGCGGATAAGATTGTCGTTATGAATAAGGGCAATATCCGCGAAGTTGGTACTCATGAGGAGCTCCTTGAGCAAAATGGTGAGTATGCACAGCTTTGGAAGAGTCAAGAAGAGCTTGCAAGCTTTGCAGAGGATAAGGGCTATGGCTCTGAGGCTCTCACCGCTGAGCTCGACATGAGCTTTAAGCCTAATGAGCAGATTGAGGCAGAGATTGCTCCTAGTTCTCAGAGCGCACTGCGCGTTCTTGCTCGTCTCGTTGGCCTGGTAAAGCCGCTGTTCCCATATCTTGTACTTGCTGTACTTTTGGGAGTTGTAGGCTTCATGGCTGCAATTATGATTCCTACCTTCGGAGCTTATGCTCTTATGGATCAGGCATCTCACCCTACCGGACTTGGCTTTACGGCCGCTTTGATCTGGGTTGGAATTTGTGGTGTTGTTCGTGGACCTGCTCGCTATGCAGAGCAGCTTGCAAACCACTACATTGCATTTAGAATTCTTGCACGTATTCGCGACCTTCTGTTCTCTCAGCTTCGCAAGCTCGCTCCTGCTAAGCTCGAGGGAAAGGGTAAGGGAGACGTTATCAGCTTGATTACTTCAGACGTTGAGCTTCTCGAAGTATTCTATGCTCACACCATCTCTCCAGTTGCTATTGCAATCTTGGTATCGCTTATCATGTGCATCTTCATCGGTATGTACTCTGTACACCTCGCGCTCATTGCCCTTTTGGGATACCTCGTGGTAGGTGCTCTTATGCCATATCTCATGTCCTTGGGACTTCGTGGTAAGGGTGCTCAGGTTCGTCGTGATGTAGGACAGATTAATGCTTACGTCCTCGACCAGCTCCGTGGTGTTTCTGAGACCATCCAGTATGGTCGCGATATGCAGGCAGCACGTACCTTGGCTGCAAAGACTGACTCTGTAGGAGAGACTGAGGACGTTCTTCGTCGTCGTAGTGCTCTTTCTGAGAGCTTGAGTGCAGCTGTTGTCCTTCTTTTGGGCTTCACGATGCTCATGAGCTCAATGGGTCAGGTAAGCGCAGGAAAGCTCGATTTGGCTTCTGCATTTATCGTTACCTTTAGCTTCTTCTCCAGCTTCGGCCCTGTTATTGCAGTATGCCGTTTGGGCACAAGCCTTCAGCAGACCGTAGGTTCTGGCGAGCGCGTCTTGAGCTTGCTTGATGAAGAGCCTGAGGTAGTCGATGTTGTCGATGGCGTAGACATCGTATTTGAGGGTGCAAAGGCTGAGGGCGTATCCTTCGCTTATGGCGACGAGCAGATCCTCGATAATGTTTCTCTTGACTTCAATGAGGGAACCATCACCTGCATTACTGGTAAGAGTGGTAGTGGTAAGTCAACGCTCTTGAAGCTCCTTATGCGCTTCTGGGCTGTCAACGACGGCGAGATTTCAATCTCTGGTCAGAATATCAATAAGATCAATACCGCTTCCTTGAGGTCATCTGAAGGCTACATGACCCAGGAGACCTACCTCTTTAACGGTACGATCCGCGATAACATCTGCCTCGTGAAGCCAGATGCAACTGAGGCTCAGATTGCAGGTGCTATCCGCTCTGCAAGTCTTGAGGACTTCATTGCAGATCTTCCTCATGGCCTTGATACTAAGGTAGGAGAGCTTGGATCTTCCTTGAGTGGAGGAGAGAAGCAGCGCATTGGACTCGCACGTATGTTCTTGCACAATGCACCATTCGTTCTTTTGGATGAGCCTACTTCAAACCTTGATGCACTTTCTGAAGCATCTGTTATGAAGAGTATCGCTGAGTCTCGCAACGGAAAGACAATCGTTTTGATTTCTCACCGTGCTTCAACTGCAGCTTTCTCTGACAACTTTGTAAATATCGAACGCGGACGCGTAAGCTAAGCGATTCGATGAATAGATCCCCTGGGTGCAAATCCGGGGGATTTTTGTATGTATCGATTAGAGGTTTCATATAAAAATTGACTTCATCACTCACGTATTCTGCCCGTGAGGATACCTATGGCGTGTATTTTGGGGTAGTATGGTATATAAATGCTACGGGAGAGGTGGCATAGTTAATACAAAAGGAGGGGTCATATGGGAGATTGTATGCTCACTAAGCAAGATCGAATCCATGATGTTCTCATTATTGGTGCAGGTGTTGTAGGTACTACTATTGCTCGACGCTTGAGCCGCTATAAGCTCGATATTCTTGTTTTGGAAAGCGCAAACGACGTTGCTATGGGTGCTACCAAGGCAAACTCAGCAATTGTCCACGGTGGCTATGCTGAGAGTCACGATATGGTAAAGGGTCGCCTTTGCTACCAGGGTCGCAAGCAGTTTGAACAGCTCAATAAAGAACTAAACTTTGGATTCGATCCAATTGGCTCGATGGTTTTGTCGTTCGATGAGAATGACCTTCCTGAGCTCGAGAAGCTTTTGGAAAACGGCAAGCTCAATGGCCTTGAGGACCTTGAGATTATCGACACTCAGAAGATCTTGGATCTCGATCCAAGCGTAAATCCTGACGTTAAATATGCCCTCTATTGCAAGGGAGCTGGAGTTACTAGCCCTTACGAGATGGCCATTGCTATGATGGAAAACGCCATCTCCAATGGAGCTGAGCTTAAGCTCAATACTCAGGTTGCTTCCATCCAGAAAAACGATGGGGTATTCGAGGTTAAGGATACGGAAGGAAATACGTTCTACAGCAAGTTGGTAATAAACTGTGCAGGCGTCAATTCCGATCAGGTAAGCCGCATGGTAGGAATCGATGACTTCGAGATTATCCCTCGCAGTGGTGAGTATATCCTCTTTGTACGTGGTAGTGGCTCTTTGGTCAAGCACGTACTGTTCCAGATGCCTACCATGATGGGAAAGGGTATTTTGGTTACCCCTACCTACCACGGAAACTTGCTCTTGGGACCTGACGCTCTCGATGAGAGTGAGGTAAATAAAGAAACCCACTCAGATCGTCTTGTAAAGATTTACGAGCAGGCGCTTCAAACCTGCGATAAGATCAATCCTCAGCTGTTCTTGCGCTCCTTTACGGGAGTTCGAGCAACTGCATCCACCCACGACTTCATCATTGAAGCATCCAAGGTTGAAGGCTTCATTCAGTGTGCTGGAATCCAATCTCCAGGCCTTACCAGCTCTCCTGCGATTGCCGATAGGGTAGTGGAGATTATCGCCGAGAATAACCTTGCTGTGCTCGAGGAGGACCCAACCTATAATCCTCACCGAGATCCAATTATCGAGCGCAAGGAACTCAAACCACTTCCTGAGGTTGCACACCTCGTTGAGATGGAAGAGGGCGACGAGCGTTTGGTATGTCGCTGCGAGCAGGTCTCAGAGGCTACTATCAAAGATGCAATCAGTCGTGGTATTCCTGTAACGACACTCGACGGCGTTAAGAGGCGCACCCGTGCAGGTATGGGATGGTGCCAGGGTGCATTTTGTGGCCCTCGCGTTCGAGAGGTTCTCAAGCGTGTAGCTGATATCGATGTATCTGCAGCTACTGATGTTCAGCACTCAGGTATCAATCGTGTACAGAAGTCAGAATTTCTTGACTACCTCAAGTCTTTGAACACCGAAGATAAATAAGCATAACTGCATAAATACTTTAATTACAACATCAAGAAGTAGAACCCTTACTTCTTGATGTTTCTATATGGATTGGGTGTATGCAGACCTTATTTTACATACCTGCCTGCGAACTTGTTATAGTACAAGACGGACCAATTTGTTATTCAAATCTCAAATTGGCATTGTACGAAGTATACGACTGGATTAGTGGGCGGTGAATATGTTCAAGGGACTTACGGAAGAGAAGAAAAAGCTGATTAAAGGATGCATCATCACACTTTTAGGTGCTGCATGTTGGGGTGCTAATGCAACGGTTGCAAAGTACCTTTTGGATGAATATAGCGTGAGCTCATCATGGCTTGTGGCAGTAAGGCAACTTGGATCTTGCTGGTTGTTCTTGCTAACTGCTTTTATTCTTGACCGCAAGGAATTGAAGGCTGCATGCACTACTCCCAAGGTCTACCTCAGGATATTTGTATTGGGTCTCTTTGGTGTGTTGGCTTCCAACCTTACCTATGTCGAGACTATCAGGACAACCAATCCAGCAACGGCAACTATTTTGCAGATGCTCTCAGTGCTTTTCGTTATGATTTACACCTGCTTGAGAGACTGGAGCAAGCCTAACGTCAAGGAGTCAATCGGAGTTGTTTTGGCACTGGCAGGAACCTACCTGCTAGCTACCGGTGGCAATATCCACGAGCTCAAACTTTCAGTTGAAGGTATGTGGTGGGGTATGGGAACCGCACTTTCAGCTGCTGTTTTGGTCATCGGATCGGTTCGCCTCATCGATGAGTATGGATCGTTTGTTGTAAACGGTTTGGCCATGCTGATTGTAGGCATTGTATTTTCGATCATCGTTAAGCCTTGGGAGATGACTCCCACCCTTGACGCTTTCGGAATCTTCCTCGTATGCGTATCAGTAGTTGTCGGTACCTACGGTGCATACGCTCTGTTCTTGCAGGGTGCTAAGGAAGTTGGCTCTATGAAGGCTTCGCTTTTGAACTCAGCCGAGCCCCTCATGGCGATTTTGACCTCCATCATCTTCTTGGGCACCTCGTTCTCATTTACCGACTTCATTGGATTTATCCTCATCATCGTGATGATCTTCTTTACCGCGTAGATGAAGTGTGACAAGCTCAACATCTGAGCACATTGTCGGAAGAATTTGCTTTACTGAGAGCGAAATGTACTATAATTAGATACGGTTTACTTTTCATATGAAATGAGGAATCATGTATAATTTAGTTGACATCGCCGTCGTATTTGCAATCGGAGTTGGTGTATTTTTCGCCGTCAGAAAGTCTGTTAAAAGCAAGGGCTGTGCCGGATGCTCCGAAAGCGGAGGCTGCTCGGGTGGATGCTGCTCATCTGCAGATAAGATGGTAGCTGATATGGAGAAGGCGGCTTCTCAGAAGAAGTAGTCGTCACCTGCGTAAAGTCGCCCATGACGATTAAATTTAGATTAAATGATTTTTAAATCGCTCAATTAGCGTTTGTGGCGTGCTACAGTTTCGTAGTACGCCACATTTATGTACAAGATACAACCATTGTTATGAACGGGGTTTATATGCCAAACGGAAAGAATATTGACTTTATTCTCAGGACAATCGAGGAGCGTCAGATTCGCTTTATTCGTCTTTGGTTCACCGATGTTTTGGGAAATCTCAAATCATTAGCTGTTTCACCTGAAGATATTGAAGAGGCATTTGAAGAGGGTATTGGCTTTGATGGAAGTGCCATCAACGGCTTTACTCCTTTCGAGCAGTCCGACATGCTTATCTTCCCAGATCCTACGACGTTTCAGATTCTTCCTTGGAGCGATGGTGGCAAAACCGCTCGTATGATCTGCGATGTAAAGACTCCAAAGGGCGATCCTTTTGCAGGTGACCCTCGTGCATGTCTCCGTCGTATTTTCGAGAAGGCTCTTTCTTTGGGCTATCTTCCAGTTATTGGACCTGAGTTTGAGTACTTCTATTTCGCAGACCCTTCCGAGCCAATTCCAGTAGACGATGCAGAGTATTTCGATCTGACACCGTTTGACTCCAAGCGCAACACACGTCGCAATACCACTCAGACGCTCGAGAAGATGGGTATCCCGGTTGCCTATTCCTACCATGCAGTAGGTCCTTCCCAGCACGGAATTCAGCTTCGCTTTGCTGAGGCAGGAAGTTGTGCGGATAACATCATGACCGCTCGCTTCGTCATCAAGCAGGAGGCATACACCGATGGAATGTATGCATCGTTTATGCCAAAGCCTTTTGCTGACAAGCCTGGCAATGCCTTCTTTATCCAGCAGTCGCTCTTCGATGCTAATGGAAAGAATCTTTTCTGGGGTGGAGAGAGTGAGGATGGAGTAGTCCTCTCCGATCTTGCAGAGCACTACATTGCAGGTCTTTTGAAGTACGCTCCAGAGATCAGCCTTGTGACAAACCCTACTGTCAACTCCTACAAGCGCCTCATTCCATCAGGACAGGTGCCTGTATATGCAAACTGGGGTCGCAAGAATCGCAGTGCCTACGTTCGCATTCCTACCTACAAGCCAGGTAAGGTTTCAAGCGTTCGTGCAGAGCTTCGTATGCCTGACTCTACGTGCAACCCATATCTTGCCTTTGCAGTAACCTTGGCCGCTGGCCTTAAGGGTATTGAAGAGAAGCTCGAGCTTCCTGCAGAGACCAACGAATCAATGTTCAATGAGCAGTCTTTGGCAAAGCTTGCCGAGACGAGTGTAAGGCTTCCTCAAAACCTTGGTGAGGCAATTTCTTACTTCGAAAACAGTGAGCTTATGCGCGAAACCCTCGGCAATCACATATTTAATTACCTTCTCCAGACCAAGAAAGCAGAGTGGACTGAGTACAACAGCTTCATTACTGACTGGGAGAGAAAACGCCACTATGCAGGCTTTTAAGAGTTAAAGGGTATAAATTTAGTAAATATGTGGTATTCTTGTAAGATAGTCACAAACATGGCCATCTGAAGGAGGGGGTAATTCGTGCACCATCGAAACATACTATATGTTTCATTTACATCGCGCTATCATGACATGATACGTGCGATTTCAAATGAGATTGATGCATCCACTCTGTTGTCTGACCCTGGTAAATTCCAGCAAGCAATCAGTTCTGGCTATGAGTTTGACCTTGTGATTGTCGATCACAACAATGTCACCAATTCATTTATGTCAGACTTGAATGAGTACGTTGTTCAGAATGGATTGATTCCTGTACTGTTCATCGAAGATCCGGTGAGGCTGCGTGAGGCAGAATTTCCGAGCCTTATTACCTCGGACTTCATTGTTGGAAACGCATCTCAAGCTGAGTATGAGATGAGAATTTCTCGTCTTTTGTGGCCTGAGGATGATTCTGAGTCATCAGACGTTATCGTAATCGATAATATGACCATCAACCTTGCAACCTATCAGGTTATGGTAGATAGCACACCGATTGACCTTACGCTCATGGAGTACTCACTTTTGAGCTTCTTGGCTACACATCCTGGTCGTGCTTACACCCGTGAGACGCTCTTGCACCGTGTATGGGGCTTTGAATACTGCGGAGGTACCAGAACCGTTGACGTTCATGTAAGGCGCGTGCGCTCGAAGGTAGGCCCTCAGATTGCCTCTCATGTTGAGACGGTACGAGGCGTCGGCTATATGTTTAGGGTCTAGGATCTGATTTCAGATTTATATAGTTCTAATGGCGCTTGGGTGCTCATTATTTGAATTTTAATTATTTAAAGATAGATACATATCCTCCGGGGTATGTATCTATTATTTTATAGTGTCAATTGTGAAGGAGGCTTTTGTTATGTTAGAAGAACAAAGCAATCTAACTCCATCTTCGAAAGATGAAGAACTTTCATCAGGTGCAAAACATATCAACACTGAACCTATCAGTGATTCAAATGCTGCGGTATCTCCAGGTAAGGGCAACAATGATTCATCTGAGAGTTTTCAGAAGAAGGTTGTAAAGAAGGCAACGCTCATGGGTGTTGTTGCCGGATTCATTACAAGTTTGATAGTAGTGTTGCTCTTTAGGTTCCTTATGCCTGCCGGGGTGCCTACATTCACAGGCAAGGTAACAGACCCTGCAAACATTACCATTAACGCTGCGGGTGAGGATGCTACTCTAGCTTCAGCTGTGGCAAAGAAGGCACTTCCAAGTGTTGTGTCTATCTACGTAAAGACTGACGGTGGAGAGGCTGGAGGATCAGGTGTTATCCTGAACACTGAAGGCTATATTCTGACAAACTACCATGTGGTTGAAGGTGCTCAGAAGATCAGTGTCACCATTCAAGACAGGATTTTCCAGGCTCAACTCACGGGAGCAGACCCATCAAGCGACCTCGCTGTTATTAAGGCTGATATTGAAGATACGCAGGTAACACCTATTGAAATTGGCGATTCTGCTGCCCTTCAGATTGGCGATTGGGTAATGAGCATCGGTAGTCCTTTTGGACTCGATCAGTCCGTCTCATCAGGAATCGTATCTTCCTTGTATCGAAACACCATGCTTCCAACCCTCAATGGAAACACCATCTACACGAACCTCATTCAGACCGATGCTGCTATGAATCCTGGTAATTCCGGAGGCGCATTGGTTAATGCTCAGGGACAGCTTGTAGGCATCAACTCAATCATTCAGTCCTCATCAGGTTCCAATGCAGGTGTTGGATTTGCAATTCCTGGCAACTACGCCGTAAGGATTGCCAATACCATCATCGAGGGCAAACAGCCTGTACATCCTTACTTTGGAGCTACGCTTTTGAATGTAACTCCTGAGATGGCCCGTGCAAAGCATCTCCCTGTATCTCAGGGTGCATACGTCGTTGAGGTAATGGCTGGATCTCCTGCTGAAGCTGCAGGTATTCAGGCTGGAGACGTCATCATCGGCGTGGATAAGGACGAGATTACTACTGCCGGAAGCCTGATTTTGTCCGTCCGCTCACGTGAGGTAGGACAGAAGATCAATGTGGTCTACATTCACAAGGCAAAGGAGATGACAACGGAGCTCACCTTGGGTAGCGATGAGGATCTACAAAAGCCTCAAGATGTAAATAAATCACCTTTCAACCTCGATGATTTTCTTAATCAAAAATAAGTAAACCCTAAGAACACCAGCCTCGTTGCTGGTGTTCTTTTTTGTGCCGTATCCGTGTGCCTTGATTCCATATACCCTAGAGGGGTATATTATGGTTAAGAAATACGATGAGGAGGGTGCGATGTCCGAAGATTCTAAGTTGGAAGTTCAGCCTTGTGAGTGCTGTGCTTATAAAAATAAACCTCGCAGCTCAGAGAATAAAGAAGCGCTGATCAAGCGTATCAATAGAGCTCAGGGTCAGCTCAACGGCATTAAGCAGATGATTGAAGATGATCGCTACTGCAAAGATATTCTGATTCAGCTATCAGCGGTGGAGAAAGCGGTTTCTGCGGTGTCTCGAGAGATCTTATCTGAACACATGAAAACCTGCGTTGTCGATGATATTCAAAAGGGAAACACTGAAATCATTGACGAGGTTTTACAGCTTGTAACCAAGTACATGTAGGTGATTTCATGGCTTATATTTTAGATATTGAGGGGATGACCTGCGCCGTTTGTGCCTCCCATGTAGAGGACGCTGCGCTGAGCGTTCCAGGCGTTCAAACGGCTCGGGTTAACCTTTTGCAAAATACGTTGCTTCTGGAAGTGGATGCAACTTATGCGAAGGATGTTGGAACACTTATCGAACGCGTGGGTGAGGCTATTGCAAAGGCGGGCTACCGTGTGGTCGGCTCTCGTCTTGAAGGTCAGCCTACGGGCGGCGTTCGCCTTACGGAGGTGAAAGACGCGTCAGATGATGAGATGAGCTGGCAGTTTAGAAAGACGGTCATTGCTCTTGTGTGTGCAGCCTTCGTCTTTTGGATGGGCGCGAGCGTTAAGTTCAACTGGCCATTTATGCCTATCACCAAGACCCCTTCGGGTTATGTGGGATTAGGAATCGCTGAGCTTCTCGTCAGTATTCCCGTTATTTTACTGTATCGCGACACATTTGTAAGGGGTGCTCGCGCGCTTGTAAATAAGGCTCCTACCATGGATTCCTTGATATTCTTGAGCGTTGGGGTTTCCTTGTGTTATGCCCTTTATAACCTCTTTGTGCTCTCATCTGTCGTGATAGAAGATCCTATGGGAGCACATCGATATCTCATGGGTCTGACCTTCGATTCGGCAGTCATGATCGTCTCGCTTGTAGGTCTCGGTAAGTACTTTGAGAAGCGAGCTAAACACCGAACCACAGATGCTCTAAGGTCCCTCATGGAACTAGCTCCTTCAACCGCTACGATTGAGAGAGATGGAGTAGAGGTCACGGTTTCGACCGATGCCTTGGCTGTCGGTGATATCTGTATTGTGAAAGCAGGGGATACCATTCCTGCTGATGGTGAAGTTATCGAGGGTTCGGGATCTTGTGATGAATCAGCCCTTACCGGAGAGAGCTTGCCTGTATTTAAGCAGGTGGGATCGCAGGCTACGGGAGGCACTATTCTCGTTAGTGGATGGCTAAAGGTTCAAGTAGTTAGAGTTGGAGCTGATACCGAGCTGTCTGCCATCGTTCGTTTGGTAGAGGAAGCTACAAGTTCTAAGGCTCCTGTGCAACGTGTTGCGGATAAGATTGCTCAGATATTCGTACCTGCCGTTATGACGCTTTCAGCCCTTACCTTTATCGTTTGGATGCTCTCTTCTCACTCTGTATCCCAGGCTTTGAACTATGCAATCTCAGTGCTGGTAATCAGCTGTCCTTGTGCTTTGGGACTTGCTGTTCCGACAGCACTCATGGTGGGATCTGGTCGTGGAGCTCAGATGGGTATCCTGATTAAATCAGCTGAAACACTCGAGCAACTTGCAGGGATTTCTGCAGTCGTGTTCGATAAGACAGGAACGCTCACTCAAGGAAAACCGTATCTTGAACGTACGTACCTTGTAGATGGTCTTCGCGCTACTGAGGCCGACGTACTAGCGTTGGCGGCAAGCCTAGAGTCAAAATCTTCCCATCCTTTGGCTGAGGCGTTCTCTGACTACATTGAAGAAGATCTTTCGACCTCACTCGATGAATTCGAGATTCTGGAAGGTATGGGCATAAAAGCCCAGGTTGACAGTAGGGAAGTTGCACTTGGCAATAAGCGAATTCAGGTTGAATGTCCTATTGAAATCAACGCTGATGACCTGCAGAAAACCCTGCTCTATCTCGTAGACGCTGGCGGCGTGAAAGCATGCTTCGTCATCGACGATAAGCTTAAGTCCACAGCGCCAGAGACCATTGATGCGCTTAAGACTATGGGTGTTGAGCCTGTCTTGCTCAGTGGAGATAAACAATCTGTTGCAGAACGTGTGGGACGTGAACTTGGAATCGATAGGGTAATCGCCGAGGTCTTACCGCAGGATAAAGATACGCAAATCCAGAAGCTTAAAGCCCAGGGGTATTCAGTGGCAATGGTGGGAGATGGTATCAACGATGCACCTGCACTTGTGCGTGCTGATGTTGGAATTGCCATTGGAGCCGGACGTGATGTTGCTTTGGATAATGCTGATGTCATCCTGATGAAATCAGATCCTCTCGATGTTGCTCGTGCACTTGAGTTCTCACGAGCTGTGATGAGGAATATCCATCAGAACCTGTTCTGGGCCCTTATTTACAACGTGATCTTGATTCCAATCGCTGCAGGAGTTCCACGCTTGCTTGGATTCTCCCTTACCATGAATCCTATGCTTGGAGCCTTGGCAATGTCCATGAGTTCGCTGTTTGTCGTCACAAATGCGCTGAGACTCAAGACGTGGACAAGTACGTGGAGCGCTCAATACAAGAGCGAGTCCAAAACCCTCGAGCGACAGACAGAAGAAACTGACGTAATCGAAGATATAACCAACACCGATCAGAAGGAAACCGCTATGAATAAAGTCGAATTAAACGTAGAAGGTATGATGTGTCAGATGTGCGTAAAGCACGCTCGTGAGGCTCTTGAAGCTATCCCTGGTGCATCTAACGTTGTTGTGGACCTTGAGTCTAAGAGTGCTTCAGTTGAGCTTCCTGAGGGAGTTTCTTCACAGACTGCAGTCGATGCTATCGAGAAAGCTGGATACACAGCTCACATTGCATAGGCTTTAGGTATAACTTGGTTTTGCCCGTAGTTCGCAATCAACTATGGGGTAGTATAGTTCTAAAGGATGCGCGCGCTTAGGAATATCCTGGGTGCGCGCTTTTATGAATGCAAAACAGAAATACAAAGGAGAGACTATGGCTTCCCAGCATAAGAGTCACGAGGGAACTTCCAACGAAGAGACTTTCGTTCAGCCATCTCTTTTTGGTGATGATTTTACCGACATGGTTGCTGATTCGTCTGCAGGTAGCGAGTCTGTTGCAGCTGATGAGACCGATGATGATAAGCAGGCAAGTCGTGAAGAAATTCTTCGCATCGCTCAGCTTCGTCGTCTTTTGGACTACCATGCCTATCTCTACTATGCCCTCGATGCTCCTGAAATCAGCGACTTTGAATTCGATCAGCTACTCGTTGAACTTCAGACGCTTGAGGCTCAGTACCCTTCACTCGTAACGCCGGATTCCTACACCCAGAGAATCGGCGGATACGTCTCAAACAAGTTTGAGCCGGTTGAGCACGAGCAGAAGATGTATTCAATTGACGACGCTATGAACCTTGAGGAGCTCGATGAGTGGCTTGCACGTACGGAGGCTGCTCTTGAGGGGCGCAAGCATACCTATTCGTGTGAGCTTAAAATCGATGGTCTCGGAGTTGCTCTGACTTATGTAGACGGCCAGCTTGTACGCGCTGCAACGCGCGGCAATGGTGTTGTGGGGGAGGATGTAACCCACAATGTTCTGACGATCAAAGACGTTCCTCACGAGCTTCATGAGGCAGCTCTTGCTCACATGACAGATCAGGGACTTGGCACAAGTGTCGAGCTTCGTGGTGAGGTTTATATGTCCAAAGAGCAGTTTGCTCACCTCAACGATGTTGCTCAGGCACAGGGTAAGGCTCCCTTTGCAAACCCACGCAATGCAGCTGCAGGATCGCTTCGTCAGAAAGACCCTCGCATTGCACAAGAGCGCAAGCTCAGCACATTCATCTATGCTGCAGCTTCAACGCGCTACCTCGATGTTGATAGTCAAACGACATTCTTGACCTGGCTTAAAGACGCCGGTTTTCACGTTAATGAGCACGCACGTATGTGTTCTACTGACACAGAAGTTCATGAGTATTGCCTCGAGGCTCTTGAGCTTAGGCAAAAGCTCGATTACGACATCGATGGCGTAGTGGTAAAGGTAAACAGCTATGCTGACGAGGATGTCCTCGGCTTTACTGCACGCGCACCACGTTGGGCTATCGCTTACAAGTTCCCTCCTGAGCAGAAGGAAACCAAGCTAAGGGAGATTCGCATCCAGGTAGGCAGAACAGGTGTTTTGACTCCGGTTGCTGAGTTTGATCCCGTTGAGGTTGCAGGCTCTACCATTGCACGCGCTACCTTGCACAATCTCGACGAGATTCGACGCAAGGATGTTCGCGTAGGCGACACCATCGTTGTGCATAAGGCGGGAGACATTATTCCTGAGGTTGTAAAACCTATCTTGTCTGAGCGTCCTGATTGGGCAGTTCCTTACGAGATGCCTGAAGTATGTCCTTCCTGCCAAAGCAAGATTATGCATGAGGAGGGGGAGGTAGCATATCGTTGCGTCTCCATTGAGTGTCCAGCTCAACGCACAGAGCGCCTTATTCACTGGGCGGCTCGAGGTGCAATGGATATCGATGGTTTGGGTGAGGAAATTATTAACTCACTCGTCTCGCAAGACCT
>RCNH01000273.1_pt1 | contig 23688 bp, 23 predicted proteins | sample 2041161 | NCBI WGS metagenome assembly RCNH01 (sample SAMN09708215, study PRJNA481090) | Feces metagenome, whole genome shotgun sequencing project. | biome: feces | host: Leptonychotes weddellii | place: Antarctica: Sion Island | collected 2010-03-01 | reverse complement strand
CTAAAAATACGTTGCATATATATTTACGAGCTGGCGAAAGTCAGCTCGTTTTTTTATGGTCTTTTAAATGTAGTAGCATAAATATGTATAGTCACCGTACAATAGACACTATCTTGCAGTTGATGAAGTAGAGATGGAAGGATTCTTCATCATGTCGTTTTGTTGGGAAATTCCTGGATGTGATGACGAGATGAGTGGTCGTTGTCCTCATCAGACATTATGTCCATTTGAATGTGGTTTTGCTAAATGTTATCGACTAGCCCATCATCAGGTTGGTGTTATGGAAGTATTAGATTATCCAGACACTGATAGAAGTGTATGTCGAAAAGAAGTATGCACCTTATGTCGCTTTTTTTTAGAGAATGGCCCTAAGCTTGAATCGGAAACCAAGGAGGCTGTCCATGAGTAAAACTGTTGCTGTTGTTGGTGGTGGTGCAGCTGGTGTTATGGCTGCTATTTCTGCTGCAGCTGCAGGTTCGTCAGTTGTACTATTTGAGGCGGCTAATGAAATTGGTAAAACGGTTCGTGCAACTGGCAATGGGCGCTGCAACTTGTCTAATGCTGACATTATGGCAAGTGATTATAATCGACCAGATTTTGTGCAGTCTGCATTTAATATGTTGACTCCGGAAGAAGTGTTGTTGACGTTTTCTGATATGGGTCTTTTATGCTACGAAGAAGAGGCCGGTCGTATTTATCCATACAGTAATAAAGCTGTCACGGTTGTTGAATTGTTGACTATGACATTGATGGAATACGATGTTGAGTTACATTGTGATACGCGAATTAGCTCTGTGAAACCATCTGGTCAGTCTTGGATTGTGGTTGCTGAAAATGGTGACGCTAGTGTGTTTGATAGCGTTATTGTGGCAGCTGGTGGTGCCCCAGCAAAGGGGTTAGTGCCAAGTGATATTCATTTTGTACGTACACATCCAGTCCTAGCCCCTTTGCGTACTGATACTACCAATCTTGAAGGATTAAATGGAACACGTGTACGTGCTCGTTTATATGTGGATACCGATGCTGAAGTATTGCGTGATGCATGGTTGGATATGCAAGAACCTCAGACATCTCAAGCGTACACTGTTCCTGAGGAATTTGGTGAAATATTGTTCAGGGATTATGGTATCTCTGGTATTGCGGCATTTGATATGTCTCGTTATGTAAAGCCAGGTGATATGGTGTTCGTCGACTTTTTGCCTGACATGGAGCCACAAGATAAGGTTGATTTTATCTATGATCAAGCTATGGCTCATCCTAACCGAAACGCTGCAGAAATCATAGCAGGAATGCTTCCATATAATGTGGCATTTGCTATCTGTAAGGCTGCTGGTCTTGATCCGTTGGAGCCCATTTTGGCTGAGCAAGAAGCGGTAGTTTTGGCTATGGTGTCCGAGTCGTTTGGTTTAACCGTAAAAGGTGTAGAGGGTAAAAACGCTCAGGTTACACGCGGTGGCTATGCTGTTGATGACTTTAATCCTTCTACTATGGAGTGCTACAACCATCCAGGTTTGTTTGTTGTAGGCGAAATGCTTGACATTGATGGTAGGTGCGGTGGTTATAACTTGCACTGGGCATGGACGAGTGGTATGTTGGCTGGTCGCGCTGCAGCGGGTGCGTGGGAGTAAGTATGATTGAAGTTTCAGGTATACGTCTTTCGCTTGATCAAGCATATGAAGCAACGGATGCAGTGTATGCGCGTGCTGTTGCGCGTGCATGTGGATGTTCGTTAGACGACGTGCGTGGTATAACATTGGTTAAGCGAAGTGTTGATGCACGTAAAAAATCTGATGTGCATATCACGGCTTCGTTTGCGTTAGATGTTCCTGAGGTTGTAGAACGGCGTTTGGTTACACGTTCTGAATCGGGTAAAATTGCGCTTCCAGTGCGTGTGAAGGTCTATCAGCCATATACACCGCTTAATATTGCGCGGGTCAAGCCTTGTGGTAGCGAGCGTGTAGTGGTTGTGGGTACGGGTCCTGCTGGCTTATTTGCAGCGTGGTATCTCGCTCAAGCTGGCATGAAGCCATATGTTGTCGAGCGCGGACAATGTGTTGATGAGCGCCTTAAGACTGTGGACGCTTTTAACCAAGGCATGCCGTTAAATCCTGAGTCCAATATCCAATTTGGCGAAGGCGGTGCAGGTACTTTTAGTGATGGCAAGTTGACCACTAACATTAAAAATCCTCGTGCCCGTGATGTACTGCATATCTTTACTCAGGCTGGTGCTCCTGAGGAAATTCTTTGGCAAGCAAAGCCTCATATTGGTACGGATTTACTTATCGGGGTGGTACGTACCCTTCGTGAACAAATTATTGTTGCCGCAGGTGAGGTTCACTTTAATACGCGTTTAGATGACATCATTATTCGTGATAATGTATGTGTAGGGGTAGTATTGCACGATGGCATTACGGATGAGTCGTATACGCTTGATTGTAGTCGTGTGGTGGTGGCTATGGGCCATTCTGCTCGCGACACGTTTAATATGCTTCATAAGCGCCATATTACCTGTGAGCCTAAGCCATTTTCTGTCGGTGTGCGTATTGAGCATCCTCAAGCACTTATTAATGAGTCGCAATATGGTGTAAGCTCGCATCATCCCGCGTTAGGTCCTGCTGATTATAAATTATCTATGCATACCAAAAAAGGTCGTGGTGTGTATACGTTTTGCATGTGCCCAGGCGGTGAGGTGGTGTGTGCTACTTCAGAAGAGCGGGGTGTTGTCGTTAACGGTATGAGCCGCCACGCACGAGATGGCATGAATGCTAACGCGGCATTACTGGTGGGGGTTGATCCGGTGGATTATGGTGGAACTGACGACGACCCGTTAGCTGGTGTGCGGTTTCAACAAAAACTTGAGCATGCTGCGTATGATGCTGCAATATGTGCAGGTGGAAAACCATATCAGGCGCCTTCGCAATATGTTGGTGCGTTTTTAGGGAGGACCAAATCAGTACGTAATGTAGTGTTGCCAACATATGCACGAGGTGTAGTTATGTGTGACCTTCACGAGGTTTTGCCTGATTTTGTATGTGAAGCTATGACTGAGGCATTACCAGTGCTTAACCGTAGGTTGCATGGATACGCATGTGATGGTGCTATTATGACGGGTGTTGAAACTAGGAGTTCAAGTCCGGTTCGCGTTGTTCGTGATGAGACGTTTCAGTCTAGCGTGCGTGGCGTGTATCCTACCGGTGAGGGAGCTGGGTATGCGGGCGGCATTATGAGCGCGGCGGTCGATGGATTGCGCGTGGCTCAACGTATTGTTGATGAGTGTGTAGCGTCTTGTGATGCGCAATAGGGGAGGATATATGAATAAAGCTGGTATTGCATCGTGTAGTGCTCGTTTTGTAGAGCGACTCGAAAAGGATGTATTTCATAAAAACGCTGGTAACTTCCCAGGTGCGGTGGCAAAAAAGCTTGATGGCAGGGTTCTTGAAAGCTTGGCGTCTAAAATTTTGCAAGATTGTGTTGTGGTTTCGGCGACAAACGGTAAAACAACCACAACCAATATGATTGCAGATTGTTTAGAGGCATGTTCTAGGAGTGTCTTTTGCAATCGTGATGGCTCGAATTTAGACACCGGCATCATTACAACGCTATTGCCTAAAACTACCAAAACACATGCAGTGTTTGAATGCGATGAGCTATATACCAAGTTTGTGTTACCGCTTATAAAGCCTCGCTATTTCATGTTGTTGAACTTATTCCCCGATCAGATCGATCGCTTTGGTGGTATCGACCATATCCAAAATACATTTGTTGAAGCACTAGCCCAAACGCCTGATACCATCGTGGTTTATAACGCTGATGATCCATATTGTCAGGCTGTTGCTGAGCGTATAAGTAATAAAACAATGTCGTTTGGCATGCAGTATGATGCTTCCGAGCAGAACTCATATGAGGCTATTGCGTGCAGTGTATGTGGTGAAACGCTGACGTATGGATCTCGTGTTTATGGTCAGCTTGGTAGTTTTGACTGTTCTTCTTGCGGCATGAAACGAGCACGTCCTCATTTTGAGGCGACCAGTATTGTGGAAGGTCAAGATGGATATCAGTTTGATATTACATGCGAAGGCACACGATTGGTAACTATGCATACTGTAACGCCTGGTTTGTATATGGTGTATAACGTATTGGCTGTATGTGTTATGGCTAATATGCTTGGTGTGAATTTTGAAACAATTCAGCACTGCGTGGATGCGTTTAACCCACGTAACGGCCGTTTGCAATCATATATAATCGGCAATCGTCGCATTGTAAGTAACTTAGCTAAAAACCCTGTAGGTTTTAATCAAAATATCGACATCATCTTAAAGTCTGACGAGCCTTGTGCTGTGGGTTTTTGGGTGAACAATAATGAGGGGGACGGACGGGATATTGCATGGCTTAATGATGTGAACTTTGAGGCGCTTGCAGCTGCTCATGTGTCAGGCATGCCAGTGTATGCTGGTGGTATGGCTACTCAGGAGTTGATGAGTCGTTTAAAGACTGCAGGGATATGCGCTACTGAGGCGCAGTGTGCTGCCGATGTGTTATCAAATCTCAATGACAAATATAGCGATACAACGTACAATCGTGTTTACATGATCGCTAACTATACGGCTCTGCCGCCAATTCATCGCGAACTTGAAGCGCTTGAGAAAGGGAAATAGCATGGTTTCTTCAAGGGATTTTGATAAGGCTATCGTGTCTCTTAACATGGGTAAACCTGTCATTTTGCCTACAGATACTGTCTATGGTATTGGCGTGGCGGTAGGTTTAGCTCCTACGCCTCAGGTTATCTATGATTTAAAGAAACGTGATCTAGATAAACCTATTCCATGGCTTGTGGGTAGACCTACTGCTTTAATGTTGTACGGTAAAGATGTACCTCGGTATGCTCGCTTATGCGCTCGTGAGTTTTGGCCAGGACCGCTGACGCTTATTGTTAAAGCTGGCGACAATGTGCCTGAACCTTTTAAGGCTAAAAACGGCACCATTGCATTACGTATGCCAAATACCGAATTAACGCTTCGCCTTATTAAGACCGTTGGCTTTCCTTTAGCTATGTCTAGTGCCAACAAGCAGGGTGAATCTGCGCCTTGCTTGTTTGAAAATATTGACCCAACTCTTTTGAATGAAGTAGCTTTTGCTATTGGTGATGATAGTCCAAAAAGTGGTGTATCTTCTACTATTTTAGACTGCACTGGTCCTGAACCTGTCATGGTTAGGGAAGGTGCGATTTCCATGGCTGACATTATCGCCGTTTTGTGAAATGAACACGCAGTACAATGCTGATTCTTGTACAAGCATGCGTTAAACGCATGCTTGTTGTGTATAAGAAAGTGTGAGACGTATGATTGAAAATGAATGGTATTTTCCTGCAACTGATGGCGTGCACACATTGCGGGCTTGCATTTGGACGTCTTCCGATTCCGATGTGTCTGCATGTGGTATTGTGCAGCTGATTCATGGCATGGCTGAGCACATTGAGCGTTACCGTGATTTTGCCAACTATCTAGTTGATGCTGGATTTATTGTGTGTGGGCATGACCACTTAGGTCACGGTAAAAGTGTTCTTGATGATAGCGAATTGGGTCATATTTCATTTGCAAACGGAAAAGACGCAATGATTGATCATGTGCATCGTCTTCGTATGCATATGCAAGATACATATGGAACTGATTTACCATATTTCGTTATGGGTCATTCCATGGGAAGTATGATTGCTCGTGCTTATTTAGCACGTTATTGTCAAGGGCTTGCAGGGTGTGTGGTATGTGGAACAGGTAATCCTTCGCGTGCGTTGTCTGAGGCAGGATATGCTTTAGGTCATATTGTGGCGGCATGTACTGATGAAGCGTGTGTGGATAAGCTGATTAACAATATGGGGGTAGGGCAGTTTTCTCGGGCTATTAAAGATTCGCGTACTGACGTGGATTGGATTAGCACAGATCAAGCTGTAGTTGATGCCTATATTGCAGATTTGCATTGTGGCCAAACATTTACAATTGGCGGTTGGACAATGATAAGCGATTTGGCACGCGAGATTGTCACGAATAGACATGCATGTTGCATTGAAGCGACATGTCCTTTGTTATTTATTTCGGGCGATCAAGATCCTGTGGGTAAAAATGGTGTACAGGTTATGCGTGCGGTGGATTTGTATAAGCGTGCGGGCGTGCGTGATGTGAATTGTATTTTGTACCCGGGTATGCGTCATGAGATTTTAAATGAACCAGGTCATATGCAGGTATACAAGGATGTTCTAACATGGATTACTACCCATATTCCAAAAGACGAGCAGGTCTGTTAACTGCGGAGGAAAGAGACATGAGTAATACATATGTAGTTGCACTTGACCAAGGCACGACTTCTTCGCGTGCTATTTTATTTAACCAGAAAGGTGAAGTATGCGGTTTAGTGCAACGTCCTTTTAAGCAAATTTTCCCTCAGCCGGGATGGGTAGAGCACGATCCTCAAGACATTTTGTCAACTCAGCTTGGAGTATTGACGGAGTTGTTGGTTTCGAATCGTGTCATGCCTGAAGATGTGAATAGTATCGGTATAACCAATCAACGTGAAACGACTATTGTGTGGGATCGTGAAACGGGTGTGCCTGTGTTTAATGCCATTGTTTGGCAGTGTCGCAGGACTGCTGCGTTGGTGGATGAAATCTGTAAAGAGTCTGGTGTCACGGAAATGATTACGCGCAAAACAGGTCTTATTCCTGATGCGTATTTCAGTGCTAGTAAGATCAGCTGGATTCTAGACAACGTTGAGGGTGCACGCGAAAAGGCTGAAGCTGGCAAATTGTGCTTTGGTACGGTGGATTCATGGCTAATTTGGAGCTTAACGTATGGAGCAGTGCATGCAACCGATCCGACCAATGCAAGTCGAACCATGCTTTACGATATCCATAAGGGTTGCTGGGATCAAGAGCTGCTTGATTTGTTTGATATCCCTGTATCTATGATGCCAGAGGTTCGTCCATCATCGGGATATTTTGGAACAACATCGCATCCGGGTGTATTAAACGGTATTGATATCCGTGGCGTAGCGGGGGATCAGCAGGCTGCATTGTTCGGACAGTGCTGCTTTGAGCCTGGTCAGGCCAAAAATACATACGGTACCGGCTGCTTTATGCTGATGAATACTGGCGATAGAGCTGTTTCGTCTCATAATGGTTTAGTTACCACGATAGCTGCTAGTGCTCCAGGTTGCGACCATATTGAATACGCTTTAGAGGGTAGCGTTTTTATTGCAGGTGCATTGATTCAATGGTTGCGTGATGAAATGGGTATTATTAAGACGGCTGCTGAAACCGAAAAGCTTGCATGTAGCGTTGAAGACAACGCTGGGGTCTATATTGTTCCAGCATTTACGGGGCTAGGTGCTCCATATTGGGATGCGGATGCTCGTGGAGTTATCTGTGGTTTGACGCGTGGTACAAATCGTGCTCATATTGCACGCGCAGCACTTGAAGCTTTGGCGTATCAAAGTGCCGACCTATTAAGCGCCATGGAATCAGACGCTAAGCAAAAACTTAGCATGCTCCATGTTGATGGCGGTGCGTCGGCTAATAACTTCTTGATGCAGTTCCAATCTGACATATTAGACTGCACGGTTAATAGGCCAGTATGTACGGAAACAACAGCGCTTGGCGCAGCGTTTTTGGCGGGACTTTCTTCTGGATTTTGGAAGGATACTGAACAATTACGCCAATTGCAACATAGTGAGGCGCAATTCCAGTCTACAATGAACGATCGTCAGAGAGAAATATTGCTTGCTGAATGGCATGCAGCAGTGAGGAGGACCCGATCATGAAGATCTCCATCGGAAGCGACCACGCAGGTTTTGAACAGAAGGAAGCTTTAAAGGCCTACTTGTCTGAGAGCTATGAAGTTATTGATCGCGGCCCTAAGACCGATGATCGCTGTGATTATCCAGACTTTGCGGCTCTTGTCGCTCATGACGTAGCTGACGGCACCGTGGACCGTGGTGTTTTGGTATGTGGCACTGGTATTGGTATGGCTGTTGCTGCAGATAAGATTGCTGGTGTTCGTGCTGTTAATATCATCAATCCTCAGTTTGCTGCTCTTTGTCGTGAGCATAATAATGCTAACGTTATTACATTGTCTGGTCGTTTTGTTGAGCTTGATACTAACAAGGAAATCCTTGATGTCTTTTTGAAAACTGATTTTGCTGGTGGTCGCCATGAGGGCCGCGTTGCTAAAATCATGGAATTGGACAAGTAGCTTATATGTCACATACGGCTTAAGCATATTACATATACCGAAATTGCTTTCATTACATGACCTCTATTCTGGAGGTCATTTTTATATGGGGGTATCATTACAACAATTCGTCTTTTGTAGGTTTTGGCATACCTGACGCCCTAAGGAGATGTTGTATGATTCATAGATTTGTAGATGCGGACCCAAAAGTTGCTGCAATCATTGATGCTGAGTTGTCGAGACAACGTGAGACTATTGAGCTTATTGCATCGGAAAACTTTGCAAGTCCGGCGGTCATTGAGGCTATGGGTAGTGTCCTCACGAATAAATACGCCGAGGGTTATCCTCATGAACGTTATTACGGTGGGTGTGAAAAAGTTGATGAGATAGAAGACCTTGCGCGCAGTCGAGCCCAAAAGCTTTTTAACGTAAATTTTGCTAACGTGCAACCACATAGCGGTGCTAATGCTAATCTCGCTGCCTTTTTTGCGTTAATTAATCCTGGTGATACTGTTTTAGGTATGAGTCTTGATAATGGTGGGCATTTAACGCATGGTTCACCTGTTAACTTTTCTGGTAAGCTTTTTGACTTTCATGGCTATGGCTTAACGAGCGATGAGCGTATTGATTATGACCAGATTGAACAGCTTGCACAGAAATATAAGCCAAAACTCATTATTGGTGGCGCTTCTGCGTATCCGCGCGTAATTAATTTTGAACGTATGGCCGATATTGCACACAGTGTCGACGCATATTTTATGGTAGATATGGCTCATATTGCTGGTCTTATTGCTACGGGAGCGCATCCAAGTCCTGTTCCATATGCAGATATAGTGACATCTACAACACATAAAACGCTGCGAGGTCCACGTGGTGGATTAATTATTACAAATAATGAAGAGATTGCTAAAAAAATAGATAAAGCGGTGTTCCCAGGAACGCAAGGTGGTCCCCTTATGCATGTGATCGCAGGTAAAGCAGTTGCTTTTGGGGAGGCTCTTAAGCCGGAATATGCTTTATATATTGACAAGGTTGTTCAAAATTGTGCAGCAATGGCTCGAGGTCTTACTGATGGCGGTTTGCGGTTGGTGTCTGGTGGAACGGATAATCATTTATGCCTGGTTGACTTAACGCCTGCTCATGTTACGGGTAAACAGGCCGAGGATGTTCTCGAGAATGTAGGCATTACTGTTAATAAGAATTCAATTCCAAATGAGCCACTGTCACCATTTATTACAAGTGGTATTCGTGTGGGTTCAGCTGCAGCTACAACACGTGGTGTTACTTGTGATGAGTTTTATGCTATTGGCCGATACATTGCGCAATCACTGTTCGCGCTTGGTGATGAAGAAGTTCAGAGATATGTTAAGGGTGGTGTACAAGCGATTTTGGATGCGCATTCTTTGTATCCTGAATATTATGAATAAGTGAATTTTACGAGTAGAACTCACTTCTAATCTGCTTATACTTGTATGTACTTGTTTAAAAAGTAACAATATGCGTGATGTAACGTTAGGAGTATGTGTGAAGTATTTAGATTGCGATCGCGTTGAGGTTGTGGATCATCCCATGGTTCAGCATAAGCTGTCAATTTTGCGCGATGAGTGTACCTCTACTAAGCAATTTCGTGAACTTGTGCGTGAATTAGCTCGGATGGAAACATATGAAGCTACTCGTGATTTGGTGCTTGAGGATGTGGTAGTAAAAACGCCTATTTGCGAGACAGTTTGCAAAAAAATTGCTGGAAATAAGGTAGTAATAGTACCTATTTTACGTGCGGGATTAGGTATGTTAGATGGTGCGTTAGATATTATTCCGTCTGCGCGTGTCGGACATTTAGGTATGTGTCGCGATGAAGAAACGTTTGAGCCTCATACATATTTTGACCGCATGCCTAATGATGTTGCGATGCGTGATGTCTTAATTGTTGACCCTATGCTAGCGACTGGCGGTAGCGCTATTATGGCTATCAACTATTTGCGCGAAGCAGGTGTTAAAAACCTTAAGTTATTGGTATTGGTATCTGCTCCTGAAGGAATTCAGGCTGTATTAGACGCTGATTCTGAGATACAGATTTTTACGTGTGCCATTGACGAAAAGCTTAATGAACGCGCGTACATTGTACCTGGTCTTGGTGATGCAGGCGACCGTATTTTTGGTACTAAGTAGGTCGATATGACGACACAAATAAAGCGTCCAAGCTGGGATGAATACTTCATGCATTTGGCATTCGAAGTTTCTAAACGCTCTACATGTTTACGACGAGCTGTAGGTGCGGTTATCGTAAAAGATCGTCGTATCTTGGCTACGGGCTATAATGGTGTTCCAACTGGTTTACAACATTGCGAAGAGACCGGATGTTTACGTGAGCAGTTAGGCGTGCCGTCAGGACAACGTCACGAAATTTGCCGAGGATTGCATGCAGAACAAAATGCAATCATTCAAGCGGCTCGTTATGGTACAAATATCGAAGGTTCGTCTATTTATATTACGACTGAGCCTTGTGCGGTGTGCGCCAAGATGCTTATTAATGCTGGAATTAAAGAAATTGTGTATGCAACTTCGTATCCTGATGTTCTTTCAGAGGAGTTGTTAGGCGAGACTGACATACTGATTCGCTGCGTTGAAATGAGCGGATAACCAGCTCTTTTACATGTAGATTACCTCATGTGGAACAGATTTAAAGCATCAGGAGAATAGATTAAAATCGCATGAAAAAATTAATTTATATCGAGAAATGTTAGAAAACGCTCCACTTGTTTGAATTTTTACATCTTTTGAGCATTTCTATGCAATTAACTCTACATAATGCGATATAGTACATGAAGTTTTGTTTTGGCACCGACGCCAAAAGTTTGAAAGGAAAGTGAACAACGTAATATGCTCATCATGGCAGGCGCTCTTACGGGTTTTGTGGGATTTCTACCGCTGTTTATTTCGCTGAGGCTATCACGTCGTTCAAAGTCAACAAATGCGTTAACCGCAGGTTTATACGGGTTATCAGGTGTTGCAGTTTCACTCGTTCTTTTGATTGCTGGTCTGCTTATCTGTGCTTTTACAGCACGTGAGGCATTGGTTTCTTTTACGCTTGCAGAAGGTGTTGTCTTTTTAGGGTCAACCATTGCGTATGTTGTGTATAAGAATGTGCTTGCAAAACGTAAGCGTGGATAGATCCGAGATAAGGAAGGATACAAATGGGCGAAGCTCTTAACGAATTTGTTGCTGAAGCGAAAACACTGTCAGCGCATTTTGAACCACAGACTGTTTTCTCCATTGGTGGCTGGGATGTAACTCAGTACATCATTTGGCTTGCTATTGCATTTGTGGTTGTGTTAGCTGTCATTCTGATTTCCGCAAAGAAGCTTCAGCTCGTGCCTACAAACAAGTTTTTTAACACTGTTGAGTATGGCTACGAGTTTGTGAATCGCAACATCGCTGAAGACGTAATCGGTCATGGATTTAAGGATCATGTGCCTTTTTTGGCAACTATGTTCTTCTTCATTTTGATTGCTAACGTCTTGGGCCTTGTTCCTGGTTTCAAGACATCTACGGGAAGTATTTCTTGTACATGGGCATTGGCAGCAATCTCTTTTGTCTACTTTAACTTCTATGGTTTAAAGACATTTGGTTTGCTTGGTTACTTGGGCACTTTGGTCCCAAGCGGTGTTCCTAAGCCAATGATTCCTGTTGTATGGTTCTTAGAGTTCTTCTCTATGATTATTCGTGTTTTGACTCTTGCTGTTCGTCTTTACGGTAACATGCTTGCTGGTCATATGGTATTGGCAGTGTTCGGTATTGCTACTACTTGCTTTATTCAAGTTGGCTTGATGGGCGCATCGATGGATCTTGTCGCTGCATTGCCATCTGTTGCTTGGTTTATCTTGTTGGTACTTATGTACTGTCTGGAATGCTTGGTTGCTTTCTTGCAGGCGTTTGTATTTGCAATCCTTTCTTCTTCCTACATTGGCTTGGCGGTTCACAAGCACTAAAGAGAAGAGAATGGCTCGCGTATGTGTAGCGTAATGTGGGCCTGATATATGAAACATATATCGAACGTAATTTTGGTAACGGTCACAAAACGTGATTGTACGATATAGGTAATGACCCCTTAAATAAGCGTGGGGTTCGTCAAAGGAGGAGTTGTAAGATGACAGAAATCGCCATCACGCTCGCAGCATTGAAGGTAGTTGGATATGGCCTCGCTGCAATCGGTCCTGGTATCGGTATTGGTATCGCTACTTATGGTCTTTGTGTCTCTGCTGCACGTCAGCCTGAAATGAAGGGTCAGCTCATGGGCTACTTCTTTATTGGTGCTGCTATGTCTGAGGCATTGGCATTGCTCGGTCTTGTTCTTTTCTTCATTGGCTAATCACTCTAAACGATTATCTGTATGAGAATGTTAGAAAAAGAACAGGAGGCATGCGAGTTGAAGATGCACACTAACAAGGCATTCAAGCTTGGCGGCGTTGTCGCTATGACCGCAGCTGTGGCTCTGACATGTCCAGCGTATGCATTCGCTGATGGGGGTGGCATTGATGCTATTCTCCCTAATATGAACGAGTTCATTCCAATGCTCGTCGCTTTCCTTATTCTGTGGTTTGTCCTTGCTAAGTTTGGCTGGCCTGTTTTTGATCGTATGCTTGAAAAGCGTGCGAACACCATTCGCGATGACTTAAAGAACGCCGAAGATGCTCGTCAAGAATCTGAGCGTGTACTTGCAGAGTACAAGACTCAACTTGAGGAGGCTCGTGCGGAAGCTTCTAAGATTGTTGCAGATGCAAAGCAGGCAGGTGAAACTGTTAAGGCAGAGATCACGCTTAAGGCTCAAAACGAAGCTGCCGACATGATTGCAAAGGCTCATGCAGCTATTGAGACCGAAAAGAAGGCTGCTGTTGCTGACCTTCAGGGCTCCGTTGCTGACCTTTCTGTAGCTGTTGCGGCTAAGCTTATCGGCAATGATTTGTCTGATGATGAGCATCGCGCGATGATTAAACGCTACGTCGAAGAGGCGGGCAGTTTAAATGACAACTAATCGACTGATCGTAAAGCAAGAAGTTGCCACGTATGCCAATACGTTGCTTGAGGCTGCATTTGAAGCTGAAGGCCAGGACGGTGTACTGGAGGTCCGCGATCAGTTGGATTTTGTCATGGCTACAATTCGCGGTAATGCGGATTTGCGAGACGCTCTTGCTGATCCGGGATTTACTCCCGAGCAGCGTCACGAGTTGGTTATTAACGTCTTAGCGGGTATTCACCCATTAGTCGTTAGCGTTATAGCTATCATGGCTGAGCGTGGTAACCTTGACGAACTCGGTTCAGTAGTGTCTTCTTTTAAAGATGCTGCTGAAGCAAAACTTGGTGTATGTGTTGTTGATGTTACTACTGTTGTAGAGCTTGATGATAACCTGCGCCAGTTTATCAATGATAAGTTGTCCAAGGATTTGGGTAAGCCAGTTGTTCTTCGTGAGCATATTGACAAGTCCATCTTAGGCGGCATTATCATGTCTACTCATGGAAAGCGCATCGACGCGAGTGTATTCTCCCGTTTAGAGAAAACTCGCAACGTGCTTACGGAATCTAACGATGGAGGTGAATGCTAGTGACAGAAATCACCGCTAAGTCTATCGACGAAGCATTGCGCAAGCAGCTCGAAAAGCTCGAGACCAGTGTTGATGCACGCGAAGTCGGTACGGTCGTACAGGTTGGCGACGGTATTGCTCGTGTTGATGGATTGAAAGGCGCCATGGCAGGCGAGCTCTTGGAATTCGTCGGTTCTAATGGTCAGACCGTTATGGGTCTTGCTCAGAATCTTGAAGAAGATGAGGTCGGCGCTGTACTTTTGGGCGATGTCACCGCAATCAAGGAAAACGATCAGGTTCGCACCACCGGTAAGATCATGGAAGTACCTTCTGGCAAGGGACTTTTGGGTCGTGTAGTTAACCCATTGGGTATGCCTATCGATGGTAAGGGACCTATTCAGGCTGAAGGTATGCGTCCAGTAGAGTTTAAGGCTCCTGGCGTTATCTCTCGTAAGCCTGTTCATGAGCCAATGCAGACTGGTCTTTTGGCTATTGACGCAATGGTTCCTATTGGACGTGGTCAGCGTGAGTTGATCATTGGTGACCGTCAGACTGGTAAAACTGCTATCGCTGTTGACGCTATCATCAACCAAAAAAATGAGGACATGATTTGTATCTACGTAGCAGTAGGTCAGAAAGCTTCTACTGTTGCTGGTATCATGGAAACTTTTGAAAAGCATGGCGTAATGGACAAGACCATTATCGTTGCTGCTAACGCTTCTGACTCTGCTCCTTTACAGTACATCGCTCCTATGGCTGGTGCTGCAATGGGTGAATACTTCGTCTACACTGGCGAAGATGGCAAGCCAGCAGGTCCTGAAAACCATGGTCGTCATGTACTTATTTGCTATGACGACTTAACTAAGCAAGCTGTTGCTTACCGTCAGATGTCATTGACCCTTCGTCGCCCACCAGGACGTGAGGCTTATCCTGGCGACGTTTTCTACTTGCATAGCCGCTTGTTGGAACGTGCAGTTAAGATGTCTGAGGAATATGGTTTGGGTTCAATGACTGCATTGCCAATCATTGAAACTCAGGCAGGCGACGTTTCTGCTTATATCCCTACCAATGTAATTTCTATTACTGACGGTCAGATTTTCTTGACTACTGACTTATTCTTCCAAGGTCAGCGTCCTGCTATTAACGTTGGTATTTCTGTATCCCGCGTTGGTGGTTCTGCTCAAACTAAGGCTGTTAAGTCCGTTGCTGGTACCTTGCGCCTCGATTTGGCTGCATATCGTGAACTTCAGGCATTTACTCAGTTCGGTTCTGACCTTGATCAAGACACTCAAAATCAGCTGAACCGTGGTGCTCGTATGACTGAGCTTTTGAAGCAGGGTCGTTACGTTCCAATGCCATTTGAAGAGCAGGCAGTTGCTATTTATGCTGGTTCACATGGATACCTCGATGATGTTGAGGTTAGCGACATTCTTCGTTTCCGCGCTGAGCTTTTGGACTTCTTGCGTACTCGTAAGCCAGAAGTTTTGAAAGCAATTCGTGAAGACAAGAAATTTACTGATGAAAGCACGAAGGCTCTGAACGAGGCCATTGAAGCTTTCAAGATGCAATTCACAGCGTAGTAGGAAGGCTGAATCATGCCTAACCTGCACGATATTGAAAAGCGCATCAAATCCGTCGGTTCGACGAAGCAGATCACACGCACCATGGAGATGGTTGCTGGTGCTAAGGTAAAGCATGCTGCTGAGCGTGTTGAAGCTACTACACCATATTCTCTGTCCATGACTGAAGTTTTGCAGGGTGTGGCTGCGCGCGTGCAGGCCAGCGAAAATCCTTTGCTGGAAAAACGTGAAAACATTAAACGTGCACTGGTGGTGGTCGTGGTTTCTGATCGCGGCCTCGCTGGTGGCTTTAATTCAAGCGTACTGCGCAGCGTCGAAAAGATGATCCGCGCAAAGAAAGCGCAGGGTACCGAAGTCGATGTCATTACTTGTGGCAAGAAAGCTTTAGGTTATTTCAAGTACCGTCAAATCGTTCCAGTTCTTGAATTCAGCGACCTTTCCGCTGACCCTACGTTGGATGAGGCGAACCAAATCGCCGATTATGCCGTTAAGGCATATATTGATGGTAGTATCGACGAAGTCTTGCTGGTTTACAACCACTGTAAGAATGCTGCAGAGCAGGTCCTCGCGGAAGAGGTCTTGCTACCTGTCGATACGCAAGCTGTTATGACCGAATCTGATAGCAAGAAGGATGCTAACGGAGATACAGAAGGCGAATCCGCTTTGAGCTCTCTTGAGTTTGAGCCAGAGCCTGCTGACGTATTGGTAAGGTTGATTCCTTCCTATGTCCGCACTTCTATTTATCATGCTTTAGTTGACTCAGCTGCTGGCGAACAGGCTGCACGCCGTACTGCTATGCATTCTGCAACTGAAAACGCTAATGAAATGGTGGAGACGCTTTCTAGGTTGTACAACCGTGTACGTCAAGGTGCCATTACAACTGAGATTTCTGAAATCGTTGGTGGCGCCGCAGCTTTGGAGGAATAAATGGCTGACGAAAAAATGCTTTCCAAAGCGGAGCTCGAAGCCAGCAAAGGCGCTACGGGACGCATTGTGCGTATCGTTGGTCCTGTTGTTGATGTAGAGTTTGCCGCTGATCAGCTGCCTGCGATTTATAACGCATTGACAGTTGACTCTAAGACTCCAGCCGGCGACGTTCATGTTGTTTTGGAAGTTGAGACTATGCTTCCTGGCAATCTTGTTCGTGCTGTTGCTATGAGCTCTACTGATGGTCTGGTTCGTGGCCTTGAGGTTTTAGATACGGGTCATCCTATTATGATGCCTGTAGGTCCTGAGACTTTGGGTCGAATCTGGAACGTTGTCGGTGAGCCTGTAGATGAGAAGCCTATGCCAGATGTTACTGGTTATATGCCTATTCATCGTGCAGCTCCTGATTACGATACTTTATCTACTAAGACTGAAATCTTTGAGACTGGTATTAAGGCTATCGACTTGGTTGAGCCATTCATTAAGGGTGGTAAGACCGGTTTGTTCGGTGGTGCTGGTGTTGGTAAGACTGTTATCATTCAGGAGCTTATCAACAACCTCGCTCAGGAACATGGTGGTACTTCTGTATTTACTGGTGTAGGCGAGCGTACTCGTGAGGGTACTGACCTTTACTTGGAAATGAGTGAGTCTGGCGTTATTAATAAGACCTGCTTAGTCTACGGTCAGATGAATGAGCCTCCTGGAGCACGTCTCCGTGTTGGTCTTGCTGGCTTGACTGAAGCTGAGTACTTCCGCGATCAGGGCCAGGACGTTTTGTTGTTTGTTGACAACATTTTCCGTTTTACTCAGGCTGGTTCTGAGGTATCTGCACTTCTTGGCCGTATGCCATCCGCTGTAGGCTACCAGCCTACTTTGGCTACAGAGATGGGCGATCTTCAGGAACGTATTACTTCTACCTCTACTGGTTCTATTACCTCTGTACAGGCTGTATATGTTCCTGCTGACGACTTGACTGACCCTGCTCCTGCAACTACCTTTACTCACTTGGATGCTAAGACTGTTTTGTCTCGTTCAATTGCTGAGTTGGGTATTTATCCTGCAGTTGACCCACTGGAGTCTACTTCTCGCGCTTTGGACCCAGACATTGTTGGCGAAGAGCACTATCGTGTAGCAACCGGTATTCAGGAATTACTCCAGAATTATAAGGATCTCCAGGATATCATTGCTATTTTGGGCATGGATGAACTTTCTGAGGACCAGAAGCTCGTTGTTGCTCGTGCTCGTAAGGCACAGCAGTTCTTCGGTCAGTGCTTCCATGTTGCAGAGCAGTTTACTGGTTTGCCTGGTAAGTACGTTAAGATGGAAGACACTATTCGTTCCTTCGCTGCTATTCTTGATGGCGAATGTGACGATATCCCAGAGCAGTGCTTCCGTTTGAAGGGTTCCATCGACGACGTTTACGCCGCCGCTGAGGCTCTCAAGAAAGCTGAGTAACTATGGCTAAACTGGCATGCGATATCGTGACCCCTGAAGCTAAGTTCTATTCAAGTGACGAAATTCACTTTATTGTAGTTCCTGGCTCAGAAGGCGAGATGGGCTTTTTGTACAACCATGTGCCAATGGTATCCACGCTGGCTGATGGTACCGTTCGTATTCAGGAAACTGAAGGCGGCGAATTCCGAAAATTCGCTATTGAGGGCGGTTATGTTCAGATGACTGGTAAAAAGGTTATTATCCTTGCCGATAAGGCCAAGGAACTCTAGTCTCGCTTTTGCGTTACAATTTAAACAGTCCACTTCGGTGGGCTGTTTTTTTATGCCGCAAATAACCTTAAATAGCTCGATGTGTGTATAATCATTGATGGTTTTTCTTTTGAGGCCTTTAGCTTTTGATAGGGGATAACATGATTCGTGTTTCTGATTCGTATCTGGAGAATCTTCTTATAGAGGATGTTCCTTACATTGATTTGACTACAGAGGTTTTAGGTATTGGCTCTAAGGCTGGCATTATCGAATACTTTACTCGTGAGGATGCTTGGCTGTGCGGCACTGAAGAAGTTGCTCGCATAATGGCTAAGCTTGGTGTTGAAGTAATTTCTTCTGTTCCTTCGGGCACGTTTGTAAAAGCTGGAGAGGTGTTTTTAACTGCTAAAGGGAATGCTGATGCTTTGCATATGGTATGGAAGGTATGTTTAAACATATTTGATCATTATTCGGCCATTACCACTAAAACGCATCGTATGGTTGAGATGGTGCATGCTGTAAATCCTAATTGTCAGGTTTTAACAACGCGTAAGTCAATGCCTTCAACCAAGCCATTGACTATACATGCTGTCATGATTGGTGGTGCATTCCCTCATCGTATGGGTCTTGGCGAGACTATTTTGGTCTTTAATCAGCATTTAGCTTTTATGGGTGGTGTTGATGGTTTTATTGAAAGCATCGATACAATTCATGCCCGTTGCGTTGAGAAGAAACTTTTTATTGAGTCTTCTGTTGAGGATGCATGTCGCTTGGCTGAAGCTGGTGTTGATGGTGTTCAGCTTGATAAGGTTTCTGTCGAAGTATTAAATGATCTCGTTCCTAAGCTTCGTGCCATCAATCCTCGTATTACAGTTATTGCTGCTGGTGGTATCAATATGGACAATGCTGCCGAATATGCCGCAACCGGGGTAAATGGTATGGCTACTACTGCTTTGTTCGCTGTGAAGCCTTTAGATATGAGTGTTCATATGATAGAAGTTGAAGAGTGACAGTAGCTTTATAGCTAGAAGTGAAAGCAGGTGGACGGTTTTTTTGTCCACCTTTTTTATGTTTGAAGTATTTTTAAATTCTTTGCATTGGCTGATTTTGCCTGATATTATTATCGTTGAGATTGACGGTCGGCTGCATATTAGGGGTGTATTGAATGTCCTTTGTCCATCTTCATAATCACACTGAATATTCCATGCTTGACGGTGCTACTAAGATTAAAGATATGGTTCGTCGTGCTGTAGATTTAGGTATGCCTGCTGTTGCGATTACCGATCATGGCGTAATGTGTGGTGTTCCAGAGCTTTGTGATGCCTGCGCTGCTGTAAGTGCTGAAACAGGCAAGCCTATCAAGCCAATTTATGGCTGTGAAGTCTATTTTACAGAAGATCCCGAAATAGGCAGTAAGAAGAAATCTCGTTTATACCATATGGTGCTGCTTGCAAAAAATAATGTAGGCTACCATAATCTTTTACATCTTGTAAGTGATTCGCATATAGATAATTTCTATTACAAGCCTCGTACTACATTTGAAATGCTTCAGAAGTATTCTGAGGGCGTAATTGGCACCTCTGCATGTATTGCTGGTATTATTCCGCGATGTATTGACGCGCGTGATTTTGAAGGGGCTCGAGACTGGGCCAAAAAACTTGCGAGTGTTTTTGAGCCAGGTGACTTTTATATCGAGCTTCAAGACCAAGGCATTACCACAAATGGCGGTATGACTCAGCATGATATGAACGTTGAGTTGTCTAAGATTGCCCGTGAACTTGGACTTAAAACAATCGCCACAAATGATTTCCACTACCTCACGCAAGAAGATGCTCGTGCTCAAGACATCATGTTGTGTATTGGTACAGGTGCTAACGTAAGCGATGAAAACCGTATGCGTTTTGCTAATGACCAGTTTTATATGAAGACTGAAGAAGAGATGCGAGCTGCTCTTAAAGATTTCCCTGAAGCATGCGATAATACAGTTGAGCTTGCTGAGAAGTGTTTTGTGGAGCTTGAACGAGATTCTATTTTACCAAGGTTTCCTTTGCCTGAGGGAGAAACTGAGGAAAGCTGGTTTAGGCATCAGTGTGAAGTTGGATTACTAAGACGTTACGGTAGTCCAATTCCTAAAGAAGCATGGGATCGTTATGAATATGAAGCTGGCGTTATTATTCAGCAGGGATTTCCTGCATACTTCTTGATTGTACAAGAATATATCGAATGGGCTCGAAGCCAAGGTATCGGTGTAGGGCCAGGTCGTGGTTCTGCTGCAGGGGCTATTGTTGCGTATGCCATGGGAATTACCGACTTAGATCCGCTACCTAATGGGTTGTTGTTTGAGCGTTTCTTATCTCCAGAACGCGTTGAGATGCCTGATATCGACGTTGACTTCGAAGATGAGCGTCGTCAGGAAGTTATTGAGCATATCAAAGACGTATATGGTGAAGACCATGTTTCTGGTGTTATTACGTTTGGTAAGTTGCAGGCTAAAAACGCCATTCGTGATGCCGCTCGCGTATTAGGTCACCCATACGGTGTCGGTGACCGCTTATGTAAAATGGTTGGTGATGAGCTTGGTATCACTCTTGATAAGGCTCTCGAGAATAACCCAGACTTCAAAAAAGCTTATGACAATGAGCCAGAATCACGGGAAGTGATAGATGCTGCTCGTTCTATCGAGGGCAATATTCGTGGTGAAGGCGTTCATGCATGCGCGACGATTATTTGTCGTGATCCAATGGCTGACCACGTTCCTATGAAGCGCGATACAAAGGGTGGCGGCATCATTACACAGTATGACGGTCACTATACGCCGGACCTAGGCCTGTTAAAAATGGACTTTTTGGGTCTTCGTACGCTGGGTGTATTGTCTCGTGCATGTCGTAATATCGAAGAGCGTCACGGCATTAAAATTGTTCCGGAGGAGATTCCTACTGAAGACGAAAAAGCATTTGCATTAATGAGATCGGGTGATATGGATGGTTTGTTCCAGGTTGAAGGTGCATTATATGTAAGTTTGTTTGCGCGCCTGCCACCAACACGATTTTCTGATGTTGTTGCTTCTATTGCATTGAATCGACCAGGTCCTTTGGAGTCTGGTATGGTTGATGACTATATCAAGGTTGCAAGTGGTAAAACCCCTGTTCATTATTATGATGAGCGTTTAAAGCCATTGTTACAAGAAACATATGGCACTATGGTTTACCAGGAACAAATCATGCAGATTTCCATGGTTATGAGCGGTTTTTCAGCTGGTAAGGCCGATAAGCTACGTAAGGCTATGGGTAAAAAGAAGCTTGATGTTATGAAAAAGCTTCAGGATGACTGGTGCAACGGTGCTGTTGCTAATGGTTATTCGCTTGAAATCGCTAATCAGATTTGGGCAGATGCTGAGAAGTTTGCTAAGTACGCTTTTAACAAATCACATTCAGCGGCATATGCGATTTTGGTTATGCGCACGGCATATCTTAAAGCGTACTATCCATATGAATACATGGCAGCTGTACTGTCTAGTTATATGGGTAATGCTGACAAGCTGATTAAGTATATTTCGAGTTGTAACCATAGTGGTATTGATGTACTTCCACCTGACGTTAATTCTTCACGTTTGGAATTTACTCCAACTGATGAAGGTATTCGTTTTGGTTTGGCTGGCGTTCGAGGTGTTGGTGAAGCAGTTGCTGAGGCTATTATTAAAGAACGCGAAGAAAACGGTGAGTATTCGAGCCTTCACGATTACGTAAATCGTCTTGACTCAAAATGCTATAACCGTCGTATTCTGGAATCACTTATCAAGGCTGGTGCTTTTGATTCCACGGGATATACTCGCAAACAGCTTATGTATTTTGTTGATGAAACGACACTTCTCGAGGACGCATCCAAGCGCCAACGTGATCGCGAAATTGGTCAGGTAAGCATGTTTGATATGTTTGCTGATATGGAGGGTAGTGGCCTTGAGAAGCACGTTCCAGAACCGGATGGTATTGAATGGGATAAGAGGGCGCTTTTAGCGTATGAAAAGGAAATCCTTAAGATTTATGTTTCCGATCATCCTCTAAGGCCTTATGAGCGTGCTTTGAAAAAGATTACACGTTACTCGCTTGGTGATGTTGCTGAACGTGGTAAAGACATTCCAAGTGGTGTGTTCGCGGGTCTTATTACAAGTGTGACAGTGAAGTTTACTCGCACTAATAAAAAGATGGCTACGTTTGTTCTAGAAGACACAACAGGCCACCTAGAGGGTGTGTGTTTTAAGTACGAAGACTTACAAGATGACTTAGTGGAAGATGCTATCGTTGAAGTCAAAGGTAAGTTTGAGCACTCGGAACGAGGAGATCAGCTCATAGCTTACGAGGTTAAACGTTTGGAGTTTGATGAAAGTCAAGCTGGGCCATCTCAGTTAGATTTGTATTTAAAGGTTTCAGATTTTAATCAAAGCTTGCTTCGTAAAATTCAGCAAGTTCTGCGTCATCATGAAGGTGAAGATTCCGTGTATCTACACCTAACCCAACAAGACGGACGTGCCTTTGTTGGCGAGATACCTTTTAAGGTGGACTCTATGGATCGTTTGCTCCTTAATGAGCTTGCGGATTTGTTTGGTCGGGCAGTATGGAAGGCAAGTTAGTGGTCCTACAAAATAATACTGTTGATAAAGATTACGAAGTGCGTAATGCTCAGCGTTTGGCTATAGCTGAACGGATGCATCAAGAAGATGTCGTAAGTCGTGCGCAGGCAGGGTTTACTCATACCTTGTCTTGTACGCTTGCGTACAATGGTGCTGATTTTGCTGGTTTTGCAAAGCAAAATGACGTTCATGTCGTGACTGTCCAAGGGCAATTGGAGCATGCGTTGTCACTGCTGTATAAGCGTGATATTGCCACCACCTGTGCGGGCAGAACTGATGCAGGTGTTCATGCGCGTAGCCAGGTTGTTTCTTTTGATATAACTGATGAAGAGTTTCAATCTCGAACGCTGACAGTATTGACTCGCTCTTTAAATGCTCTTATGGATGATGCTATTGCGGTTGAAAAGGTAGAGGAGAGACCTTTTGGTTTTTCTGCTCGTTTCAATGCTGAATGGCGTGAGTATCATTACCATATCTGCACGCAATCAGCGCGTCCTGTGTTGATAATGCCTATCGTTTGGCATCTTCCGGGTTTAGATCTTGATGTTGGTGCTATGAATGAAGCGGCACAGTATTTGATAGGCGAGCATGATTTTAAGAGCTTTTGCATGGCAGCATCGGCTGTTGGCAAACCAACGCATCGCAATGTGTTTGAGCTTGAAATTTATCCAGAGACTATAGCTGGTACCCAGGTTTTGACGGTTCGTATTGTGGGTAACGCTTTTTTGCATTCCATGGTACGAACTATTGTTGGAACGCTTGTTGAAGTTGGTCGTAAAAAGCATGAACCTATTTGGGTTCGAGAAGTCCTGTATGCGTGTGATAGACGTGCTGCGGGACAGAATGCTCCTGCGAGTGGATTGGTATTTTGGGATATTTCATATAAAGAAGAGTCCGCTTGTAATTAGTATGCCCTGGTCTTATTACCTTTTAAAGCGCCCTTTGGGGCGTTTTTTTTGATGCCTTAAGCGACTTAGGATATGGATACTATAGAATAGGGGTACTTTTGAAGGGGACTTTTTCTGGTACCTCTGGTGCGGCGCCAACTCCCCT
>RCNH01000272.1_pt1 | contig 23743 bp, 21 predicted proteins | sample 2041161 | NCBI WGS metagenome assembly RCNH01 (sample SAMN09708215, study PRJNA481090) | Feces metagenome, whole genome shotgun sequencing project. | biome: feces | host: Leptonychotes weddellii | place: Antarctica: Sion Island | collected 2010-03-01 | reverse complement strand
ACCCATACCACAAATACTAAAACCTAATAAACAGATAAGAAGTAACCAAAACATCATCTGAATTGGGTCTGCCAACAAACCTGAAAATACACTGCCTGTGTTATCAGGTGCTACCCCTGCAAGTTGACCAGATGCCATCTTGAATGCGTAAGCAATCATCCAACCCGCAACGGTAGTGTAAAACATCATAAGGATGTAATTGCCCGCGAATGCAAACCATTTATATAGATGCCATTTGGATCCTTTAGGCTCTAAAATATTAAAAGATCGAGCGCAACTTTTTTGAGAAGCACGACCTACAGAGAATTCCATTACCAAGATAGGTAAACCTAAGATTGCAAGGAAAACCAAATACAACAGTACGAATGCGCCACCGCCGTATTCGCCTGTTACGTACGGAAAGCGCCAAACATTGCCGAGGCCGATTGCACAGCCTGCCGAGATGAGAATAAAGCCGATGCGTGAAGCAAATTTTTCACGTTTAGCGGTTGGTTCGCTCATGAGTGGCCTTTCTTAGATCGGGCAGAATAGAATGCTATTCTGCATTTGCAGTAATAAGTGCAAAATTATAACACTTTAGTATGTGATAGTGCTTAAGAATTTGCCTTTGCTGCGAATTATCTTTTCCTCGGGTATTATTATGCCGATTTTAAGGTATGTGTAGGTATAATTAACCTGTCAATATATATGTCCTAAGGGGGCTTTTATGGATAAGGCTATCATTACCGTAGTTGGCAAGGATACTGTTGGTATTATTGCTAAGGTCTGTACGTATCTGTCCGACCACCAAGTAAATGTTTTGAATATCTCTCAAACCATCGTTGATGGATTCTTTAATATGATGATGGTTGTGGATTGTAGCAACTTGTCAGTTGAATTTAGCGATATGGTAGAAGAGCTTGAAGCAGTAGGTTTAGGTATTGGTGTTCGTATTCGTTGTCAGCGTGAAGAAATCTTTACCAAGATGCATCGGATTTAATAAGGGGCCACAATGTTAGATATCATGGAGGTCCGAGAGACCAATAAGATGATTGAGCAAGAAAAGCTTGATGTCCGTACCATTACAATGGGTATCAGTTTGCTTGATTGTGTGAGTGATGACTTAGATGAGCTGTGCAATAATATTTATACCAAGATTACAACGTATGCACGCGATTTGGTCTCTACCGGTGAAGCTATCGAGCGTGAATTTGGTATTCCTGTTGTAAATAAACGAATTTCTGTAACTCCAATTGCGCTTGTTGGTGGTAATGCGTGTACGTGTCCTGAGGACTTTGTTCGTATTATTCATGTGCTTGATAAGGCGGCTATAGAAGTGGGAGTTAACTTTTTAGGCGGCTATTCAGCATTAGTGTCTAAAAACATGACTGTATCTGATGAGATGCTTATCCGTTCTATTCCTCAAGCGCTTGCAGAAACTGAACGAGTATGTTCAAGTGTTAACGTTGGATCAACTAAAACGGGTATTAATATGGACGCCGTTAAGCTTATGGGCGAAATTGTTAAGGAAACTGCCGAGGCTACAAAAGAAAAAGATAGTCTAGGTTGCGCCAAGCTGGTTGTATTCTGTAATGCCCCGGACGACAATCCGTTTATGGCTGGAGCATTTCATGGGGTAACAGAAGGTGACGCTGTAATTAATGTAGGCGTTTCTGGACCAGGTGTTGTGAAATGCGCGCTTGAGACAGTACGTGGTGAGAGTTTTGAAGTTTTGTGTGAGACTATCAAAAAAACCGCCTTTAAGATTACTCGTGTAGGTCAGCTTGTTGCTCAGGAAGCAAGCCGTAGGCTTGGTGTTCCATTTGGTATTATTGATTTGTCGCTTGCGCCTACACCTTTTGTTGGGGATTCTGTAGGTGAGGTATTAGAAGAGATTGGTCTAGGCCAGGTAGGTGCTCCTGGTACTACTGCGGCATTGGCTATGTTAAATGACCAGGTTAAAAAGGGCGGCGTAATGGCATCGTCATATGTTGGTGGTCTGTCCGGCGCATTTATCCCTGTTTCTGAAGATCAGGCAATGATTGATGCCGTTCGCAGTGAATGCTTAAATATTGAAAAGCTTGAGGCTATGACATGTGTTTGTAGTGTTGGCTTGGATATGATTGCTATTCCTGGTTCAACTTCTGCTTCTACTATTGCGGGTATTATTGCTGATGAGGCTGCTATTGGTATGGTAAATCAGAAAACAACCGCTGTTCGCTTGATTCCTGTAATAGGCAAAAATGTAGGCGACACTGCTGAATTTGGTGGGCTTTTGGGATATGCGCCAATTATTCCTGTGAACACTACTAGCTGTGAGGCATTTGTAAATCGTGGTGGTCGTATACCAGCTCCAATCCATAGTTTTAAGAATTAATATAGACTGTTTATATACATACCCCGGTGCAAAAGCATCGGGGTATGTATTAAAGGAAGTAATATATGTCAATTGAGTATATCGGTTCAATACAAGACCCACGTCTTGATGTGTATGCGCGTCTTACTGAAGCGCAGCTGCGTAATAAACTTGAGCCTGAAAAAGGAATTTTTATTGCAGAATCGCTTAAAGTTATTGATCGAGCGTTGCTTGGTGGCGTGGAGCCTTTAAGTGTGCTTGCGACGCCTGAGTGGCTTGAGGCGTCGCAGGGTATATTCAATCGCATTCTTGAATCAGGTAAACAAGCTGGTCACGATGTGCCGATTTATGTGGCTGATAAAGAAGAGCTTACTCAACTGACAGGTTTTACGCTGACGCGAGGTGTCTTATGTGCTATGCGCCGTCCGGCGTTACTGCCAGTGGAAGAATTGCTTGCGCAATGTAATAACGGTCAGGGAGCTACAAGGATTGCTGTACTTGAAGGCATTGTTGATCATACGAATGTGGGTGCAATTTTTCGTTCTGCCGCAGCTCTTTCAGTTGACGCGGTGTTGGTAACGCCAACGTGTTGCGATCCTTTATACAGGCGAGCTGTTCGTGTATCCATGGGTACAGTATTTCAAGTGCCTTGGACTCGCATTGGAACGAGCGTTCACGATTGGCCTGAAAAAGGGTTGGCTCAATTACATGATTTAGGCTTTCAAACTGCGGCTCTTGCGTTAAGCAATAATTCTATTTCACTTAATGACTCTAAACTCAAACAATGCGATAAGCTGGCATTAATTTTTGGTACAGAGGGCGATGGGCTTGCACATTCAACAATAGATGGTACAACATATACTGTTAAAATACCTATGGCTAATAACGTGGATAGTCTTAATGTTGCTGCTGCTTCCGCGGTAACATTTTGGGAGTTGTGTCGATAGCTGTAAGCGATAGTATCATAGACGTATAACTATACCGTAGACGTACGGTTGATATGTGTTGTACATCGTACTTGTGAGCATTCATGTAAAGATTTCATAGTGTGTTTATTCGTTATGCTTTGCGTTTTGCCACAAAGCTTCGAGTTCATCGATAGATAGGCTTTCAAGCTGTATGTTTTGTGCGGCGGCTTTTTGCTCCATATATGTCCAACGATTGCGGAATTTATCGCAAGATGCTCTGAGGGCGTTTTCTGCATCAATGTTTTCTTTACGAGCAACATTGACTAGTGAGAACAAGATATCGCCAAACTCGAGTTCTTTATCATGAGTGGTAGAGGCGTCTTTAAACTCGGATATCTCTTCGTAAACTTTATCCCAGACGTCTTCTACCGTATCCCATTCAAAACCTATAGCTGCTGCTTTTCGGGAAATCTTTTGGGCGCTTATAAGTGCTGGCATAGCTTTTGGTATGCTATCGAGCAATCCTGCTTGTGTTTGAGCTTCAGTGTTTTCCTGTAATTTGATGGCGTCCCATAATGCCGCAACATCGGCAGCATCAGCTGCGGTTTCTTTGCCAAAGATATGGGGGTGACGACGCACGATTTTGGCATCGATATCACCGCAGACATCATCGATGGTGAATTCATGGGCGTCTTGGGCAATTTGACTTTGGAGTACGACTTGCAAAAGTACATCACCGAGTTCTTGACGCATGTTGGCAATGTTGCCTGACTCAAGCGCTTCAGCAGCCTCATATGCTTCTTCTATCATGTTATGGGCAATACTGTGATGGGTTTGAGCTTTATTCCAAGGACATCCATCTTCAGCACGAAGCGCGGCAATCGTTTGAACGAACGCCGAGAAATTAGCATGTTGTTGCATCTTTTCGCCTTTCTGCGGAGTGCAAAATCATTTATATTCAGTGTATAAGTAAATATCGAATGCGGGATTATAGGTAGGCTTAAGGCAGGATTCTTCTGTGAGTGCAATGTGGGCCTGCGCACGGGCATTGCAAGATTGGAGAGATAAAACACATGAATAAGCAGGCATTTATTTGCATTATGTTTGTCTGTCATGGTAATATCTGTCGCTCTACAATGGCGGAGTTTATCATGAAAGATATCGTTGAGCGATATGGATTATCCAACCAGATTTTTGTAGCTTCGGCTGCTACAAGTGCTGAAGAGATAGGTAATCCAGTGCATCCTGGTACACGTGAATTGCTTAAACGCAAGGGTATTTCATGTGAAGGCAAGAGAGCGGTTCAATTATGCGCAAGTGATTACGATTACTATGATATGTTTATTGGTATGGATAGTGCAAACATTCGTAATATGAGAAGACAGTTTGTTAATGATCCTCAGGGCAAAGTGTATAAGCTTCTTGAGTTTGCTCAGGGATGTACTACAGATGAGGCGGATGATGTGGCTGATCCATGGTATACGGGCGACTTTGAGCTTACGTATATTAGCATTGAACGTGGATGCGATGCATTGCTGGCTTGGATTCAGTCAAATATGGGTTTTAAAAGATTGCAGAAAGGTAACGTTTAGTGTAAGACACTTAGATTTTCTAAATTATCTATTGAACCTTTATCTGAATGTGGGTAATATACAAAAGCGTTAGCAGTCGAGGTGCTCGAGTGCTAACGCTTTTAATTATGTATATAAAGGTAATGAGGAAAGGATCCGTTCATGAATCTCAAACCTTTGGGTGATCGCGTTATTGTCAAACGTGACGAAGCTGAAAACACTACTGCTTCTGGCTTGTTTATTGCTGCTGCATCTAAGGAAAAGCCACAGACTGGCGTTGTCTTAGCTGTTGGAGAGGGCAAGATGAATAAGGACGGCGACATGGTAGCTGTTCCTGTCAAAGTTGGCGACCGTGTATTGTACGGTAAGTTCGGTGGTACTGAAATTACTATCGACGGTGAAGAAGTTTTGATTCTTCGCGCTGATGATTTGTTCGCTGTTTACACTGCTTAATCATTTATAAGGAGTCATAATCATGGCAAAAGAAATTAAATTTGAGGCTGATGCTCGCAGCGGTTTGGCTGCTGGTGTTTCTAAGCTTGCTGATGCAGTAAAGGTAACCTTAGGACCTAAGGGCCGTTATGTCGCTTTGGAGCGTTCTTTTGGTGCTCCATTTATTACTAATGACGGTGTTAGCGTTGCTAAGGAAATTGAGCTTGAAGATCCAGTCGAAAATATGGGTGCTCAGCTCGTAAAGGAAGCTGCTACTAAGACTAACGATGGCGCTGGTGACGGTACTACTACAGCAACATTGTTGACCGATGTTATCGTAAGCGAAGGTTTGCGTAACGTTACTGCTGGTGCAAATCCTTTGGCGGTACGTCGTGGTATCGAAAAAGCATCTGACGCTATCGTTAGCGCTATGAAGGAAAGCGCAATTGCTGTTTCTTCTGAAGAGCAGATTGCTAACGTAGGTACTATTTCTGCTGGTGATGAGGTAATCGGTAAGAAGATTGCTGAGGCTATGCAGGTTGTTGGTAAAGACGGCGTTATCTCTGTTGAAGAGTCTCAGACCTTTGGTATTGATATTGAAACTGTAGAAGGTATGCAGTTTGACCGTGGCTACATCTCTCCATATATGGCTACCGATATGGAGCGCATGGAAGCAGTTTTAAAAGATCCGTTCATCTTGATGACTGATCAGAAGATTTCTTCTGTCCAGGATCTCTTGCCATTGTTGGAAGAAGTTATGAAATCCGGTCGTCCTTTACTTATTATCTCTGAGGACTTTGAGGGCGAAGCTTTGGCAACCATCTTGCTTAACAAGCTCCGTGGCACCTTTAACTGCGTGGCTGTTAAGGCTCCAGGCTATGGCGATCGTCGTAAGCGCATGTTGGAAGATATTGCTATCGTTACTGGTGGTCAGGTTGTAACTTCTGATTTTGGTATGAGCTTGGCTGATGTAACTGTTGATGTTTTGGGCCATGCTAAGACTGTTAAAGTTACTAAGGATGCAACCACCATTATTGATGGCTCTGGTGATAAGACTGCTATTTCTGGTCGTATTGATCAGATTCGCAACGAAATGGCTCACTCGGACTCCGAGTTTGACCGTGAAAAGGCACATGAGCGCTTGGCTAAACTTGCTGGCGGTGTGGCTGTTCTTCGTGTTGGCGCTGCTACTGAGACAGAGCTTAAGGAAAAGAAGAGCCGTATTGAGGATGCTTTACAGGCTACGCGAGCTGCTGTTGAAGAAGGAATCGTGCCTGGTGGCGGTGTTGCCCTGTTGCAAGCATTACCTGTCTTGGATGATGTTGTTTGCGAAAACCATGACGAAGAAGTTGGCGTTGCGATTATCCGTAAGGCTTTGGAAGCTCCTATGCGTACCATTGCACAGAATGCTGGTTTTGAAGGCTCTGTAGTTGTAGAAAAGGTCAAGAACATGCCTGCTGGTGAGGGCTTGAACTGCTATAACGGTGAGTATGGCAATATGATTGAGATGGGTGTTTCTGATCCTGTTAAGGTCACCCGCACTGCTTTACAGTCTGCTGTTTCTGTTGCTGGTTTGATTTTGATTACTGAAGCAACCGTAAACGAAATTCCTCAGGAAGGTCCAGACCTGTCTGCACTTGCTGCAGGTGGCGCTGGTATGGGCGGCATGATGTAAGTCAATTGCTTACAAGCTTGTCTTATGTAAAAGTTAGGCTGTGCCATTTGGCACAGCCTTTTTATTATGTATTACAGGTAAATTGTGCGATACGTGTGTATTTGTTGAGTAGTTGCATTCTAGAATGCACACACCAATGGAGCAAGAATTAGTGTTTAAAGAGGCGAGTCCAGAAGTTCTTCATTTTCTCTGGCTCATCTAAGGCTGCCTTTTTTATGTCGGCTATAGCATGTTGGTTACCTTTAGTGTGGATTACTACGGTGTCCTCTATAGCGTCATCAGCTAAATCATCCATAGTGGCAGTGATTGCCTGTTTCATTTTAGCTGTAGAGCGTTCGGCAGCAATATATGCGCTCTTAATTAGTGCGTCTTGTGCATCAAATGGTTTGGCAGGCTTATTATTGTCTTTAAGTGGAACGAACTCACACAAATCGGTATATGTGCCATCGTTTTTTAGCTCACGAAGCTTAGCGGTGTCTTTCAGCATAGCCTCAAAGTAAGTAATGATTTTTTTCTTGAGGTCTGGATCTTTTACGGGCCATGCAATCTCAATACGCTTATCAAGGTTACGTGTCATAAGGTCAGCGCTTGACAGGTAAATTTTAAGGTTATTATCAGAACCAAAGATGTATACGCGTGAATGTTCAAGAAGGCGTCCAACAATGCTGACAACACGAATATTATCGGTTTCACCTGCAATACCCGGTACAAGGCATGAAATACCGCGTACCAACATGGTGATATGTACGCCAGCTATGCTAGCTTCACGCAACTTTTCAATGATGCTGTTATCCGTTACTGAGTTGGTTTTTAAGATAACATTCGTCTTCTGTCCTGCCTTGGCGAGCTTGATTTCGTTATCAAGCTCCTCACATATAATTTGTTTAATCATAAGAGGAGCAACCTTGAGTACCTGATAGGACTCAGAAATACTTTCAAGCTGCATACTGCGGAAGAATAGTGCTGCATCCTGTCCAACTACAGGGTCAGCGGTAATCATAGAAAAATCTGTATATAACTTGGCTGTCTTTTCGTTATAGTTGCCAGTACCAAGTTGTGTGATGAATTGAAGGCCATCAGGCGTGCGACGCGTAATGGCGCAAATTTTGCTGTGGACTTTATAGTCATGGAACCCATAAATAATGTTACAGCCTGCTTGTTCAAAACGCTGCGACCATTCGATATTGTTGCTTTCATCGAAACGGGCACGAAGCTCAAATAAGGCAGTGACCTCTTTGCCATTTTCAGCTGCAGCAATTAATGCTTCCGCTAAACGGGATTGGCTAGCAAGACGATATAGCGTAATTTTGATAGAAATGACGTTAGGGTCGTTGGCGGCTTCTTGCAAGAGATGAACAAAAGCATCCATGGTCTCATATGGATATGATAATAAAACGTCTCTTTCCAAAACCTGTTCCATAATGCTTCGAGAATGAGACAGGCATGCGGGCCATTGTGGTTCAGCTGGAACGTTGACAAGCTCTTCGATGTCGACGGTATTTATTATGTTAGGAAGCGCAAACGCATATCCCATATCTAATGGCATACCAACGGAATAGATCTGGTTGCGCTTAAGATCGAGGCGTTTAGCCAGGAAGTGAATGGTATCGCTTGAAAGAGGACGTTCACTTTCAAGGCGAACAGGAGACAGACGACGGCGCTGTTTAAGAATGCGCGTCATGTGACTGCGGAAGTCTTCATCATATTCGTCAGCTTCTTCGTGCATGTCTAAGTCGGCGTTACGTGTAACCTGGATAACGTTGGCGTATTTGACAGGGTACATCTCAAAGATTTTTGGCGTGGATAGCTCGAGTGCGTGTTCAAGCAGGATGAAATTAAAGAGACCTTCGCCATGCAAAGGAATCATACGAGGGCAATTATGAGGCATAGGAATAATGCCCATGATGACGTCGTCAGCAGCTTTAGCATGCTCTTCCTTAGTGCGCTTTTTCGTCTCTGCTTCAGGAGTGTCGTCTAAACGTACAGCAATATAAAGTTCACCATTTTCTAGATGAGGGAAAGGATGAGTTGCATTAATTATTTGAGGAGAAACAAGCGGCAAAATATTGCTTTTAAGATAGGAGAAAAGTTCATTGTGCTGTTCTGGAGTTAATTCATCAGGATAGAGTTGATGAATACCTTTTTCTTCAAGGCTATGGCGTACGGTTCTAAAGTCCTCAGATGCTTCAGGTGTAAGTTCGCGTACGCGGGTATACACATGTTCTAGTTGTTCTGCTGGCGTCATGCCTGTTTTACTATCAAGGATGGTACCTTTAGCTAGTTTTAGGTCTAAAAGACTACCAACACGCACCATAAAAAATTCTTGGAGATTACTGCGCCAAATTGCAATAAATTTGAGACGCTCAAGTAAAGGAACATGCGGGTCTACTGCTTGATCGAGTACACGTTTATTGAATTCAAGCCATGAAAGCTCTCGGTTCTGCATATAGGGTTTAGCAGGGAAAACGTTCTGGGATGTGGTCTCTTTCATAAGAGTTCCTTTCCGTCTGCTTGGATGATGTTACCAACCAGTTGACCGGTAACGCTTGCATTCATGCCTTTCTTTCGATTATAACGATATGCAGACGAAAGATGCGAAAGGAGTACAGAATGCTTGAGCAGATTTCGCTAACGGATGATATTTCAAAGCAAGACTACAAGTCGCAACGTGATGAACTTATTTCTAAGCTTATAGTATTGCAACAGAAGGCTCGTCAAGAAGGTCTTGGATTGGTGGTTTTATTCGAAGGCTGGGATGGAGCTGGCAAGGGTAGTCGTATTAGTGATTTGATGCGCAATCTTGATTCAAGAAGCACACATGTTTCTCTTCTGTCTGAAAATGCCGAACAGGTTTGCAAGGAATTTAGGGACCAAAATCTTGCGTCAACTGGTTTTTATCCGTTTATGTCTGAGTTTTGGCGTGCACTTGGATGTCGTGGTGAGATGACGATTTATGAACGCGGTTGGTATACAACAGCAGTTCAGCGTTTGATGTATGTAGACGCTCATCCTAATGGTCGTCATTATCTTGACGCAATTGGAGACTTTGAACGACAACTTACAAATGACAGCTACGTTGTTGTGAAGTTTTTTCTTCATATATCAGAAGATGAACAGCGAAAACGTTTGATTGATCTACATGTAAATCCCGATACGAGCTGGCGAGTAACTGATGAGCAGTTAGCTCGCTTGGCGGACTATAAAAAAATGTACGGAGTCTATGATGAACTTTTGCGTTTGACAGATTATCCTTTTGCTCGTTGGACAGTTGTTAATGGCGAAGATAAGCGACATGCCAATCTCGATATCATAAAGACACTTGTTACAACTTTAGAGGAAGCTTTTGAAAAAAAGGCCAGTTCTGCTTCTGGGACAGCCATAAAAGCAGCATTGGTCAATAGCGAACAGATTGCTGTTTTACATGAGGGACGTCTTACTGAAGAAGAAGAGCAACAGGTTATAGAGCAATCGCGTGCAAAGGCAGCGTATGAAAAGCGTTTGGCACCGTACCATTCGCGTTTTAAGATTGTTGATAATCCACCAACGCTTGTAGATGTCAATCACACATTAGCCCTAGCGTTTGATGACTATAAAGCTGAGCTCAAGCGTGAGCAAAAGCGTTTTAAGGAACTTGAGCTGAAGATGTATCGTGCTCGAATTCCTTTGATGTTGGTGTATGAAGGAGATGATGCAGCGGGCAAGGGCGGCAATATTAAGCGTGTTGTACAGACGCTCGATGCTCGTGCGTATACGGTATTTCCTTCGCCTGCACCAACTCGTGCTGAACTTTTACATCCTTATTTATGGAGATATTGGACAAGACTACCTAAAGCCGGTCATGTGGGAATTTATGATCGCAGTTGGTATGGCCGTGTTATGGTTGAGCGTGTTGAGGGATTTGCAAGTCCTGAACAATGGGCTCGCGCTTATGACGAGATTAACGAGTTTGAACGAGAGCTGATTGCTTGGGGAGCTATCTTGATTAAGTTCTGGGTTTCTGTAAGTAGAGAGGAACAGTTGGCTCGCTTTGAAGCTCGAGAGCAAGACCCAATGAAGCAGTGGAAGATTACAAGTGAAGATTGGAGGAATAGAAGCAAATATCCGCAATATTTCGAATCTGTCGAAGATATGTTTCGTTTAACATCGACAGAAGCTGCTCCTTGGATTATTCTAGAATCTGATGATAAATATTATGCTCGAGTGAAGGCATTAAAGATTATTAATGATACACTTGAAGCGCGCTTACGTGACTGCTAGGAGGAAAATATGGGTACTATTCCTATTTTTGGATTTGAGGTTCCAGCTATTGCTATCTGGATTATTGTTGCGATTGTTGTTATTGCTATTATTGCGTTTATCGCCAAGGGCTTCTTTGACGAAATGAAGAAATAGATACGTGCATTTTAAATGTATCTTATTTAAAAGTGTAAAATGCTCTCTTGGGGAGAGCATTTTTTGTTTAAGATGGTGCTATGGATAATTCAAAACGTCCTATAGGACATATTCGCGTACATGATCAGAATCCGCCATATCGAAATGGTGACAATCAACCTGCACCTAGGCAGTCAAGTCGTCCTGTGTCGAATAGCGGGTTTAAGTCTTCGCGCAGTACTACACCGACTTCTCGTGGTGTAAATTCTGATGTTTCAAGTGCACATAATCCAGGTCTAAAGGCACCTAGTTCTGGTGTACCACATTCGCATGTACCGAGTGCTTCTGGCTCTCGTCTGGCGCAGTCAGCGCGTAACCCAAAGCCCGTCCATGTGGAAACTGAGGGGTCTACGCCTAATAGTTATATGTATTCACGAAGTGATGCGTCTAAATATAATCACCAACAAGCTCGCGGTCATGCGCAAAATTTCTATACTGGTCCTGTGCGCCCGGTTCGCAGTTCCCAAAAATCTAAGTCGCCAAAACAGATAGCGTGGCTGGTTGTTCTTATTATTTGCATACTTGTATTGCTTGCGTCTGGTGGTGTTTTAATTGCTATGACGCATGGATATCATTCTGGTACAAAAACATACGATATGATTGCACATGACGCTATCATCAATCAGGAAACTGATGATTTGGCATGTATGTCTATAGATTGGGAGGGTCTTGCTCAAAAGAACCCTGATGTTATTGCGTGGGTCTATATTCCAGGAACGGATATCAATTATCCTATTGTCCAAGGTGAAGATGACAATGAGTATCTCAGGCAAAATTTCATGCGTGAGGATTCCCTGCTTGTTCATAAGGGAACAATCTTTTTGTCAGAAAAGAATAATCGAAGTCTAAGCGATGACGCTAGCTATTTCTTTGGTCATAACATGAATGACGATACGATGTTTGGCCCTATTATGGGTTTCTTCGAGCAGAGCACATTTGACTCGCATCGTGACGTATATATTTTGACTCCGTATATGAACTACCGATGTGAGACGTTTGCATTGCGTTTGGTTCCATCAACTGAGCTTTCTATCATTCAACCAGATTTACGTGGCGAAGGACGCATGGAGAGCTATATTAATCAACAAATAAGTTCCGCTGATGTGGCATCTTTGCAAGAATTTGACGCAACATCAATAGATAAGATATTTAGTTTTATTACCTGCGGCGATGATTATGCCAATACGCGTGCAGTTTTGTTTGCTGGAGTGGTAGAATCAGCTGTCCCTCTACAGAGTGGAACCATTATTGCAGATGAGAAGAGCGATAGTGTCGTAGATAGTAAAGTAGATAACGGGTAATGTAGGGTTGCCCGTGGGTGCATGGGCAGACTCTTGTAAGATTAGGTAGAGAAGGGAATTCAGTGGCTACGTCAATTTATCCTGGTGAAGCACCTGACCGTCTTGAAGAAGAGTGCGCTGTTTTTGGTATGTATTCTCAGACAGACGATGTTGCACGTATGACTTGCTTTGGTTTGCAGGCATTACAGCATCGTGGACAAGAAAGTGCCGGTATTTCTGTGGGTGACGGAGAAACCGTTACTACGGTAAAAGACTTGGGCTTGGTTACGCAGGTTTTTAACGAAAGTACGCTGGCTCCATTGCAGGGATCGGTTGCAATTGGCCACTGTCGATACTCTACAAGTGGAGAGTCTTCTTCCTGGCTTTCTGCACAGCCTCATATGTCTGCAATTGATGAGGTTTTAATTGCTCTTGCTCATAATGGCACCTTGATGAATACCAATAGTCTTCGTGCCGACTTGATTAGCAAAGGTGTCCAGTTTCGTAGTAACACTGATAGTGAAGTAGCTTGTCAGATTATTGGTTATATTACTCGAGAAACCCACCATTTAACTGACGGTATTGTCAAGGCTATGCAAACTATTGAAGGTGCGTATGCGATGGTTTTGGCGAGCCCTACGTCTTTATATGCATTCCGTGATCCATATGGTATTCGTCCGTTGTGTTTAGGTAAGTTGCCTGACGATCGCGGATGGGTTGTTTCTAGCGAAACTTGTGGTCTTGATATTGTTGGCGCAGAGTTTGTGCGTGATGTTAAACCTGGTGAAATTATCCGTATTAATGACACGGGTCTTTCGTCTTTGCAGGCCGTTGAGCCTAAAGAACCTGCTGGTTGCATTTTTGAATATGTTTATTTTGCACGTCCTGACAGCGTAATTGATGGTCAGAGCGTCTATCAGTCGCGTCGTAATATGGGTCGTATTTTGGCTCGTGAGTATCCTGTTGATGCGGACTTGGTTATTGGTGTCCCCGACTCCGGTGTTCCCGCTGCTTTGGGCTATGCTGATGAAAGTGGTCTTCAGTTTGCTGATGCTATTGTTAAAAACCGTTATGTCGGCCGCACTTTTATTGCCCCTACGCAAGAAATGCGTCAGATGGGTATTCGAATCAAATTAAATCCATTGCCTTCTGTTATTAAAGGAAAGCGTTTAGTCGTTATTGATGACAGTATCGTCCGAGGTAATACTTCCAAAAAACTTGTTGCAATGCTTCGTGCTGCTGGTGCTGCTGAGGTGCATTTGCGTATCGTCTCTCCTGAGGTTTTGTGGCCTTGCTTCTATGGTATTGATACTGATACTCGCGATCAGCTCATTGCTGCAAATATGACTCATGAGGAGATGGTTGAATTTATCGGTTGCGATTCCTTGGAATTTATTTCTTTGAAAGGCTTGCGCGAGGCATGTCAAGACGCAACGCATAAGACCTTCTGTGAGGCGTGCTTTAATGGTGAATATCCTATTGCTGTTCCAGAATCATTGGCAAAAACAGCATTTCTTACGAAGGGAGAAAAATAGATGGCTCAGGTAACTTATGCTGACGCGGGCGTCGATATTGAAGAGGGCGCTGCTGCGGTAGATGCCATTAAGGAAGCGGTTCATTCTACCTATCGCAAAGAAGTTATTGGTGATATTGGCGGCTTTGGTGGTTTGTTTTCTGCTGCTGGTTTAAAGGATATGCAAGATCCTGTTTTGATTTCTGGTACTGATGGTGTCGGTACTAAACTCAAGGTTGCCCAGCTTGCTGGCAAGCATGACACGGTAGGCATCGACCTTGTCGCAATGTGTGTAAATGATATTTTAGCATGTGGTGCAGAACCGCTATTTTTCTTGGACTATATTGCAATTGGTAAGTTGCGCAAAGAGCATGTAGCTTCTATTGTTGGCGGTATTGCTGATGGGTGCCGTCAGGCTGGTTGCGCTTTGGTTGGCGGTGAAATGGCTGAACATCCAGGTGTTATGGATCCAGATGATTACGACTTATCAGGTTTTTGTGTAGGTGCTGTTGACCGTCCTTTGATGATTGGTCCAGACCTTGTTCATGAAGGCGACGTCATTTTAGGTATGGCTTCAAGTGGTCTTCACTCCAATGGCTATTCTTTGGCTCGTAAGGTTTTGATTGAGGGTAAATCTGACAAAGAGATTAAGACTCCATGTGATGATTTAGATGGTCGCAGTGTCGTAGAGGCTATGCTTGAGCCTACACGTATTTACGTAAAGCCCGTTTTGAAGGCTATTGCGGAAGGTCAAGGCGGTGTACATGCTGTTGCTCATATTACGGGTGGCGGTATTACTGAAAACCTTAATCGTGCATTGCCGGAAAATTTGGATGCTCGCGTTGAGCTAGGTACATGGACTATTCCTGGTATTGTCGCTCGTGCAATTGCTTCTGCCGGATTGACTCAAGAAGAATCGTTGAAAACCTTTAATATGGGTGTTGGTATGGCAGTTATTGTTGACAAAGATAAGGTTGACGTTGTAGCGGATCTTTTAAAAGATGCTGGCGAGACGGTAACTGTTATTGGTTCCATCGTCGCTGGAAAGGGCGAGGTTATCTATGCTTAATATCGGCGTTTTAATCTCTGGCAGCGGTACTAATTTGCAGGCCATTATTGACGCTATTGAGGGTGGAGTTTTAGACGCACGAATTCGGATTGTCATTTCAAGTCGTCCTGACGCATATGGATTAAAGCGTGCAGAAGCTGCAGGTATTCAAACTGTGGCTTTAGACCGTGAAGTTTATAAAGACACTGATGTGGCTAATGAAATGATTGCTTCCATTTTAGTTAAAAGTGGTTGCGATTATGTTGTTATGGCTGGTTATATGCGTAAAGTTAGTGAAGCTATTCTAGCGTCTTTCCCTGATAGGGTATTAAATTTACATCCTGCATTGCTTCCGAGTTTTAAAGGAGCACACGCTATTAATGATGCGTTTAATGCTGGGGTTAAGGTTACAGGTGTTACAGTTCATTTTGCTAATGCGGAATATGATAAGGGTCCTATTGTTGCTCAGCGTGCGGTTATTATTGGAGAAGATGACACTGTTGATACTCTGGAGGAAAAGATTCATGCAGTAGAACATGAATTGTATCCTGAAGTTTTGCAGCTTATTAGCGAAGGTCGTATAACAGTCGGTATAGACCGTAGGGTCCATATTGCACCAGCTAGCGATTCTTTAATCTGTGAATAGATAGGAAGGAAAGATAAATGAGCAATCCTCAAATTAAACGAGTTCTCATGTCTGTTACTGATAAGACGGGAATCGTTGAATTTGCTCGTGCATTGCATGAGGAATTTGGTGCTGAAATCGTTTCTACAGGTGGCACCGCTAAGGTCATTGAAGAGGCTGGTATTACTGTTCGACCTATCGATGACTTAACTGGTTTTCCAGAAATGATGGATGGCCGTGTAAAGACATTGCATCCATTGGTGCATGGTGGATTGTTGGCTAAGCGCAATAATCCTGAACATATGGCTCAAGCTGAAGAGCATGGTATTGGTATGATTGATATGGTTGTTGTCAACTTGTATGCTTTTGAGAAGACTGTAGAGTCTGGCGCTGAGTTTGATACATGCATTGAGAACATCGATATCGGCGGTCCTTCTATGTTGCGCAGCGCTTCTAAAAATTTTGAGAGTGTTGCTGTCGTAACAGATCCTGCTAGTTACGATGCTATTCTTGATGAAATGCGTGCTAATAATGGTGCAACATTGCTTGAAACGCGTCAGAAACTTGCACTTCGCGTATTCCAGACGACTGCTGCATATGATGGTGCTATTGCTAATTGGCTGTTTGAGCAGACTAAACAAGATGATGTTATGTTCCCTGAAAAGACGAGCATTAATCTCGTTAAGCAGCAGGATCTACGTTATGGCGAAAATCCTCACCAGTCTGCTGTTTTCTACAAACGTGCAACTGCAACTAAGCATTCGCTGGTTAATGCCGAACAGCTCAATGGTAAGCCTTTGAGCTACAACAACATTTTGGACACAGATGCATGCTGGGCTATTTGTCGCGAGTTTGTGGAGCCTGCGGTTGTTATCTTAAAGCATCAGAATCCTTGCGGTTCTGCTACTGCGGAAGATGTTGCTACTGCGTATGATCGTGCATTTGCTTGCGATCCTAAGAGTGCGTTTGGTGGCATTATTGCTGCTAATGTCGAGGTCACTCGTGAGATGATTGAGCATATGAATGAAAACAAACAGTTTGTTGAAGTTATTATCGCTCCTTCTTTTGATAATGGTGCTTTAGAACTCTTGCAGCAGAAGAAGAACTTGCGTGTATTGGCAACGGGCGGCGTTGATGTTTTGGGCGCTGAACCAGAATTCCGCACAGTTGATGGTGGTGTTTTGTACCAAGACATCGACACTGTTTCTGAAGATCCAGCTGAGTTTAGCGTTCCTACCAAGCGCAAGCCTACAGATACCGAGATGCAAGATTTGTTATTTGCTTGGAAGGTTGTAAAAGGTGTTAAGTCTAATGCAATCTTGATTGCTAAGGATCATGCTGGTATTGGTATGGGCCCTGGTCAACCAAACCGTGTTGACTCTGCAAAGCTTGCTTGTGAACGTGCTCATGAGGTATGTGAACGCACAGGCTGTGGTACGGATGGTTTGGTTTGTGCCTCTGATGCATTCTTTCCATTCCGTGATAATGTAGACACATTGGCTTCGTATGGTATTACTGCTGTAATCCAGCCCGGTGGCTCTATTCGTGATGATGAAGTTATTCAAGCCGCAGATGAGCTTGGTATTGCAATGGTCTTTACGGGTCATCGCCACTTCCGTCACTAAATTTAAAATCATATAACGTATGCGCATCCGCAGGATTTCTGCGGATGCTTTTTATGGGGGAAGATATGTATGCTGGCTTATACAGTATGTGCGAAATGCATGTATAGCAGATGGAAGCATTTCGTGCCTATTGCATATCCGAAAGAGGCGATACTAAAACATTTATATAAAATGAAGCATGAAAGAGATAATCCAGCTGAAACATCTAGGAATAGAGTCTGATGTGTGTGGTAAACTAGGCGTTGGTTCTGGCTCAGGTTCAGGTTCTGGTTCTGGCTCAGGTTCAGGTTCTGGTTCTGGCTCAGGTTCAGGTTCTTGAGGAATCTGGGAATCTTCGAGTTGAACGAAAACAAACTGCCTGTCGCTTGTGATGGCGATAGTGAAATCGTTAACAGGGGCATATCCATCAGGGGTTTTGCTTTCATGAACAGTGTAACTTCCATATGGTAAAGCACCATGAGCGTTTGCGTGTGGTCCGATTGGGAATTCCCGATAGTCTAAGCCAGAAGCATACAGGTTATATGTCGTGTCATTACTAGTGTTTATGACGCCTTCATTGATGCTGCTACATTCTGGCTCAAGATTAGGTTCGTCAATAATTCCTGGCGTGATATGGAGTCCTTCTGTAGATGCAAATCCGTTTTCATCTGTAGTGATGGTAAGTGATTCGCCTGTTGCGTGCGATGTGATAGTAAATTCAACGCCCTGTAATAACTGATTATCGCTCCCTGCCTTAACGAGCATGAAATCACCTGAAATAACATCGTCTTCAAAAATCGGTTGATGCTCAAAAGTTATATATGTATCTGTTTTGTGAGGTGTTAGGTTAATCCATCCGATTTCATTATTGATGAGATACCCCTGAGGGGCGGATATTTCTTGAATAGTGATAACACCCAACGGAATACCATCTATAACGCCTTGTGGTGTATGTATTTCATCAATTGATGCAATACCATCTTTATCTGTAGATACTGTCCATATTAAATCAGGCTCTTGATCGCCTATATCCCATAGATGATTGATTGGTTTAATGGGGTAGTGTTTAATTTGAAATTGTGCGTCTTTTAACGTGGCATCACCTTGCGCGACATTGTTGTGGAGTTGTGCATCGCATTTAATAATCTGTATATGGTTATCATGAGAGCCGTATCGCTGGGGAATCTCTTTTACTGTAAGGTGTGTGGTAAAAAGTGAGTGTTCAAGTGGACATGTTTCGTCTATCGTAACTTCGTATACTTGTGGGTCTAGGGAATATCCAGGAGATGGAATAGTTTCTTTGATGGTATAAGTTCCAAAGGGCAGTGCGTCTGAACAGGCTTGACCATTTTCGTTGGTGATAATAGTTGAAACGCATACGTCATCTTGGCGGATTTCGTAGGTTGCGCCTTCAAGACTATATAAAGTGTTTCCGTCAGTGATAAGTGGTTCTGCGGAAATTTTGTCTAAAAAGATTTGTCCTTGCTGTCCAAGACCGCGAAATACGAGATAGTTAGCATATATGCCTGCACCACATACCATGATGCCTTCATCAGGGTTAGTAACTGTTTGAGGCGGGATAGTAGACTTCTCAATTTGCGAAAAGTCGTGTGGCTCATCTGTGCTATTAAGTAATTTCTCGGGGTTTGATTGATTAAACGTAGAGAGAGTGCCTATACCATCTTCATTCCATACGTCATTAAATTCAGAAGCGCACGTACCAAAATATTCACTCCAAGCGTGATAGATAGTGGTGCCTTGTCCAGCTATGGCGCAGTGGACGTCTGTATCTGATGCATCAAGAAATAGAATAATATCACCGGGTTTGATAGAGCCGTCTTGCACAGCCTGGGTGTAGTTGATTCCTGAAATCCTGCTGTCGTAAACAATATACGATTCATTGTCGAATTGGGATCTTAAATCGACTGTCCCTTGGCCTGGTGATTCGTATCCATAACTTGAATGTAGTATCCACCAAACAAACCCTGAGCAATCCCACCCAGAGGGGCTTTTACCGCCCCATACGTATGGAGTGCCTAAAACAGCTTCAATGTCTTGCTGAACCTTTTCCCATGTAACTGCATTATGGGCTATAGCTGTTGTGGGTGCGGCGTATGTGGTGGGGGATGCTTGTGGTGGAGGCTCTTTTTGAGCGAATGCATTAGGAAGTGTGCAATATTGCACACAAAATATGAGAATAGTAATACCAACCACTGCACATGCAAAAAATGCAACGAAACCTCGTTTCTCGGATATATTCATGATTCTCCTTTCGTAGTAGGAGCTTCATCGTAACGAGAAAGTCTTACGCTGCGTTATATGAATCTATACGCAAATCTTAGGAAAACTATCCCGAATCTAGTCCGGGATAGTTTTAAACGAGAAGCGTTAATACGTATATGAATAGATCAAGAACGTGATTATTCTTTGGTTGCGGTATGGATTGCAACAATACCGCCCGCCAGATTTTTCCAGGTAACCTGAGAGAAACCTGCATCTCTTAACATCTGGGCATATGTTTCTTGGTCAGGAAATGCTTGGATAGAATTGGCTAAATAGACAAAGCCAGGTTTGTCATGAGTAATAACTTGACCCCAGAATGGAATGATGTATTTGAGGTAAAAATGATACAGAGCCCGCCAAATGCGGTTAGGAGGGGTTGAGAATTCCAGGCAAGCAAAAGTTCCACCTGGCTTCATAACCCTGAGTACTTCACTTAAAGCTGCCTCACGGTCAGGAATGTTGCGGATTCCATAAGCCATAGTGACAACGTCATAAGAATCGTCAGCGTATGGGATGTCTTGTGCGTCAACTATTTCAAGATCTATATCTACACCGAGATTGGCATTGTTGGCTATGTGTTCTCGAGCAACATCGAGCATTTCAGGGACATAGTCTGTCAGCTGAATATGTGCTAAAGAATGACGTTTAGCAGCAGTAAAGGATACGTCACCAGTGCCGCCAGCAAGGTCTAATAAATTAGTATCCGGTTTAATATTTGCAGCATCGACTGTTTCGTTAAGCCAATGTTTGTAAAGCCCAAAACTAGAAAACGCATTAAAGCGTTCATATTTTTGTGCAATTTGAGAGAAAATCTGCTTCACACGCTCTTCTGAAATATCTGCTGTGGCTTCTTTGCCTGTAGCAGTATCAACTATGTGATGTTGGATGTTTTCCATTAATACCGTTCCTCGAATGTAATGTCCAATTAGTGATTTACTTAAGTAAGCAGTATACCTTAGACCAATATGCGGTATTATACGGATTATGCTTTTATGTGCTCAATACATACTTCCTGTTACGCAACCGCCTATTGAAGGTGGTGCTATTTTGGTGCGCGATAATCGTATTATTGAAATCGGTGGTGCGCAGCGTATGAAAGCTCATTATCCAGATGAAGAAGTTCGCGATTTTGGTCAGTCCGCTTTAATGCCTGGTCTTGTTGACCTACATACTCATTTGGAATATACGGCGCTACGCGGTATTGTGCATGATGTTCCTTATGCTGAATGGCTTGCAGCAGAGCACGCTAAAGCCAATATGATGTCACGTGATGATCGCTATGACTCCGCTTTGCTTGGCGGTATGGAGATGATTTCAGGTGGCGTTACCACAGTTGCTGACTTTTCTAGCACTGGTGCATCTTGTGAGGTCTTGCAGGATATTGGTTTGCGTGGCGTTGTGTATCGCAGTGTAGGCGCCACGTCTAAACAAGAAGTTGATTTCGCACTTGATTCTGCGCTTGATGACATTAAGTCATGGCGTGGTAATGTGGACAATGGGCGTATTAGTGTAGGTATTGCCCCTAAAGCACTACATGCTTGTCATCCTACCATGTTTAAAAAGGTGAACACAGCAGCAAATGAGCATCATTTAATGGTTGGTATGCATGTGGCAGGCAGCTATGAAGAGTATAAATATATTCGATATGGTTCTACTCCTTTGTCCGTTCGTGGTGTTTCTAAAGACGAAGATAGTTTGACTGATCGTCCAACATGGCTTCCAACGGGGGTTACACCTGTAAATTATGCTTTGAACTGGGATGCATTCCGTAGTGATGATGTGTTGGCAGTGCATTGTGTGCATGTTGATGATGATGACATCGCAAAACTTAAGCAATATGATGTTGCTGTTGCTGTGTGTACTCGTTGTAACGCGCAGCTTGGTATGGGTCTTGCTCCGCTTAATAAGTTCTTAAAGGCGGGTATTCGTGTGGGTCTTGGTACTGATTCGCCTGCTGCGACAGATTCTGCAGACATGTTTGTTGAAATGCGCTTAGGTATGCTTATTCAGCGTGCAGTTAATCGTAACGAATTTTTAGATGCTAATACTATGCTCAACCTTGCCACTATAGGTGGTGCTCGTGCTCTTCGCATGGAGGATGAAATTGGCAGTTTGGAGCCAGGTAAACGTGCGGATATTATTGCTACGGATTTATCTGGATCTCGCCAGATGCCACTTACTGATCCTGTTGCTGCAGTGGTAACAGGTGTATCTGCTGCTGATGTTGTTTTTACTATGGTTGACGGTAAAGTATTGTATGAACGCGGTGGTCATTGGCATCTAGGGGTAGATGTAAGTGACGCTGCATATCGTGGAACTAAAATTCGTGCACGTTTAAAGGATTAACTAAGATGTCTAAAAAGCAAAAGATGACTGCAAAACAGCGCAATGAAAAGATTGAAGCTGCTCGTCGCCGTGAAGAAGCTGCTCAGGCTCGTAAAGAGGCCAAAGACCGCTCCAAACGGATTTTTACTATTGTTATTTGTGTGATTTTGGTATTGGCATTAGGTATTCCTACTATGGCATTAATGGTTATGGGTGGCGGAGCATAAGATAATACCATGTCATATGCTTAAAAGCTTAATGGGAAATAAATCTTTGGTTTAATATTATGAACCCCGCACAGCGGGGTTTTCATATGTATGGGAAGTTTCGTTACACTGTGGTAAAATACCATGGTTATTTTACCTAGAAAAATAAAGAGGTTACCGTGTTTGGTTTAAGTGGTTTTGAGCTCTTCCTCATCCTGCTTTTCGGTTTTCTTATTTTTGGTCCGGACAAGCTGCCTGCTATAGCTCAGACAGTTGGTCGCGCAATTCAGAAATTCCGTTCTGCTCAAGAGGAAATGAATAAAGTTGTTAAGACTGAAATATATGATCCTATGAGCAAGGATCCTGTAAAGAACCCTCTTGATGCTATCGACAAGGAAAATAAGGAAAAAGTCGAGAAAAAAGAGAGTTATGCGGATCGTAAGGCAAAATATGACAAAGAACGTGCTGACAGGAAAAAGCGTGAAGCTGCCGCTCGAGCTGCCCGTGAAACTCGTGCTGAGGTTGCAGCGGAACAAGAGGCTGCTAAGCAGACTGGTGAAAACCAGGATAGTGCCCAAGCTTCTGTAAGTGCTAATGAAGCACATAAGCGAATTATGGACGCTCGTCAGCAGGCAACTGAAAAAGCTGCTCAGGATGTTGCGACTGAACGTAAAGCTGAGCAGGATTTAGCAGATGAACTTTTGGGTGTTAAAAAAGTTCCCGCACAGCCTAAAACTAATGTGGAGCAAGAGAATGTATCCTCAAATAATGAAGTAAAGGAGAGCTAATATGCCAATCGGTCCTGCGCGAATGCCTCTTTTTGACCATTTGGGCGAGCTGCGTATGCGTCTTGTACGCATTATGGTTTGCTTGGCTATTGCAATGTGTGTGTTTTACCTTGCTACACCAACCATTATGCAGTTTTTACTTATGCCTGTTGCGGAATTTGTTCCAGCGGGCGAAGATGGATTACCTATATTGAACGTTTTGGGAGCACTAGATGCGTTCACTGTTCGCTTTATGGTTTCCTTCTGGACGTCAATTGTTGCTTGTATGCCAGTTATTATTTGGCAAGTATTAGGTTTCTTCTTGCCGGCATTACGCCCTAATGAGCGTAAGTGGTTCTTACCTACGTTTTTTATTGCAGTTGGTTTGTTTATTATTGGTACTATTTTCTGCTATTTCATTATCTTGCCACCAGCATTTCAGTGGTTAACCGATCAGGCTGCTGGTTTTGCCACGGTTCTTCCTGAGGCCAAGGCTTGGATTGGTATTATTATTAAATTTGAAATCGGCTTTGGTTTTGCTTTCGAGCTCCCTCTAATTGTGTTCTACTTAACGGTATTTGAGATTATTCCATATGCTAAGTTACGTAATTCTTGGCGTGTTGTGTATATCGTTTTAATGCTTATTGCTGCTATGGTTACTCCAGACGCTTCTCCCGTAACCATGCTTTTGATGTTTGCTGCAATGATTTTGCTTTACGAGTTAAGCTTACTTATTGCTC
>RCNH01000271.1_pt1 | contig 23837 bp, 11 predicted proteins | sample 2041161 | NCBI WGS metagenome assembly RCNH01 (sample SAMN09708215, study PRJNA481090) | Feces metagenome, whole genome shotgun sequencing project. | biome: feces | host: Leptonychotes weddellii | place: Antarctica: Sion Island | collected 2010-03-01 | reverse complement strand
TTTTATGCTGGAGACCACGGAATCATCAAATTTAAAAGAACCCGGAGGGTATTGATCACAGTAGTCCTGGAATATGAATTTAAGCTTGTCCGGCTGGGTTCCGTGAGAATTAGAGATACTTTCGAATAGTATAGTCAGCAGATGATTCAGACAAGGCCTGGGAGAAAGTCCGCTTGATTTCTCCGGGCCTTTTTTCGCTTTCCGGCTCGTAGAAGTCTGAGTGTCATCTGTAAGTTTTTGTTTGCGCGGTGCCATAGATGGATACACCTCCAATTTATTGGATAATTACTGTTTTTGCAGTTGCAGATAATATACCATCTTTTGCCATAAATATGTGAATTTATTGTAAAACTGTATGGACGTAATACGATTATATAGATAAAATGTCATATAATATGCACTAAATATAAAAAGAGATATATTCTGCAAAAAATTCACAAATCTGAGAAAATATATAAGGGAAATAAAAACAGCTGTAATTGCAGTATGCCGGATAAAATGGTAGAATAAAAATAAAATCAGCATTATTCTGAAGGTGAGGATATGGGTATCAGGAAATATAATAAGCTTGTTCGGGATAAGATCCCGGAGATCATTGAGGCCTCCGGCAAGACCTGTGAGACAGAGATTCTGTCCGATGCGGAGTATCTTAAAATGGTGGATGCCAAGCTGGACGAGGAACTTGCAGAATATCACCAGGATCAGAACCTGGAGGAGCTTGCGGATCTGACAGAAGTGATTCACGCAGCTGTTATTGCCAGAGGCTACAGCTTGGAGGATCTGGAGCGGGTCCGGGCAGAGAAGTATGAAAAGCGCGGAGGATTCAGCAAGAAGATCCTCCTGAAAGAGGTTATCGAATAGAGCGGCAATTAAGGCCCGTACCGGAAATCGGTGCGGGCCCTTTTATATCCTCAGAATTGTCGAATCTTTTACATATAAAAGTCGCTGAAATAAGACTCTTAAAGGTTGCGGCTTTTGTCGAAAACTGCTAGAATATATTATGTGTTGTTCTATGTATAAACCGTGTAATCTGAGGAGGAACTGTTTATGGAAAACCAGACGAACTATCGAAAAGTGAAGCTGCTGAAGCTCCTGGATTTACTGCGGCAGGAAACCGACGAACAGCACCCTTTAAGCACCAACCAGATCTGCACAAAGCTGATGGAAATGGGAATACCCTGTGACCGGCGAACCCTCAGCCAGGATGTGGATGTGCTGAACGAGCTGGGCTATGAGGTGATGTCCCGTATGGCAGGCCATGAGAAGGTCTACTATGTGGAGGACAGAAGCTTCAGTATTCCAGAGCTCAAGATACTCATTGATGCGGTTCAGGCGGCTGCCTTTATTACGGATAAAAAGTCAGAAGAGCTGATTGGAAAGATTGCAGCTCTGGGCGGCAGCCATCGGGCTGATGTTCTGACCCGGAACCTAGTGTGTTTCAATCAGCGCAAGCACAGCAACGAGAGCATTTATTACAATGTGGACTGCATTGAGGAAGCTCTGCAGAAGCGGAAGAAAATTCTGTTCCGCTATTATGACCTGGGACCGGACGGTGAAAAGTGCTACCGCAGAAACGGTCACCGTTACGTACTGGAGCCGGTAACCCTGGTGCTGTGTGAGGATAATTATTATATCCTTTGCTATAGTGCCCGACACAAGGGAACCGCCAATTACCGGGTAGACCGGATGGAGGCGGTGACGATCCTGGAGGATGACTGTTCTCTGGAAGCCCTGGCCCTGCGGGAGAATGTGGACGATTACACAGAGCAGACCTTTAAGATGTTTGCCGGCCCGAAGGTCGGTGTTACATTGGAATTCAGCGGGGCCCTGATTGGCCCAGTCTATGATAAATTTGGAGAGGACACGAAGATTACGGCTGCAGAAGATGGCCGTTACACGGCTCATGTCCAGATCCAGAAGAGCCCTGTTTTCTGGGGCTGGCTTTTCCAGTTTGCAGGGGATATGAAGATCCTGAAACCGAAGGCTTTGATAGATGAATATGAGGAACACTTAATCAGCGCCTTAGAATGCAAGTGACGATATACGCGTATATAGCTAGCAAAATATATAGGCCTAGGGCTAGTAGCGTACCATTAGTTATTGCGGATACACCCAATTTGTGAACATTGTGTTTACATGATAAATATGATATAATTTTCCCGTGTAAAAATCTCTAGAAATAGACACTTTTAAGTATTTACATGTCGAAAATACGAGGAAAACCTATTATGATTAAGTATTATTGCAAGAAATGCAATCAGACATTCATTCCATATGAAATAAAAGGAGAAAACAGCACGTGCCCGTATTGTGGAGAACGTGCAGAGATGCACAGTGAACTCTATTGGTGCGATCACTGTAATATTCCTATTTATGATGAAAGTTGCCCTATATGTCAGAGTAAAGGGCGAGCTTTTACTACAGATGCGCGTCCTGTATTTCCAGAGGAAAGATTACTATTAGAGATTTTATTAAAGAAGCCATTAGCTTTTTTGCGGGATTCAGTGTGGAATGGAGCAGGAAATCACTATTATGTAAATGGAAAAAGAATACCACTTTCTATATCATCAGTTAAAAAACTTAATCCTGATGATATCAGAAACGAGTTGGAAAAGTATTCTCCTTTAAATACATATGAATTCTTCGATGAGATGATCAGCCGTTGGACTGCTGCAAACGCCATGCATTACCATCAGATACATGATGAAGCTTGTGAGTATATCAGGGAGAAAGCAGCCAACTATGTTAATAACGATACATACTCTATGTTTGTGTCGTTTTCAGGCGGCAAAGACTCGACAGTGGTTAGTCACCTCGTGCGAATGGCTTTGTCGCGGCCAGACGTTATTCATATATTTGGCAATACAACGCTTGAATTTCCTGAAACATATGCATATGTGGAGAGGTTTCGAAAAGAAAACCGAAAAACTCCGATGTTAAGAGCAGAAAATAAGGAACAAGACTTTTTTAATTTGTGTGAGACATTTGGGCCGCCTAGTAGATCTTTGCGGTGGTGCTGCACTATATTTAAAACTGGCTTTATTGGAGAAAAAATTAAACAGACGTTTGGTGACAAGAAACGCGTCCTTACATTTTATGGCATCAGGAGAAGCGAGTCGTCTAGCAGAAATTCTTATGAGCGATCCTCAGAGGGCAGAAAGATTAGTAAGCAGTTAGTAGCGTCACCTATTATAGACTGGATAGACTATGATATCTGGCTGTACATTTTATCTACAGGGATCGACTTTAATAATGCTTATCGTCTGGGTTATACGAGAGTAGGTTGCTGGTGCTGCCCCAATAATACATTTTGGGCACAATTCTTATCCTCTATTTATATGCCAGAACAATCTATGCGCTTTAATTCAATGCTTTTAGACTTTGCAAAGAAAATGGGGAAATCAGACCCTGAGGACTATGTTAAAAGTGGTGGGTGGAAAGCAAGACAAGGCGGCGCTGGTGTAGAACTCAGCAAAAATGTTGTGATTGATTTTAAACCCTGTGCAACTGATGCAAAAACCTTTAATTATGAACTGAATAAACCCATTACTGAGGAAATGTACGAGTTTTTCAAGCCGTTTGGCCTCCTGAATTTTGATATGGGTAAAGCCCGGCTTGGAGAAGTGTATATATTAAACCCAAAAACTAAGCAGCCAATCATGAAATTGCAAGGACGAATTGGCAGCAAAAATCTGCGTATATCGATCCTTAGCACACCTATTGCGGCTCGAACCAAAATAAGTGAAATTGAACTCAAGTTCAAATGTCAAATTACCAAATATCAATTATGTACAGGATGTCATGCCTGCGAAAATGCTTGTAAATTTAATGCTATTAAGCTAATAAAAAATGGACCTTCGGATATAGACTATAGATATCAAATTAATGAGAATAAATGCGTTCATTGCTATGAGTGCATTACCCATTATCCAGGTGGATGTTATATGCGTAGAGTACTATTACCAAGAGGAAAAGGATATTCAGAGAAATGAGTACAAAGCTAAAAAAGGTAAAACTGAAGGGAAACGAATCCTTTAACTTTCGAGAGGGCTGGCTTCGCAAAGGTATGCGCTGCGTAGAAGAATGTGAAACCCTTTTTACAGAAGAAGATGTTATGGAACGTTTGGGCGTTGGTAGCAAGATGGTAAAATCCATTAGATTTTGGCTGGATGCTACGAGCGTTTGCGAAGAAAAACGAATTAATAAAGGAAGAGGGCGGGCACAGTATCTTACTGATAGTTTTGGTCGTGTGATTGCTGATTACGATCCTTATTTCGATGATATCTTCACTCTCTTCTTAATTCATTACCATATTGTATCTAATGATTCGATGTGTATGGTATGGAATATATTTTTTAATGAATACGAGGGACAAGATTTTACTAAGGACAACATGATCGAAGTATGTGCGGATTATTTGGATAAGAAAATGGAGCCGGGGGCTACATATTCTCATAAATCATTCGAAGACGATTGTGCAAGTGTTCTTAAAATGTATGTTGGAAGCGATCAGAGTATTGGTATGTTCTTAGATACGTCCAAGGATGAAACAGAGGTCCATCCTGAGGATAGTCTTGCATGTCCTCTTGTGGAGTTAGGCTTATTGCAAAGAAGTAGTAAGCAAAGAGATGCGTATATTAAGGCTATGCCAGCGAGAGGCATATTAGATAAGCTCGCAGTATTATATGTTATCACACAAAACCTTCCTGAGGATAAAGTATCAGTATCGATTGATGATTTATTAAATGCTCCCAATAATATTGGTAGGGTATTTAATCTCTCTCGTGTGGCGATCAATGAGTATTTAGATCAGCTTCGTATTGCCGGATATCTTACGATTAACAGAACAGCTGGTTTGGATATGGTATACATTGAGTCTAAGATGCAGCCTCAAGATATTATGATCGAATATTATAAGAAGGCACAGGTGCAGTAATACATGAAGTACACAGAATTAGTCGAGATTGGTCAGGGATTTCAAGCGTCAATCAATCTCGAATATGATTTAAATAAAATAAAAAAAATACGTAGCTACATTCCAACAGAGCAGTCAGTAAGAGTTCTGGGGGAATTTTTGCGTTCTTATTATTTTAAGACAGAGCCTCAGAATAGAGCTTCTGTCCTTATAGGTCCTTATGGAAGAGGTAAATCACATTTGCTGTTAGTACTTTCAGCACTAACCTCTTTGGATCTTCGAGCACATAATTATAAGGAGAGACAACGGGCACAGGAAGTTCAAGAAGAGTTATGTGCGAAAATTGAAAAGGTCAATAGAGAAGTAGGCGCATTGGCGCGTGCAGTAGTACAATCTAAGATTAGAACACTTCCGGTTATTATTAATAGTAATTCTGTAGATATTAATCAAGCGTTCTTAATTGCAATAAACGAGGCTTTGACTCAGGCAAATCTGCAGAAGTTACTGCCTACCACATATTTTGATGCTGCGATTGCAGTTATAGACAAATGGGAGGCTAACTTCCCTGAGGCTTATGCAAAGCTCAAAGCTTATTTGAAGGCAAGGAAAAGTACTGTAGAAGATCTTCGTATTGGCTTGAAGCAGTTCAAACAAGAGTCCTATAGAGTGTTTTGTGATAGCTATCCAAGCATTGCTGCTGGTTCAGAGTTTAATCCGCTGACTAATATGGACGTAGTGAAGCTTTATATGGCAGTATCAAATGCACTGTTTGAACAAACGCAGTATAAGGGTATTACCGTTATTTTTGATGAATTTAGTAAGTTTCTGGAAGCTAATCTGGATAAAAGCAAAATGCTTAATTTTAAAATTATTCAGGATATGGCGGAGGCAGCTACTCGAAGCGGCGATGCCCAGTTACATTTTACGTGTATTACACATAAAGATATTTTGGACTACTCTTCCAGTGATAGTTTTAAAACAGTTGAAGGACGTTTTAAAAAGATTCACTTCGTAGCATCGTCGGAACAAAGCTACGAGTTAATTGCGAATGCTATTATAAAAAAAGAATCGTTTGGAGAATTTAGAAGGGAACATAATAAAGACTTCCAGCATGTTGCAGACGTATCTGCTAGGACCTCTCTTTTTACAGATATTTCACCACAAAGCTATGAGGAAAAGTTGGTGTCTGGTTGTTTCCCCCTTTCACCTTTAAGTGCATATGCTTTGCTCCATGTTAGTGAACTTGTCGGTCAAAATGAAAGAACATTGTTCACATTCCTTGCGCAGAGTGGTGCATATACATTTAGAAAATTTATAAATGGAGAATTTAAAAATCCTACATGGATAACAGTTGATTACATATACGGTTATTTTGAAGAACTGTTCAAAAAAGAAGTTTTTAACACGAATATCCATAGCATATGGTCTAAAACGGACTCTGCACTTAGACAAGTGACAGACAAGACACAGCAGAGAGTCTTAAAAGGTATTGCGGTTATTAATATTTTAGGAGATGAGCGTTTTAAAGCTGTGCCGGCGCACTTGAAAGCAGCGTTACTGATGAATGATGAGGAGTTTGAATATTCAGTAAGAGAACTTCTAAAAAAACATATTCTCTCACAACGTGATTCTTCAGAATTTGTACTTTTAACCGCTAATGGGGTTGATGTTCAGCGTAGTGTAGATAAGTATGTTAAGACTTATTTATCGAAAATTAATGCGTGTGAGGTTCTGAATCGCGCATGCAAACTGGGTTTTGTCATGCCACGCCAGTATAACGATAAATATAGCATGTTGCGTTGCTTCAAGCATATTTATATGGATGCTGAGGCGTTTATGCTATGCAAAAACGGAAACCAAATTTTAGAGAATTATCCGTATGACGGGGTGATTGTTAATATTGTTAATTTAACAGACCTACATACAGAAAAAATTAAAGAGAAAGTACGTGAGTTTTCTACTACACCTCAGATTGTAGTGTGTATTACAGAACACCCGTTTATCTATGAGAATCTGTTAAAGCAATATGAAGCGGTCTGCAAGTTGCTGGCGACTAATGATGATCCTCACTTCCTTGAAGAACTAGAGGTATTTGGGGAGGACATTCAAAAAAGAATTGTAAATATGGTACGGATGTTATATGCACCATCCAGTGAATACAGTTCTTTTTGGAATTGTAATGGTGAGCTTACCGTTAGTAAACAGGTTGAGCTGAATCATGAGATTTCTGCTATATGCAGTAAGTGCTATAACTGGACGCCTGTCGTTAATAACGAAATGGTTAACAAAAGTGTTCTCAATGCACAGAATACCAAAGCTAGAGATGCGGTGATAGATTGGATACTCCAGCATAGCGAAGATAGTGTAATCCCATGCATCGAGGGTACAGGTCCAGACGCAAGTATCTTTAAATCTGCATTTAAGAGGACAGGCTTAGATGTTGCAACAACAGTCGGCGATGAAGGCATGAATAGAGCTCTAGATGAGATAAAGAGTTTTATACAGACCTCAGAATCAAAGAAGAATAATTTCTTAGGACTTTATCAAAAATTGATGTCTGCTCCGTATGGAATGCGGAAGGGTATTATTCCCCTGTATATTGCTTACGTGATGCGTCCGTATAAAGAAAATCTGATTCTATATTTTAAGGGACATGAAGTTGAGCTTTCAGCTACAATGTTAAGCAATTTAAATGATGTTCCTGAGAATTATGAGATCATGATAGAAACAGGCACAGCGGAGAAAAATCTTTACATCGAAGAGTTGCAGAAACTGTTTGAACAGTATTTTGATATTAGAACACCTAGTATTAATAAGGTTTATTCTATTGTCAAAGGAATGCAAAACTGGATTCGTGCTTTGCCGGAGTACACAAAAAAATTTAAGCGATATTTAGACAATGGAGAAATTAAGCAAGTAGAGAAGTCTGTAGATGTTATTCGAAAAGAATTGCTCCAATTCGATATAAACTCTAGAGAGTTATTGTTAGGTACCTGGATTGACAAGTTGAGTGCCCATAAAGATCCGCAGGAATGTTACGAAGTGATCTTGTCTACTAAGAACTTTCTGGATTCACATATGCGTGTATTTAGAAACGAACTTAAGAAAAAAATAACTGCAATGGTTGTGCCTGGGTATCTTGGGGGGTTGTCTCGTGCAATTATGACCTGGTATCAAAAATTGCCAGATAGTACCAAGACACATGTTTTCGATGCAGATTCCAATGCGCTTTTAATTACGGCAAGTACGATATCGTCTTATAATGATGATGAGCTGCTAGATACGCTTGTTTCAATCTATGCATCTATTGAAATCGAGGATTGGAATGATACACTTGCTGAAAACTTTGAGCATAGTCTTTCTACATCGGTGAATCTAATCAATAACTTTTCTGAATTGAAGAATGATGAGACGGAAGAAGGAAGACTTCAACTCATGGTGAATGGAGTAAAAGTTGAAAAAACATTTACCTGTGACGACATTAGCCCGTTAGGGAAAACTGCATTAAACAATTTAATGTCTGTATTTGAAGAATATAATGATTCCCTTGAGCCAGATGAGCAACTTGCTATTCTTGCACAGTTGATAGGTAATGTTATTCATTAAAGAGGAGAGGCTAATATGATATATCTGGATAATGCTGCAACTACATTTCCAAAGCCGGAATGTGTGTACGATAGAGTAAATATGATTCAACGCACGATTGCGGTAAATGTAGGTCGTGGAAGCTATAATGCTGCAGCAGAAGCAATGCAGATTGTTGACGAGACCAGAGGCTTGATGGCATCTTTGGTAAAAGCAGCAAATCCAGATAGAATTGTTTTTACTCCCTCAGCGACAATTGCCGCTAATGAAATAATACTAGGCTTAAAGTGGGATAGCTATAAAAATGTGTATGTTTCTCCATTTGAACATAACGCAATAGCTAGGCCATTACACCGAATCTGCAATGAATACGGTATTAAGTTAAGAATGCTGCCATTTGATCCTGTTACGCAGCAGTTAGATGAGGAAGAGCTAAACAGTATGTTCTCAATGAATCCTCCTGACTATGTTTTTATTAACCAAGTTAGTAATGTTACAGGTGCAGTAATCCCGGTGGATATTATTTCAGAAAGAGCTAAGCTGCATAATGCATTGGTAATTGTAGATGGCTCTCAGTCTGTAGGTATAGTGCCAATTGACCTGAGTACAGAGAAAATTGATTTTTTAATTTTTGCGGGACATAAAAACCTATATGCTTCGTGGGGAATAGGTGGGTTTGTCATCAATACTCCTTATTCCTTGTTACCGGTACTGTCCGGAGGAACTGGCTCGGATTCGCTAAATCTAGATATGGCATCTGATAGTCCGATGAGATATGAGTCAGGAAGTCCTAATATTATAGCTATTGCTAGTTTAAATGAATCTCTAAAATGGCTTAATACTGTAGGAATACCAAATATAGAACAACGAAAGAACAAGCTCATCAAGCAGATGGTAGAGGGCCTAAAGCAGACAGGAGTTACACTCTATTTGCCCGGAGAAAAAGTAAAGCATACGAGCGTCCTTTCTTTCAATGTGCCGGGATATGAAGCGGACGAAATAGGGACCATATTGAGTAATGACTTTGATATTGCAGTTCGCACAGGATATCATTGTGCTCCGTTTATACACGAAAAGATAAACACGGTACAGAATCACGGAACTGTTCGAGCAAGTGTAAGCTATTTTACGAACGAGAGTGATATTGGAGCACTTATTTCTGCGATAGAAGAAATTATGGAGGATTAGATATGAACAGTTTTGTGAATTATTTAAATTCCACCAATAATGTAGGCGGAAACTCTACAGGTTCTCTGGCAGAAACACAAGTTAAGAGTAGTTTCTATGATTCTGTAAAAGTGGATAGAAATCTTGGCTCTTATATCATTGATTGCATAAATGCTGGTGTTCACAAGGCGTTTATTCTGACGGGGCATGCTGGTGACGGAAAAACCAGTATCTTGGTTCAAGTGCTTAAAGCAATTGGCCGTCTGAGAAACGGTGAGGGCCTTGAAGTCCAAAAGGAATATGACGATTTCCTTTATGTAAAGGATATGAGCGAAATAGCTGCGGATAAACAGTCTGCAGCATTGCAGAATGCGATTACTGCTCCCCAACGAGGAAAGACTAGTCTGCTTATCAGTAACACAGGCCCTTTACTGAAAGCCTTCGAAGAACTGGTAAGGGACAAAAGAATTGCAGAGGGCAAAGAGTTCTCCGTTGCGGATAGAATGACACTACAATCTACGCTATTAACACAGTTAGATGCCAATAAAGATCAATGCTTGAAGATTGAAGGATTTGAAATTATTCTGGTGAACATTGCCAGAGTAGACAATGTCCCATTTGCAGTGCGCATTTTAAAGAATATACTGGCACCAGAACTTTGGGAAACTTGTAAAGCTTGTCCTTGCTCTAACAGATGCCCAATACATAATAATTATAATCTAGTTTCTACGTTCTTTGACCGTATAGCCTTTTTTGTGGAGCATTACTACCGATATCTCTATGAGAATGATAAGAGGATGACTATCCGGCAGATGGTAGGTCAATTGAGTTATGCACTTACCGGAAATCTGACTTGTCAGGATATTGCCAAGAGAAGATTCAGAGAGCCTTTTTTCAATTTTAATTTCGCAAATCTGTTTTTTGGATACCATGGAACAAAAAAGGCAGCTGATGCGGCACAGATTAAAGGTATTGCTCAAATTCAGAATCTTGAGTTAGACCGGATTGCACTGAATATCGACTATACACTGTTTGTAAGACACGACTACACCTGTTTCCCTCCGAGTATTCGCACAGAATTGGAAGCCTTCACTAATAGATCGCGTAAGCATTATCAGGTTGCAGAAGAAAGTGACGCGAATGACTCGGACAAACTTGAGAAGGAATTGAAGTTCCGCAGAGCAATTCGGCGCTTTTATCTATTCTATAGTCTGTATGATGGAATAGCGGAGCTGAACGATTTAATGGATCAGGTATTTGGAGAAGCCTATACGGATTATGTTAACATGATCACGAAAAAGCAGCCGAAGATTATGCTTAAGAAAATGGGTGCCACAGTATTTGATGCACTGTATGTGAAAAATACAGGCTATCTGCCAGATGGGAAGAATGATCTGCCTCTGACACTTCGGCGAGAAGATGATGTTTTCCAGAATGTCATGATTGTGCTCGGTGAAGTACATAAAGGGAGTTTTGATGTTCTTCAGGAGAAAGTATCCAGCCATTTTGAAGATGTACCAAACAAGTATAATGTCTACCTATCGCTAGGGGGGACGCCGTTCAATCTTTCACTGCCAATGATGACCTATTTTCATAATCTAATCGACGGATCTATTTCTTCCAATAGTAACCCAGCCCTGACCCATGGTATTGCGCAACTGGATGCACTTTTACTGGAGAAATATGGAGAAGTGCAGCCAGAGTCTGCTGAAGATTGTGATTTAACTGTAATCATTAATACGACACATGGTCAGGAATTTGAACATTTTGCCTTTGAAGGTAAAAACCTGATAATATAGTGAGAAGGTGCTTAGATGAAGATGTATCCTAATGTTGAAATACAGGAACAGCAATATCCTCTTCAGAGTTTACTCTTTGGCCATCGTATTCAGCCTAGTCAAACAAAATATGAGTACCTTATAGAATTCTTACAGGTTGCGCTAGCAGAAAAACATGGCGTTAATGCTGCCACTGAAGAAAAATTTTCTACGCATGACATGTTTCCTGTAAAATATGCGGCAAATGGCAAGTTCCAGTATTCCCCCAGGCTTGCGATTGGATTGAAACGCTTTATCTTTTTTCCTAAAAGTAAATTGGATGGAAAAGCAGAAGTCGACAAGGAAGCATATCAGGAATTTATAAAATATCTGGATACTTGCATCTTAAATGCCAATGCAATTAAGAGAAAAAACGGCATTGCAATTATTCAAAATTTACTGAGAGGTTTCAGTGCAGTCAATCAGAATCGTTCTTGGTTTGATCAGAATGTATTGCCCATTTGTCCTGAAGTCATTCTTCCAGAAGGAATGGGTGTAAAGTCAAAGCGAAAAAGTTTGTCTTTTAGTGTTGGAGAGCCAAAGGTTGATGATGAATTCTCCTATAATAGATACACTTATATGTCCAGAGGTGGTGAGGTCTATTATCTCCATCTATTGAATGCGCTTGCGGAATATCCGGATTATGAAAACGCTATTGAGGGGCGTATTCGAGAGCTGGTAAGCAGCTTCCCGCAGTTTACCTATTTGTGCAAGTTTGTTCAGAATAGTTGGTTGGATTTCTATCAGGTTACACCTAAAGATATTGACAAGCGCCTTGGAATTATTCCTGCATGTTTCTCAAGAAGAAATAAACAGACGCTGAGCGAATTACAAAATTTCTTGGACAGTAAATCGCATCCTTTTGAAAAAATGGAAATTCTCGCAAATGGATTAATTCTTCAGCTAATGCGGATGATGTATTTGGCTGCATCAAATGACCAAGAAAGCAATAGCTGGGTCATTGATGTGAATTGTTCTGGCCAGGAAAATATAGAAGCCAAGAAAAGAGCTGTACTTGCGTTTAAGCATAATGAAGAGGTAATCAGCACTTATTTATACAAAGGATTAGAGGAATACCGTCAGCTCTTAGATCCGAAAAAGACAGATGAGGCGCTTATCAAAGATGCAGCGAACGATTCGTATCGATTGTTCCGAAAACTTGGGAAAATGATTGGAATCATCATTCCTAATACAGGAAAAAGTATGCGTTTTTCGCTATCGGAGGATATAATCAAGTTCCTGGTACTTGCCATAATCCCGCCTAAGCAAATGATTACGCTTGATGAATTTATTGAACAGCTCTACCAACATTTTGGAATGGTTATTGGCCCAGAACAGTATAAAGAGGAAATCCGTGGCGGATTTGTAGAGAATGTCGGCGATTTTTCGTTTTTGGAAGCAAACGTCCTTGCGTTCTCTCAGAAACTGAAAGATTGTGGCTTCCTGAGAGATTTGTCGGATGCTACGTCCATTGTGGAAAATCCTTATGAAAAGGAGGACCCTATTGAATGAGACAGCTAATTTCGGTCATCACAAAACACATTATAAAGCAGCTTAAGCCGGGCGAGATCAACATGGTTCGTCTGGAGAGCTTTGATGACCCTATTATTTATAAATCTGTATGTGAGCAGATCAATCAAAGCGGAATGGTCCAACACTTTGTAGCCAAAATTACCTTGGAAAAATATGAGCAGTTCATAAGTGCGAATAACAGCAGGTGGACATCTTCGCTTATGTATTTGCATCAGGGCAACAATCCGGTTTACAGCGAAAAACGGGAATATCCCTATGATAATCTCAGCTATGTGGACTTTGACCAGGCAATCACAAAATGGAGAAATGAGTCTCCCAATATGCCCAGTGGCGCTACTTCACTCATACTGCTTATGGGCACAGATGCAGCTCCAGATGATGCAGGTAGTTTAAAAGATACTACTTTTGTGATTTCTCCCAAAGAGATCATTGAATTACTTAGCACTAATTACGGCGAATGGTTTAGAGATGTACTGCTTGAAAATTCCTTGGAGGGCAAAGATTATGAGGCGGCAATACATACTCTGTATAGGGCGATCTTTGCAAATATAAATGTAAATATTTTTAAATTAAGCCAATTTGTCGATAGCTTACATGATATGAGCTTCTCTTCTTGTCAGGAGATCATTGATCATATTTGTGAGACACTGAACACAGTATGGCATATTCCTAGTGTTATTGAAGCGAAGTATATCCCTAAGGTTCACAATTTGAGTAAGAAGAAGTTGTCTTCAGCACAGATTGTTACAAATGCAATTAAGTTTATCACGCGCGCTGATGATATCCCTTCGGCATCTGCTATTAAGAAAATCGAGAAGAAATTCCAAAAATTTTCTGAGGACTGTGAAATCGATGTTGATGCACCATTTCCGGAAGATAGTAGGCTGTTCGACAGTTACCGAGTGTTTGAACAGTGCGTTATCGACTTTATGCGGGGTATTCATCTCGCAGAAAACCGTGAAAAACTATTAAATGTAGACTATGCGATTATCCATCAGATTATTGGAACAAAGTTAAAAAAGGTACCATCGGAAAAGGCACCGACAGTTTTAGGAACACCTATGCAAACCTATGCATCTATGTTCCTCGAAATTCTTGATAGATTCCACTCAGAGTATAGCTCTTATCCCAGAAGCTTTTGTATTCGAGTAGAGAGAATATCTCTATCTGACTGTGTGGATGATCAGAAAGAAGATACCTTCAGAAACATCTGTAATTTTATGGGAGGTATTCTGCAGTTTTTTAACAGCTGTGGTCTGGAAAATCAAGATGATCTCATAGAGTTTACTTATGACAATGATGAAGATCCCTTTGATTTTTCGAACTATGATTCTGTCCTGAAAAAGGTTCACAGTACGGGGAAATGGGGAGAACCTTGCAAGATCCATTTTATTATTCGGGCGCAGAATGAGGAACATGCTCATACCTATGAATTTAAGTGGGCCTTCTCTCCGTATGCTCCCTGGGTTAATGCATTTTCTTATTTGAATGAAGTTCTGTTCCGTGGAGGAGATGCATACCCCCTTCCGACAATGGTTATTTGTAAAAATATCCAGGACTATCTGTGTTGCGAGAGTGAAGATGAGTTTTATGCACAGCTCAATCAGATGAATGAGGAAGTAGTTGACAGAGCTCACTGTAATGAGATCCATAAGTATTTTGAAGGTGATCCCGTTTCTCAGATTTTCGATAAGTTGTGTAACGATTTTCGCGATTTTGCTGTCCAGCTAGCTGACCACGGATTTTATACTGCACTGGGCAACCTCAGAACTGTGGTAGAAATATATACTGATTTGATGGATTGCATCAAAAGTGATTACAACCAATTTACTGATGTTCAGAAGGAAAAAGTTCCTCTTCTCCTTAATTGTTTTGTGATTACTTCCAACGTAAAAGTACTGGAAACTTGTGATATTGGGGAAGTGATTTTTCCCGCATATAACCCTGTTATGCTGGAAAAAATTGATGCCCAGCAGCTATTCCTCAGAGATGGTTTTACTGAATTGGCAAGTTCTAAAATGGCCAATAACACACCGCTGAAAAAGGTGAAAGTGAAACTGCAAAGTCTGGTTCAGCTTTCTTCCATAACACAGGGTACAGATTTTATTTTTAGAAAAGCATCCATCAATATGCCATGTAAATGTATGTGGGAATACTATGGGGTGTATTTTGATACAGATACAACGAAAGAACTCCTGTGCGATAATGCCTTTGGTAATTCGATTGTGACAGATGACGAGGATGCGACAGCATTGTTATATGCTACTCCGATTTCTGATGTGGTAAGACGCAATATTATGGACTATATCCGCACGTTCCCAGCACGTATTGATGGGCTGAATGTAGCGTTTATTGCACCAACTGATATGCAGCATATTGTTGCAGCAATTCATTCTATTGCTAAAGAATTAGAAACCAATGATACATATGCAACGATTAACTTGACCATTATCTGCTTGAACAGTAGAAAAAATCCCGCTAGTTATTTGAAGAAGTGGCTGGATAGCTATTTCAATGATGATCGAAAAGTTAAGGTCAATACATATCTGAGAAATATTACACTTGCCGATGGAACAGATATTGAGATTATTGAAGACCTGCTAAAAAATTGTGATGTTTGCTTTAATTATGATATCTTACAGGCCAACAACATCCTGTTTAACCCGACTGGGGATGAAATCATAAACAAGGAACAGGCTAAATTTCCGATGACATTTACTCCGGATACGATTCCTGCGACACACGGAAAGGCGAGAAAAGTCAGTATTTCTCAATTCCAGTTTCTTGCATCCAAGAGCCACACACAAGCTAATTTTGTTGTCAGCAATCCTAATAGTCTCGAGGGAGTTTACCGGACTTTCCAGAATATGGAATTGAATGACACACAAAGCAAAATTATTGAGTTGTCTCATGAGCAATGTAAATGGGTTGTTTGTATAGACCCTGCCATTGACCGCAGAATGCTGGAGACTGCCGATAGCCGTATTATTGGCTTCACTACTGGTGAAGGTAGCTATGGTGAGCTTAACGTTACTGTATCCGCCAGAAATGATATTTTGACGGATATTAAGCAGTTACTCCAGAGCAGAATTAAAGAGAAATTCTATAATTGGGATAATTACCGTTTACAGAAGGCCTCTGAATACTGTGTTGACGAACTGTCTCAATATATGGACGGGAGTCGAATATTAAAAGCATTGAATCCTTATGATTACGAAATCCATAATTTCCTTGCTTATATTCTAACAATTCAGATGCTGGGACTGACAACGCCTGATAACAGCTATGCGGTAAGATCTTTAATTAGTTTGGATTCTTATAAACATTGGTTTAGAGAAGATGATGAACTTTGTAAAGATAATAAGAGACCTGACTTTATGCTGCTTGAAATTCCCCTCACTGAGGCTAATCTTGATCCTGATAAAGATTTGAGCATATCTGTAAAAATTATTGAATGTAAGATGGGCTATGAGAACGATAGTCAGCTTGAGAAAGCGCAGCTACAGCTGGAAAAAGGCATCCAGATAATGAGCTTTAACTGGGATCCGAATAATACAAGCATTATGCACAGATACTGGTTAAATCAGCTGTACAGGGCTATCATTTTCTCTCCACTCAATCTTAACAATACATCCCCTGAGTATAATATTATACGCAATAAAATTTACAATATTTTGTGCGGAAAGTATTGTATAGAGTGGAGCGGTGACATATTTGCCTTTTGGCTAGATTCTAATGCAGATGACCAGGTGGAAAATGAAATTGATACGGATCTTTACAGCGAACTTCTGGATCGAGGCATAATCTTGAATAGTATGGTTTGCCACGAATGCGGGCAGATGTTTATCCAAAGGATGTTGCTGCCTCCCGAAGTTAGGTCGGCACCTCTTGAGCGTATTGTTATCGTTAAGCCTGATGAACATGCTGATGATTCAGAAGACGAGGATGATGACAACGATGAACGAGTAGATTTGTATTTACCCACGGGAGAAAGCATACCTTCTCGTGCGGTGGTTTGCATGCCGTATCTGACGTTCCTTTCTGATCGGCAGGAACATACAAGAGCAGAATCCCTGGGCTGGTTTGGAGACCACTTTTCAATCACGGCAGAGGATAAGACTCTGCTGTATGAAAGTAATGGGCATCCTAAATGGGAAACAGTTTTGGATGATATTATTACTATGTTCCGGAAGAATAACCTGATTGAAAATTCCCAACTCGGCAGTTTCTATATAACTGATTTTGGAGCTGGCTTAAGTACATGTGTGGGAAAGCTCTTACAGGAATACTCTTTTGAAAGGGCTATTGCGGTGTATAGAGATAGCATTTTAGCAGATCAAAGTGGCCAAAATCAAAATAAATTGCCTGGAGAAGAAGTAACTGAAGAAGGCTCAGAGGATAAATCCTCAGAGACCGAAATGCAGAATGAGGACCAGAATCCTCCTCATGTGTTATCTGAAGCAAGATTCCTCATTGGTGAAGATCTGAAGACCAAGGAGAAATATTATTGGGAATTTGGCAATAAAAATCTGAACAACAGACATCTCCTGATTAATGGAAATTCTGGCTGCGGAAAGACTTATTGTATTCAAACGCTCCTTATGGAAATGGTTCACTCTGGTGTCTCCGCGGTTGTGTTTGATTATACCAGTGGTTTCACTCCTGATAAGCTGGATCCGGTATTTATTAAAGATTTAGGAGATCGTGTTAAGCAACGGGTTGTTTACATTGAAAAAATCCCGGTGAATCCGTTTGCTAAACAAACAATTAAGGTGGGCGGTGTAGAGGCCCCTGAATCTGATACCTTTGTTGCGACCCGCCTATCTAATGTATTTACAACAGTATACGGTTTTGGCGGCCAGCAGAAAAGTGCACTCTATAATGCAATCAAAAATGGCTTAAAGCACCATAAAGAAAATATGAATTTTACTTTTTTAGAGGAAGAGCTTAACGATGTAAATGCAAAACAAGCGGAGACTGTTTTGAGTAAAATTCAACCGTTCCTAGATCTTGAACCCTTTGCAGAAAATGAAGAATTCAATTGGACGAGTGTTCGAGACAGTGGCGGAATGGTTTATGTGATGCAGCTGGATGGCTTTGATCGCCCGACGCAGCTATTACTTACAGAGTTATTGCTGTGGGATATATGGAATTATTGTGTTAAAAATGGTGACGAAGAACATCCTTTTGTGGTTGTGCTTGACGAAGCTCAAAATTTAAGCCATGCTGCAGAATCGCCAAGTGCCAAGTTCCTTACAGAGGGCAGAAAGTTTGGCATTTCTGCCTGGTATGCAACGCAGTTTATGAAGCCACAGCTATCGGACGATGAAATACAAAGACTGCAACAGGCTGGTCAAAAGTTGTATTTCTGCCCGCCAGATGATGGCGTTATGACTGTTGCTAAAAATATTGACATTGATTCTCAAGGTGCAAAGGAATGGGCACCAAAGCTGAAGTCTTTGAAAAAAGGCGAATGTGTCACATGTGGAAATATGTTGCGTAATGAAAAGTGGACTAAGTATGAACCTAGGATTATTAAAGTGACGAGTTTACAGGAGAGAATAAATCATGATTGATAATTCCAATTTAGAGTTTCATGAGACGTTTAAGCCTGAGTTGCTTTATATTGCCAAAATCTTGAGGCTGGCCTTTGAAAACTTTTCCGGTACAAAATTGGAAATTAGTGAATATAGCGGTATCCCAACGGGAGAGCGTAAAGGTAAAGTAGTTCCACATATTAAATATGCAGCATACATGGGATTAATTAAATATACAGTTACCAAGGGCGTTATTTCCTTGAGGTTAACACCACTAGGAGCAGAGGTGCTGTCTCAGGATCCTAATCTGCATGAGAATATCACGGCATGGATATGCCACTACGGAATGACTAAAATGGTCGATGGAGCACCACAGTGGGCCTATTGGGTCCACTGTGCCCATCCAAGTTTGGATATGCTGGTTACTAATGAAAGCCTAGTATCTCAAGCGAAGCTTTGGTGCAATATCCCAGCGGGAAGTTTGTGGAGAAAAGTGTTTTCGGTAGTGCGAGGTAGCTATACTGAAGGATGTTTTGAAAGGCTTGGATTTGTGGAGTGGGACAATGACTGCTTTGCATTCCAGGAATTAAGCAGTAAACAAGATCTCATTTATGTATATGCCTATGCATTGTTTGATAGTTGGGACAGAATTTTCCCCCAGAAACATGAGATAACTATGCTTGAAGTGAAAAACTGTATAGGATTTGATAGAATTTTTGGGTTTACTGAAGATGAGTGTGATTTTGTACTAGACTTGTTGTATGACGAGGGCCTTATTAATATCAACAGGCAATTATATCCAGCAACCATTATTCGTACTATGAGTACAGCTGAAATTATTCCGCAGCTATACAGCAGGCTGCTGTAATCAGGGGGAAGCAGTATGAACGTCAAAGATATAGTGTCTTTTAGCAAAGAAAGTTTTTTCAATGGTGCTGTCCAAACAGAATGGTTTTATGATTCAGATAAAGTAGAGGCTATTGCAAATAGCTATGTTTTTCATGGGCCTAAATACTATGGAGTAACCAGTGGAGACGTGAAAGCTGGAGAACATAGGTTGATGGATACTGCTTCTTTCGCAAAGAACATTGCGGAGAAATTATGTGCGCCACATCCAAACAATAGCTTTGTCATGACGATTGCAGGGTATGGCAGCGGCAAGTCTCATCTTGCAGTGTGTTTGGGCGCACTGTTTGCCAAGATCCCCGGAATTTCAGATGCGGTAACACAGAATATTTACAGTACTGATGAAGAGATTGGTTCATATATCAGTAAGAACAATACTAAAAGAAATTTAGTCATTGTCCTGAATGGTATGAATAACTTCAATCTGGACGCTGAAATTTTACATTGCGCCCGTTTGTCTCTTATGCAACAGGGAATAAATGATGACTTTTTAAAGAAGTTAACTAAGTCGTATGACATTGCAAAGCATTTTGTTGACCGAACCTATCAATTCTATCAAACACAGTTTGAGCGCGCAGCCGCTAAGAATGCTATTCAATTACGGGGGGACACTTTAAAAAAATATTTGATAAGTAACGTGGAAGAAAGTAGTCCTGTATTGAATGCAATTAATGCAGTGTATGCTGAGGTTAATGGTGATAGTATCTCATGGGACCGCGGCTTGTCTGCGGGGGATGTTCTACTTACTATTCAAGCTGAGTTATGCGGGCCAGGTAAGCCGTTCAATAAAATTTTGCTTTTGTTCGATGAGTTTGGAAGATACATTGAGTATACAGCAGCAAATCCGGCAATTGCAGGAGAGGCAGCATTACAGCAAATCTTTGAAGCAATACAGACTGCAAATGGGAATATTATATTTGCTGGGTTTATTCAAAGTGAATTAGACGCATATCTCTCTAGAATTTCTAAAACATCAAATATAACCAGATATTTGGAACGATATCGTACAGCAAGTGAAAACCTTTTCTTATCCTCGAATTTTGAGACAATTTTGGCGAATATAATAAAGAAAAATAATCCAGATTTCGAGAGAGTAGTCGGTGGTTATCTCAAACGATATGGCGGGGATCAGAATAGGATAAAAGAGAATATCAATAGGTGGGATAAAAATGCAGTAAAAAAAGGAGTGTGGACATCCAGGGACCTTTATGAAAGTGTGATTCTGAATGGATGCTATCCACTTCATCCGATTACAGTTTGGCTGTTATCTAATTCTCATCAGTGGATGCAACAGAGATCAACATTGGCATTTGCATCGGAAATGTATGATACGGTGGCAGAAGAGCAAATCGACAGCCCATTTCTGCCGTACGTGTTCCCGTACCAAGTAGTTGATTCTGGAATATTTAATGAGATGCTTAATTCTGAGGAAAAAGGTCTTGTTCCAAGCCAATTCTGTATGCTATATAGGGACATAATGGTAAAAGTAGGAAATAAGCTCTCTGATTTGGAAGACCGTGTTTTAAAAGCTGTGTTAATAATCAACATGGGGAAAATGAGCTTCTATGATCGAGAGGATGCTATTTCTGCACTAACAATATGTTCTAATCTTCAAGAGGATGAGGTAAAACACGCCCTAAAGACGCTTGAAGAGATGCATGGCGTAGTTGCATTTGACAGTCATTCCAAAACATACGATCTTATTGCAGAAGCTAACGGATTTAACGATTTTAAGCGTACATTTATCCGTTATAAGATGGGTGTGCAGGCAGACATTTCAGACATTGATGAACAGCTTAGTAAAGACCTATCTCTAGATATTACAAAAGAAACTTCTTTTGCTTTAGATAATCATATTTCATCAACTGAATGGGTGTTTGAAAAAATCCTTATAAATAGTCGTAGCATCAGTGAGAATTTTTTGGAAGCAGCAGTTCGGTCTGCTACTGATAATTGCACGGGCGAAACTCCTAGAGGAACTCTGGTATTTGCATATTGTGAAGAGCGTGCTTCATTCGAAGCAGCAAGACTTTCTAATCTCTATAAGAAATTAGATTTGCAAAATTATCCTGTGATAATTCTGTTTTTGGACGATAACGAAAAGGAAATTATCTCCAGCCTTTGTGTAAAAAAAGCATTGCTAAAATTCTCAGCCGCTGATCGGGAACGATTTAGAAAGCATATCTCGGATAATCAGCGAAAGCAAAATAATAAGATTTGCAAGAAGTTCACTCAATGTGTACATCAAAATCTGATGGTTTCTGATGAAGGCTTAGTTACATACTCAGGCAGATTAGGAGATTTGTGCTCTCAGACTTTTGCAAAGCTATACACAAGTGCAGTGCCGTTTGTTTTTGATGGTTTTGAAAATAAGAACAAAACACAGGCAAAGCAAAGCCTAACAACACTTTGCTGTAATTTGTATAATAGAACGTTAACTAACCAACAAGTATATAATTCCCTTTCTCCTAAAGATAAAAATAGGGCTCTGTCATGCCTTTCAACGCAAGCTCCTTACTCTTGGAAAGTGTTTAACAATAGTTGCCAATTAGTAGAGCCGGGAAACATTATCGTAAGAGAAATCCTGCAGAATGTTAAGAATGAGCTTGAAGATGGCAAACTACATAAGGCTTTTCAACTGTTCTACAAATATGTTCGTGCTCCATATGGTATGAACGAGAATTCTTTATCGCTGTTAATAGCATACTTTGGGGCATATGAAGGCAAGAAGTATTATTTTTTCTATGGGACAGAGAGAATGTCAGCCGAACATTGGGGAGGCGATAAAGGGAAGCTGAAAATTCCTGAATTACGTAAAATCTCCATTCAGCTTAATCCTAATGCAGATGTAAATATGATAGAAGATATTTGCCAGCGTATTATAGGCAATACGGATGTTGAGCAGTGTGGAACATTACAGATACAATTTGACAGCATAATTGCTCAGGAAGAGGTTTCAGATAGTAATAAGTATATTGTTGCACAAGCACAAACTTACCTGGAAAATGGAGTTAGGCTAGCTGAAGACATATCTAACAAGATTGCAACAGCACAGAAAATATTGGATATGCAGGCGAAAAACTTTAATGCACTCAGCTTTGTCAAAGTGTTTACATTCTTACCTGATACATCTTTACCCATTGAGGATGGTTTAGCCTATCAGTACAATAGTCATTATGTAATGAAAGTTTTACAGGCAAAGGCACAAGCGCAAAGCCTCTTACAGACACAATTCGTTGACTCTCTGAAAAAAATTTCGTGTAAAATTACAGAATTGTCCCAATGTAAAATGTCATGCAAAAGGGCTGCGGAAATACTGCGAGTAAACCATTGCGATGATTATGCAGAGGCTCTGAATACCAGAATGATGGAACTTGAAGAGCTTATTCTTGCTCGCCAGAAGTATGAGACATCAATTGCGGAATGTGAGAGGGATATCAATCAGAGTGCAAGTGCGGCCTCTGTCCAAGAACTGGAGATGATACTATCCAGATTCACAACATGGCAAAGTTTTTGGCAAGAAGCCAATCTGTCCAGCGAATTTACGTCTAGTTTTTTGAATAAACTTAACAGAGCGTTAGAAACAGTAAAAAAGAAGAAAGACAGTTTGCTTGATGATTATGCTGATGTGATAAGATCGATTAGTACGGCGCAGACAGAAGCAGAATTAAAGCGGGCTAATTCCAATTTAGACCGGCTTCTGAAACTTCAGTTTAATCAAGAGCGCCAGGATCAGATTATTCAGATACAGAGTGAGATCAAAAAAGTATTTGATTCGATAAATGGGATGCCAGTTAATTTGGATGAACTAGGCGAATACTTAGAAAAAGAAGAGAGTTCCGCATATCTATACGGTCAAAAGGCGCTCCATAATAGTATTGCTGATCGAATCAACGAACTAGGAACAAGGCAAGCAAACTGGATGGCAAAATATGTGGAAGAGGTGTCGGCTTGCTATCAAACGTTGTCTGCGGCAGAGTGCCAACGTGCAATTAATGTTTTGGATAAAGCCCCGGACTTTTTTGAAGCATCTGCTTATAAACGAATAGAGAGCCTAAGATGCATGTTGGAAACGCAGCTACACAAAAGTAAAGTTGAAGGTCTATTAGTATCCTATAATGCACTGAATGATGAAGAAAAAGCATATTTTAAGATGTTGATCAAAGACCATTAAACACGGTGGTGCTGGGGCTATTTATTGCCCCAGCACTGCATTTTAGTAAAAGTATAGGACATATCTAGAAAATTAGATTATTATTAGAAACTAAAGAATGAGGGAATGGTATGCTGCAACCGGGTTTATATGAGCAAGTTATCAATAACCAACTGAGCACCGAGCTTTCTGAGATTCCGGAGGCCCGGAAATCTGTTGCGCCC
>RCNH01000268.1_pt1 | contig 23926 bp, 31 predicted proteins | sample 2041161 | NCBI WGS metagenome assembly RCNH01 (sample SAMN09708215, study PRJNA481090) | Feces metagenome, whole genome shotgun sequencing project. | biome: feces | host: Leptonychotes weddellii | place: Antarctica: Sion Island | collected 2010-03-01 | reverse complement strand
ATACCCGAGGGGGTGGGGTTTTTGCGGACCCCCCCTGGGGTATGCTGAACGACGAGAGCCAGTCTATAGTTTACTCTTCGTCGTTGATGCATACTTTTTTGTAAATGTTTCGGAAATCGAATTTGATTATCTCATCAATAGCGCGTTCGATTTCGGTGTCATTCTCGACATCGGATAGCGCATCAGCAGTTCTTGCAATTCTGGACAGATACGAACAACTATGATAGCCAGATAGCTCGTCATACTGGAACCAATCGTCAAACTGTGTGAATGGATCGAACGGGTTGTCGACTGTTGTCAATGCGCACTTTCGCATGGCAGTTTACTCCTTTCATATACCATAACAACTTATGCTGTTACGATATGTAATTAGCAACGGTTGATGTAGAAACACCAAGTTTTTCAGCGATTTCAGACATTGTATAGCCTGAAGCTTTAAGTGTAGCAATGTGATTTACCTTGGCTTCGCTCAATGTTGTTCTTGCTTTTGGTGTTGCTCGTTGCCGAAGATCATCAAGATTAGTATTGTTTAATATTTGTGTGAGCTTTGATTCGGAAATTGCGCCAGCTTGAATCGCTTCCCATTCTTTGTCACTAATTTGTATAGTTTGTCGCTTTGCGCCTGTAGCATTGCGTGCATCAGCAAGAGCGCGCTGACTAGCTTTTTTAATCTCAGCTTTGCTCATGTCTGGATTTTCTCTTTTTTTGGCTTCAACAACAGAGTTCGCCATCAACTGCGCTTGTCGTTCTCTTGGCGCGTTCTTCAAAGCAATGTTCAAACGTGCATCTAATGAACGTACTTCAGCTTGATAGCGAGCATTTGCTTCTCTTGAGTATGGAATCTTCTCAGTACTAACCATTTCTTTGCGTGCTTGGTTAGCCATTGCTTTCATATGGTTGGCATAGTCGGCATATGCTTGTTCTACTTCCGTGTTAGCAGATGAGATAAGGGACCGGGCGTCCTTAGCTTCGGCCATCTTAGTACTCTTCTGGGTACGTACTACTTCACGACCGCGCTTATCGACATAAGTTTCCCGCACTTCTTTGTATTGAAGTTCGCCGGTGTCTTTATCGATATGGGGGGACCCCTGTCGCTTTAGTACGGAGGTCTGTGACTTAGCCCGGGATAGTAATGTACTTGATCCCTCATGATACTTGCCATCTGCATCATACTCCCCTTGGTACTTCTTCTTAAGAGAAGCAATACCGTTATCGACTTCGCTCTGTTTGTAATTTAGATGATGCTTTTCGGCATCGATTACAACCATGCTATGTCTAACAGCTCTCGCTAACTCATCTTCAGTGGCACCTCGGATAGTCATGTCGGTAATAAGGTTTGAGATACGTCCCATTTCATTCTGGGTGTTGCGCATAACTTTCATGTTAGGCACTTCAGGATACCGCATCTTAGGATCAAAGTCTTTCAAACCCTCTAGAGCTGGGGTTGATGTAATCTTTGTATGCTTTCCAGTAGGAATAACCAATACAGTATCGCCATCGAAATCAGCACCTGATAAGCGATCAGCAACTTTAGCGTTTATACCAACAGCATCCTTAGGTGTATTGCCTAATACCTGACGCCCCTCTTTCAGTTTATTGTTAACTGTTAATATCGGAATTTCAAATGTTCCGCCATGAGGGAATCGTACAAGCGCTACTTTCTCGCCATCCTTATAGTTCGGTGCATATATCTCTGTGTCTTTGGCTGTCGGCAACGGCACAATAACTTGGTAACGTTGTCTAGGTAGAGCCGCGGCTTGTAGATGAACCGCTGCAGAGTCGCAATCATCAGAGAACGACTGGAGTAATGTCTTCTTCACAGTGGGATTAGTTAGAGAAAGAATTTCATCAAGCTCTGCTTTTTTATCGGCATACGCCAGATCTAATTGCTTTCGAACCAAACTAATGTTCTGTTTAGCTAGGAATTGTGATGGTAACTTCTTAGCCCATTCGCCCCAATCACCCTCTTCGGCACGCTTATTAATTAAGGACAGTTGTTTTTTTCCGTCCTTGTCATAATAATATCTTTGGCCGCATTTACCTGAACTAGGTTTGTCGGGGTCTTCTACGCCCTCTTTAATCAATGATCCAAACGGATTTGATGGGTCGTTCTTAATAGGCTTGAGCACTTTCGTTAATGGTGTCCCAACTGGTTTGTTGGTATTGAAACGAACGTCAACTCCAGGAGGCAGATCGTCAGAATATACAGCCATACCCTTGACATAGTGAGTGCCATCAACTAGAATACGAACCTGAGCATATGTAGACTTGCCTAATGAAATATCATCAACGCCTCGTCTGAGTTCTACCAGACCATCTTTTTCAATACCGCCCTCTTCGGCATACTTGATTTGTAGGCGCTTAGAGTCCATGCTTTTAGGATATACAAACTTGGGATCAAACGTTTCGCCATCATCCGATGAACGATAATCACCCAATGAATGAATTTTGCTGAAGTCATAAATATCTTTACTCTCAGCGTCGGGTGGACATAGCACTTTTAACGTAGTCCATTTACCACGATTCGTAACCTGTTCCACTCGCCCTCCAAACACATGATATCCTTGGTCCTCCAAAATATGAAGTGCTTGATCAAGTTTCTCTCTTGTGACACCGAGTTCACGTTCCACACCTACACCGACGTCGATCATTCCGTGTTTGTCTACTTCGCTCTTCAAGAAATCAGAAGTAGCTTTAGCTTTGGTAGCTCGTTCTTCTACACCCTCGTTTAAAAGAGAACGTACAGAAGAATCATTTTTAAACCCCATTTGCTCGGCAATAGCTTGTAAACTATAGCCTTTTTCTCGCAGACCACGAGCAGTAGCAACATCATAGGCACGACGTTCATTTCGAGCATTGCTCAACTCTTTACGAAATTGAGTCGTTGTCATGTTCATAGAACGAGCGATTGCAGTATCACCGGTTAATGTTTCGCCGGTCGCTTCGTCAAAGAATGTAAAATTAGTTCCTCGAAGACTGTCGACACGACTTAGAAAATCATGTCCATGCTGGTTGGGGTTTTCTCCTGAGCCCCATGGATATCGGCCTGAACGCCTAGGCATACCATAATGCATTAATTCATCGTACATTACAAGCCCTCGCTTTCATATTGTAAACATTTTAGTATTTCGTCGAAATATACAATTTTGTCCATAATATCACTAATCAACAGTGCATCTGGAATATCAACCACAACCTCATTGTTCTGATAGATGCGTAGTTCCATATCAATTTCCTCAGGTTTAATCTGGTATTCCAAACAGAACAATGCTGCATATATCATTAATTGTTCCATATGCGCCGGGACAACACCAGTTTTCAAATCATGGATTCGTAATAGGTCGCGTCCTTTAGAATGTCTGAAAGAAATCGCATCCGCAGTACCAAAACAATTCGGCGAATAATATAAAACCTGCTCGGGCTGCATTTTGTAGCCTATCGCATCATTCACATATCGGTTGAGCGTTTTGGGCGAATTCGGAAGTTTTTGTCCCAAGGATATACACTGTGCTGCGAAGTTATGTAGTTCAGTACCTTTAGTATTAGCCATATGATTTTTATACCGCTCTGTCAATTTATCAGCGTCATAATTAATCCAGTGGTACTTACTGGCGCCGAGGAATGCATGCTGATCTTTAAGTTCGGAATGCCTGTTGAAGTTCACTTAAAACACTCTCCTTGTTTTCAGGATATACAAAAGATGCATATGACATGTCATTCATTTTTTTGACATAATAATCCTGGTTGGGGCGATGTGATGCATGCTCATGTTTTTTGCATTCCAATGCCGCCCAACGATCCTTGTACAAGATAAGCAAATCTGGAATACCTTGATATTGATCCATCTTGAATGTCATACATCCGGGGAACTGTTTCTTAATCGACGCAATAAGTCGATCTTGAAAACCACTCTCCAAACGATTGCTACGTGCCATATACATCGTCTCCTTTCTTAAATATCATAATGGCAACTTAAAAAATAAAAGAGAGAATAAGTCCAATCCTAAGCAGCGCGACCGACAGTCGCAACTTTTCTTATCTCTCTCATAAAAGTCCATGTTTTTTTCGCGTGCCAAATATCACTTGCCCACTTTCCCACTTTTATTTTCTAGTTATTATATATATTTAACTATTTTTATAAATAAATAAGAAGTAAAAGTGGGTTTCTGGCCAGCAAGTTGTATTTTCACGCAAATCCGTATCAAAACGTATACTAAATGCTACAAAATCACCCAAAATTGCTCAATTTTACCGTATTTCTCCCCAAATATCAATACAATCTCTGCCCACTTTTGTACTCTAAAACTGGCCAGAAAGTGGGCAAACTGGCCAAAAAGAAGAGAGCATGTTTACCCTCTTCTAAATACCAATTAAATACAATGCTTCGACGTCATTCGAAATTCGATGGCATCTTTCGACTTAGCATGAGATTACGCATAAGCATCGCTCTGGTCATAAGACCAACACCACCAGGTACAGGTGTAACGATGGTTCCGTCGCCAGTGTTATCCATATTATAGCAGTCGCCCCATAGTTTACCGTCTGCTCTAGTAATCCCTACATCGACTACAAGTTCGGCCTGCTTGCACAATTGCAAGTCTACTAAATTCCGTTGCCCAACAGCAGTAACAATAATATCATACAGGGGCAATAGATCATTGAGATTTCTAGTCTTTGAATGGGCGATCGTTACAGTCGCGTTTTGCGCTAATGCCATTTCCGCTATCGGTTTTCCTGCTAGTTTACTACGACCTATAACAAGGACCATTTTTCCGCTTATGTCATGGACAGTTGTATTAATAATATCCATAACACCCATAGCCGTACACGGTACGAAAGGCGAATTTTTTGTCAGGCCGTCAACATCTTTTTCCGGAGCTATACGAGATATAATACTCGCTACACGATCGGGCGAATACGGCAAGGGTTGCTGTACAATAATACCGTATATGTCGGCGCGTTTATTTAATTCTTCCACGGCATGAACTACGTTGTTGAAACGTTCGTTAGCTCCGAATGAAATATGAATGGTTTTGAAGTCACAGTACTCGGCGTCTTTTATCTTACCTCTAACGTAAGCTTCAGAAGCTGGATCACTGCCAACGGATATAATAGCCAACGTTGGGGATGTTGCTATTTCTTGTTTTTTAATACGCTCCAGAAGTGCATGAGCCTGCTGATCACATTTGTAATATTGCATAATAATTTCCTCCACTAAATTTGTTGTATTGAGACCACAACAGATGCTGTGTCCATTAGACTTTTAAGATGAGATATATGAGCACTAGCACACCACACATACGATAAATATAACCCTACGCCAATGATACCAACAACGACTTTCTTATGGTTCCTAATCCAATCGATTGCTTTACCCATGACAAGCATCTCCTTTACTAAAAGTCGGGTGTGCAAATATAAAGTGCCTATTCACCTCAAAGTATGTTTATTCTGCATATGTCGTAGCATCAATATACTGTGAACTGAACTTGTTGTACATTTCTAGCATGGTTGTCATTGCAGCTGCACGCTGACGCAGAAGCTGTCCCATAATATTTAGCTTACCAATCAGATAGTCACTCTTTCTGGTTACGGTAGCTCTAGCTTGATCATTGATTGCTTTGCTCATAGTAAATCTCTCCTTTGCAAACTGTTAATGTGTAAATATAAAAGAAGATACAATGCATTCCTCACTACACGTTTCTCACGATTATTAGTCGCTTCTACGGTCAGTTCCGTACCCACACCACTTTTTATAATAATGTATCTTCTTAGAACCTAATACCAATACCCGAATCAACCTCCTATTTCACCAGTGTCTATTCACCACAAAGTCTGTATTAGCCGCACCCGAATCAACCTCCTATTTCACCAGTGTCTATTCACCACAAAGTACGTCTTTTAAATTGTTCTCATAACAGGCTATGTTTTTTTCGCGGATTATTCTTGAATATCCGGAATCAAATATACCGCCTGTGCATTCTTGAATGTTCTTAGGCGTTCCATCAAGATTTCAATTTCGCTGTTTAAAGATTGAGATTTTGTTACTAAAGATGAATCCGTGGGGGCTGCTGCTAAGTGTTTGGATATATATTCCAATTGGTCTTGTCTGTAATTCAGTTTGCGTGTCGTTGTAGCAATAGCTTCTTCAAATAGTCCCTCACTAGCAGCTGCCATCAGAGTGTTTTTATCTCGAATAACATCCGTAAGTTTACATTTGAGAGTGTTAATCGCACGAGATTGCTGACAAATATACTTCCCTCCACAAGCCGCTGTGACGATTACTACACCACCGATAACGATGGCTTTCTTATGATCCTTAATCCAATCAATTGCTTTACTCATAGTAAGTCTCTCCTTTACAAACTGTTAATGTGTAAATATAAAAGAAGATACAATGCATTCCTCACTACACCTTTCTCACGATGGAAATATCGCTTCTACGGTCAGTTCCGTACCCGCTTATAATGCCTGGTGCTACACCTTTCTCACGATGGAAATATCGCTTCTACGGTCAGTTCCGTACCCACACCACTTTTTATAATAATGTATCTTCTTCATTAAAGGCCATGTTTTTTTCGCGTAAAAAGAAGAGAGCATGTTCACTCTCTTCTAAATATAAATCACTGATTCAAGATCTTAACAGCTTCATCAATTTTGAGAAGCTCGTTAGTGAAGAACTCAATCTCTTCTTCACGAATCTTAATATCAGCGTCAGAAATGATGCCATCTGCTAAGCCATTAGTTAGACGTCCCTCAGCATAGCGTAGCTTGCGAGTAAGTGTAGACTTCAAGCTAGACAATACATTGTCACTCATTACCGATTTTAAGATTTTAACATTGCTTCGTAGACTCTTGACATCTGTTCTTAGAATCTTGATATCGCGGTTCTGATTTGTGATGGTGTTATTCAATCGGTAAATATAACACCCTCCACAAGCCGCTGTAACGATTACTACACCGCCGATAACGAGGGCTTTCTTATGGTCCTTAATCCAATCAATTGCTTTACTCATGATAAATCTCTCCTTTACTATGAATATCAAACGCGACGTCTGTGTACAATGTGCGAGTCCATAGATGTCAAGTTAATAAAGCCATCAACGTGGAAACCTGACTCTGAACACATCTCAATAATATCTTCGAGCAGTTTGTTAACCCGCTCGTTTTCAATGTGTTTTTTGCTGCAATGTGCCAAAGCCTTTTCACAAGTTGGGTCTGCGTAATGTTCGCTATTCATAATAATGTCCTCCTCTAAGTTGTTGTGAATATCAATAAGCGCTTCCAGTAAGATCGAAGTCACGCCATTTGAGTAATTGCCGAGCTTTGTGGTTTGCCCACGGATCGTCTAATGGTAGATTAGATCCAGTAGAGTGGTCGAAGTTCTTGAACGCATCAGCGTATATCAAAGTGTCTGAAAGTTCCGGATACTGCTCCTGCAGTTTCTCTAGTTCGATGCCCCAAGCAGACCATTGAGCGTCGCTGACAATATTGTCGTTCAGTTCATAATATATAATACTATGTATCAAGATCAGCCGTCGAAGATGTTCGATACGTTGTGCAGGAGACTCTTTAATCTTGTGCTTCATAATGTATCACTCGTCCTCGTCACTCTCATCGTCAAATATAATGAATGACATAAACAGTAGCAGCATGATTACCAGGAAACAAATCTTGAACGACAGGTATGGCAGAATGGTCATGAGAATATAACCAAGCAATGTGTGAGCAATAGTTATCAAAAGGATAAACAAAGTGTTAGCTTGTCTTTCAGTCTTGAATTCCATATGGTCCACAATGTACTGGACGAGAGCCACAATGTTCGAAGAAACGAACGGTAATAGAACTCCTAATATAAATGGCGTTACCGAATGAAACACCAACATGCTAATAGCGAAACTGCCACATAAAGTCAAGATTGCTAAACCGATACTAAACATAATAATACCTCCTAATTTATAGAACCAATGCTAATATAAGTACAATTGCGATGATCCAGCACAGCCATGTCGGGACTTTAGACAACAAAGAACTAAAGGTCCATACAGTAGCACTGTAAAACCAGAATCCGAATGCTATTATAACAAACGGTACAAACAGCATGATTGCAAATATCATAAGCAAAGTGAACATGATAATACCCCCTTAATGTTGTTTTGGTAATCTAGAAACAAAGTCTGACAAAATATCCCATTCGTCTGGATATTTACTGTCGCATGCATCAATCCTAAAAACTTTGTCCGATAATTTGGATAACGGAACGTTAAAGCTATTCTTTAGCATAAAACTATCGTCGATCCAATTATTGCTTTTACACAAAACTGCCAGTTTTTGATTGTCGAAAATATTTGTGACACACCAGATTTTCGGATCCACATCAAATTCGAGAAGAATATCAATTATCTCGTTAATGTTTTTCAACCGTTCGTAGAATGCGTCATCATGAGCCTCATCGTTAAAATTGGAGACCACTAATTTTCCGTTATTACGCATCGCGGCCTCGTGTATTGCAGTTCCGATAAGTATGTCATTGTATTGCCCAAAATGTCGACCGTGTTCTTTATAGCAGTCAGCCTCAAAAAGTTCATCCCACCATCCGAGCGGTGCTGTAATGGTTACGTCAACGAAATAGTCAATGACACGTTTAGAAACGATGTTATATGCAGGCTTAATAGTGTATACGGGATCGATTACTAGCATGGCTTATTCTCCTTTAAATATAAGTACTGGTACATCGCGTAGACATACCAGTACTCGTTATCGCATTAATGTTTATCGTGCAGTTACCGATTCTGCATCAAGTTCAATAAGACCGCTATTGTTAACACCGATAATCTTAGCGACTACATGAACGTTTTTACCAACCTGCAGGAATTCTGGTACAAACAGATCATCGATGCCAAGATTGTTCATGTTAACGTCTCTGAAAGAGAATGTCGGTCCTGGGTTATCAGTGTCTGCGTTGACATAGTTACCACTATCGATCAGAATATCAAATCTGGTATCATAGTTTCGATGATGATCCATGAACACAACACAACCGTCGAATTCGATAGTGCGTCCATCGTATTTGGAAGCAAACGTTTCGTTCATAGAAACATCATCGGTAGCCATAAGCGATTTGAAGTCATCGTTGTTAGTGATGGTTAATACTTCGTTCGTTGCTTCAGGTTCGGTCGGTTCTTCTTCGTCAGAATCTTCAGCAAAGGTGTGATAGTGGATCACGATTTTGGAGTCAAGTGGGTAATATCGTCCTGCCGAATAAGCTGGATCATCGTTAATGACCACTGCATCAATATCACCGTCTTTAGTTACCCAACCTGTGATTAGGTCTGGGATAGCAACAGTTTGAATATCAGTGAAGCCATCGCTTTTTAATTTCTCGACAACTTCGGTGACATTCTCGCCAGCATAGTTGTCAGACGTTTGCGAAATATAAGCTTCGCCCTCATGAGATACAGTCTCAGAACTGCATCCCACCAACGCCGCAAATAGAGCTACACTCGTCAACATTACACCTAGTTTTTTCATGATAATACTCTCCTTTGAATAAAAATAAAAGAGAGAACCCCAAGTTATTGGGTGACCTTTTAAGTCTGTTCTCTCATAATAGGCCTTGTAAATAATGCGTGCTTAAATATAAAAGAAACACTTCCAATGCCGATAGCCGAATCAACCTCATATTTCACCTGCGTCTATCCGCAACAAACTCTGCATTAGCCGTACCCGAATCAACCTCATATTTCACCTGCGTCTATCCGCAACAAAGTACGTCTTTTTATTCAAATATAATTCGAATGGATACCAATAGCCGACTCAACCTCCTATTTCACTTGCATCAATTTGCAACAAACTCTGTATCCTCATCGCCGACTCAACCTCCTATTTCACTTGCGTCTATTCGCAACAAACGATGTCTTTTTATAAGTGTTTTCTTTCATAAGAGTACGTGTTTTTTTCGCGTAAATATCACTCTAGGGCAATCTCATACACATGTTGCGCTTTCAAGAATTTCTCTTTACGTGTGACCAGTGTACTGAGTTCTTTCGTCAGTCGTTGCAATGACTTTTGTGCATCAATATCAGACGGCGTAGCCAATAGCTGCTGCTTGATAAACTCAACCCGGTCAGTTTTGTAATTGATCTTACGAGTTACTGTAGCAATAGCTTCTTCAAATAGCCCCTCACTAGCAGCTGACATAAGAGTACCGTTTTCGTCACGTAACTTCGAAATATCAATGTTGTGCTTAGTGATAAGAGCAATAGCTCCTACGCCGACTACGATTCCAGTACCAATAAGAATCTCCTTAGCATGGCGCTTCAAGAATGTAGATTCTTCCATAACGATGGTTTTCTCAGTTGTCTTTTTCATAGTAAATCTCTCCTTTGAAAATATAAAGCTGACTTAGTTATTACTCGAACATTTGCTCCAATTGGGACATGGTTCTCATACCAGTTGCACGTGATAGCTTAGATCTATTGGCTCCAGTTTCATCGATGCATACTGCGATAAATGTCGGTGCACTTTGAATATCTAGCTCTTCGATAATCTGTAACACTGACTTCGATCTAATACGGATTCTTCCATAATGAATGCGATCTCCGTGAATATCAGTCTCTGAGTTTGCCTCACAATGCCATATGCCGTTGTCATCAGAATGTATGTGTATCACCGAAATATCAGGGTGTTCGTCCTCAAATTTTTCGACGATTTTATGCATGGCACGACAAGATGTACAGTGTTCTGCTGAGAAGTAATACAAACGTTTTTTCATAATAGATCGATCCTTTCTAAAAAATAAAAAAGAGAAGAGGCTGTTAAGCCTCCTCATCCTCGTCGTCCTCATCCTCGTCTTCATCGTTAGATGTCAATGATTTCAGAATATCATTTTTGATTGACTCTGTTTTGCTTTCGACCATATTGCCAATCTGCTTCTCAGTTACAAGAGCAGTCAAAGCACCTAAGCCCATAGCTACCAAACTCAGTACAAAATTCTTATTCATAATAATTTCCTCCTTAAGTAAAAACGTAAATGGTTCTCTCTCATAATAGACCTTGTAAATAATGCGTGTCTATGACAGTAAGTCCATAACTTCGATCGCTGTTTTGAAATAGCATTTATACAGTTGATTGTATTTTAAAGTATCTTCGTTATTAGCATAGTCTGACTGTGCTAGCAATGCGTCATCCATGAATTTCTCTACAATATCAATAGGGTATGCGTGCGGGTGTGTTTGTATCTGTCGAGCAATTTCGAGTATAGCGCTACGACACATGGAGCGTTCAAAGAATATATCGTACGGGTAACTGTATGGTATCAACGGATAATTTTCTTCCATGTATTCGAGTAATGTTGTTACGATTTTTTCTGAATCCATGATGCTTTCTCCTTTATCAAAATATAAAAGCAAGAGTCTAAGTTTCCTTAGACCCTCGCAGTTAGAGTAACGTTAATTTTTTGCGAAACGTTTGATTGCTGGTGTGTCATAGGTCTTGCGCTCTTCGAATTCTTGTTTCTTACCAGCATTCCAGTTTTTTACAGGTCGATAATATCCAGTAATTCTACTGTATACCTCTGTAATTTCTCCGCAGTCAGGACATGTCATATGCTCGCCAGAAATATAACCATGGGTTTTGCATACAGAGTATGTTGGCGATAATGTGAAATATGGCAGCTCGTAAGATGACGCAATTACCTTGACCAAATGCATAGCAGACTTCCAATCTACCAAACGCTCACCAAGGAAAGCATGGAACACGGTTCCTGATGTATATAACGGCTGGAAACGGTCCTGAATATTGAGAGCTTCAAAAATATCACCTGTATATGATACCGGGAGATGCGACGAGTTAGTATAATAAGGTGAATCCGGTGTACCTGCGGTATGCATTTCACTGTGTTCAGAAGAATCTGTATATTGTTCAGCATCTTTCTTGGCCAAACGATACGCTGTAGATTCAGCCGGTGTTGCTTCAAGATTATATAAGTCACCGTACTCCTCTTGGTAGTCACTTAGACGATCTCTCATGTGGTTTAGAACCTCAACTGTGAAATCTTGTGCATCTTCACCACCGAGATTATCATGAATCCAACAAGCGTTTAGACACATTTCGTTCATACCAACAACACCGATTGTTGAGAAGTGATTGCGATATGTACCCAAATATCTTTTGGTATACGGATACAAACCGCGATCCAATAAGTCGGTAATCACTTTTCGCTTGATCGACAGCGATTCTGCAGCCAGATCCATTAGGCTATCAAGATTGGCAAAGAACGTTTCTTTATCTTTGGAACGATAAGCCAAACGCGGCATATTAAGTGTAACAACACCCACAGAACCGGTTGATTCACCGGAACCAAAATATCCGCCCGACTTCTTTCGAAGCTCACGCAAGTCGAGACGAAGACGACAGCACATTGAACGAACGTCACTTGGCTCCATGTCTGAATTAATATAATTGGAGAAGTAAGGTGTACCGTACTTAGCTGTCATCTCAAAGAGCAGTCTGTTGTTTTCGGTATCGGACCAATCAAAATCCTTAGTGATAGAATATGTTGGAATCGGGTACTGGAAGCCTCGACCATTTGCGTCGCCCTCGATCATTACCTCAATGAACGCCTTGTTGATAATATCCATTTCATGCTGGCAATCGCCATAAGTGAAGTCCATAAGCTCACCGCCAACAATAGCAGGCTGGTCTTTCATGTCGTCTGGAACATTCCAGTCGATTGTGATGTTACAGAATGGAGCCTGTGTGCCCCAGCGAGATGGGATGTTAAGGCCATACACAAAAGATTCGATGCAATGCTTAGTCTCTTCATATGACAAATTATCAGTACGCACGAATGGTGCCAAATATGTGTCGAATGATGTGAACGCTTGTGCTCCAGCCCATTCGTTCTGCAATACCCCAATGAAATTGACCATCTGGTTACACAGAGTAGATAGGTGTTTTGCTGGTGCCGAAGAAATCTTTCCTGGTACACCACCAAGACCCTCAAGCAACAGTTGCTTCAAACTCCAGCCAGCACAATATCCTGTGAGCATTGACAGATCATGAATGTGGAAATCACCATTGATGTGAGCGTTAGCGATACTCTGAGGATAAATATCATTAAGCCAGTAGTTTGCAGTTACGGCGCCTGAGTTTGACAGAATTAACCCGCCGACAGAATAATCGACTGTCGAATTTTCTTTCACACGCCAGTCGTTGGCGCCCACATAGTTTTCTACCAGCTTCTTGAAATCAATAGTTGTGTTCATGTTACAATAGTTCCTTTCAAATATAAATAGTTTAATCGTCCATCAGGATGGAAGCCAATCGAGCTACTGAAGAACGTTCGGTGACAGGTGAATATACCATCTGAAACAATGGCGAGCCTTTTAGCTTTTCGATCATAGCAGAGATACCATTGTTAGTATCGTATAAGCGTTTGTCTGTTTGAGCGTGACAGTCGCCATTTATCCATAACTCGCTGTTGTCACCGATTCGTGATAATATAACAGCGGCCACCTCTTTTGTAATGTTTTGTCCCTCGCTTACATATACGATGGAATTTTCAAATGAGCGTCCTCGAATGAAAGGTAGAGGGACCATTTCGATCTTACCTGATTTCTGGAACATGTCGATGGCATCTTTACCACCAAATTTATCCCAGAGTGGAGCCAATGTCCAACTCAGTTTGTCGTCTAATGTACCTTTCAAATATCCGATCTCTGGTACACCGCCCAGCGATACGTTGGGTCGAATATAAATGATTTTTTCAAAAGCTTTTTGGTCGATAAGATCCATGGCCACTGCAGACATGAGATAATCCTTTCCGCAACCATAAGTACCTTGGAATATCTTTACTGGCGTGTCGCGATTATACAGCATGTCGATTGCCAGGTTTTGGTAGACATTTCGCGGTTTAATATCGCCACAATATCGGCTGGAGACAGAACGGAAAGGAATCCGATACAGATGGTGTCCTTTAAAAGAATAACAATCCTGTTTCGAGCATTCTGTATCGTATGCTTCACATGAATCAACATAATTGACAATCAGATATTCGTTTTGCAACATGCGATGGTTTAACGTATCGCTTACATTGTTAGTCACCAGATTGTCCGAATCCTGATAGAATGCCGCCAATTCTGCTTCTGTTGGATTCCATTCATAATAGCCTTTGTAGTTTGTCATAATAGCATACCCCTCTCAAATATCATGGATTGTATTCCAATCCGGTTTTTGTATCAATGATTCGCTGGTTACTACTGCCGTAGAATTTTCCAATTACTTTTTTGCTTTCAATGAATTTTCCGACAACTATGTAGTCTGCTAATTTGGTTAGTTCATAGTCTTTAATGTCATCGTATTCGTAACCTGTATATATCCAGACGTTTAAATGCTTTGGGAGTCTCTTAATAAGTTCAACACATTCATCGTGCTGACAAAACGGCTCACCACCAGATAGTGTGATTCCGTCGATGTGATTGTGGCTGCAAATATCATTGACAAGGTCGTCGATTGATACTACTTGACCGCCACTGAAATCCCATGTTTCTTTATTATGACATCCTGGGCAGTGATGAGGACACCCCTGACAAAATATAACGTATCGTATACCCTCGCCGTTTACAAAAGAACATGAAAGCTTACCTGCGATTCTCATTAATATTCGCTCCTTACATTAAAACGTAATTGTACCGGACTTAGTGCGGACCTGCGAAATCCTAGCATTTCTGATGAGACGAGAACACATCATGCAAGGTTTTGGATCTTCGATTGGTTTCCCATTTTCGAATCCCGCTAAATATAACACACCCCCTTTCGTGTCATTTAATGATGCATTTATGATTGCGTTTGCTTCTGCATGCACAGCAACACACAATTCGTAACGTTCCCCGTGAGGAACACCCATTTGCTCTCGCAAACATATGCCTCGATCAATGCAATTCGGTGCACCACGTTCTGACCCGTTGTAACCAGTCGATACAATCCGATCGTCTTTAACGATTACAGCACCATATTGACGCCGCAGGCAAGTGCTGCGCAAAGCGACAGCCTCAGCGATTTTTAAATAGTATTCATCTTTCGATGGACGTTGATACAAAATATCATTCATGATTCTGTTCCTCCTCAACATGCATGTCGTCGAGTTCGGGCTTGTGTACCAAAGTCCACATACAGCAAAGGATATTCCACACAAAAGCTCGATCATGTGGCTCATCGGTCCAACCGCTTTTCCACTTCAAATAATGGCGTACGGCGCTATCAATATAACTGTGAATAGGTATACCTTTCTGCCAATTGTATTCACCGTACTTTTTTGCTCCATCTCTGAAATGCATGGATACGTCAAGCAGCATATCGGCTAAGTTTTCATAATATCGATCACGACAAAAAGCATCTAGTGCATCTTTCAGCTTATGACTGCTTGATAAATTTTGAAAGTCGCCCAATGCCGATAGGACCCTGTCCCCGGACATAAGTACGGACAGCATGTCTAAAGGCATCAAATCACATCGTCCTTTATTATCGCTACAATCCCGTACGGCACCTGTGATAAACTCTGTACGGTTACCGCTGTCTTTGATACAAGGTTGCATTACATCTTTCAGTTCCAGAGTTTCAAAAGTTGGTTTTCCATCATTAAGCGATTTCAGACCTCTATTGTTTGACATGAGATTACTCCTCCTCGAAGTCGTTGACAGTAATTAACTCGCTGTATGGTAGTGTTTCAACCCATGAACAGAATGTACGCCACTCGTCCAGTTTATGGTTTTGCCGGCTCTTATAAATATTTGCCAGAACTTCGTAGTTAAGCATAACTGTTCTTTTTTGATTATACGACGACGGCAATAGTTGAATCATCTGCCACCAAAACTGTTTATCCTTGGAACTAAGATACTGGCGACGCGCAAAGTTGAGAGATTCAATGACTGTGTCCAGAACGTTTTTAAAGTTGTATACGCACGGTTCATCATCATACAATATGCCGTACTCCAAAGTATCACTCATTAAATGTTCGCAGCTGAAGTCGTCGCGAGTGAATTCTTTGTCGTGTATTTTATGCATAGTAGAACAACTGTTCGCTACAGTTCCGACTTTGTATGTGTCGTATTCTTTCCACCAATATAGAGGCGCAAGAATATCAGCATAAACCGTAACCATTCTCATGAATTTACGATGATCGGTTCCAGCATTTCGCAATCGTGTCATCAGCTCATAATCGTTTTTACCGATATGCACACTTCCATTATCGCCATAAGCAGTATCTGCTCTGTCCCACGAATTCATCGGGTTTCTCATGCCACGAAGTGCTGGTTCCCAGCCGCAAATATCAACGTTGTCAATTGTAATCATACAAAAGCTCCTTTCAAAATATAAGAGAACATTGTGTTCTCATAAAAGTCCATGTTTTGACGGCGTGCCCCATAGAATACATCATAAAGACCTTACATAATTCCCCTCGTTGAAATTCTTTTTCTTCACCAAGGCACGATTTATTGCAATATCTATGGGTGACTTCGTTTTTAGATGGTAATAATGCAAATTCGTAAATGGCGTATTAACTCTATCAATTCTACCGCATGCTTGCTCCATAACTTTGTACGAGTAGTTTTCAGAGTAGAATATAATTGTGTTAGTCAGAGTGCAATTCCATCCCTCGCATCCGGATATATACTGTACTAAATATACCCAACGGTCTGTGTCTGGAATATCTTCATGCTGATGACCATTCCATTCACGAACTGTTGTCCCAACCGGATAAGGCATAGATTTTAGGATGTTTAACTCGTAGTCAAAATTGTAGAAAATGATGACTTTTGGATGGGTGCTTAGAATATCAAGAAGTGCGTTAATTTTTCTTGCATCTGAGTTCACAATCTTTCTAAGTGTGAAGCACAGATCACTCGGATTCTGTATAGGTTCGTTCTTCCAAGGGTTCCATCGATTTTTCATTGTCTCCTTATACAATTTGGTATCATAGTTAGTGAAAATATCATGATGATTACGAATCGTAGCTCGTTCCATGTTCATACTCACCAAAATTTTGTTTTTGTATTTTATGAGTTTGCCAACATTTTCGTAACGTTCTACCAGGGGAAATTTTACCCTAGGGTTGTATACAATATGCTCTCTACTGAATTCTGTTTTGTTTTTGTAGAATCCGTTAGCAATAAACACCGGAATATAGTCCTGCCATGTATCACCCGGTGTCGCCGACAGTATAAACCATTTGTTTGTTTTAGCAAGCTTTAGAAAGGTTTTAACCCATGTTCCGCTGCCAGTTACACGATCTTCGTCAAATATAAAGAACGCATTTTGCACAGCAGCGTACTTACCTATGTTGTTCCAACTATCGACTACCACCTTGTTCGAATACGGATTGGTTTCTTGATTCTGAAATAGTAGGAATGGCGCCAATTCTTTATCCCATTCAAAAGTATCTCTTTTTCTAGCGGTGGTTATGATATATAAATCTGGGATTCGGCTGTTGTCCATCGGGACATAATCACCACCGTTCAGAAAGTCATGGCTTCCGCCATACTTAATATAAAAAAATGCTATAGCAGTTAATGACTTTCCAGTTCCCACACCACCGTTTAGTATACACCCATTAGCCATACGCTTTAGCGCATCTAATTGATGCTCATACAAATTGATACTCATTGTATCCTCCTTTTATAAAAATATAAGACTAGGCTGGACGAATCATTTAACCCTTACAGGCACCTAGTCATCATTCAATCAGAATGGCACATCTTCATCATCAGACATATCGTCGATTTGAGCTGACGGTGTCGCGTAGTCGTACTTAGCTGCAAATCGGTCGGACGCTAGTTTAACATACATGGTCTTCAAATATGCTTTAATGCCTGTCTTGCCATTAACTTCCCACTTATAGGGCCGAATGACTAGATCGACATTCTCAATATCAGCAGAATCCAAGCTGCCGATAGTATTCTCCGACAACTCAGTCATAGAACGATTTGTTACTAAATTGACATGCGGCGGCACATGAGCATAGTTCACAGCGACTGAAATATAATAGAGTGGTTCGTCATCCTCACTACGAGGCGGTAGCATCTTAACATTCCAGCCGATGTCAATCAGTTCTTCGGCGTGGTCTGGGTCCAAAACAACACAGAAATTACGTGCTCCAGACTGATTAAACTTAGTAGCATTACCCGAGAAATTACGGAACATGAGGCGTGCGTTCTCGATTTCAATGTTTTCAATAAAAGATTTCATAGTATTATCTCCTTACTAAATATCCAAGAGTGTTAAAACGGACAGTCAAGAATTCCAGGAACGTATTCTTCGTCCGAAATGAACCATTCGAAATCGCCTGTTTTAGCAATTTCATTTATAGTATCGACAGCATCATCCGTCAATCGACGATAATATGAGTCGTCAATACATGATTGATCGTTCATACGTGATACAGCTTCAGACTCCAACCAACGGTATCCCTTAGCCCCTGTGACTGAAGAATATCCTTTAGCACCGGTCTTATTATTCTGGGTTTCTCTAACCAGCAAACCGCCGCCATAGCCGGGCTTAATCGGACAGAATTGACCAACTTTTCCGACGAAATGGTAATCATGTCCTTTCGCTATTAGTTCTTCTAATGTTTTACTAGTTTCACCGTTTTTGCAAAGAGCTGCATACTCCTTTTCTGAATCCGATACATCAGGCAGATCCTCATTCATATCCAAATATATGGAAGATGTTACTGATTTGGTTTCGCACATGTCACTGAATTCGATAGGTTCTTTGCTGAATAGTGTTTTGAATACATAGGGTATTTGGAATTGGGTTCCCGTCGCAGTCCATTCACCGCCATGAGATGCATTGTCCCCAGGAATATATCCATAAAGTTTTTCGCATTTTTCCCCGCTGGCATATTTTGCAATATAAACTGCGTTGTTTACCAGACACATACGATCGTACGTTGCCTCATGTTCAAACGTGTAACCGTGCTCTTTGCCATAGGTCATAACGAACTCTATGATTTCAGGGGTAGCGTCCGGTATCTTAATGCTATCGGTCTTAATATGCGCTACCGTAAATCCTCGCTCCTGCACCTCGTGCTTTAGGTCGATCATGAACAATGCCCCACGTTTCGCAACGATGTTATCGACATTACGTTGATCTTTGAACGGATTGTCGAATCCAGCATCTGTCAAACCGTATACAGAATTGATGGCAGTTTTGAGTGCATTCGCCAACTGCTTAGAAGTCATCTCGCCGTTCTTTACTTTTTGTACATAAGGTACAAGTAAACCGCCGGCCATTTGTTCAACAGTATCCCAATCCTCGTGCTTAATATAAACACGACAGTTTACCAAATCACGGAAGACATTGGTATACTTGCTACCGAACAAAGTTTCTGCGATGGTGCTATGCGGATGCATTGATGCAATATCCAACAATGCTACGTTACCGTACATTTCAGGCTCAGCATAGACATAGCCGCCCTCTCCTACCACCTCTCCTCGATATGTAGATTCTTTTTTGTAAATATCATACGTATACCCCGGGAAATAAGGAAGTAGACTGTTGGCTGGACCGTGACGCTTGGCCATCATTTCTGGACAAGCCTTATGCAAGAATTCATCAACATCTGGTTCCAACGAATATACTGGCTCGGCGAGATTGCGGTAACAGAATTGCGACTGAGGCTTTTTGTTACTGCCAAATATGATTTTGGTAGTTAATGAATTGGTGGTACTGTTACAGGACATACCCGCTAAATCAGATAGAATCATTCGAGCTGTCCAGTCTGCACTGAGGTATTCAAACGCAGCTTCAGTAGCTATTACGTCATTATCACAATATTCGGCGACAGTGTTCCATAATTCCTCTGGTACTGGTTGATCCCACGGTAATCCAAGTTCTTGGTGATGGATACCCATGTCGATTTCAAGCTTCTTCAAGCTTTTCTTGTTACCAGCAGACGCGAAATCGTATACGTCAGTATAAGATATGTTATACGCCTCTCCGAAAAATGCTGAACGGTCACCACTGACAATTCGCTGTGACAAGTGATATAATTGTTCGTTAGTGTAGCCTAGCATCCGTGCATATATCAAATGATTATCGTATCGTCTGCAGTTAAAACCGATCAGACGAAATTTAATCAGTTTTTCTATTTCGGCCGGCGCTGGATTTATCAAACGAACTATGGGTTTACCCTTACCTTGGCTCTTGAAATTAACAAGAAACAGATTCGGAAAAACCTCAATATCATAGAACACAAGCTCGTTGTCGGAGCATTCGGTAGGCTCTGAGGGTTCGTCCGATTTAAACTTCATCTTGCTAACTAGCTGAATACAATACTCAGAGTGGTTTGTACTACCAGCGGCAAATGAAAGAACCGCGTTATACATATCACTTACATCATAACGCAGGCCGCTTTTGTATGCATCTTCCAGAATTTTGTAGATGAAGTCCACACTAGGTTTTGTCCCAGGATGAATCTCTTTATACAAATTTCTTGATATAAGAACTCGTAATCCTTTCTCGCTTTTTACAGCATCGAAGTTAACCATAGTTTTTGTCTCCTTTAGTGGTAGCCCAGAGGATATCGTAGCAATTGGTAAGTTGTTGCATTTGGATAGTCGTCTTCTTAGAGAACTATTACCCGTAAATACCTTTACCTCGATGTCAGTATCGTAGACTCTACTTAATCTGGTAACGTCACCATCGTAAATATAATGCAAATGAATTCCAGATCCACCTTTGCTAAGCTCGGCATAAGTTTGTGGAAATTTGCTAGCCGCTTTCAAGTTGAGTGGCAACGATTTGGCACCAGTTTCGTCTTTGATGTCAAAATCGATAACAATATGATTCTCTGGAACTCGTACATAGTGCAATTTAGACGTGTCCAAATCACTTAACTTGGTTGTTACGTTGCACCATTTTTTTGTTGGATGCTCATCCGAATTACCGTACTGTGCTATACAATCAGAACACTCAGTATCAAATATAGATTCCGTGCTCTCGAACTGAATACTATATTCGGATTCGGCTGGTGCTTCTACGTAAACAGGCTCGTCTTCGAATTTGTCTGCACGAAAACATTGATAGTAATTTCGTACTCGGGTTCCGTCGTCTTTCGTAAAACGCTCGTAATATTCTCGGAAATAGTTCTTCAACTCTTCCTTAAATGCACGAAGCGTTAAAGGATAACCAACCTTTGCATCGTCACAATATGTTTTGTACATCTCCCATGCTATTTTTAAAGACGTGCCATCGTCCCGACTAAACGATGTGTACGCATCCATAACAAAGTTATAGAAGTCATTCGAGGCACCCATCATAGCAATCGGAATATAATCGTCGTAATAGTGCGGATCATCGAGATAAATATTACGACAATGGAATGCTATAGGACCTAATTCAAATTTGATCTGATCCATTAATTTCCGATACTCGCTTGGGGCAAGTTTATCGCCTGTCGGTGTTACGTCGATCAAACGTCGTATCAAACCAGATTTTGCATCCGTAATTTTTACTGGTTTGTTTGTGCCCATATATAAAAAGCACTTAAACTGACTTGCATAGGTTGACTTGAATTTCTCGTTCACAGTCATTAACTCATGAGAAACTAAACTGTTTAAACGAGTGTTGTCCTCTATGCGAGATAAATCGCCGTCATGCTGTATAGCAACGAGAGGGTTGTTTTTAAATGCTTCTAATGCAAATGAGTTTGATGACGAGCCAAGAGCTTTTGCGTCAAATACTGAATAATATCCAGAAAACAATTGCTGAACGATGTTCAATATGGTTGATTTACCTGTGCCTGCAGAACCATAAAGAACGACGAATTTCTGCAAATATCGCGATTCACCGCTGACAATAGCACCAATAGACCATTCAATTTTGTGTCGTTCTTTTTCAGAATATAGAACAGACAGCAAACGGTCCCAAGCGTTAATGGGACCGTCAGTCAACGGATACGAAAGACGCTTGCTGGCATAATCTTGTTTTTTCACAACGGTGTTCGAGAATATCAATTCTTCGTCAAGGATTGTGAAGTTATCTCTAAGCTGTTTTTGGCAATATCTATGCCAAGTGTCGATCATGCCAGTTTCTGCGTCCCACATATATAATACTTTATACGGTGAATCAAAATGGGCTTTATTTTTCTCAACATATTCGTCTAACTCTTTGTCGATTAGCTGCAATGCAATCTGCTCGTCTGTAGACCACATTTGCTCTTGTTCGACCCAAATAGCGTAAAAATCACCACCTCGAATCATTAAGTCTGAACTTCGGTTAATCTTGAAACGTGGGTATACTTCAAGACCTTTTTTGGAACTACGAGTAGAGACTATTAAGAAATCTAGAGCCACATTATCACCTCCTTTTATTTTATTGAAATATCATTGAAGCTTGTTTTCAAGCTCGTAGATTCTGTGTTCAAGAGCATCGATTCGTCGCTTGTTGGAACGACACATCTTGATAACATAAGTTGCAGCGCATGCTCCTAAAGTGAAAGCGACATTTGTACGATGTTTCAATGATGCTGAATCCTTTGCAAGGATGTACAATACTTCAGTCATAAATATCATTCTCCTTTGGTTAAGTGTTTGATAAGAAAAGACAATCGACGACATTCTAATCATACATAAAAGATAGCGCGGCAACGTCATTGCGCTCTAAACATGACTTGATAGCACGTGCTTCTTCGTCATCGTTGAAAAGACCGTACACATATACACCATCGTCGCGATTCTCCATGCCAGCGGTACCGACAGTGATTGTTTCACCTTTATGTTTCCATACAAGTGGTACAGTGTTGCAACTGTTTGATTTCTTTCGATTGGTAAGGGAGTAAACACCATGGGCGGCTAGTCCGATTAGAGAAGCCGCTAAAAGCACCTTAGAAGCCTTAGTCATAAATATCATTCTCCTTTGGTTAATTGTTGTAGCTCTCGTTCAGAAACCAATGCATCTGTGTCCAGATTTCTTGTTTTCTCATATCGTCCGGAGGATTCTTTACGGTGTATAATCCGCCAGACCCGTTGTACTCGTAATCTTGATCGAGGAAACGCTCAATGTTTGCTGCTATACAGTTAGTCGTATACTCGACGTTTGAACGATATTTGGTATCTGTAAATTCTATTAATCCGAGACTACGAATCATGTTCCAGAACCATAAACCTGTTCTGTCTCCCTCGTCGGGATCATCCATGATGGAAATTTCGCATCTTCGTGCCAATGCAACCATCATTTCAAGCATCGAACAGGGTTCTCGTTTTTCTTCTTCAGAAAAGAAACGGATACCGGTTTCATATTCAAATATGCGCCTCAATGTCATTCCGTCAATCATACGATTAGAGTCCATTGGCAAAAAGCATATATATTCAGTATTGTATAGAATATTCAAAAGAACATTGTAGGTACGTCTTCTTGGACGTCCGCCATCTATTAAAGAAATCATCCAGTCGAAGTATTCGTTCTCCGAGGGGTGTTCAGAAAATTCTTTTTTCATAAGTTTCACCACCTTTCAAAATATAAGAGAACTAGCTCTAGTCCTCATAAAAGTCCATGTTTATTTCGCGGGTATTGTAGATTCGATGCGAGAAGCGATTCCAAGACCACGTATTGCATAGCTCACCCCTGCTGCGACGGCTACTACACCGAATGCTCCAATAGCACAACCAGTAACGATACGATGGTACACTAATGCCTCCGCAATGTCCATCTTCTGAATATCAGTCAACGGACTATTATTCTGAAGAGCCAGTTCAGTCTTGACTTTCAGCTCGTTGAATCCAAAGTGTTCTTTTACAAAGATGGTTGCGGTGTTTGCTTTATTCATAACAGTGCTAGCCTTATCCATAATGCTCTCTCCCTTAATCGCAGTTTTAATGGTGTCTACAGACTCTTCAACGGTCTCATCAAGAATATCAACGACAGT
>RCNH01000267.1_pt1 | contig 23961 bp, 24 predicted proteins | sample 2041161 | NCBI WGS metagenome assembly RCNH01 (sample SAMN09708215, study PRJNA481090) | Feces metagenome, whole genome shotgun sequencing project. | biome: feces | host: Leptonychotes weddellii | place: Antarctica: Sion Island | collected 2010-03-01 | reverse complement strand
TGAGCATAATCGCCCATGACCGGGAGCGGAACTCTATAAGACGAAATTGCAGCATCCAAATTTCGAATGAACGATACCTTGTCGACATGAGGAGGAATCTTAGAGGACTTAATCATATGTAAGTCCTGGTCCTCTACTTCAACCAGTCGAATTGCACGTGCATTCTGCAGTTTGGTCTTCTCGTCCTCGGTAAAGTTTAGATCCTCTAGGCTCTTTGCATTCTCTTTGTTAACCATGATAATTGCATCAGGATGCGCCTTTTTGTAATTATCATTAATTTCTTTACCACGGTTCATCAACCGTGTAGAAGCGGCCTTATCCGCTTCTTCTGGAGTTAGGCCATAAGAGATAATCATATTCTTACGGTATTCTGCAATTTCATTATACAATGCAACTGCAGTTTCTTGCTTATCTTCATTTGCGATATCTGGGATTAACTCGTAGATATCTTTTTTTGCATCTTCAAATGTTTCAGACTTCTGAATTGTTTTTTCGGCCTGAGAAACTGGAGTAGATGCAGGGTTCTGCGCCGCAACGATTAGGTTTTTCATGACATCCATGTCATCTGCACTATCATCGTCAGTCAGCACAGTGCCGATTGTCTCAGAAACCTCAGTGGTAACCGGAGTACTTGATGCGATGATATCCGCAGTATTCTCCTCACGAGTATACGTAATACCGTCTGGGGTAATAGGGGCCAATGAATCGGTCACCTTAGTTTCTGCTGCTTTTAGAGCAGCGTCGAGATGTGTTGAAATTGCGCTCATGTTATAAATCCTCCTATTTTATGAGTTTTTAGAATCGAATTTCAAAATCAATTACTTTATTTGCAGCTCTCGATGGTACTTTAACAGTTACAATCTTATGAGCATTTACTTGGAATGAAATCATGTAATAGACAATAGTTGGATCGCCACCATCTATTAGCTCATCTTCACTATAGCAATTTATCGCGGCAAGTGGGATATCTGGAAAATATCTATGAACCTGAGCTTCGACACTTGAACGGACGCGTGCTTTCAGTTCATTTATTGATTGGTAATTTTCGGCAGAAATACCGCATCCCATATCAGGATCCGATGGGTACGTTCCCTTTTCTTGAAACATAAGACGGATAATTTGTCTTGCCCATGCATCGTATCCACTTAAATCTAGCGGGCGATCAAAGGCATTTATTTCAAAAGTTGGTTCTGCTTTTTGATGCTCTGTATTTGCCATATAGATTGATTCACCACCTTTAAATACCATTAATAACACTGTAAATGTAATTTAATTTATAGTCGATTCGATGTAAAAAATAACAAAAAATAAAGGGAATACTAGATACATAGTATTCCCTTTATTATCATGCGCTCAGATTACATGTACCACGGTGCATGAGTTGCCATCTTTGAACTTATATTATGCGAAATATTAAGACCCTGCGCAGTGAAGGATGATATTGAAAAAGTTCTTCTATGCGACTCATTCGTATGCATTTCTGTTGCAGTGTATGCACCTTCAACGCATATGTATTGTAAATGATTTTTCTGAGATACTTTTCTTATAAAAGTATTGATTGCCTGCTCTACCGACATACCGGATTCGCTCATCATGCGAATAAGAAGCTCTTTTGATATCAAGTTCTTTAATGGCACATTATCTTCCGCCGTTCCGTTTTCAAAGATTGTGCAGTATACGCCGTCAATATTTTTGATAGTAAGTTGACTATTGCTTGTGTATGTGTATTTCATTGTAGCTAGCATCCTTTCATTATTAGTAATAATATAATATGTCTTACAATTTGTAATCTTTCAAGATATTCAATCTAAAAACACTCGGATAAATAAGATTTGAGGTGATACAAATGAAAGAATTTATTCGACAAGGTGAAGATATTTTATTAAATGCTAATTTTGCGGAAGCATACATTCCTGCATCATTATTTAGAGAGATAGATGCAGAAGTTCCGAAAGCTGCAATATCATATATGGTTGGCACTGAAGTGCATACTATGGGTATTTTTAATATTCGTATTATGGACTCAGATACTACTCCAGTTGAAAAATATCCATTACAGACGTTTATTTATCCGACTGCTATAGTGACCTATCCCTCGGATGTTATTCAGAGACGAATGAAACTACTTGATACCGATGAGGAAGAGGAACTATACTATGTACTGCAATATATGCGTGGAGATATCATGATGGCTTCTCGAGTTGTGCAGTCGTCTGATAATTGCGAAGCATTTATTAATATGGTCTTACAGGGAAAGATTCCAACGACTATTGCATATGATAAATTGCTAGAGATTTGGGAAAAGAATTTTGCAATTAATGGTATCGATTCAGGTGTGCCCTCAACATCATTGCAAATGGTTTTATCTGAAATGAATCGTTGCCGAAATATTCCGCAAGAGCAGTTTAGAAAAATTGCCGGTAAAGGCGGTGCAGACATGCATAGCTACTTACCTGCAAATATGCGATCGGTTGCATCATATACGAACGTTTTGAATGCACTTAGCTTTGAAAATATGGGCGAAATGCTCACGACGTCTATCAACATTACTAGAAGTCACAAACCGCAAACTCGTACTCCGTTGGAGAAAGCCATTACAATCTAATAGCTTATGCGATGGAGCTGTAACAACTTAATAAATATCTAAAACAGATATGACTCATTTTTGAAATACAAGGATGAGTTATTCGATAAAGGAGGTAATTTTATTATGGCTAATAGTCAAGCATACAACTTCCCTCATACCGAAGTTGTTATCAATGACAATTCTAGATCGCTTGTTTCTACACCGATTCCTACAAATGGTGTTAGAATGCTTTGCGTCATCGAAAGCCCTCGTGGTGTTGATGGAAAGATTCAAACTATCCGTACTGGTAGGGACGAATTCGTTAAGAAATTTGGCATGGGTCCGTTCTCAAAGTACGGTCAGCCCCTGCTGAATGCATACATTGCTGCAAGCACTGATGCTGCAACACTGCATGTCTTACGTGTGACTGGTGCAAATGACAAGCGCGCAAATCTACATGTTTATGCCGCATATAAAATCGAGACTATTGGTACGGAAGGCGTTGATGCTGGTTCAGATCCTTGGAACACCGTCCCTCAGGCTGCTAACAAAGTCAAGCGTATGAAAGTGCAGTTCCTTGCAACTACTACGTCTGAGCAGACTGGACTGACTAGTGTTGAGGATCTGGTCAAGGTCGGCGAAGGCAGTCCTGCCGAGAAAGCTAAACCTACTCTGGATGGATATACCGTTCTGCATCTGTTCTCAGTTGCAGCTACCGGTAAAGGTGAATTTGGTAACAATCTGGCTATCCGTATTGCTCCGGGCACTCGTGATAAGACTATGGAGTTCAAGACTCACGAGTTCATTGTCTTTGAAAACAATGAATTTTCTGAATCTGTGAATGTCTGCTTCTATCCTGATGCAATCCTGGGCAAGCACAACTATGCTGCCGATGTTCAGATCAACGATGATGACAAGGCATTGGATAACCTGCGTATTGGTGTCAATTACAATAACTTTGCAGAAATTGCTGACAAATATGCAACTGAAGTTCTGAGCAGCATTACAGCTGTTCCGGAAGTTATGGCCGCATATCGTAAGGCAATGAATATGAGTGAAGGAAAGGCAGCTACTGAGCTGGATGCAGCTCTGCCTCTGGATCCTACTACCTTTGACGTGCTGACTGGCATGAATAAGAATCTGATGGCAATGCTGCCTTCTGGCGGTAATCCGTCTATTATCAACTATGTCATTGAGGCAATTCCTGAGGAAGGCGGCAAGGCAAATCTGATTAATCCTCAAGCAACCGCTGGCAATAAACTGTTATCCGGTGTGGGTGATGGTAGTCTGACGTCAAGTGAGCGCGATGAGGTTTACTCAAAGGCATTCCGCGGCGAGATTGACCCGATGATTAAGTCTACCAACCGCTATAAGGTTGATATGATTCTGGATGCAAACTATTCTGCAGAAGTCAAGAAGGAATTGATTGCTCTGACCATTCAGCGTAGTGATTGCATCTGCTATCTGGACTGCGGCAATAAGCTGGATTCTAAAGAATCCCCGCTGCAGCTGGTTGAATCTTATGGTCCTACGTCTGTTGACCGTCTGATTTCAATTGACGGCTATAAAGCAACAATTGTCGATCCGTATGCAAAGCGTCTGATCGATGTTTCGTCTACCGCACTGCTGGCAGATCATCTGCCTCGCCATTTCTTTATGCACAATGGCAAGCATATCCCGTTTGCTGGTGGTAAATATGGCGCAATGCCTGAACTGCGTGCACACAATATCTTCCCGGTAATGGATGAGAGCCTGGATAAGGAGCTAATGAATGAGATGTATAATTCTCGCATTAACTATGCTCAGGTCACTCCTAAGGGAACCGTAATTCGTGCAACTCAGCAGACACGTCAGGCGATTGCATCCAATCTGTCTGAATTAAGCAATATGCATATCATCCTCGATATCAAGCGTGACTGCGAAGAGCTGGTTGCGCAGAATAACTATAACTTCTTCAGTGCTCGTGAACTGGCTGCATTCAACAAGGATGCTCAGGAGCTGCTGAGAAAGTATGGTGATACTCAGGTCGAGGACATCACTGCAACATTTGATTCTAGCGACTTTGAAGAGGAGCAGGGCATCCTGCACCTGTACATCGATGTACGTCATAAGAAGCTGATCAAGTCTGCAAAGATTGATATCAATATCAATAAGTAATGAAAGGAGGAAGTAATTATGGTTAATTCTATTAATCGCCAGCATCCTCTTCAGAGTACTGTAGAGGCTGGTTTAAGTGACTACATGGTAAAGAATGACAAGGACATGAGTCAGTTCAGTTATTTCCTTGGCGGTGTTGACGTAACACACCAGAATCTGAATCAGTTTAATCCTTACATTCGTGGATACGCACGTCTGTTCATGTACCGTGCTCCTTTCTTCATGGAGAAAGCATTCCCCGAACTAACCAACCGTTTCAAAGCATATCTGGAAACAGGTTTCCGCCGTGTTAGCGGCATCAGCGATTTGTCTGTGGACTTCGTTGATTTTGATGGCGGTTTCGGCTCTCAGCGTTTCAGCAATCCGTCTTCTGTGTCTGATGATACCGGCTCTATCCAGGTGTCTCTGTATGAATTGAGCGGCTCTCCAATCCGCGAATTCATTGAAACATGGATTTCCGGTGTACGTGATCCTCGTACAAACGTCGCTCACTATCATGGACATGTTGCTGGCCCTGGTGAGAATATCACTGATGGCAAAATCGAATATAGTGAAGCAAATCACACTGCTGAGCTGATCTATTATACTATGGATCCTACTTGCACTCGTATCGAGTATGCATGCATGCTGGCTCATTGCTTCCCTGCAAGTTCCAATCGTGACCATCTGAACTTCGAGTCCAACTCTCATGATAATGCAGAGTATGAAATCGAGTTCCGCTGCACGAAGTATGAAAGCCGTTATATCAACGACATCGCGGCATTCTACCTGATGGCTGATACTATCAAGTATAGCTACCTGGATTTCAACCCGAATATTAGTCGTTCTGACATTGAGGCTGCTATGGCATCGTCTTCGTTCGTAGATGCCGATAAGATTTCTCATGTCGCTCGTGGCTAACGGCAATATTTTGTAATATATAATTTTATTCCAAGACTAATCGTAATAGATTAGTCTTGGAATTTATTGATTCTAAATCAGATAAAAACATAGAGGTAACGAGTATAAATAAAGGAGGCTGACATAATGGAACAAGTTATGACAGTATCAGATCTATTGCAGAAAGCAAGAGCTCTTGTTTACGAGACATATACTGATGTAAATGATGCAAGACAGGCATTGTTTGCGGCAACTACTCAGGCAAACAATATTAATACTTGCTTAAATACTATGGCAAATGCTGCTCGTGGTTATGTAGATGACAATGTTGATGCAGTTACCTTACAGCAGACAATTCGTAATAATATGAATGCGATGCGTGTCCCGGTCAAAGAGTTGCAATTACACTTAAAGCGACCCGTCGACACTGATGCTGCGCCGACTGAAGCAGAAATTCGTGATTTTAAAGAATACGTGGAAGGATTCTGTCGAATCCTAAATGAAAGAGTACGTTCTTTAATGGGAATTGATAGCGACTCTATCCCAACTGCAGCACCAATTACAGAGAGCAGTCAGGCGATTATCGACGATATGTTCTCTGGTGTATTATGGTAAGGGGGAATATAAATGAGACACGAGGATTATTATTTAAATATGTTAGAATTCGATACTCCAACGGTATTAAACGACATTGATTGCGAACCCGCTTCCGAATCTTTTGTAGAGGATATGTTTGCATCCGATGACTTTAATAAGGATGTGAGTCCGGATGAGACTTCATGCATGGATAAAGATGACGCAATGCAGTTTGCACATGCATGCGAATCGTTATTCATTGAACCATTTGAGAATAACGTTTACGGGGCACTTGAATGCCTAGTAAATGATATGGCGTGCATCATGTAAATAAAATATGGATTAATGCGATTTGATCATTAATCCATATTTTTATAGTATTGGAGGGAAAAATACATGCGAAAATTATTATGTAATCATCTTAATTACCCGCTTAAATTTGTGCAAAATATCACTGGCGATGAAATTAATATGGCCAATGGCAACCGTAGTGTATGGGTTTGCCCCGAGTGTGGGAAAACTATATTAAGGCCTAAGATATTTTATCCTGGAAAAGTATCTGATGGATATCATACCTTTGATGAACTGTATCATCATCGCGCAGTACTATTTTCAGTAATATGCAATGATCATAAGAAGCTTGCATGGAAATCGAAGAAACATAATGATCCGAAGGAACCTATGTATGCCGGCATGTTTATTGTTGGTATCGAAACCCCGAAGGGTCAGGCGACCTATCATTATGACTTGGAATACTGGGATATGTTTCATGTAAAAGAATTAGAACGTGCTCCAAAATGGGACGGACATACCCCAGATGAGGCTATTGCTCGCATTCAATCTTTATCTAAATAACTTAAAATAAGATAGGAGGATGTGATATGTTAGAAAAAATAAGTATTGACGTTATCAATAAAAACCCAAGCACTTCAGCTAAGCTATTATTAGCATACCGGTCAGATGAATCTTATAAGAAGACCGTATATACATATGGACCATATATCACTCAGCAATTGACTGACATTCCATCAATTATTGAAAAGGTAAATCTGGATAACACGATGGATGTATTTGATACTATGTGTATTCACCGGTATGTTGGTGATATTGTATCTGAATGCGTGGAATCTAATCCAGTTGCATCGCAGCATTCATTTCAGCAATTATTAGATTTTGAAAAAAGATTAATGAGCGCGGATGATAATAAATCTGTCTCTGTGATTCGAGCGAATACAATTGCGTTCGTGCATGGTGCAATTGAGGGCGTTATTACTGCGATTAAGCCAACTTCTCAGTATGCAGAAATGATTCGCCCATTAAATGCGAATATCAAGAGCTTCGTTGATACCTCTAAATTGAGCGAAGTTTGCAATACGGATGATACACAGAATGTTTTACCACATGACGATCATGATATTGATCAGTTTATGGATCAATACTTCTCGTCAATTTTCTCTGTTGACGGTGATTCAAACATGCACCCAGTATACACCATTACGGATTTGAATATCTGCCTCGAGGCTCTCACAAATGTGGATGCAAATACAAAGCTTAGTATGCTAGCAAAAGTATGTGCATATACCTATCAATCTGATAAGAAAACCGCATGTGAAAGTTATATTCATCATTATTTGATGGATGATATTCTTAATATCCCATCCGATGAATTAATGCCACTCGTTGAGGCTATGCTAACGAGTTCTGATATCGACGTTGATAACGCCTTGTCACGTTCCTACACCCTTGATGCGACTATTCAAAAAGCATACGATGATGCAGGCACCAATGATGGAATCGAGTTAGATGAAGTACGTGCCTTCTTAAGTATGCATCAGGAATATGAGTATAGTCAATATGCGGCAAATCTTTTTATTACACAGCATGACATCGATAAGTCTGCATTGACTGTAGTAAATGGGATGCTGGCAATTCAAAATTATGATGGATTACGTATTCCGTTACTAAATTTGATAGATCAGAAGCCATACATACTTATGGTAAAGTCTGGCGGCGGCATCTCTATAAAAGAAATGAACTAATTATTAAGGGTGCGTCTTTCATTTTTGATGGTTCGTGTTATTTTATTCTCCTTAATAAATATATCAGGTATTACCAATTGGTAATACCTGATATATTTTATATTATAAAGTAGGATATTGATGAAAAAGGAGAAACATCAATAGCGAACCTACGTTGCATAATTTATACTATTGTATGTCAATATGCACATAGATATTTACTCTCTGCAATACAAAATAGTATTCGAAAAATGTTCATTCTTATTTTTCATACTTTTTTACTAGAAAAAGATATTATCCATCTGTAAAATGCAGATAGAAATATCCGTAATTTATAGTAAAAAATGAAAAAAATTTTTAACAAAGAAAGGAAACTACGATTATGTTCGAACACGAAGGAGAACGCTTGAAAGACAAGTTTAACACATGGAGTGTTATCCAGACCTTTGGAATTGTTATCATTCTGATTCTTAATTCTTTTCTTCTCACAAGAATTGGTCGGCTGGAAAAAGACCTGAAGAAGGCGCGGGAAGAACTGAATGACCACGATGCTGTAATTACTTCTATGGAGAATACAGTACGATACATGACATTTACACCGGATCAGGAAGGATCCACTAGTGTACCTAAAGACACTTCTACACATATTCATATCACTGTTAGCGACAAAGACCTAGCTGATAAGCTTGCTTCTGCAATTGGACAGGCTGAAGAAGGCGCTGACACTAGTGACACAGATGCACCGACTAGCACAGGTGAATCTACTAATACCGAATCCGTAGATACGGGTTCGAACGAATCTTCTACGACAGAAGATACTACTACTTCTGATACAACAAATAGCACTACGGAAACTATTCCTACGCGTATTGAAGATACTGGTGTGTATGGGTCCAGTGGTTTGAGCGCAGCACAGTTGAATTCCGTTATTCTTGGTGCTTTGAAATATTACAATATCCCGGCAGAGAAGTACCTGGCATTTGGTCATGGTGATGCATTTAAGCGTGCCGAGGAAAAGTATGGCGTGAATGCGCTGCATTTGATTGCGATTAGTCAGCGTGAGTCTGGTTTTAATACATCTGAGACTGCACGTAAATATAACAATATTACATCGATCTTTAAGGCAAATGGCCATCTGAAGCAGTATGCCTCGGTTGATGAGAATATCATGGATACAGCACGAATCATTGGTGAACGTTATCGTAAATGGTGGATTGTTGATGACCTGAATGACGTTGGTCATCATTACGCCCCTGGCAATAAATCTTGGCCGGAGAAGGTGTCCCGTACGGTACAGATGTTGGTATCCATTGCAAATAATGATTTATCTGAATAAAAAAATATTCAGTTAAATATAATTCTAAAGGTAAGGAACTTTATTGATAAAGTTGGGAGTGCCATCCCTACCTTACATCCGCTGAAAAAAATTAATTATAAGGAGTGTGTATTAAAATGGCAAAGAATGAGAACTGCAACAACAAGACTTTCGACAAAGAGAAGTGGACAAAGATTGCCCCTCCGGAAGTTGCAACCAATCCTGCGGGTCGTCAGCCGACTGCATGTATGTATCATGTAAGTATTGATGACGTCCGCGAATTCATGGAATCTATTTGTACAGATTACTTTGGTCGTGACGGCTTTATGTCTGTTGACATTAATGGTTATGTCAATAAGGATGAAGGCGTAATTGAAATTCTGGTATGGTTCGACTGGAACAGCCGCCATATCGTGAACACGACACTGATGAGCGAGCGTGATTCGATCATTCAGCATCCGATTCAGGAAAAGTCCGGTGAGCTGAAGCAGTTTATGCAGACCTTCTGCACGAATAACGGCGCTGAGCAGAATCGTGATACCATCTATACGGAGACAACTCCGAATCGTTCTGATCGTGCATGCCGTTGCATTAAGCTGGATCCGATTCGTGTATTCAACGCAATGTTTGATGCAAGCGGCGTATACTACGGCGATACCTTCAACAACGGTAATCGTGGTAAGACCTGCGACATCGTGGTAAATCCTCGCTGGAACAGCAATAATATGAAGCTGAAGTATTTTGAGGTCCTGAAGCGTGTTCAGATGAAGCGCGATCATCGCCCCATGTCCCCTCGTAAGGGATTTCATGCAAATCGCTAACTTAAGAAAAGTATAAAGTTACACACAGTCGGTGTATGATTCAATATTGAATCATACACCGATTTATTTTTATAGAAAGGAGATATCACATGGATATACATTTCAATAGTTACAAAGTAAAATATATGAAAATGGACCAGATGATGTCACCGATCATTCGTTCTAAAAACATTAAGACTGCAAATATATTTATCAATTTAGATGATATATTTCATAAATTGCATCGCCCACAAGTAAATACTGAATTTCAGCTTGCTGGTGAACATGCAGGCAAACAGGTCATATCAAATATTATGAATGTGATTGCTCATTACAGGCAGTGGGCAGTTCGTAAAGGATGGGAAACTCGTGTAATCGGATACTACACATCTGCATACCGAGGCGGATTTAAAAATAAACTATATGTGTCAAAGTATCGTAAGAAATTTATTGACATTAATAATCCCGTAACAGCCGATTATTATTTCATAAATCAGGGAATTCATGATGCAGATAAACTGTTTAAAGTAATTTCTCAGTATATTGATAAAGTATACATCATAGATTCTAGATTTTTGGAGCCGTCGATTATCCCGTACTTCTTTTCAACTGAAGTATTTTCAGCCGATTGGAATATTGTCATATCTAGGGACACGTATGATATGCAATATGCCTATATGGATACATGGTCATTCATTTATCCGAAAGGAGATAATACACGGATTGTTGATAAGTCAAATATCTGGGATACAATTGCGTCTTTTGAGAAAGTAAAGACGTATTCAAATACGTATTCACCGTTTTTATATCCCGCAACAATTTGTGTCGTTGGCGATAAATATCGGAATATCCCACGTATTAAAAGAGTTGGATGGGCTACGCTATTTAAAATATTAGATAGGGTATCTGAATACTCAGATGATAAGACCCAAACCACGATTCAACTATTATTATTTGAAGAGCTTGTTGGAAAAACTACCACACTTGAAATGATAAAAAATAATTTAAATGCGATAGATATTCCAGCACAAGTAAAACGAATGGGTGAAATTGATAGAGCCGATATTCATGCACAAATTATTGATGTCCCGGACTATGAGAATCTAATGGAACTTAATAGGCTGCATTTTAGTAAGTATCCTATCAACTTGCCATTCTTAACCGAGCAACGATCCCGTAGTCAAAGCATGCGAAATCCATTTGGAGTTTAAAAAATACCCAGATATCTATAATAGATATCTGGGTATTTATTTTTTTTACCGAGCTTTTAGGGCTTCCTGCTCCTGCTGCAGTAATACGATTAAATCCGATACAATACGTAATGCCATTTCTTTTTGATTGTTACCACGGCCAACACGGAAGCGATTTCCGAAACGACTGTCATTAATCTTACGGGCATCCTTGTACTTTGTCATAAATGTAGCATCATTATGAGCACCCCGAATGCCTGTAAGTGTATTTATGCCCAGGAGCGTAAGAGAAACCGGGTCCTTTTGCCCCGTCCTTATAAAATTGATAAGAGCACTTACACTGGATGCGATTTGCGCAATATTCCGAAGATACATGAAAATCAGATCTGCGTAATTCCCATACCAAGTTTCAGGAATCGCCTCGATATGACGATAAAACTCACTGCAAACCTTAAGGCCATACTCGCAGATATGCTTAATTCTTTTAGTATTATTATCAATTTTTGCACTCTGTAGTTCTGCACGGAGGTAAGTAATATCACTGGTGATTAATTTAAAATACTCCTCTGCTTCACTAGAAGTGGATTCTTCAGCAACATCAATTTCAGTTGACATTAGAGCCTTGTCTATTGTATTCATACACTCCATCCTTTCTTTTTTTAAAGCATAGAAAGTTCTTAATTTATAAGGACTTCCTATGCTTTTAATTAATTAAAATTCATCATCCATCATTAAGCTTTCCATGATATCATCATCATCGAATTCTTCATCGGACTCTTCGGATTCTTCAGTGTCGTCGGACTCTTCGGGGTCTTCAAGGTCAATGTCGTCGAGATCATCTAATACATCAGTAATGGTCTCATCCTGATCCTCGTCGGAATCAGATTCCTCGGCACGATCGTCATCGGAATTCAGAACTTCATCCAGTTCTTCTAATGCTGTAAATAATTCATCCATAATTATCACCTCATACTCTAAAAGTTAAAATAGAAATGCTAATGATGCCATTATAATAACTGTTATGTGTGATTTTTAGAAGCATAAAATTAATTTTTTAATCAGTATGAACCTTTTTATTAATGGACTATATGCAGTAGTGGTGTAATGGCTGCATGTCTCCCCTCCAAGGAGAAGGCTGCGGGTTCGACCCCCGTCTACTGCTCCATTTTTAGTGAGTCCTTTATATTGCATGCTGGTATAGCGCAATGGCAGCGCAACTGATTTGTAATCAGTTGGTTGTAGGTTCAAGTCCTATTACCAGCTCCATGTAGATTCTTATCTACACGTGTCATAAGTGAACTCCTAAAAAACTCTTGTTCGAGATTATGAACTATAACCTATGATGGGTTATAGTTCATAATCTCATTTTTACAATGCGAATGTGCCAAACATCTAGTTAATGATTCTAATACACATAATAAAGCTATTAAAGGAGTTGATATATAATGGGAAAAGAAGTTGATTATTTCGTAGTATGCGAGGAAACTTCCCCTGAAGGTGCAAAGGCTCAAATCCTTGAAGAAAAAACCACAAACGGTGACGTGAAATATTTGAAATTCCGTGCATGTATGCAGGATTTTGGCAAACGCAATCGTAATGGTAGATTATGGAATGGCATGAATATGAAAAAAGCTACAGAAGCTGATCATATTCAGGAGCTACTAGCTAAGCGAGATTTAGCTGGTGAGAATGGTCATCCGATTCCGGCCGTTGGACAGGCATCTATGAGTCGAATTATGACAATCGACCCGAATAACGTTTCGCACGTTATTTTAAATTTCCAGTGGGAACCGGACTGCTCTAAAGTGTATTCCGATATTATGACCATTGATGATGGCAACGGCCCTGGTAATAAATTTGCCAGATCCATTATGCAAGGAATGGAACCTGCATTTTCCGTTCGTTCAATTGTACCACAAAAGAAAAATGCTGATGGTACCATTGATGTTACCGGAGTAGGTCGAATCATTACTTATGATCGAGTATTTTTGCCCTCTCATAAATCTGCATATCGCGATACCACGGTCGATGTAAAGCAGATTGTGAGTTCTACTAAATATGATACAATTATGGAGTCTCTTGGCCTAATGGCTTATGAGATGTCAGATAACGCAAAGTATGCATGCGGTGATTCTGTTGCATTAGAATCTGCTCGTGTAGATAAACACGGACGATTCAGTGCACAAACCAGCCATGGCACGGTGATTGTACCCTTGGAGAAGCATGTTGCCGATGTCATGCATGACTATATGTGTGGATTTACATTCTAAAAATAATAGAGGATATCTTATGATAAGATATCCTCTATTATTTTACTAGTATTTTATTAAATGTAATTCATAACATCAAAGGAGTTGTTATCTGACTGATAATCATAAGGATCATCATTTAGTGCTAAAATGCTGTCAGCATATTCTTCATATTGCCGATGACCAGATACAATCTGACTGGCGGCTGAAGTATTCGCTTCACTCGATTGATTTGATTTTTGAATAGCCTGCTGAACTTCTCTTCCGTATGATGAATATTCATAATTCGGATCAGCTGCTTTTAGCACATCACTGAACATTTCTCGCATATTACTAGGCAATGATGGAAGAAGTTCTCTGATTTTATTAATAGACGAAGTTGCATTTAATTCCATGCTAGACTCATGCGGGGTCATTCCTCGATATAATCCAAAATCTTCTAGGTTATCAGCAATTCTAAAGACTGTTGCACCTAATAGATATGACATAATATTATCGTCATGATTTCCGGGGCCTGCCTCAATTTTACCGGTTGATGTTTTAATCAGACCAGCGATATCGGTGATTAGAAATTCACCAATTAGTGCATTTTTATTTTCATGCATAAGAGTTTCTAATGTTCCGAATAGCAGATTTCTTGAGGAGGGATTTGTGTTAAATCCAAATGCTCTTCGTTCATATGCTTCTCGAGAGTATGCACCATGGACACGAACCTTTTCATTTACTTCCATTAGCTTTTTCTTATCATACCATATTCTATCTCGATACTTCGTTTCCAATAAGTAGTTTATCAATTCACGGCCTTTGTTATTCTCAATAACAATTAGCGCATTATTGCAATACTCATCCATAAACCTACAAATCAATTTACAGAATTTCTTTTGCGAAATATATGGAGATTTCATTTCACCCTGTAAAGATAAATCGTACGGAGAAATAATCGACAGTGCATTGTTATCTCCACCAAGGGATTCTGATGGGTCAATACCAATAATGTATGGTACATTTCTCTGAAGATGTGAATACATATAAATGACTGCATCACCGAAATCTTTTCCATAATCTGCGATTGCGACTGCGGCTTCGGTTGCCTTTTTTAATCGACTCATAAGATACATAATATCATCTCGATTAAATGGGGATAACGATGAGCCATGAATACGCATTAAGTCGATTTCACGCATAACCGTTTCTTGCTTATACGATACCAATCGACATTGTGTCTCGTACCATTCTTGGGTACATTTTAATTGACGCCATGTATGCTCGACATACATGATGCCATTTCGTTTAGATTTAGAGTCATTTAATTTTGCAATAAGCTCCTGGATTGGAGTATCAAACATATTATCGTTCCATTTTACCATATGGTCGATAAATTCTGATGCATTCTTACCATCTCGGGAGTCCAAGTCACCTGGAGTACTTGTGAATATTCGAATTGCACTACTATTATGCTTTATAGCATTTTCACGTGCGGTTGAATATGCATACGCTGAGGATTCCAGTATCGTAGAGTTCCAAGGCATGAAGTCGAATTCGTCATAATATTGAATAGACGATGTCATACCACGACCGTTCGTCATAGCACTGTCATGGCTATTCGCACGAGGAAGTAATTGAATGCTGTTTGCGGTAACAGGGTTTCGCATTGTAGTTACGTTGTTACCCTCTTTTATAATCTTGCCCTCGTCATCCACAAAAATGCGCATCTGTAAATATGCGGGTAGTAGATCTCGTTGACATTTTAATCGATATAAATTTAGCTTGTTATTGGTAGCATCCTTATTCGAGAATGTAATAGTAGATGACATCGCAGAAAAGTGGAATGCGTAGTCAATAATCGCTAATGCATTCTGCGTTTTTCCTCGCTGACGGGGTTTCGATGAATAGAAGTCAATGTTGTTAATAAATAGATACCAGCAAGCTAATGAGTTTCTATCCAATGCAAATGGAACACCGCCACCACTAGTTACCGGGGTACCATCTTGAGGAATTCTTGCAATTTCTCTTAAGAAGAACCACGGATTACGAATGCACTCTGCCATTATTTTTACTTGCGTTTCTAGTGGCAGAAGTGGGGAAAAAGGATCTATTCCTTGCAAAGAATTATCATACAATATTAAATGAAATTTATTATTTTTTATGCCGAGTTGTTTTAAATCAAAGTGTACTTGAATAAAAGACTTATTTTTTGTTTTAAAATCGTAAATTGGGCACATCCGATGCTTGCGCAACTTTGATTTATTTACGACCATTTCCATGTCTTTTTCAAGTTGTGGGTTTAATGCACCGGAATCACTTTGGATATTCGGGACTTTATTATAGTCCCCACGGGAATCTGACAATGTATCGCCAAACTCTTTGTATACCCTAGGTTCTGAAGTCATTGATTCATATCCCATTTTCAGATTTCCTCCTTTTATTTTTATACATTTATTGCCTCATATCATATTTCAATATAGCATAGCTATTTTTGGTGATGAATAGTTGTCTAACATTTACATAAAGTACGCTAAGAAAGGAGATGTGTGATATGTCAATTGGCTTAAAACGATGTATCCCCGCATCTAAATCGAATTATCAATCGAAGTGGACTGGCCGTGAAGTTGATGAGTTATTAACTCGTGTAGCAGAGTCATACGACTCTGCTCATGTTGTGATTCCATCGACTGAAGCGGTTCCATTTAATATCGATACTTTATTTGAAGTTGGTAATTTTTCTATTGAATATATTACTCCGTCGGTATTGCCTATCGAATTAGTAGAATGCCCGGTTAAACCATTCGAGGTTGTTAATATCATCGATGATGGGGTGTTGCATCAGGCAATTCACACATTAACGACAACTTATATTCGCACATATACTCCAGGCGATATTATTACGAATGAATGTCATTGCCAAAATGAATCTAAAAATGGCACATGGTCAAGATGGCAAAAGCATGTTATCGATGTACCTGAGAATGTAGTATGCTATATGCGAACACCAGGTGTTTTTCCAATTAAAAAACCTTTGCAGGATATTGATGCAGAGTGTGTCATCTTACAGTGTCAAAATGGTACAGAAATTAATTTGCAAGCGTGGTTTGATGCCAATAATACTGAGAATTGTGCATCTGCCGAAAGCACTGATAGTAGACGAATAAATGCAGATGATGTAGAAATCATCCATCGCGGGGAAGTATATAAACTATCGGATATCATTGATAAAATCCTTTCTTTATGACGTTATCATCAGCAAAAACAATTCTCTAATGACATGTAATAAAGGTAGGTGGTGAATAATGCCCTCTCTTGAAGCACATGTTGTGACGCTTACTGATGGTAGTAAGAAAGTTGTTAATTATCCGATTACCGTTGCGCAAGCAGTGTATGATTCGGAGACGCAGGAAATGTTATCATCATTAATTGGTCGTTATGCAATTAGTGTAGATACCATAGATGAGCGAGATCGAATACCCTACTCACAACGAGCAAATCACCGTTTAGTGCGAGTACAACATGATGAACATGGAAACGTGCAGTATTATACTTGGGATCAAATAAATAGAGTTTGGATGAAAGAAAAATTCAAATTTCAGGTAGATTCGTGGGACGACGTCCCACCAGAACTTCGTCAATCTATGCAATGGCAAGAAATAAAGTAACTAGAAAGGAAGGAGTTTCATATGGAAAATCAAGTAAAATACTATTATGGCACACAAGCTGCATATGACTTGCTGGTCCAAAGCGATTCAGTAGATGCATCTGGTATGTATGTAATTACCGATCGTCAAGCACTGTATCGTGGTCAGACACTAATTGCATCTCACGATGTTCGTTGTGTAGCCGAAATGCCAAATCCTCAGAACGCTGTTGCAGGTGTTTTGTATGTCGTTGAAAATGCAGGTGGCACTACTCTTGCGGTTCTAAATAAAACCGGAGATAGTATGCATACCTTAGTAAATACTCAAAAAATTAATGTTGTAAGTGACAATGTAACATTGTCATCCGAAATTACATTATCTCTGGCTGGACAGAGCTTAGGTGGCATCTCCGATGGTCACCGTTTCCCTGCAGGTACTACGCTTACTACAATCTTGAATGCATTAATGCGTAAAGAGATTCCTGCAGCAGTTGCTTCCCAGCCAGCATTGTCTTTAACAATTAATCCGTCTGCGGCGGTTGAATGTGGTACTACCATTACTCCTACAGTGACCCCGAAATTCACTCCTGGTAGTTATAAGTTCGGACCAGACACTGGTGTAAGATGTACTAAGTACATTTTACAGGAAACCTCCACAGATGCTTCTGCTCCGGTTGAACGCACCAATGGCGAACAGCCCACTGCATATAAGGCAACAGAAGCAGTTACTGTACCCGAGGGTACATTGACGTACAATGCTACTGTTACCCATACAGAAGGTGCTGCTGCAAATTCTAGTTTCGGTACCCCGAATAACGAAGTTAAGATTGCAGCCGGAAATAAAGCCGCATCTCTAGCTGTTACCGGTCAGAGAATGCTGTTCTATGTTGCAGACACTCAAGAAAATAAGGTCACCGACTCTGCCGGGGTTCGTGGATTGGCAAGTAAGAAGCTGAATCCGCAGAACGGCACTACTTTTGATATTGCTCTTCCGGAAGGTGCTCGTCGTGTCATTATTGCATATCCAAAGAAGCTGCGTGCAGTTACCGATATTAAGCAAATGAGCACGAATATGTCTGCAAAGGGGTCTTTTACCGAGACCGAAATTCAAGTAGAAGGCGCAAATAAATATAAGCCTTGCGCTTATCGGGTATACACTTATGTATCTGCAGCACCCATGAATGCGGATACATTTAAAGTAACAATTTAAGGAAGGGGAGATGTATCATGGCAAAGGGATTTAATACTGTTCCATTTGGATTCAAACGCGTTGATAATCAGCCGTTCCTGGCCAATGAAGTTTTCGATTCCTTAGAAAGTGCACAAACGTACGCTACCACTGACCCGACTGCATATGCTGGACAGAATATTACAGTCGTTGCAAACGGTCAATCTTTACTGTACACCATTCAACCTGATAAAAGCTTAAAACAAGCTGGCGCAATGATTGAATGGATGGACATCTAACACAACTAAAAAATAATAAATAAAACGGAGGATTACCATTATGGCTCTAGTTAATTTTCACGCTGGCACATTTGCCGCATATGATGAGAAGCGTAAAGCATCTCAATTAGTCGAAACCGATCTGTATTTTATTACCGATGGCCCTCAGCAGCTATTCCGTGGCTCTAAGCCCGTAACAGATAGCTACGTCCTGGGCAAGACTGATCCTGAGCAGGCAACAATGCGTGCCGGTGTAATGTATGTTAATACTCTAACCGGAAAAATCACTGTTTTTGACGGTGAAGCAGTTCAGACAATTATCCCTGCGCATGTTGATGCAATTACTGAAGGTACTACGAATGAGTTGGTAACTGCAAAAGCTGTTAAAGATTATGTCGGTGCACACTCTGGCGGCTTTACCGCAGTTAAGTACGCCCCGAAGGATCAGAAGAATCATCGCTTAGTATTTACTTCTTCCGCTGGTGAAACTGAGGTTGAACTGCCCGATGGTCTGGCAAACGTGCAGTATGACGCTGCAACCGGTAAATTTACTTTCACGAAGTTCAATGGTCAAACTGTTGAAGCTGACACTCCGCTGGAGAAAGTGCTGACGGATGCATCTTATAATCCGGCTAACAAGAAGCTGACCCTGACTTTCAATACTGCTGGCAAACCGACTACTGCAGATATTGATATGTCTTCTTTGGTGGATACTTATGTAGTGAATAAAGCAGAGAACTCTGCCATTACTGTAGCTAACGGAGAAAATGGCGTCTTTACAATTGGTTTGGCCCTGGCAGATGCATCTCTGACACAGACTGCTGATGGACTCAAGGTCAATATTTCTACAAAAGAAAACAATGCCCTGCACTTAGAAGGCGGTAAGACCCAGGGTCTGTATGTTGCCATGCCTGACATGACCCCTTATGCAAAGAAAGAGACCCTTGCAGGTACTGGCACAAGCGCAACCGATTCTGGTGCTGCTGGCATTGGTGTGAACGGTAAGTTTGCAGGCGGTGCAAATGTTCAGACTATTCTGACTGATCATGAAACCAAGATTACTGCGGCTAATACCAGTGTAGCAACTTTAAATGAAGAGGTCACTACTCTGAAAACTAAGGTGGAAAGTGCAACTACCGCTCTGACTTGGCAGGCCATCTAATATTCTAATTATTTAGATATTGGAAGGTACCAAAAAGGAGGGGGTTGCAATTGGAACTCGTTAAGTTTAAATATGATACAAAGAGTTCGCTGCCAAAATCCCCTACGCAGAATGGAATGATTCATGCTGTAGTTGATACCAAAGAATTGTATATTGACGCAGAGGGGAAAAGATTAAAATTTTCTGATATTGAAGTTCATGAAACTGAAGAGGAGCGCCGTGCAATACTTGCTCCACTATCAAAGTTTCATTATTGCAAAGACAGTGGAAATCTCTGGTATAAAAATGGTGTTTGGAAATTGGTTGGTTCACATGGATCAACTAAAACAATTAAGATCCCCATTGATACTGGTGTGACTCATTCCTCTGATATTTTGGAAGCTGGATGGCTAGTGCGAAAAATTGTTTTCGTGCCAATTACTCCATATACAGGAGACGCCGCAAGCATTTCTGTTAAAGTTGGATCGCAAGATTTACTTCCTGAGAATGATTTGAACCCGACATCTGTTAGTACACAGTATGAAAGTGGTCGATACATTGCTCTAAAGGAATCTGGTGCGGTTACCGTTACCACAACTGGTGGCGGTAATGGTACGGGTATCTTGTATCTGGATTATACCATTTTATAAATTACATTTTAATCGTCTAGCACTTCGTTGTGCTAGACGATTAAAATGAACAATTTTATTAATAGCTGAAGGGGAAGGAGGAATGCCATATGGGGATATCCGCAATACAATCAGACTTCGAGTTTTACGGCGCATTTATAGCGCAGTTATGCCTTTTTTATATACCTGCGATAATTGGTGTATGCTGCTCGGTATCGGTATCTCATTTTAAGGCTGAAGGCGCAGGCGTTAATATTTTACAGCTACTTCATCGTATTATCGTATGGGCGTCTCCGGCCGCAGTTTTAATGTGCGTGATAGAGTTAGTAATAGGACAAAAATGCACAGAAGCGACTAGATTAGCATTATATGGGGTTACTTTTTTTGCTGGAATGGTTGGAAAGGACCTGTCTTCTATGTTTTCAAATCTTCATGTGCTGTTAAGATTAAGTAAAAGCATTTTAACAGAGCTAACAGATAAGGTGGATGATGTAAAAGACATAAGCAAAAAGATTGCCGAAATTACTGATGAGCTTTCAGACAATGACAATAATAAAAAAGATCCTAAAGAATAAGATAGATAAGACATTAACAGTATGTGACGTCTTATCTATCTTTTAAACTACATATTATTTCATTGGTAATAACCTTAAGTATATTTTATAAAAGGAGATTAAACTTATGGACATGTCAAATGAAGTAATTAAAGCATTTCATGAGAAGAAACGAAGTAAATTTTGCTACGATACCAGTAGGAATGAGGGAATCCTGGAATTCAATAACAGAGTTCTGTCAGAAATATTTGGTAATAATACAGTACCTGAGAACGACCGATTGATGTTCTCAGGTATTGTAATTAGCAATATGCTAGAGTTTATCGGCACCAGATATCAGCGATTTTATTCTCGTTCTGACCAGTATCAGTACATTGATCGAATCGAGGATTTGCTAAATAGTAATGCCGCATGCATGGAAAATATTGTGACATCTAAATGCAATATTGTGAGTGCCGATGAGGTCGAACCGCTGGAATTTGAGGAAATCCCGTTAACAGAAGACCTTGTGCTCGAAAAGAACTTTTGGACTGATTCGCTGCATATTATCCTTATTGCAGCAAATAAGGCCAGGATATTTAAATACGGGGTACCAATTGGATACTCCGGACCGACTATAAATTTGAATGGACCATATTTCATGGGCTGCCATGATGGCAATGCTGCACTTGTTCCAATGCAACAGTGCTTTCAGCACTTTTTGAAACGGAAAAACATTAAGTATGATTCCTTTGCATTCGTGCGTCCTGTATTGAAAGAGTTCACTCCATTTATTGGGACGATTAACGACACGTATATCGAGTCTGCAATTTCGTTGAATAATGTGTTGAAGGACCATGACAGAGGTCATGCAATTGGCGCGCTGATAACGGATGCAACATTTGCATACTCTGGAGGGGATTCAAATTATGAAGCAACCTTTCTGCAATATAGTGAGATTCTTGATCAAATTATGGATAAGAATTCGCTTAAGGTTCATTTGGCGTATCAAACTCCATATTTAAATGGATTTGCGTTGCAGAAGATTTTTGATATGTACTGCAAAAAGAATCATATTGCAAATACAAGCAATTTGCACTCTCCGGATGCAAGTCCAATCATTAATCTAAGCATACTTGAAAATCGAAAGAATATTTTATTCGAAACGCCATATATTTCATATCGAACCGTGTTAAATTTGATTCATGGTGCATGTTATAAAAATCCATCCGTATTTGGATTTCCTATGGGTACGTCTCTGCATAACTCAAGTGCAACGATTTTTATAACACTATATCGGTCTGAAGTGTATGGCTCAATTATTGAAGATTTGGTATTTGCCGCGCATCATGGAGTAAATGTATTTGTATATCTTGAGAAAATGGCTCGGGATAATGAGGTTGATAATTTATCAATTACTCTGCGCTTGAGAAAGAATGGCATTCATGTTTTAAACACTTTCCACGATCTTAAAGTTCACGGAAAAGCATTTTTGGCGTTCTGTGGAGGACGTGGTGTGGCACATATCTCCACCGGAAACTATGAATCCAGTAGAGCAAAAACATTTACAGATTTTCAATTTATCACCCGAGACAATGAAATTTGCGAAGAAATTTTGAATTTCTTTAGAATGATTATGCAGAATTCTGAGTTGAGTGACTATAGCAATTATTTTGCAAATATTACAAATCATATGAAAGTGTCACCTATATCAGTCCGGCATACGATTACTAATCTGATTGCAAATGCAAAGAACGAAATCTTCATCAAGTGCAACTCCATGTGCGATCAGACAGTTGTGAATGCCCTGTATGATGCAGCAAAGCGTGGTGTAAAAGTACGGGTTCTTTGTAGAACCTCGTGCATGTTGAATCCGAGTCCGAAATATCCGTCTTTAGAAGTAAAATCAAATACTGGTGAATATTTGGAGCATGGCAGACTGTATAAATTTGATGACGACGTATATATGTCATCTGCGGATATGCTACTGCGAAATATGAATAAGCGAGTAGAGATTTTATTCCGTATTCCGGAGGATATTCAAATCCTAGGTGAAAAAGGTGCTCGACTAATTGAGCGTGCATATGCAACACATGATACGGAATGCGGTAGAGATGAGAATACCCTAGAGGATATTAATGACTATTTATATCGAATCTTTACTGAAGCAAAGTGGACCAAGAATACCGAAGAGGACTATAAGTTTGATTTGGTAAAATAATATGACTATGTATTAAAAAGGAGATTTATTATGCGTAACAATTTCATGTCTTTGTACACTTATCACATTAAGAATACTATTCACGCGGTGGATGTATTATGCAGTGAGATTTCGACGGCGTATCAATATTTTCATAAATTTAAATTAGGATACGGATTGCTCGATGCATATCTGACAAAGAATGGCCCATGTGTAAGCACTATCGCAAATTACAGTGCGTTTGATCCGCTGTCTGCTTTCGCAATAGGGCATCTGCAGCCGACATCTCTGGGAACGCGCTCTTTGAGTGCATCGACTTATGCGCTGGATCCTAGTACTGTACTACGTTGGTACGCTATCGCGGATAGCGATACCTATGAAGGGCGGGTCAAAAATGTAAATGCATGCATAAAAGATGGCCACCGCGTGAATACTATCACATATAGTGAAATCCTGAATTTCATTCTGTATTTCAAAGGAGTGTTAACACATACTCTTAACTATCCTGAGTTTGTAGAAAATGACGACGCTCAGCGAGAAATGTATGCGTTAACATGTCTGATGCAAATCTGCACGAATGTAGTAACTCCGACGATGCAACGGCTTAATGCAATTTTAGCAGACTCGTATGCAA
>RCNH01000266.1_pt1 | contig 23977 bp, 19 predicted proteins | sample 2041161 | NCBI WGS metagenome assembly RCNH01 (sample SAMN09708215, study PRJNA481090) | Feces metagenome, whole genome shotgun sequencing project. | biome: feces | host: Leptonychotes weddellii | place: Antarctica: Sion Island | collected 2010-03-01 | reverse complement strand
CTGGCAGCCCCAGGGCGATGCCTTCCAGCACAACACCCAGTACACCGTTACCATCCGGCTGAAAGCGGATACAGGCCATATCTTTACAGACAAAACCCTCTTTACCCTAAATAAAGAGCCTATTAAAGCTGTCGTAAGCGGAGATACCTGCGAAATTACCTATAATGGTTTCCCCAAGACTGATCCTGCTGTGACACCCATTGCGGAGGCAAACCTAAAGCTGAAAGCCCCCGTTGCCGGGCAGAAGCCCGAAAATGCCAAAGCAGGTGAAGCCGGATACACAGTGGAGAGCACCACCTGGCAGCCCCAGGGCGATGCCTTCCAGCACAACACCCAGTACACTGTTACCATCCGGCTGAAAGCGGATGCAAGCCACACCTTTACAGACAAAACCATCTTTACCCTAAACGGCAAGAAAGTAACGGCTGTTTTGAATGGGGATACCTGTGTAATCGATTACAACGGCTTCCCCAAAACCGATCCGGATTCCTCCGGTGGGGAGTCCGGCGAAACGCCTGCACCCGACGGCGGCACCTGGCTTCACAACAACGGCCAGTGGTGGTATCGGCATGCAGACGGCAGCTATACCACCAATGACTTCGAGGTGATCGACGGTCAAACCTATTATTTTGGGCCTAACGGCTATAGGGTGACCGACTGGCAGACCATTGACGGCACCTGGTACTACTTCAGCGCTTCCGGCCATATGCTCACAGGCTGGCAGTGGATCGGCGGCAGCTGGTATTACCTGGATAGCTCCGGCGCTATGCTCACAGGCTGGCAGGCCATTCGTGGCAGCTGGTATTACCTGGACACCACCGGCGCTATGCTCACAGGCTGGCAAGCCATCCATGGCAACTGGTATTACCTGGATAGCTCCGGCGCAATGCTCACAGGCTGGCAGGCCATCCGTGGCAGCTGGTATTACCTGGACACCACCGGCGCTATGCTCACAGGCTGGCAGCAGATCGGCGGCAACTGGTATTACCTGGACACCACCTCCGGTGCTATGCTCACAGGCTGGCAGTGGATCGGCGGCAACTGGTATTACCTGGACACCACTGGCGCTATGCTCACAGGCTGGCAGGCCATCCGTGGCAGCTGGTATTACCTGGACACCACCGGCGCCATGCTCACAGGCTGGCAGCGAATCGGCGGCATCTGGTATTACCTCTATACAGACGGTCACATGGCCGCAAATGAATACACCCCCGACGGATACTATGTAAACGGAAGCGGTGCCTGGGTATAATTCACCAATGCGGAAAAAGCGCCTGCCGCAGGAGCGGTAGCCCCCTCTTACCGCCCTTCCAATCCGACCAAGACCACAAGAAGACAATCAAATCTCCCACAAACAGCCCCCGGTGCATCTGCACCGGGGGTTTATTTCTTCTGACCACTCCCCTGTCGTTCTGAGGGAGCGAAGCGAAGAATCTTTGCTTTAAGATCCTTCGCTGTCGCTCAGAATGACGAAGGGAAAGACCCTGTCGCTTACTCCCCTGTCATTCTGAGGGAGCGCAGCGCCCGAAAAATCTTTCTCTTAAGATTCTTCGCTGTCGCTCAGAATGACGAAGGGAAAGATCCTGTCGCTTACTACCCTGTCGTTCTGAGGGAGCGAAGTGACCGAAGAATCTTTGCTTTAAGATCCTTCGCTTCGCTCAGAATGACGAAGGGAAAGAGCCTGTCGCTTACTGCCCTGTCATTCTGAGGGAGCGCAGCGCCCGAAGAATCTTTGCTTTAAGATTCTTCACAATGCTTAGGGTGACACGCTTCTGTCATGGTAAAAGAGGTAAGAGTCTTTCTTTTAAGGTCTCTCATTATCACGCAGGGCGAGGATAGAAGGCCCCTTTCGGCTGCTTAGGATGGCAACCGGAGGCAAACACCAAAAAAGCGCCTGCCGCAGAAGCGGCAGGCGCTTGGTTTTTACAGGGCCTTATGCATTGCGAATGGCAGCCTGAGCAGCAGCCAGACGGGCAATGGGCACACGGAAGGGAGAGCAGGACACGTAGTCGAGACCGATCTTGTGGCAGAACGCAACAGACATGGGATCGCCGCCGTGCTCGCCGCAGATACCCAGGTGCAGGTCGGGACGAACGCTCTTGCCCAGCTTCACAGCTGTCTCCATCAGACGGCCCACGCCGTCCTGATCCAGGCGGGCAAAGGGATCGCTCTCATAGATCTTGCCATCGTAGTAAGCATCCAGGAACTTGGCTGCATCGTCACGGGAGAAGCCGAAGGTCATCTGGGTCAGGTCGTTGGTACCGAAGCAGAAGAATGCGGCCTCGTGGGCGATATCGTCAGCGGTGATGCAGGCACGGGGAATTTCGATCATGGTACCCACTTCGTAATGCATGTCAATGCCGGAAGCGGCGATTTCTGCGTCCGCAGTCTTTACGACCACTTCCTTAACATACTTCAGCTCCTTCACGTCGCCCACCAGGGGGATCATGATTTCAGGAGCAATCTGCCAGTCGCTGTGTGCCTTCTTCACAGCCAGAGCTGCACGGATCACGGCCTTGGTCTGCATGGCAGCAATTTCGGGGTAGGTGACAGCCAGACGGCAGCCACGGTGACCCATCATGGGGTTAGCTTCATGGAGGGAGGCGATGATGTCCCGGATAGCCTGTTCACTCTTGCCCTGAGCGGCGGCCAGTGCCTCGATTTCGGAATCGGTGGTAGGCACGAACTCATGCAGAGGGGGATCCAGGAACCGGATGGTGACAGGGTAGCCCTCCATGGCGGTGTAAAGTGCCTCGAAATCAGCCTGCTGCATGGGCAGGATCTTCTCCAGAGCGGCCTCACGCTCCTGCACATTGTCGGAGCAGATCATCTCGCGGAATGCGCCGATTCGGCCTTCCTCAAAGAACATGTGCTCGGTACGGCACAGGCCGATGCCCTCTGCGCCCAGCTCACGGGCCTTGATGGCATCTCTGGGGGTGTCCGCATTGGTGCGGACCTGCAGGCGGCGGTACTTGTCCGCCCAGCTCATGATGCGGCCGAACTCGCCGGCGATCTCAGCATCCTTTGTGGGGATGAGGCCATCGTAAATACAGCCGGTGGAGCCGTCCAGGGACAGGAAATCGCCCTCGTGGAAGGTCTTGCCTGCCAGGGTGAACTGCTTGTTCTCCTCGTCCATAGCGATGGCGGAGCAGCCGGATACGCAGCAGGTTCCCATGCCACGGGCAACAACTGCCGCATGGGAGGTCATGCCGCCGCGGACGGTCAGAATGCCCTGTGCGGCCTTCATGCCCTCGATGTCCTCGGGAGAGGTCTCCAGACGGACCAGAACCACCTTCTCGCCACGGGCAGCCCAGGCCTTGGCGTCCTCAGCGCTGAAGACGATCTTGCCGCAGGCAGCTCCGGGGGATGCAGCCAGGGCCTTGGCCATGGGCTGGGTCTGCTTCAGAGCGGCGGCATCGAACTGGGGATGCAGCAGGGTGTCCAGAGTACGGGGCTCGATCATATCCACAGCCTTCTTCTCGTCGATCATGCCCTCGTCCACCAGGTCGCAGGCGATCTTCAGAGCAGCGGCAGCGGTACGCTTGCCGTTACGGGTCTGCAGCATGTAGAGCTTGCCGGCCTCAACCGTGAACTCCATGTCCTGCATATCCCGGTAGTGGTTCTCCAGAATGGAGCATACCTTCTCAAACTGGGCAAAGGCCTCGGGGAACTTCTCAGCCATCTGACTGATGGGCATCGGTGTACGGACACCGGCAACCACGTCCTCGCCCTGTGCATTGGTCAAAAATTCGCCGAACAGCTTCTTTTCGCCGGTAGCAGGGTTACGGGTAAAGGCAACACCGGTACCGCAGTCGTCACCCATATTGCCGAATGCCATGGACTGAACGTTGACGGCAGTACCCCAGGAGTAGGGAATATCGTTATCACGACGGTAGACGTTTGCACGGGGGTTGTCCCAGGAGCGGAAAACCGCCTGAATGGCGCCAACCAGCTGCTCCACGGGATCGGAGGGGAAGTCCTTGCCCAGCTTGGACTTATACTCAGCCTTAAACTGACCGGCCAGCTCTTTAAGGTCTTCTGCGGTCAGCTCCACGTCCTGAGTGATGCCCTTCTTCTCCTTCATCTGGTCTATGAGGGCCTCGAAGTACTTCTTGCCCACTTCCATAACAACGTCGGAATACATCTGAATAAAACGGCGATAGCAGTCCCATGCCCAGCGGGGGTTGCCGGACTTGGATGCCAGAACCTCAACAACATCTTCATTGAGACCCAGATTCAAAATGGTGTCCATCATGCCGGGCATAGAGGCACGGGCACCGGAGCGGACGGAAACCAGCAGCGGATTTTCCTTATCGCCGAACTTCTTGCCGGTGATCTCCTCCAGCTTGGAAACATTTGCCATGATTTCGGCCATAATCTCCTCGTTGACTCTGCGGCCATCCTCATAGTACTTGGTGCAGGCTTCGGTAGAAATAGTAAAGCCCTGGGGAACCGGCAAACCAATATTGGTCATTTCGGCCAAATTGGCTCCCTTGCCACCCAGGAGCTCGCGCATTTTTCCATTGCCCTCTGTAAACAGGTAAACATACTTGTGAGACATTGAAATACCCCTTTCAATTGGTTATCGGCAGCTTCCTTACTACCAAATCTTCATCTTTTCTTAGATTCTCAGTAATGCCCAAATAGTATAACATATAGACAGAAAAAAGTAAACCATTTTGCATCTTTTTATGCATTATTAAAAAAATATAGGATTTTTGACGATTTTACCAAAAAAGAGCAGATACGCCCCTGGCATATCCGCTCTCGATTCAGTACATTCGCACAACCGCCTTCACAAGACCCACGATTTCCGCCTCAGAGCCGTCAATCGGCTCATAGGCATCGTTCTCCGGCATTAGGAGAACCCGTCCCTTCTCCCGGCGCAGCCGCTTGACGGTGGCCTCATCCCCGATCCGGGCCACAACGATCTGGCCCTCATCGGCTGTGGGCTGGGGCCGAACCACCACCATGTCTCCGCTCAGGATCCCGGCCCCGATCATGCTGTCCCCCCGGACACGGAGGGCAAAGCAGGAGGGGTCCCCGTCCCAGCTGATGGAGCCCTCCCGGTTTTCCACCGCCAGAATTGGCATACCTGCCGTCACCACGCCCACCACGGGGATCTGGCCCATGCGCTGCGTGGTGACGATGGCCCGCTTGCGGCCCTTCACCCCGGGAGACTGCAAAAGTCCCTTTTCCTGCAGCTGCTGAAGATGGTAGCTTACGGATGCAGTTGAGCGCAGCCCCACCGCCGATCCGATTTCACGAACCGAGGGTGCAAATCCGTTTTCCTGCACAAACTGCTCCACAAAATCCAGAATTTCCTGGGATTTATTACTGGTTCTTGGCATATTCATTCCTCCGTCCATGATGTCTTCTCTCATACTAGCACATTTGTGCCAGAAAAGAAAGAATCATTTTTCTGCCCTTGGATTTTTTCAGAATTCGACAGGCCCCAGGGGCTATACTATAAAGACAAATCACACAGCGGTGAAAGGATGATACTATGGAAACTTACGATCCGGCAAAAGCAGACCGGGTTTGGCAGCGTGTACAGGGAATTCGTCAGCCGGAGCAGTCCGCCCACCAGCTTCTGGCACAGATTCAGGAGGAATGGGTGGACGCCGCCATTTACTTACAGCTGTCCCGGGTTCTGAGGGGCAGCGCCTCCCTCACCCTGCGGCAGATGTTTCAGCAGGAACAGGCTCACGCAGCCTGTTTAAAGGGTATTTACACACTGATTACCGGCAACCACCCCCATGTGCAGGCACCTGCCGTCCCACAGGAGCGGCCGGAAGTCCTGCTGCGGCGCTGCTACGGACGGGAGATGCACTGCCTTGTACGCTACGAGTCCCTGTCTTCCGACCCGGAGTACGGCAAGGTGTACTCCCGTTTGGCGCAGCAGGAGCAGGAGCACTGCCGAAAAATCCTGGAAATTCTGGGCAGTCTCCAAAAATAAGCACCGGGCAGTCTCCTGCCCGGTTTTCGCTGCGCCGACAGGTTTCCTGCCTGTCATCTTAAGCGTAGCGATGAATTTTTCTCTGTGTCATTCTGAGCATAGCGAAGAATCTTAGGGAAAAGATTCTTCGGTCACTTTGTTCCCTCAGAATGACAAGTGTATGACACACTCCTTCCCCTGTCATCCTGAGCGGGGCGAAGGATCTTTCTCTGTGTCATTCTGAGCGCAGCGAAGAATCTTAGCGAAAAAGATTCTTCGGTCACTTTGTTCCCTCAGAATGACAAGTGTATGACACACCCCTTCCCCTGTCATCCTAAGCGGAGCAAAGGATCTGAAAAAGATTCTTCGTCGCTCTGCTCCTCAGAATGACAAGGGGACTTCCCGAAAACAAAACCGGGCAGCATGGCTGCCCGGTTTCCTTAAATTCTATTTACTTTGTGCCGAAGATCCGGTCACCGGCATCGCCCAGGCCGGGGATGATATAGGCATTTTCATTGAGCTTTTCATCCACTGCAGCCAGGTACATCTCCACATCGGGATGGGCCTTCTGAACAGCCTCCACGCCCTCAGGGCAGCCGATGATGTTCAGCATAATGATATTCTTGCAGCCGTGCTGCTTCAGAAAGTCGATGGCTGCCACGGCGCTGCCGCCGGTAGCCAGCATGGGGTCCACCACAAAGACCTGGCGGTTGCCGATGTCCTCCGGCAGCTTGCAGTAATACTCTACAGGCTTATGGGTATCCGGATCACGATACAGACCGATGTGACCGATCTTTGCAGAGGGGATCAGATCCACCATGGAGTCCACCATGCCGAGGCCTGCACGGAGAATGGGGATAATTGCCAGCTTCTTGCCCGCCAGCATCCGGCACTTGGCAACAGACACAGGGGTTTGCACCTCTACTTCCTCAGTGGGCAGATTTCTGGTGGCATCGTAGCACATAAGGCCTGCGATCTCGCTTACCAGTTCCCGGAACTCCTTAACGCCGGTATTTGCATCCCGCAGGATTGCCAGCTTATGCTGAATGAGGGGGTGATCCAATACGTGTACAGTACCCATAAAATATTTTCTCCTTTAGTTTTGTTGCTCTCGAGCCAATCGTTCCCGCTCAGCCTGAGATAATCTTAGATAATTGGGGGTGAGGGCCGCACCGTCACCGGGCAGTCCTGCTGCGATCATCCGTTCCGCCGCCAGGGCTACCCCAGCCGCTCTCTGATGCATCCGGTGCTCCTCGGGCCTTATCAGCCCCGGCACCGTATCCAATAGTGTATTGTAACATAAAACACTGCCATCTCCAACAAGAAAAACAGGTTCCGTTAAATTTTTTATATCCTCTGCCAGTTCCTCCAGGGAAATGGCACGATCCTCCCGGATCCGCTGACAGCTGCCGCCCTCTGCGTGAAACAGAGCCGTGTAGACCTGGTTTCTCCGGGCATCCATCACCGGCAGCACATAGCCGCTGTATGTCCCCAGACCCAGAGCCATAGCCTCCAGGGTAGACACGCCGTAGCAGGGGATCTCCAGACCCCAGGCAAAGCCCTTTGCCGCCGCCACGCCGATGCGCACCCCGGTAAAGCTGCCGGGTCCGGCGGCTACCGCCACCGCCTCCACCTGCTGAGGGGTGTATCCGCAGGTTTTGAGCAGATCCTCTGCCATCACCATCAGTGTCTGGCTGTGGGTAAGGCCCGTATTCTGATAGCTCTCACCCAGGAGCTTTCCCCCCTCCATGAGGGCCACCGAGGCGGCCTTGGCGGAGGTCTCAAAGGCTAATATCTTCAAGTGTCTCCCCTCCTGTCACTGTGATTTTTCTCTTCTCATCGCCCAGCTTTTCGATGCTCACCCGGATGGCGCCCTCCATGGCCTCCGCCACATTTTCGCTCCACTCCACGGCGCACACACCGCCCCGCTCCAGATAGTCCTCCCAGCCGATATCCCACAGATCGTCGGCGCTGGAGAGCCGGTACATATCAAAATGGAACAGGGGCATCCTGCCGGACAGGTATTCGTTGACGATGGTATAGGTGGGACTGGTCACAGGCTCCGCAGCCCCCAGTCCTCTGGCAAGCCCCCGGGTAAAAGCGGTTTTTCCCGCCCCCAGATCCCCGGTGTAGGCAAGGACGGTTCCGGGCTTCAGCACCCTGCCCAGGGCCGCTCCTACCGCCTCTGTCTCCTGGGGCGAATTTGTAATAAATTCCATGGCAATTCCTCACTTACTGGGAATTTTTCAGCTTTTCAGCCTGGTCGGATGCAGCCAGGGCATCGATGATCTCATCCAGGCTGCCGTTCATGATCTGATCGATTTTGTACAGGGTAAGGCCGATCCGGTGATCGGTCACCCGACCCTGGGGGAAATTATAGGTGCGGATGCGCTCGTTGCGCATACCGGTTCCCACCTGGCTGCGGCGCATGCCGGTCACCTGGGAGTCCAGCTTCTCCTGCTCGATCTCATAGAGCTTGGAGGCCAGCATCCGCATACACTTCTCCCGGTTCTGCACCTGGCTCCGCTCCTCCTGGCAGGCCACCACAATGCCGCTGGGCTTGTGGATCAGCCGGACGGCGGAGCTTGTCTTGTTGACGTGCTGACCACCGGCACCGGAGGCCCGGTACACCTGCATTTCAATGTCCGCAGGATTCAGCTGCACGTCCACCTCCTCCATCTCCGGCAGCACCGCCACCGTTGCGGTGGAGGTGTGAACCCGTCCGCCGGACTCTGTCTCCGGTACTCGCTGGACTCGGTGGACACCGGACTCGTATTTCAGCCGGGAGTAGGCACCCCGTCCGTTGATGACGAAGTCCGCCTCCTTCACGCCCCCCAGCTCCGTGTCGTTGTAGTTCATAAGCTCGATGCTCCAGCCCTTCTGGGCGGCATACATGGAGTACATCCGAAACAGACTGTGGGCAAACAGGGCGCTCTCCTCACCGCCTACGCCGCCCCGGATCTCCACGATGACGTTTTTCTCGTCGTTGGGATCCTTGGGCAGCAGCATGATCTGAAGCTCCTTGTAAAGCTCCTCTTTCTTCTGCTTTGCCTCCTGGAAGGTCTGCTGGCACAGCTCCTTCATCTCCGGATCCCCCATCAGCTCCTGGGCATCCTCCATATCCTGCTGGGCCTGGCAGTACTGCCTGTAGGCCTCCACAATGGGGGCCAGCTCATTCTGCTCCCGCAGACTGGCCGCCGCCTTCTTGGGGTCGGCATAAAAATCCGGCTGCTCTGACCGGGCGCACAATTCTTCATAGCGATTTGCTACCGCCGCTAATTTCTCCAGCATAAATTCGCTCCTAATAATTACTTTTACAGGGTATTATACCATTTTTATGTAAATAAGTAAAGCACTCAGCCGGGTTTATACAGATTCAGCACACAGCTGGCAGTGTCCGTAAGGGTCTGGGTGGCCTTGAGCCGGTCAGCGCCCTCTTTTCCGATCCGGTACACATGGGGTGTCATGCACAGAAGATTCTGCACCTGCTCCCCCTCCACGGTGAAGGAAAAGGACAGCGGGCGGCTCTCCACCAGGTGAAACCCCGGCACCTCCGGGGTGGTCTGCTTTTCCTTATGGGTCAGTTCCGGATAAATAATGCTTTTAAGGCCCAGAAGGTGATCCTCCGCCGCCAGCACCTGAATAAAGGCCCTGTCTGGCCGCAGCACCCTCTTAAATTCCTCCGGCATGGTGAGAGCAAAAAGGCTGGTAAGCAGTCCGGTGCTTTTCTCTCTCACCGGAAGTCGTGCCGCCGATGCACAGAGCCATGTGGCATTTTTGTACCGCCCTGCCGCATAGCGCACCGCCTCCTTGGAGATGTCGAGACCCACCAGCTCTGCGCCCAGAGCCTCCGACAGCTTGGCGCTGTAATAGCCCTCACCGCAGCCCACATCCAGGATGGGGCCTTTGCAGCTATGATCCCGTGCCATGGCGATCAGCTCCCGGGCGATTGGCTCGTAAAATCCCCCGTCCAGAAACGCACGGCGGCTGGCCACCTGCTGGGCCGTGTCGCCGGGATGCAGCGACCGCTTCTGCTGCACGGGCAGCAGATTGAGATGCCCCTGTCTTGCCACATCAAAGCTGTGGCGATGGCAGCAGGCGTAGGTGCGATCCTGTTTATATAGTAATTCCCCACAGATGGGGCATAGCAGTTCCATGTTCATCCCTCCACCCATGTATCATACTCTATTTTCCCTTTCCCGTCAATTCGCCGCTGAAACCAAGCACTTTTCACAAAAATTAAGTACCATTTTTATTAACTTAATATAATTTTAAAATTTACGCACTTACTTTTTTCACATTCTCCGATTATGATAATAGTACAAAGTTTACTTAACTTACTTAACTTACTTATTATCTTTTCATTTTTCCTTCCTCTTTTCTTGTTTGCGAAGCCGCAGGTATGTGCCTGTGGCTTTTGCAACGTTTTGGGAAGGCTCAGCCTGCTGTAAATGCGTGATCGGTGCGGCAGTAATCGTTACTGCGGTAAACTTCATCCACAGCTCTCTTTTGGGGCTGTGGTTTTTTCTTTTTCCCTTCCCCGTCATTCTGAGGAAGCGAAGCGACGAAGAATCTTAACGGCCTGTCATTCTGAGGGAACATAAGTGACCGAAGAATCTTAACGGCCTGTCATTCTGAGGGAACAAAGTGACCGAAGAATCTTTCTTTTAAGATTCTTCGCTTACGCTCAGAATGACCGGGCAATGCCCGGAGACAATTCGTGACCTACCTGGTCTATCATGGTTTCTTGTCCGCTCGGTATCGTTTCTGCGGAAAAAACCTATCGATCATTTGCTATATCTCTCAAATTTCCACCATCACTAAGCCGGGGCACCTTCCTTCAGAAGGTGCCCCGGTTTCGTCGTTTTTATTCCTGGAACAGCTGATCGATGGTGGCAAAATGATAGCCCATTTCCTCCCACTTGGTCAGAAGCTCATCCAGAATCTGCCCATTGGTGGCAGAGGTGGAGTGCAGCAGTACCACCGCTCCATTGTGAATTCTGGGAATCAGCTTGTCAAAAGCCTGCTGCTTAGTGGGCTGAGCCTCGTTGTTCCAGTCCGCATAGGCAAGGCTCCAGAACACCGTCTTGTACCCCAGCTTCTGAGCCATCTCCAGGTTCTCCCGGCTGTAGATCCCCTGGGGCGGCCGGTAGTACTTGGGCAGCTCCTTCCCGGTGGTGGCCCGGAACAATTCCTCCAGATCCTGCAGCTCCTTTGTAAACACCGCCGGATCCTTCAGCGTGCTCATGTCCTTGTGGTGCATGGTGTGGTTGCCCACCACATGCCCCTCATCCACCATTCGGCGCACCAGATCTCCGTTCTTTTCCAGATAGTTTCCCACCAGGAAAAACGCCGCCTTTACCTGATGCTTTTTGAGCACGTCCAGAATTTTCTCCGTGTTTCCGTTTTCGTAGCCTGCATCGAAGGTGAGGTACAGCACCTTCTCGTCGGGCTTTCCTATGTACGCTCCGTCGTACTTTTTTAGCTCCTGGACACTGGCAGGGCCGATGGGGCTCTTGCCCTCCTGCTGAAAGCTAAGCCCCCAGGCTCCTGTGGGTATGGTATCGGACAGGAACTGAGACAGTGCCATAATCACCGCAGCGCAAATGGCCCCGGCGGCGATCCACAAATCTTTTTTCCGCATAGACATCCCTCCCGGGTTAAGTCTATGGGACGAGCGCTGTCAATATACGCCTACTTTTCCTCCTCCGGCACAAAATCCAGAGTGATGGACTTTACAGCGGTGCGCAGCTGAATATACTTGACCCCGGCCGCATCCATCATCCGCTTGGAGGCAAGGGTAGCCAAGGTGTCCGCATACTTGTCAGACAGATAATACACTTCCTTTACACCGCTCTGAATAATGGCCTTGGCACATTCATTGCAGGGAAACAGCGCCACATACATCCGGCTGTCCCGCAGGTCCCGTCCGTTGGCATTCAAAATGGCATTCAGCTCCGCATGGACAACATAGGGGTACTTGGTGTTCTCTCCGGTGCGCTCCCAGGGAAATACATCATCGGAGCAGCCCTTGGGCATACCGTTATAGCCGGTGGAGATGATGATATTATCCGGCGACACAATGCAGGCACCCACCTGTGTATTGGGATCCTTGCTGCGTCGGGCCGCCAGCATGGCGATGCCCATAAAGTATTCGTCCCAGCTGATATAGTCTTTTCGTTTCATAAGGTCCCCTCCTGATTGTATGGGAGATTTTTATAGGGTCACTATACCACGAATTGTATTTCCCGTCAAAAAGTTTTAAAAAAACAGGGAGGTTTTTCGCCTCCCTGTTTTGGTTCTGCGTATATGTGAAGGATCTTTTTTCGTCATTCTGAGCGACAGCATGGGCCTTTTTGTCATTCTGAGCGTAAGCGAAGAATCTAAAAGAAAAGATTCTTCGTCGCTCCGCTTCCTCAGAATGACAGGCTTTTCCGCAGGAACGATACCGTGGTGCTTCGCGCAGCGAATCCAAATAGAATGATTGCCGGGGGCAATCACACCATAATGTATTGTTTGGGCAGTAACGAATAGCACCGCACCAATCACGCATTTGCTGCGGGCATTGCCCGGTTATTCAAAAAAATCCTTCAGTGTCTCAAAGAACTTCTTCCGCTTGGGATTGCACTTTCCGTCCAGAGAGTCATCCAGCTTCCGCAGCAGCTCCTTCTGCTCCTTGGTGAGCTTGGTGGGAGTCTCCACCACCACCATAAACCGGTGGTCGCCTCTGCGCTTGGGATTGCCCACCTGGGGAATGCCCTTGCCGGACATTACGAACATCTTTCCGGTCTGGGTACCCTCGGGGATTTCAAACTTCTGCTTGCCGTCCAGGGTGGGTACTTCGATCTCCGCACCCAAAGCCGCCTGTGTAAAGGTGATGGGCACCTCGCAGAACACGTCCATATTCTGACGGGTGAAGATGGGATGGCGCTTGATATAGATTTCCACCAGCAGATCGCCGTTGGGGCCGCCGTTGCTGCCTACGCAGCCCTCGTCCCGGACACGGACGCTCTGTCCGCTGTCCACACCGGCAGGGATTTTGACCTTGATTTTCTGGGTTCTGCGCACCTTGCCCTTGCCCCGGCAGGTGGTACAGGGATTTTTGATGATCTTACCACGGCCGCTGCACTGAGGGCAGACAGAAGAGGACTGCATCTGCATGCCCATGAAGTTCTGCACCGTGCGCACCTGGCCGCTGCCGCCGCACTTACTGCAGGTCTCCACAACGCCGTCGGCAGAGCCGGTACCCTTGCAGGCAGAGCAGTTTTCGATTCTCTGGGCAGATACCTGCTTTTCGGTGCCGAAGGCGGCCTCCTCAAAGGTCAGCTCCAGCCGGACACCTACGTTTTCGCCTCTTGTGGGGGCATTGCGCCGACTGCCGCCGCGGGAGCCGCCGCCGAAGAATTCGCCGAAGATATCACTGAAGTCTCCGAAGCCGCCAAAGCCTCCGAATCCGCCGAAGCCGCTGCCGCCGCCACCTGCGAAATTGGGGTCTACTCCGGCGAAGCCGTACTGATCGTAGCGGCTGCGCTTTTCGTCGTCCGACAGCACCTCATAGGCCTCGCCGATCTCCTTGAACTTCTCCTCGGCCTCTTTGTCGCCGGGGTTTCTGTCCGGATGGTACTTCATGGCACTTTTCCGGTAGGCCTTTTTTATTTCATCGGCGCTGGCATCTTTTTTGACACCCAGCACCTCATAGTAATCACGTTTGTTTTCAGCCATATGTTTTCACCTCACATCCGGGCAATGCCCGGGGATAATGCGTGACACAGCTGGTCTGTAATCGTCACGCCTTAGGGTATCGCTCGGTTTCTTTTCTGCGGTATAGAAAGAAAGATTCTTCGGTCACTGCGTTCCCTCAGAATGACAATCGTGCTGTCATCCTGAGCAAAGCGAAGGATCTTTAAATCAGAAAAGATTCTTCGTCGCTCCGCTCCTCAGAATGACACGGGTCTGCGCTGCAAGAACGATATCGGGCAGGTTCGGGCAGGAACGATACCTGCCGCACCATGCACGAATCAGCTGGCGGTCTTACCGCCCCCGCTATGCAGTACACTGTAAGTGTAACGTTACCGGGCGGGTCCGGGAAGTAACGACTACCACCCCGCTGCGTGCGCATTCGACAGCGGCCTTGCCGCTTTAACCTGCGAAAAGGGGCGGTTTTCACCGCCCCTTAGGGGTTTATTTCTCAGTCAACTGTCTCGTAGTCGGCATCTACCACATCGTCGCCGCCGTTGGGAGCGCCGTTAGGAGCACCGTTCTGACCGTCCTGAGGAGCGGCATTCTGGTACAGCTTCTCGGAAACTGCGTAGAAAGCCTTCTGAACCTCGTCGGTTGCAGCCTTGATGGCCTCCAGGTCGTTGCCCTTATTGACTTCCTTCAGCTTGTCAACAGAAGCCTGGATGTTGGCCTTCTCATCGGAGGTGATCTTGTCGCCCAGCTCGCCCAGAGTCTTTTCGGTCTGGTAAATCACCTGATCGGCGGTGTTATGGGCATCGACCTCGTCCTTACGGGCCTTATCCTCAGCAGCGTACTGCTCAGCTTCCTTCACGGCCTTCTCGATGTCCTCCTGGCTCAGGTTGGTGGAGGCGGTGATGGCAATCTGCTGCTCCTTGCCGGTACCCAGATCCTTGGCGGATACCTTTACGATACCATTGGCATCGATGTCGAAGGTGACCTCGATCTGAGGTACGCCACGGGGAGCGGGAGCAATTCCGGTCAGCTGGAAGCGGCCCAGAGTCTTATTGTACGCAGCCATCTCACGCTCGCCCTGGAGCACGTGAACCTCAACGGAGGTCTGGCCGTCAGCAGCGGTGGAGAAGATCTGGCTCTTACGGGTGGGGATGGTGGTGTTGCGGTCGATAAGACGGGTGAACACGCCGCCCATGGTCTCAATGCCCAGGGACAGGGGTGTTACGTCCAGCAGCACAACGTCCTTCACATCGCCGGTGAGAACGCCGCCCTGGATGGCTGCGCCAACGGCAACGCACTCGTCGGGATTGATGCCCTTGAAGCCTTCGCTGCCGGTGATGCCCTTAACAGCATCCTGAACAGCGGGGATACGGGTGGAGCCGCCAACCAGCAGCACCTTGTGCAGATCGGAGGGCTTGAGGCCCGCATCGCTCATAGCTTGACGGACAGGCTTCATGGTGCGCTCTACCAGATCGGCAGTCAGCTCGTTGAACTTTGCACGGCTGAGGGTCACATCCAGGTGCTTGGGGCCGGTAGCATCGGCGGTGATATAGGGCAGGTTGATGGCGGTGGTGGTCATGCCGGACAGCTCGATCTTAGCCTTCTCAGCAGCCTCGCGCAGTCTCTGCATAGCGACCTTGTCGTTACTCAGGTCAATGCCCTCTGCCTTCTTGAACTCTGCTACCAGGAAGTCCATGATTCTCTGGTCGAAGTCGTCGCCGCCCAGACGGGTGTCGCCTGCGGTAGCCAGAACTTCCACGATGCCGTCGCCGATCTCCAGAATGGAAACGTCGAAGGTACCGCCGCCCAGGTCATAAACCATGATCTTCTGCTCATTTTCCTTGTCCAGGCCGTAAGCCAGAGCAGCAGCGGTAGGCTCGTTGATGATACGCTTTACGTCCAGGCCTGCGATCTTGCCGGCATCCTTGGTTGCCTGACGCTGTGCATCAGAGAAGTAAGCAGGCACGGTGATGACGGCCTCGGTGACAGGCTGGCCCAGATAAGCCTCGGCGTCAGCCTTCAGCTTCTGCAGCACCATGGCGCTGATCTCCTGGGGGGTGTAGCCCTTGCCGTCCACGGTCACATGATAGTTTTCACCCATGTGGCGCTTGATGGAAGATACGGTGCGGTCTGCGTTGGTGACAGCTTGACGCTTTGCCACCTGGCCTACCATACGCTCGCCGGTCTTGGAGAAGGCCACCACGGAAGGTGTGGTTCTGCCGCCCTCGGCGTTTGCAATTACAACAGGTTCGCCGCCTTCCAGAACGGCTACACAAGAGTTGGTTGTACCTAAGTCAATACCAATAATTTTACCCATTTTTAGTTCCTCCTATATAAATGAAAAGTTTATACAAAATCAGTTGGCCACTTGGACCATGGCGAATCTCACGATTTTATCGCCCAGTTTGAAGCCCTTCTGGAACACCTGTGTGATCTCGTTTTCGCCCTTGCTCTCATCCTCCGTATGCATGACCGCATTGTGGATGTTGGGGTCGAAGGCATCGCCTTCGTTTCCGAAGATCTCCACGCCCAGACCTGTGAGAATGCCCACCAGCTGGGTCATGGTCATTTCCACGCCCTTTTTGTAGGCTTCATCCTCGGTGGGCTGGTTGAGGGCCCGTTCCAGATTGTCGTACACCGGCAGGAGCTTTTCCACCGCATCGGCCTTGCCGTTGCCGTAGGACTGCTCTTTTTCCTTAACGGTGCGCTTCCGGAAATTATCGTAATCTGCAGCCAGACGCAGGTACGCATCGTGCTCAGCGTTGTATTTTTCTTCAAAGGGATTTACTTCGGCAGTCTCCGGGGTCTGTGTCGTTTCCACTGTTTCCACAGTTTCCTCCACAGCCTCTTCTACAGCTGCTTCATTTTTTTCTTTGCTCTTTTTTCCCACGTTTATGCCTCCTTGGCCTCATTTGCTTCCGGTTTTACCTCCGGCAGCTGGGGTGTTTCTGGTTTTGCAAATAATTTAGAAAGGCTCTCGGCGAAGTAGCTCAGTCTCGCCGTAACCTTTGCGTAATCCATTCTTGTGGGGCCTACCACGCCGATCATGCCCTGCATCCCGTCGCCGATGTCAAACTTGGTCATCACAACGGAGGTATCCTTCAGCTCCTGGGCCACATTTTCGGGGCCTACCAGAACCTGTGTGCCGTTGGCGTTCTGCATCACCGCAGGCAGATTGGAGAGGGCCTCCTCGTCCAGGGTGGACATGAGCTTCTGGGCCTTATCCACATCCCGGTACTCGGGCTGCCCCAGCAGCCGCATCTGTCCGGCAACAGCCATATTGGTGCTGTCCTGACGGCGCAGGGTCTCGGAAGTGAATTCCATCACGATGGGCACAAGGCTTGCCGCCGCTCCTGCCGAACGCATGACCCGGTCCAGCAGCTCCTGGGTGAATTCCCCGGGCTGCAGATCCGTCATGGTGGCGTTCAGCACCGCTGACAGCAGCTTAAGGTCGGTCTCCGACACGTCGAGAGGCAATTTAATGAGCTTGTTGGCTACGGTCTCATTGCTCATCATCAGCACCAGAATGATGCTGCCCTTGTCTGCCAGGATCATGTCGAAGCGCTTAATGGTGGCACCCCGCTGGGGGGTCGCCACGGAGATGGCCGGAAGGTCAGTGGCCTGGGACACCAGCTTTGCCACCTTCTCAACCATTTTATCCACACGCTGCATCTTCTCTTCGATGGCGATGTTGATGGATTTTGTCTCGTCCATGCTGAGCCGGTAGTCGGCCATCAGCTCATCCACATACAGCCGGTATCCTGCGGCGGAGGGGATCCGTCCGGCGCTGGTATGGGGCTGCTCCAAATATCCCATGGTGGTCAGTTCCGCCATTTCGTTGCGGATGGTTGCGGAGGAGTACTTCATATCAGGAAGCTCGGTGATCGCCTTGGAGCCCACCGGTTCAGCGGTGCGGATATACAGGTCTACCACGCTGCGCAGCACCTTCTTTTTCCGCTCGGTCAGTTCCACAGTACGCTGCCTCCTTTTTGCTCTTATTAGCACTCCATATATCTGAGTGCTAAGCACACTATACTATAGAGTGCTAAGAATGTCAATAGGCGTAATTTGAATTATTTTTAAACATTTTAAAGTTTTTATTCTGGATTTTTTTCGCACCCTTCCAGGAAAACCGAAAACTTCCCTCCTGTTTTCCCGGTTTGCCCCCTATTTTCGACAGGGGCTGTGGTTTTTCACCGGGATTTTCCCCCAGGATTCGGGAAAATATCCCATAACTGCAAAAATACGGGAAGGCGTCCCTTCCCGTATTTTATATCCTATATATAGTGGATTTTCTCCCATTTTATTTCCCACATCTTGTGTTTCGACAGATTTTTTGAAAAGTTGGTGATATTATGTCGGCGTAACGCGGGGATTTAACCTTACGGTAATCACCGTTGCGTCATCCTCTCCGCCCAGCATGTCCCCAGTCAAAAGGCACCTGGCAAGCTTCCCCGGCTCCAGGTCCGCATTCCTCATAAGACAGCGCAGGGCATCCTCTTCCCCTACGCCGTCACTGGCCATTATGAGGGTCTGGGCTCGACGCAGGGACAGCCGCTCTATCATCTCCCGACCATCACTTACCGAAATTCCGGGGGGCGGGCTGGCTGTCCCGATTTTTTCAGCGCCCCCGGCGGATACCACATAGGATGGCGCCGCACCCCACTTATAAAGAACAGCCTTTCCACTGTTTAAGTCTAACTCTGCCAGATCCACTGTGAAGGCCCCGGCCCTGTCCCGCAGGGCGCAGAGGCTGTTGAGACTTCGCAGGGCATACTGGGCAGGGTAGCCTGCGCTCAGCATTTTCTTCAGCATCCCAGCCGCAGTCCTTCCCTCCTGGACAGCTCCCAGGCCTGTCCCCATACCATCACACAAAAGCACATAATATTTGCACATAACCCCGGCAAAGCGCATACACCGGTCCCCGTTGTCAGGCTCCGGCCGATTGCCGTAGAAGCCCACATCCGGCTCATAGTAAGCCGCCCCCTCCTGGGGTCTTTGAGAAAGTCCGTCGGACAGATCCTGCAAATACTCTGTGATAAACTGATACTGCTGTATGACCGCCGCCCGGTACTCCTTTTGCCGCTGCCGATCCGCCCGGATCGACCGCAGCTGCTCCTGGGCCCGGTGCAGCTCCGCCAGGATCCGTCCGCTTTTGCGGCAGATAATGGGCAGCTCCTGGGCCGTCAGCAGGGGCTGATGGAGGATCTGCCCCGGCAGCTGGCCGATTCTCTTGGAGTCCTTACAGTTTTTTCGATAGGGGCAGCTGCCGCAGGCCCTCTCCGCTGCCCGAGACAGAACCGCATCCTCATCCACCGGAACCTCCGGTACCTCCAAAAGCAGCTGCTGGGTCTGCGCCATCACCCCTGCCGCCATCTCCAGGCGCACCTGTGCCACGCCTACCTCTCCCCGGCGGTGGGTGAGCTTTCCCGGTTCCGGCAGAAAAACACCCACCACACCTCCCAGAATCAGCCCCAATATGGGTACCGGATCCCAGAGCCGGCACAGGCTCATAACTAGGATATACGCACACCCGGGGGCGGCCTGTCGGCACCATCTGGGCATTCCCGGCAGAAGCCCCACCAGAAAGGCAGGCACCATCACCGCCGTCATAGGCACCGGAGTCACCTGGGCCAGGTCCAGGGCAAGGCCTGCCAGCGCCGCCACCGGAAAGGGGCCTGCAACAGACAGCGCTCCGGCGGCAAAATAGCCCAGCCCGAAATAGGGAAAGGGCAGGATCTGTGCCATTGCCAGCACGCCGAAGCTCCAGGCCAGCCACCGGAGCACCGGATTTCTCCCCGCCTGGGTAAACACCCAGACAGCCGTCCCGGCCAGTACCACACGGAGCAAAAATAGGGTAATGGAGGTGGTGTCCCCTGCCAGGGACTGGAATGCCACCCCGGAGGCCGCCACGATCAGCGCCCCGATGGCAGGGCCGATCATCTGTGTCTCCCGGCAAAACCGCCTCTGCCCCAATAAAAAGCCGCCTGCAAGACTGAGAGCCACCCACACCATGGGCTGATAGCCTGCACTATTCCAAAACAGATAATAGCCCCCTACGCTCCCCAGCGCTGCCAGCACCGCAGACCATCCAGAGCAGGCCCACACCAGGGCCATGGCCAGGGGCAGCGCCGTCTGCAAGAGACTTCCGGCGCTCAAAATAAATCCTGAGAGTATGTAGAACATGGCCTTTGCCGTGGCGTGGATTTTCGGCTCCATCCACAGCTGCCGCAAACTGTACTTTCCTCGACGCACATAGGTATCGACGGAGTTCATTGGTACCACTACCTTTCCCGGTTGGATAGGAAAATCCTATCATAAAACCCGGGATTTTTTTGTCGGAACTGGGGCCTCGGGAAAGATTCTTGCATAGACCCCCGCCCATGTGTATAATGGAAAGAAAAAAGGGCGAGGTATGGACAAATGGCCATGGAATATGAGCTGAAATTTGCCGCCGATGCACAGGTGCAGCAGGCGGTTTTGCAGGCGTTTGCCGGGGACTTTCGGGAATACCGCATGGAGACTACCTACTATGATACCCCCTCCGGCGCCCTCTCGGCCCGCCGGTACACCCTGCGGATGCGTCTGGAAAACGGGCGCTCTGTGTGCACCTTAAAAACTCCTGGAGTCGGAGCCGCCCGGGGGGAGTGGGAGACGGAGGCAGCGGATATCTCCTCCGGGGTATCTACATTATGTAAACTAGGCGCACCGGAGGAACTGCCCCGGCTTTTGCAGGAGGGACTGGTTCCCATCTGCGGCGCCCGGTTCACCCGCAGGGCAAAGACACTGGTATTGCCGGAGGGAACCGCAGAACTGGCTCTGGATCAGGGCGTGCTCACCGGCGGAGGCCGGGAAACGCCCCTGTGTGAAATCGAGGTGGAGCTGAAATCCGGCGAAAAGGCCTGCTGTGACCGCTTTGCAAAAGAGCTTGCGGACACCTACGGACTGAAGATAGAACCGGACAGCAAATTCTGCCGTGCTCTCAGATTATATAAAGGAGAATAATATGGCACAACTGGAATCCCTTTTTGCCCACTATGATAAGCTGGTGCTTTTTGACACGGAGACCACCGGTCTCAATTTCAGCCGGGACGAGGTCATCGAGTTTGCCGCCGTGGTGCTGGAGCGGCAGGGCGGCACCGCCCAGGTGGTACAGGAGTATGACGAGCTGATTACCTTAAGCCCCGGAGGCTTTGTGCCTCCGAAGATTCAGGAGCTCACGGGCATCTCCGATCTGGACTTGCAGCAGCGGGGCATCCCCAAGACCCGGCTCTGCTGCGATATGGCCCGGATGTTTGCGGGAAACACCCTGCTTCTGGCCTACAACGCCCATTTTGACCTGAGTTTCCTCTTCTACACCCTGCTGCGGGACGGAGACCCCACCATCTTAAAGGGGAAGGACAAGCTGGATCTGCTCACGGTCTACAAAGACCGCCACAGCTACCCCCACAAGCTCTGCAACGCCATTGACGTGTACGGCTTGTCTGGAACGGTGGTAAACTCCCACCGGGCCATCGACGATGTTCTCGCCACCGTAGAGGTGATGAAGGCCATGGAGCAGGAAAAGGACGATCTTTCCCGGTACATCAATCTCTTCGGCTACAACGCAAAATACGGCATCAGCGGAAAGGCCATCGGCTCTGTGACCTACAAGGCCCAGGGCTTTGACCCGGCTGCGCCCCTATATGAATATTAGGAGGCTTTTCTATGTACAACGAAACCGCATATGCACTGGGTGCCAACCGCTCCTGCATCCGGGAGCTGTTTGAATACGGCAAAGCCAGAGCCGCCCTGGTGGGGCCGGAGAATATTTACGATTATTCCCTGGGAAATCCCAGCATTCCCTCGCCTCCCCAGGTAAATGAGGCCGTGAAGGCAATTTTGGAGGACACGGATCCCCTGTCCGTCCACGGCTATACCTCCGCCGTGGGAGACTTTTCTGCACGGCAGGCCATCGGAGAGGACTTAAACCGCCGCTATGGCAGCCGGGTACTGCCGGAGGAGCTGCTTGTCACCTGCGGTGCCGCACCGGGGCTGTGTGCGGTGTTCAAGGCCCTGGCCGTGCCGGAGGCGGAGATCCTGGCCATTGCCCCCTATTTTCCCGAGTATCGGCCCTTTGCGGAAGGGGCAGGCCTGCGGTTTGAGGCCGTCCCCCCCAGCATCCCGGATTTTCAGATTGATTTTTCCGCACTGGCTCAGCGTATTACCCCCCACACCTGCGCCGTCATTGTAAACTCCCCCAACAACCCCTCCGGCACCGTATACCGGGAGGATACCCTCAAAAAGCTGGCAGACCTGCTCTTAGAAAAAGCGGAGCAGTACGGCCATCCCATTTATATTGTATCCGATGAACCCTACCGGGAACTGGTATACGACGGGGTGACGGTTCCCTTCCTGCCCCATATCTACCGGGATACCATCATCTGCTATTCCTACTCCAAATCCCTTTCCCTGCCCGGTGAGCGGATCGGCTACATCTATGTACCCGGAGCCGCCCGGGACAGCAGCGCCCTCTACAGCGCCATTGCCGGGGCCTCCCGTGCAAATGGGCATGTCTGCGCCCCCTCCCTATGGCAGAAGGTCATTGCCCGGTGCGCCCATCTGCGGCCGGACCTTGCGGCCTATGACAAAAACCGCAAAGCCCTCTATGAGGGGCTGGTGGAGGCCGGATATCAGGTGGCAAAGCCGGAGGGTGCCTTCTATCTGTTTGTGAAAGCCCCCGGCGGCGATGCCAAGGCCTTCTCCGAAAAAGCCAAGCAGAAGGATCTGCTGGTGGTTCCCGGGGACGACTTCGGCTGTCCCGGATATTTCCGGCTCTGCTACTGCGTAAGTCTGGACATGATTCAGAGGAGTCTGCCTATATTCCGCAGCCTTCTATCTCCGATTTGACAGGAATTTTACATAACTTCACATAATGTTTGCTTGTATTTATCCTGTATTTTACTATAATAATATAAAACAAGTTCCGTGGGGCAAAAAGCGTGTCATTCTGAGGGAACACGGTGACCGGAATATCCCGCCTTTGTCATTCTGAGGAGCACAGTGACGAAGAATCTTTCTATTAAGATCCTTCGCTCCGCTCAGGATGACAAAGGGGGTGCTCAAGATGACAGAAAGGGAGCACCGCCTCTCCCCATTGCCGCACCACTGGGCGGTGTCGAGATCTCTTGACAGCTTCAAGCAGCAAATTATTTTCATTACAGTATATAGAGGTATTTATGATCAATTTAAAAGCAAAAAAAGGTTTTATCTGCGACATGGACGGCGTTATCTACCACGGCAACATTCTGCTGCCCGGTGTGTCTGCGTTCATCGACTGGCTGAACCGTGAAAACAAGGAATATCTGTTCCTTACCAACAACAGCGGCTCCACCCCCAAGGAGCTTCAGCAGAAGCTGGCCCGGATGGGTCTGGATGTGCCGGAGAAGCATTTTTACACCAGCGCTCTGGCAACCGCCGCCTTTTTAAAGGAGCAGGCCCCCGGCTGTTCCGTCTACGCCATCGGCGAGGCAGGTCTTCTAAACGCCCTGTACGATGCGGGCATCACCATGAACGATGTGAACCCCGATTATGTGGTTATGGGCGAGGGCAAGTCCTACTCTCTGGAGACCCTCACCAAGGCCACCAATCTGGTGCTGAAGGGGGCAAAGCTGATCGGTGCCAACTCCGATCTGTCCGGCCCCATTGAAAACGGCATCGCCCCGGCCTGCCGTGCTCTCATCTCCCCCATTGAGATGGCCACCGGAAAAGAGGCCTACTTCTGCGGCAAGCCCAACCCCCTTATGATGCGGACGGGTCTGCGGCTGCTGAACTGCCACTCCTCGGAGGCGGTCATGGTAGGTGACCGGATGGATACGGATGTGATCTCCGGCATGGAGAGCGGCATGGAGACCATTCTGGTGCTCTCCGGCGTGTCCACCCCCGAGACTCTGGACACCTACGCCTATCGGCCCACCATGGTACTGGGCGGTGTGGGCGACATCGTCACAGCGGCAGAGGCTCAGAACCCATAACGAAATAGCAGAAAAGCGCCTGCTGTAGAGCTTTCTTCTACAGCAGGCGCTTTCCGTCCTTCTACCCCCATCTCCCCACTGTCATTCTGAGCGTTAGCAAAGAATCTAAAAAAGATTCTTCGGTCACTTCGTTCCCTCAGAATGACAGAGGGGACGATACTGCTGAGCGGAAACGAACCCAGTGGGTCTGGGAAGTAACCAATATTGACCAGGTAGGTCACGCATTTACAGCAGGCTGTGCCTGTTGCCTGCCGGCGGCGGTACTTTCTTGTGCTGAACAAGAAAGTACCCAAAGAAGTCAGCAAAGGGGAGGGTTTGAGGCACCGGCTCCCGC
>RCNH01000265.1_pt1 | contig 23985 bp, 22 predicted proteins | sample 2041161 | NCBI WGS metagenome assembly RCNH01 (sample SAMN09708215, study PRJNA481090) | Feces metagenome, whole genome shotgun sequencing project. | biome: feces | host: Leptonychotes weddellii | place: Antarctica: Sion Island | collected 2010-03-01 | reverse complement strand
ATTTCTCAGCCCCGCAGCTCTGGCCAAAAAGCATGAGCTGGAAACAAATCCCGCCAGCCGCACCAATCACATGGAGTATATGCCCGGAATGGAGCAGATTCAGTCCGACGTGTGCGAAAAGGTGATGAGCCAGTGGGAAAGCTATGATGCCAGCATTTACACGGCAAAAGATGTGGCAGCAGCGCTCAGCCATGATACCTGCTCGATCGAGGACTTTAAGGCACTGCTTTCTCCTGCGGCCGAACCCTTCCTGGAAAAAATGGCACAGCGTGCCCGCCTGGAAACCCGCAAGCATTTTGGCAACACAGTGTATCTGTTTACCCCGCTGTATATTGCCAATTACTGCAATAACTACTGTGTATATTGCGGCTTTAACTGCTACAACCACATCAACCGTATGCAGCTCACCAAGGAACAGATGGAACACGAGATGCAGGTAATTGCGGATTCCGGCATGGAAGAAATTCTGATCCTGACCGGCGAAAGCCGCGCAGTCAGCACACTGGAATACATTGGTGAAGCCTGCAAGCTGGCACGGAAGTATTTCCGCAATGTAGGTTTGGAAATTTATCCGGTAAACAGTGATGAGTACCGCTATCTGCATGAGTGCGGCGCAGACTACGTAACGGTGTTCCAGGAAACCTACGATACCGTAAAGTACGAAACCCTGCACCTGATGGGCCACAAGCGTGTTTGGCCGTATCGCTTCAACTCGCAGGAACGTGCCCTCATGGGCGGAATGCGCGGCGTAGCATTCTCTGCGTTGCTGGGTCTGTCGGACTTCCGCAAGGATGCTCTGGCCACAGGTCTGCACGCTTATTATCTGCAGCGCAAATATCCGCAGGCTGAGATTTCTCTGTCCTGCCCGCGGCTGCGCCCCATCATCAATAACGATAAGATCAATCCTCTGGATGTACACGAAACGCAGCTGTGCCAGATTATCTGTGCATACCGCATTTTCATGCCTTTTGCAGGCATCACCGTGTCCTCTCGTGAAAGTGCTGATTTCCGCAATGGCATCGTAAAGATTGCAGCAACCAAGGTTTCTGCGGGCGTTTCCACCGGCATTGGCGATCATGAGAGCAAGTATACCGGAAAAGACGCAGGGGAGCCGGAAGGCGACGAGCAGTTCGAGATCGAAGATGGCCGCAACATTCGCACCATGTACAGCGATATCGAAAGCGAAGGACTTCAGCCTGTGCTGAATGACTACCTGTATGTCTAAGCTGCTGTGTGTTACCAATCGCAAGCTGTGCAAAGGTGATTTTCTCGGTCGAATCGAGCAGATTTGCGCAGAGCATCCGGCAGGAATTATCCTGCGTGAAAAGGATCTGCCAAAGCAGAAATACGGAATGCTGGCGCAGAGTGTGCTTGAAATCTGTCGTCGCTACAATGTTCCTTGTGCGCTGCACAGCTTTGCAGATGTGGCCGCAGCCTTAAAAGCTGACTGCCTTCATATGCCGCTGCACCTGCTGAGCGAGCTTTCACGGGAAGAACGCTCGCAGTTCAGGGTGCTGGGTGCATCCTGCCATTCGGTGCAGGATGCACAAACAGCGCAAAGCCTGGGGTGTACGTACATTACAGCGGGCCATGTATTTGCAACGGATTGCAAAAAGGGCTTGCCCCCGCGTGGCCTTGAGTTCCTGCGGCAGGTCTGCGAGAGTGTATCCATTCCGGTGTATGCGATTGGCGGAATTGCCCCGGATAATCTGGGGGCTGTGCTGCAAGCAGGAGCCAAAGGCGGCTGTGTTATGAGCGGTACAATGATTTGTGCCGATGCACACACATATTTTGAGGAGTTTGAGAAAGCGGGTGTGTCCCATGAAATTTGAACCGGAGCAGCTTCTGCTTTACGCGGTGACCGACCGCCATTGGACAGAAGATCGGTCATTGGCCGATCAGGTTCACGATGCGCTGGAAGGCGGTGTAACCTGTGTTCAGCTGCGGGAGAAAGGGCTGGATCATCAAAGCCTGTTGCAGGAGGCAGAAGAGCTGAAAGCCCTTTGCCACCAGTACAAGGTTCCGCTGATTATCAACGATGATTGGCAGCTGGCACTGGAGTGCGGCGCCGATGGTGTCCATGTGGGCATTGAGGATGCACCTGTAGAGCAGATTCGTGCTGCCGCAGGTCCGCACTTTATCATCGGCGCAACGGCTAAAACAGTTGAACAGGCCCGGCAGGCAGAATTGCAGGGAGCGGACTATCTGGGTGTTGGCGCGGTGTTCCCGTCGCCCACAAAACCCGGAGCCGTCCGTATTACCAATGAGCAACTGCACGAAATTTGCACGTCCGTTCATATTCCCGCAGTGGCAATCGGCGGAATTGATCTTGCAAATGTGCAGGAGCTTGCAGGCGGCGGAATGTGCGGCATTGCGGTAGTTTCGGCAATCTTTGCTGCAAAGGATATCACTGCAGCTTCCCGCCAACTGAAAGACGCAGTTCTCAAACTGGTAGAGAACTGAGCTGAAATTTGCTGAACAGCGGCAGATTGGGGGCACCACCTTCTGCCGCTTTATAAAATTAGTGCTATGAATCGTAAGGAGGAAAAACGATGAGAACAGCATTAACAATCGCCGGAAGTGATTCCAGCGGAGGCGCCGGAATTCAGGCAGATATCAAGACAATGTCCGCACATGGCATCTTTGCCATGAGTGCAGTCACTGCCCTCACTGCTCAGAACACCACCGGCGTTACTGGAATTATGGAATCCACACCCGAGTTTTTGGCAGCCCAGCTGGATGCCGTATTTACGGATATCCGGCCTGATGCGGTCAAAATCGGCATGGTGGCATCTCCGGCCCTGATTCGGGTCATTGCACAGAAACTTCGCCAGTATGGCGCAGAACATATTGTGCTGGACCCGGTTATGGTAGCAACCAGCGGAGCCGCGCTCATCAGCGATGATGCAGTGGATGTGCTGAAACAGGAATTGCTGCCTTTGGCACAGGTAGCTACGCCTAATATTCCGGAAGCCGAGATTCTGGCAGGAATGAAAATTACCTGCCCGGCTGAAATGGAACAGGCTGCTGCCAAAATTGGCAAGGAATATGGTTGTGCCGTGCTGTGCAAAGGCGGTCACGATCTGAATGATGCCAACGATTATCTGTGGGAAAACGGAACCGGAACCTGGTTCAAGGGTCGGCGCATTAATAACCCCAATACGCATGGTACCGGCTGCACATTGTCCAGCGCCATCGCGTCGGAATTGGCAAGAGATCGCAATCTGCATGATGCGGTTCGGTGCGCCAAGGAGTACATTTCCGGGGCCCTGGCAGCTATGCTGGACTTGGGCAAAGGCCGTGGACCGATGAATCATCTGTACGCGCTGAGCGGGGAGTTCTTCGAATGAGCGCGGGATGGATGGCCGTGTGTTTTGTGGTTCTGTACTATGGCATCAGCCTGTGGCTTTGCCGATCCGTGCATATCGGAGTGCGGGAGATCACATACAGCGGATTGACTTGTGCTTTGGTGGTGCTTCTCACGTATCTGAGATTCCCGCTGCCGACTCCCTTTGGAACAGCCGTAACAGTGGAGTACATTCCGCTGATGCTGCTGGCAGTGCTGGTGGACTTCCGCCTGACTATTTTGGCCGGAATTGTCTGCGGCGCAGTTGTAGCTATGGTCGGCCCGGGCTGGAGCATGATGCACTGGTCGCAGATGCTGTTGGAACAGCTGCTTTGCTTTTCCTGCCTTGGTTACGCCGGAGTTTTCGGCAAGGATAAAAGCAAACGGACCTGGGGTGTGCTGTTGGCCATGCTCATTGCATTTATCGCACACGTGTTCAGCGGCGCAATCTTCTATGGACAGTTTGCTCTGGAGGGCTGGGGCGTGTGGACATACAGCCTTGTTTACAACGCTTCGTACATGATCCCGGATACCATTATCTCGGTGGTGCTGATTCGCACCCTGCCCATGGAAACCCTGTCAAAAGCGATCAAGAGAGGAGCGGCAGCATGAGCTTTATTGCAGAATGTGTGCAGGACAGCTTGCCGATTTGGCAGCAGTGTCTTGATACGGATTTCCTGAAAGAGATGGCGGATGGAACGCTGGATAGAGCCTGCTTTGCAGGGTACATTGTGGATGACAGCATTTATCTGCGGGACTATGCCAGAGTGTTTGCTGCGGGAATCGTAAAAGCGAAAACACTGGCAGAAATCAAGACCTATTATTCTTTTCTGGCATTTGTGAACGAAGGCGAGGGGACCACCCGCGTAAAGTATCTGGAAAAGATGGGGCTTTCAGATGAATTGCTGGAGAACTATGCCCCCCGTCCCCAGAACAAAGCCTATACGGATTTTATGATTCGTGCAACGCAGGAAGGTACAACCGGGGCCGAGTGTATGATGGCAGGTTTACCCTGCATGATTAGTTACGCCTGGATCTTCCATAAGATGGTTGAGAACACGCCTCAGGTGCTGGATGGGCCCTTTGGGGATATGATTCGGGATTATGTTTTGCCCAGTTCGGATGCAATCTGCATTGAATGGGTGCAGTTCGCAAATAAGCTTTGCGAACATCTGACCCCGGAAGAAAAAAGCCATTGCATGGGGATTTTTAGACAGAGTTCGCTTTATGAACTTGGATTTTGGAAGATGAGCGAGCAGCCGCGCAGTGATCTGAAGCTGTAAAAGATAACCCTGTTTTTTGCACACGATGAACAGAACAGTGAGAGAGCAGGGTAACCTGTAAAACGAAAAAGTTCCGAGGGACGTTCGAAGCGAATCGACCTCGGAATTTTTTTGTAAAAGTGTATACCTGTGTGTCAGAACAGCTTTCTGCAAAATACCGGTAAAAGCAAAGCATAGAACGTCAGGGAGCTGCGTCCCGCAGAAACAGTTACAAATAAATTGTATATTGTGCATGATTTGTATTATAAAATGTTGAATTTTACAATAATAAATGATATGCTGAGGACAGGCTCTCAGGGAAAAACGAACCTCAGCCCGAAAGCCGAACGCGCAGCCAAATGAACAAGATGTTTCAAGCATGGACCGGCTCATAAGGAGGAGTATGATGAAAAAACACCAGAGAATTTCTTCATGTTTACTGGCACTGATGTTGGCCGTTTTTCTATCTGCCTGCGGCAATCAGGAAATGTCTTCTCATCCGGACGATGCAAAGAGTCAGGATGGACAGGTTCAGACTGTTTCAGCATCAGAGGATTACTTTGAGTGGGATGGGGATATCATTGTAGACCTGACTGAAAGCGGTGCACAGCAGACGGAATTGGTTATTCCCAAGCGCTGCAAGGGCTTTGCCGACAGCATTTTCCTTTCTCCGGAAAATCAGGTCAAGTCTGTCTCCTTTGAGAGCGATGATGATGTAGATTTGAATGGTGTATTCGAATATGCAGATCGGCTGGAGAACGTCACGCTGCCCAGTGGACTTACTACACTCAGCCCAAAGGAGTTCAGCTCCTGTGAGTCTCTCCAGAAGATCACTATTCCGGCGGGCGTTACTGAGATCCCCAAATACGCATTTAAGAATAACACTGCCCTCAAAGAGGTGGTGTTTGAAGGTGACATCACCAGCATCGGTGACCACGCTTTTGAAAAATGCACCAGTCTGACTGCCATTGATCTGCCCGCCTCTCTGTCTCAGATGGGAGAGTACGCGTTTTGTCAGTGCAGCAGTCTGGACAATATTGTTCTTCCGGATGCTGTTACCCAGATCAGCGGTCATCTGTTTGAAGGGTGCTCCAGCCTTTCCGGCATTGAACTGAAAAACACGATTACCTCTATCGGAAGAGATGCTTTCTACCAGTGCTCTGCGCTGAAGGAGATCACGCTCCCCGCTGGCCTGACAGAGCTGGGCGATACAGCGTTTGCCTTGAACGGTCTGGAAAAGGTAACGGTTCCGGCTGAAATGGCTCTGACCGAGTACGGCACGGCAGTGTTCGGCCAGGAAGCCCGTGATGTGAGCGTTACTCTGACAGCCGGCTCTTGGGCCGATCAGAATTTTAACGATCTTTTTGGGGAAGAGTGTCCCAAAAACTATTCTGAATAACCCTTTCCCTCGGAAGTTAAGTGTTGCCAAAGCCAGTACTTAAGAATGAGATATCCGCTGAATCAATCGATTCGGCGGATATTTTTTGCCTTAAATTATTGCCTTCGCCGGTTGTCTTTAACTGGAAATATCGGTGCTTTCATCACTGCTGGACGGATCAACTTTCACGGCGGCAGAGGAAGGCGGAATGCTTTTTCACCTTTTACTCATGAGCAGAAATTTGCGGAAAGCAGAGTTGCTATAAAGACAGCACTTTTATAGGAATATGTGTCCGTCTTTATAGCAAATATAATCTGCTTTTATTTGTTGGTTCGAGTGTTTTTTCGTAAAAGTGGTATGGAAAAATTTGTTGTAATATGATAGCATAAATAATATAAAAGCTTTTGCGTTTTTATAGAAAGATATACTGACTGTGGTGTATTTGATGTAAAAGCTTTTAGAGATTTTTAGGATAAGGAGAGGAATCAAACATGGCAGCAAAATGTCCGGTGTGCGGAGCACCAATGGAAAACAATACGTGCGGATATTGTGGGTACAAAGAAGAAATAGCAGCCAATTCTGCACCTGCATCGCCTAAGTCGGGGCAGGCGTTCGTCCAATCGCAGGTTATTATCAATAATCAAACAATCCCGAATATAAGTGTGATTCCTGGAGTCAGCAGAAAAAATAAGATCGTTGCATTGCTGCTCTGCATCTTCTTTGGAGTACTTGGATTCCATAGATTTTATGTTGGAAAAATCGGAACAGGTATTCTATATCTGTTTACGTTTGGACTGTTTGGAATCGGCTGGCTTATTGATATAATTTTGATTGCGGTCGGCGCTTTCAAAGATCAGTTCGATTTACCGCTGCGGTAAGGGACGGTGATTATATGGGACTGTTAAATGCAGTAAAAGACCAGTTTCTTGATGTAATCGAGTATGTGGACCGAAGCAACAAGCTGATTGTTTCCAAATATCAGCGCGAAAGCGGAAACAATGAATTGAAGCAGGGCTCAAAGGTAATTGTGCGGGAAAGCCAGTGTGCAGTTTTTCTGAAAGGCGGACAGCTGGCAGATATCCTGTCGCCCGGAACTTATTCTCTGAATACGGATAACTTTCCGGTACTGTCCAGTCTTAAGGCGTTTCCTCACTTGTTTGTTTCTCCGGTGATTGCAGATGTATATTTTGTAAGCACCAGACAATTTATCGACAATAAGTGGGCAACAAAAAATCCGATCATGAAGCGTGACAAGGACTTTAACATGGTTCGCATTCGCTCTTTCGGAAAATTTGCTTTTCGTATTACCGATGTTCCAACTTTTATGCGGGAAGTATTTGGAACAAAGGGAATTGTAATGACTTATGATATTGTCGAGTATCTTTCTTCCATGGTCACAGAAGCATTCTCGATTGCGGTAGGAGAAAGTGAGATGTCCGTGCTCGACCTTGCCACGGAATACCGAAAACTTGCCGGTGAAATTCAACAGCGATTAAATGCGCAGACCGAGAAGATCGGCGTACAGTTCAGTGACATTCTCATTGAAAATATCTCCCTGCCAGATGAGGTCGAAAAACTGATTGACGAACAATCCGGTATTGGTATGGCCAAGCAGGATATGGCATCCTTTATGCAATATCAGACCGCCAGAGCCATGCGGGATGCGTCCAAGCAGAAAGGCGGCCTGGCTGGACTTGGGGCTGGTATGGCACTGGGCAAAACGATGGTACAGCAGGTTCAGGCAACAGCAGATCCTGCCGGCACATCCAAGAGTATGGTTGAGCAGCTGCGGGAATTGAAGGAATTGCTGGATGAAGGAATCCTGACGCAGCAAGAGTTTGATGCACAAAAGAAAGCAATTTTAGAGAAACAGTCATAACTCAAGGAAAGAGGAGAGAAAAATGGCAAAACAATCTAAAGTTAGAGTGTGCAGAAATTGCAACAATCCGATCCCGGAGAATGCAGCGGTATGTCCGAACTGCGGAGCAAAAAATAAAAAACCGGTGTATAAAAAATGGTGGTTCTGGCTGATTATTGTTTTGATTGTAGTTGGTGTAGCTTCGAGCGGAGGTACTGAATCTGACGCTGATGCGAATCAGCCATCCTCTTCCGGTTCTTCTGAAATCGAAAGTGATACAGCTTCTGGCGAAACAGAAAAGGCTTCTTCAAAGGAAACTTCTGAAACGGCCTCGGTCCCGAAAGAATATAAATCAGCACTGAACAAAGCGGAATCTTATAGCGAACTAATGCATATGTCAAAGGCTGCGATCTATGATCAGCTCGTGTCTGAATATGGAGAGCAGTTCTCGGAAGATGCCGCGCAGTATGCGATTGACAATCTTGCTGCGGATTGGAATGCAAATGCTTTGGCCAAAGCCAAGGATTATGCAGAAGAAATGGATATGTCGAAAGCAGGAGTCTACGACCAGTTGGTTTCCGAACATGGAGAAGGATTCACTCCGGAAGAAGCTCAGTATGCCATTGATAACGTAGAAGCGGATTGGAAATCCAATGCGCTGGCGAAAGCAGAAAGCTATCAGGAAATGATGGATATGGCGCCCAACGCAATTTATGATCAGCTGGTTTCGGAGTACGGCGAGAAATTTACAGCAGAAGAAGCACAGTATGCTATTGACAATTTGAGCTAAAAATCTTTTGTCAATAAAGTGAAAACAGCCCGGACTGTAAAAGTTCGGGCTGTTTTTGCGTCACAGGGAAATTCATGCGATCCACTGTATGCTCAGCGGGTAAGGGCTGGCGCACAGATTGCTGATTGGATGCTACACTGGTGCAGCCATCAGCTTTGAAATTTTCACGCGAGCATCTTGCGTGAAATACGGCGTCTTGGAACGTTACTTGCTCTCCGGGGAATGCGCAGAGCATAATTCCTCTGCTTTTTCCTGATCCGGGTGAGTCAGTGCAGTCATACTGTGCAGACTGATTCCAAGAGTAGAAAGATTGTGAAGGGTTGCAGAAGTGGCAGGCTGCAAAATTCCGATAACGCCCAGCGCAATCAGCAAACTGTTGAATCCCAGCACAAAGCGGTAATTAGAGCGAATGCGCTTCATGAGCTCCGTGGAAATGCGGCACAGATGGACCAGTTCCCAAAGGGTTTCGCCGGAGATAGTAACATCGGAAATTTCCTGCGCAATAGCAGCGCCGTCACTGATGGCAATACCAACATCGGCCTGCGACAGGGCGGGAGAGTCATTAATTCCGTCACCCACCATCATGACGGTGTGGCCCTCTTTTTGCAGCTTCTGTACATAGTTAGCCTTGTCCTCGGGAAGAACCTCAGCACAAAACTCGTCAATCCCCACCTGCGCGGCAATCATAGCAGCAGTATGCTCACTGTCGCCGGTAAGCATGACAGTCTTTTTGATTCCCAGCGTGCGCAATGTACGCAGAACAGTGGCAGCTTCTTCACGCAAGGGGTCAACAATACAGATAACGGCAGCCAGCTTGTGATCAATGGCAAGATAAAGGTGAGAATATTCACCCGGCAGGGCATCGAATTTTTCCTGATCTTCAGGTGAAACAGCACATTGCTCATCCTCAAAAACAAAATGAGAACTGCCGATCAGAACCCGCTTATCACCAACCATGCTGACGATACCGTGGGCAACGATATATTCTACCTTTGTGTGGTATTCCTCGTGAATGAGTCCACGCTGCTGGGCTTCTTCAACAACGGCGTTTGCCATGGAATGGGGGAAATGCTCCTCCAAGCAGGCTGCAAGCCGAAGCATCTCTGCTTCATCATAGCCGCAGAAGGGGATCACCTGAGCCACTCTGGGGCAGGCATGAGTCAGCGTACCGGTCTTATCAAATACAATGGTATCGGCCTGCGCAATGGTTTCCAGGAATTTGCCGCCCTTTACGGTAATATGTGCATTGCCGGCTTCCCGCATGGCAGAAAGCACCGCCAGGGGCATGGCAAGCTTCAGAGCACAGGAAAAATCGACCATGAGAACAGACAGCGCACGGGTAACGTTTCGGGTCAGCAGGAAACTGAGAATGCTGCCTGCAAATGTGTAGGGCACCAGCTTATCGGCCAAATTGACTGCTTTGTTTTCGGTGGCCGATTTCATCTTTTCAGACTGTTCGATCATAGTGATGATCTGGTCATAACGGCTTTGTCCGGAGGCCTGCTTTACCTCAATAACACATTCGCCCTCTTCAACAATGGTACCGGCGTAAACAGCACTGCCGGCGTGTTTGGCAATGGGCACCGATTCGCCGGTCAGGGAAGCCTGATTTACCATTGCTTCGCCCTCAACGACCAGACCGTCCACCGGAATGACACCGCCGACCCGCACGACCACCTGATTGCCGGCGCGGATCTGAGAAATCGGCACCAGAACTTCTTCGGTGGGAGTACGCAGCCATACCCGGTCCACGTTCAGCGACATACACTGGGCAAGATCCTGAATGGATTTCTTTCGGGTCCAGTCTTCCAGCAGTTCACCGATTTCCAGCAGGAACATGACCGATCCGGCAGTGGAGAAATCTCTGCGAACAAGGGATACACCAATGGAGATTGCATCCAGCAGTTCCACCTTCATTTTGCGGCTGAACAGGCAGCGAAGGCCGCGGCCGGCAAAGGGAACGGCGTGCATCAAAATTCTGGCAATTCGCAGCGGGGTTGGCAAAAACAGGGTGCAAGCCACTTTCATGGTCACTTTGCCAACCAGCTTTTCCTGAAATTCACGATTCAGCTGTCGGCTGCTGTGAGCGGGAAGGGTAATGGCCTGTTCTGCCTGTTCCCAACTGAATTTGCGCACAGCATCCAGAATTGCCGCACGGTCACTCTGATATTGAATTACAATACACCGTGTGCGCTCGTGTACTGTCACACGAACCACACCATCAATTTTTTGAAACCAAGCCTCCAGCAGATCAGCCTGCTCCAAACTCATCTGCTTTTGAAGACAGCGCAGCCGCATACGGCCTCTGCATTCATGTTCAATGATAGCGTTCATATAAACCTCCATGAAAAAAGGAGCCGCAAATGCGACTCCTTACTGCCTGTTATTATTCAGCTTCACAGTTGCAGTCGCAGACCTGCGCATCCGCATTTTCGGCTGCTTCCTTTGCAGCGCGTTCTTCGTTCAGATCTTTTGCACTTGCCAGAATGTCTTCTGCGTTTTCCTGTACAGTGGTTACAGTTTCCATCACACAATCCTTTACCCGCAGACCGGCAGCAGTAACGTGAGTGTAAATATTCTTGGCATCCTTGCTGGTGAGCAGCTTGATACCGACAGAACCAAACAGAGTACCACCTACAAAGCAAGCCAATTTCGTGTACATAGACATAAAAATCGTTCCTTTCTTATGTGAATTTACTTATGTTTGTAACCTGTTATCATTGCCAAAACCAGACAGATAACAGCACCCCAAGCCCAAAAACGATGTTGTTTCATAATGAGCCCCCTTTTCGCGTTGCGAAAATTAAATAGAACAATAAAGTTTTATTTTCTTCATTATACACATTATATCAGCAGTTTACAATCGAAAATTTATTGTGAAATTCGCTCTCTCCGCCTTCCAGATTGCTTGTAACAAAAAGATGATTTCGATGCTGCGGAAAATATTGAGCAGCAAATAAGATTTACGAATCACAGCATCATTGCCGGGAGTTTCGTTCCTGAAAAAAGGAAAGCGCATTAAAAAGAGCTCACGGCTTAATCATGCAGGGGGCAGCTGCGCCATAAGCTGTAAGTATGATGATGCAGTGGAGGAGTGGCAAATGGCGCTTTGGCAGCAGTGGCTGGAAAGAATAGTACAGCCCCTTCAAAAATTCGTGTGGGGCCCGTGGATGCTGGTACTGTTTGTCGGAACAGGAATCTGGATGACGCTGGGCAGCGGCTTTTTTCAACTGCGGGGCCTTAAGCTTTGGTGGGGAAATACTGTGGGGGCGGCATTGGGCTCCGAAAAAAAGGAAAACAGCGAGGGGATTTCGCCTGCCCAGGCTGCCTGCACGGCGCTTGCGGCAACGATCGGCACCGGGAATATTGCGGGAGTGGCCACCGCCATTGCAGCCGGAGGGCCGGGGGCAGTGTTTTGGATGGAGGCTTCAGCGTTATTGGGTACGATGACCTGTTTTGCTGAAAATGTTCTGGGCAGCCTTTACCGCTATAAGGATGCTCAGGGTGTTTGGCATGGCGGCGCCATGGCCTATCTGGAACGTGGGCTGCACGCTCGGCTTTTGGCAAAAGGATACGCACTGTTCTGCCTGCTTTCTACGCTGGGAATGGGTGGAATGGTTCAGGCCCACTCCATTGCATCTGCGGCGCAGCGGGATCTGGAGGTGTCACCGGTGACGGCGGGCTTTGTGGTTGCGGTGCTTGCCGCACTGACAATTATGGGCGGGGTACAGCGTATTGCGTGTGTTGCACAGGCGCTGGTGCCGGGAATGGCACTGATTTATCTGGGTGCGGCATTTTGGGTGGTGCTGCATGGCGCAGAACGCATACCGCAGGTGCTTGTGTCAATCTGTAAAGAGGCGTTTTCACTGCGGGCCGGGATGGGCGCGGCAGCAGGATATACCGTATCCGCAGCAATTCGCATGGGGGTTTCGCGCGGCGTTTTTTCCAATGAAGCAGGTCTTGGTACCTCGGTTTTGGCACATATAGAATCCACTGAAACCAGACCTGTGGTACAGGGGATGTGGGGGATTTTTCAGGTTACAGCGGATACCCTGGTAGTCTGTACTCTTACAGCTTTGGCCATTCTCACCAGCGGAGTGTATGATGGAACCGTGTACGGCAGTGCGCTGGGAACATCAGCGTTCTCAGCACTTCCCAACGGAGCAGCACTCACAGCAGCAGCGTTTGGCACCGTGTTTGGGGAATGGGGCGGCAAAATCGTTTCGCTTGTACTTGTGCTGTTTGCTTTTTCAACAGTGCTGGCCAGCAGTTATTTTGGCGGAGTGAGCGCAGAGTATCTTTTGGGGCACCGAGCGGTTGTCCCTTATAAAATGGTATTTATATGTATCCTTGTAGTGGGCAGTGCCCTGAAATTGGATGTGGTGTGGATGCTTTCTGATGTGTTTAATGGCCTGATGGCACTGCCCAATCTGCTGGGTGTGTTGGTGTTATCCCCGCAGGTGCTGCGTCAGCTCCGGGCATTCTGTCGGGAGCAGCACTGTAAAAGCGGCGAAATCGGGTAAATCGGAATAACAGCAAGTCGGCTTTGGAACACTTTATTCCAAGGCCGATTTTTGTGCTGCCGCAAATTTTGTGCGAATTCATCGGCGCTGATTGTGCCAAATAGTTTTAAGTGGTATAATGCTTTTATATGTCAAGCAAAGTGGGTGAATGATTGGCTTATTTTGATGCAGTGCTGTTCGATGTGGATGGCACACTGATCCATTCCAGTCCGGGAATTCTGGACACAATGCGTTATACATTTGAAAATTGGGGGATCAGCCTTCCGGAATCGGAACTGAAAACCTTTTTAGGCCCGCCGCTTCGGCGCACATTTGGCCGCTATCTGCACAGTGAAGAGCAGATAGAGCAGGCTGTGGATATTTATCGGGCGTATTACCATGAGAAAGGGCAGTATCAGTGCAGCCTGTTTCCCGGTGTTTTAGAGATGCTGGATCAGCTCAGAGAAGCCGGGATAACATTGTGCACTGCTACATCCAAGCCTGTGCAGGTTGTGCGGCCAATGCTGCAGCGTCTGGGGCTGGAATCCTATTTCGCCATGGTGGGCGGCGCTTCGATGGATGCCCGTCTGGATACCAAAGAAGCCGTTGTGCGGGATGTGCTGAGCCAGCCGTTCATGCAGGGAAAACGCACACTGATGGTGGGCGATCGCAAAGATGATGTAAAGGGCGGTCTTGCCTGTGGCCTTCCGGTAGCTGGAATTCTTTATGGATACGGCAGTTTTCAGGAATTGACCGAAGCGGGTGCCTGTTTTCCGGTGCGAGATTGTAAAGAGCTGATTGATCTTATTTTAAATGGGCCTGCAAAGCCCACCACACAGGAGGTTATCCTATGAAAAAGCAAAAGCGATCCGGCAACAAGGGTACGAGTACGTCCAGATTGCAGGATATGACACCGATGCAGAAAAAGGCAGCGATTGTGCTGCTTTGCTGTGTGCTGGCCGTGGTAATCACCACGGTTGCGGTGGTAGCCATTGTGTCCGGAGCACACGGTGATCCGGCGGAATCTGCCCCGGATGCACCTTCCGGCGCAGAGAGCGTGGTGCCCAATGATTTCCAGCTGGATCTGGAAGGCAACAATGCAGTGCTGGGCTCCACCAGTGATGCCGGCGATGCTTATCTGAAGCAGACCGTGTTTGTGGGTGATTCCAACATTGTACGGATGTACAAGAACGGCCTGATTTCTCTGGATCAGTATGTGGGCAAGGAAGGCATGGGCATTCAGAGTGTGCCTGGCGAAAAGTGCGTTTACTTTAAGGATGACGAAAAGGCCTATACCATCCCCGAGGCCTTGGCTAAAATGAAGCCCCGCCGGGTTGTGGTGATGCTGGGTACCAATAATGCAGATGGCAAAACCAGCACCAAGGATTTTATCAGCAATTACAAAGCGGCGCTGAATGCAATCAAGAATTCGTATCCGCATACGGATATTATTGTGTCGGCTATTCCGCCGGTACCCTATGATCATGGTCAGTATCCGGCCATCACCATGCAGACCATTGATTCCATGAACCAGGCTCTGGCAGATTTCTGCAAGAACGAAGGCTACAAGTTCCTGAATATTACCGAGGAACTGAAGGACAGCAATGGTTATGGTAAAAACAACTATTTTGATCAGGGCGATATTCACCTTAAGAGCCAGGGCCTGAGCGCAATCCTCACTTATGTGCGTACGCACGCTTATGATAGTAAGGATCGCCGTCCGGACACCAAGAATATTCCGGCCCGCGCCGAAGCTCCCGCCAGTGAAAAGGATGGAAAGACCTATACCGCCAAGTATTATGTAGAGCAGGGCACCGGCGGTACGCTGAGCAGCGGTGACAAGCAGGGTGCAACCAAGCTGAGCTTTGAGGTAAAGGAAAATGAGAGCCTGACGGTAACGGCAGAACCGGCCGATGGTTATGTGTTTGTAAAGTGGAGCGATGGAAAAACCGATGCTACCCGCACAGATAAGAATCTGACAGGCAATCTGTCCGTAACGGCTCAGTTTAAGGCAGCTCCCAGCATCACTCTGTCGGAAGGCAGCCTCACGATGAAAGAGGGCGAGGATAAGAGCCTGAGAGCTTCCGTTAAGGGCGGCAAGATCAGTGATGTGATCTGGCACGTAAATGGTGACAAAAAGGGCAGTGGTGAAAGCTTCTCTCTGAAGAACCTGGAAGCTCGTCAGGATGCCTACAAGATTAAAGCTACCGTTGTCATTGACGGCAAAACCTACACGGCAGAAGCCACAGTAAAGGTTGAGTCCAATGTACAGCAGGCAGACAGCGTTGCACTGTCTGAGTCGCAGTCGATTAGCTGGGATGCCGGCGTTGCAACATTCAAGGCAACAGCTACGCCCAGCGATGCGGTTGTCAACTTTACTTGGTCGCCGAGCGATTCCGCATGCACCATTGAACCGCATGGACCGAACGGCGCCAGTGCCACTGTATGGGTCCCCGTTAATAACACAACTGTTCCGGTAACCTACACGATCACAGTTAAAACTGATAACGGCAAGACGGCCAGTGCAACGATTACGGTTCAGGGTAAACCTGTGCCTGAACAGAAACCGATCATCAATATTACACCTTCTGAAATCAATGCAATGGTAGGCGAAACGGTCAGCTTTACAGCGGCGGTTCAGAATGGCAAGGCAGAAGATGTGTCCTGGTCTACCAGCGATGGACAGTCTGCAACCGGCAAAGCAGCAAACTTCCAGTTTGCCGGCGCCGGTACTTACACAGTTACTGCACAGTTGGGTGGAGTTACCCAAACTGCAACAGTGATCGTCAGTGCGCAGGATGATGTGCCCAGCCAGGTTGACTAAAACCTGATGCACAGTATTGTGCAAGGGCAAAAACAAACCGAAACAGAGCAAATTTGCCTGTAGCATAAACATATTTTGTGCCGCCCCGTGTTCTGCGGGGCGGCATTTTCCAAAACATTCGCCAGGAGGATGTAACCAATGAAAATAACCGTATTGGGATGTGGCCGATGGGGCACATTTCTCGCAAGCTATCACAGTGCCCAGAACGATGTTTTGCTGTGGGGCCGTCCCACATCACGTGCGTTTGCGCAGCTCCAGGCAGAGCGCCGCAACAGCTATCAGGAAATTCCGGAAAATCTGGCGCTGACCAGCGATCTGGAAGAAGCGCTGTCTTTTGCAGATACCATTATCATTTCCATCAGTGCACAGCAGCTGCGTAATTTTGCGCAAACATTGCAGCAGCATGATTTGAGCGGTAAAACGTTTATTTTGTGTATGAAAGGTATTGAGTCCGATACCGGCAAGCGGCTGACCCAGGTGTTCCGCGAGGAAGTTTCTCAGCCGGTTCACCTGGCAGTATGGGTGGGCCCGGGCCATGTGCAGGATTTCAGTGCAGGCATTCCCAACTGTATGGTGGTGGATTCGGATGAACCTCAGATCACCGAAGCCATTGTGCAGCAGCTCAGCGGTGAGCTGATTCGTCTGTATAAGGGCAATGACCTGATCGGCACAGAAGTGGGAGCTGCCGCCAAAAACGTAGTAGGAATTGCAGCCGGTATGCTGGACGGCGTGGGCTATTCCAGCCTGAAAGGTGCTTTGATGGCTCGCGGTGCCCGTGAGGTTGCCCGCCTGATTCGCGCAATGGGCGGCAATGAGCTGTCTGCATATGGCTTGTGCCATTTGGGTGATTATGAGGCAACGCTGTTCTCAGAGCACAGCCATAACCGTCGTTTTGGCGAATGTTTTGTGCAGGGCAAGCCCTATGACCAGCTGGCAGAGGGTGCAGCCACAGTTAAGGCGCTGGTGCGCCTGGGCGAAGAGTATGGTGTAGAGCTGCCCATCTGCCAGACCATTTATAAAATCCTGTACGAAAATTACCCGGTGCAGAATGCGCTGCCGCTGCTGTTTAAACGCACAGTGAAGGGTGAGTTTGATTATTGATATGCGCCATTGAGCGGGCTGCTTCAAAAGCGAACGGAGAATAAAAACGGCGAACATTCCGCCCTTGAAAACAGAGAGGATTTGCTATGAATATTTTAGTTACAGGCGCAAAAGGCTTTGTAGGCAAAAACCTGGTGGCCAATCTGCGCAACATTGCAGAGGGTAAAAATCGCACTCGCCCGGATCTTGCCATTGGTGAGATTTACGAGTACGACATTGATACGGACCCTGCACTGCTGGATGAATTCTGCAAGAAGGCCGATTTTGTCTTTAATCTGGCTGGTGCAAACCGTCCGAAAGACCAGAGCGAGTTCATGCGCGAAAACTTTGGCTTTGCATCCACTTTGCTGGACACCCTGAAAAAGCATGGCAATCGGTGCCCTGTGATGCTGGCTTCGTCCATTCAGGCAACCTTGATTGGACGCTATGGCGAATCGGATTACGGCAAGTCCAAGCTGGCAGGCGAAGAGCTGTTTTTCAGCTATGCAGAAGAAACCGGTGCAACGGTGCTGGTATATCGCTTTCCGAATCTGTTTGGCAAGTGGTGTCGGCCCAATTATAACAGTGCAGTGGCTACATTCTGCAACAATATTGCCAACGATCTGCCGATTCAGGTCAATGACCCGGCTGTTGAACTGGAACTGCTGTACATCGATGATTTGGTGGAGGAAATGCTGGACGCACTGGAGGGCCATCCGCATCGCTGCAATTACGATGGCCTGGAGCCGGAGTACAGTGCCAAAGGCCGCTACTGTGCAGCCATCATTACATATAAGGCAACCCTGGGCGAAATTGTAGGCTTGCTGCACCAGTTTAAAGGCCAGCCCAATACTCTGATGATGCCGCGCATTCCTATGGATTCGTTTGCCAAAAAGCTGTACTCTACTTATCTGTCCTACCTGCCCAAAGAGGGTGTCAGCTTCCCGCTCAAGATGAATGTGGATGATCGGGGCAGCTTTACAGAACTGATCAAAACAGCTGATTGCGGTCAGGTGTCGGTGAATATCTCCAAGCCCGGCATCACCAAAGGCCAGCATTGGCACAACTCCAAGTGGGAGTTTTTCATTGTTGTGTCGGGCCATGGTCTGATTCAGGAGCGCAAAATCGGCACAGATGAGGTAATCGAGTTTGAGGTAAGCGGCGATAAGATCGAAGCAGTTCATATGCTGCCCGGCTATACGCACAACATCATCAACTTGTCGGAAACGGAGAACCTGGTTACAGTGATGTGGGCCAATGAGTCTTTTGATCCTCATCACCCGGATACCTTCTTTGAGAAAGTGTGAGCCAATGCGTCTTTTGATTTTGGGCGCGGGCGGATACGGCCAAACCGTAGCGGATGTGGCGCGCCAATCCGGAAAATATGCGCAGGTGTGCTTTTTGGATGACGGAAAAGAAGGACCGGATATCCTTGGAAAATGCGCGAATTTTATGCGCTATGCCGATGAAGATACGCAGATGTATCCCGCGTTCGGCAATAATGCAGGGCGGCTGGCCTGGCTGGATCGGTTTGCAGCGGCGGGTGTCGTGGTGCCCACACTGGTGCATTCCACGGCCTATGTCAGCCCCACGGCCTGTGTGAGCGCGGGCAGTGTGGTGCTGCCCCGCGCAGTGATCAACACAGCGTGCAGGGTAGAGCGCGGATGTATCGTGAATTGCGGAGCGATTCTGGACCATGGCTGTGTGCTGGAAGAAGGCGTGCATCTGGCTCCGGGTGCTGTTGTTAAGGCGGAAAATCGCATTCCTGCCTGCACAAAAGTGGATTCGGGCGAAGTAGTTCAAAACCGCACTTATCCGGTTTGAAGCATTTAAAGCAGAATAACAGAAAACGACCCGACAGACTGCAAGCGCAGTTCTGTCGGGCCGTTTTCGTTTTGTAAAGACTGTTTTCAAGAAGACTGAGCAGGGAACAGCCGAATTTGCAGGGTGACGGCTGCACCGTCAGAGTCATTTTGCAAAAGCAGTTTTCCATCATGACGCTCTGCAACCTGGCGTGCGGCATACAGGCCAAGGCCCATGTGCCCGTCTGCGGGGCGGCTGGTGTCCTGTGTATAGAATGCGTGCCCTGCACGTGAGAGAGCTTCCGGGGTAAAGCCCGGCCCGGAATCCCGTACACAGATGCAAAGCATATCGCTGTCCCGGTAAGCCATCAGGGAAATTTTACCCCCGGCAGGGGTGAATCGAGCGGCGTTATCCAGAAGGTTTTGAACAGCACGGGTCAGGCTCTCGCGCAGTACGCAGCACGGAATATCTTGCGGGATCGGCGCAGAGAAGCAAATGTTATGCATATCGCACAGTGTGCGGCCGATAGCTGCCCACTCATCAAAAAGCTCGGTTAATGTGCAGGACACTCGGGATTCCCGGCGGCCGCCCTCCTCAACAGCCAGCGTCCGAAGCTGACCCACATAACATTTCATTCGCTCAGCGCTTCGAAGAATGGCATCCACACATTGCTGCTGCTCGGCCGGCAGGCTGTCTTCTGCCAGCAGCTCGCTGTTGCCGCTGATAATCGCCAGCGGTGTTTTGAGATCGTGTGCCAGTGCGGCTACTTCCTGTCGGCGCTGCTCCTCCAGAGCCCATTGCTCCTGCAAAGAATCTGCCAGACCCTGCCGCAAAGCATCCATGGCACTTAGCGTTTCCTGCAATTCACGTACCCGTGCCGTGTCCGAAAAAGCAACATCAAGCTGCTGCGCTGCAATCGTCTGTGTGGCAGCAGTTAGTGCTTTTGCATCGCGTTTCAAAATGCGCGTGTAGTGACGGGTTAGCAGGGCTGCAACCACAACGGCCTCCAACAGCATCAGCAGGAGGGAGGTGAACTGGGCATCAGGCAGCCGGCCTTGCAAAGCTTTTGAACAGTAGGGGACAGAAAAGTCGTATTGCATGATACACAGCCGGCCGTCCGGTAAAGAGACGCGCTGATGATATTGCGTGTAGGGAAAAGAGGAGCATACCGTGTTGCCGCCGTGAAACACTTGCTGAAGCATTGCCTGACGGTGAAAACTTAAATCAGGCGATTGTTCAGTGATATGGCCTTCCGTGTCAAAAACGGCCCACCGCACATAATAAGGCAGTTCGCTGGGAGCAAGGCTGCCTTCCGGCAGAGCAGATACGGCATTCTGAACCTGAATGGCTGCGGTATTCGCAGGAAGCATTAAGCCGCTGTACATCAGCCCCAAAATAACGGAAAACATTACAAGGGGAATGGCCAAAAGACAAAGACCTGTGGTGATCAGATATCGCCAGAACAAAGCGGAAAGACCGATTCCGCGGCGCTTTTTTAATTTCGCTTCCACTGATAGCCCACTCCCCAAACAGTTTCGATCGGCTCCTGCCCCAGCTTGCGCAGCTTCGAGCGAATGTTTTTAACGTGTTCGGCAATGACGGAATCATCCGAGGTGCCGTCAAAACCAAATACTGCTTCATAGATTTGTTCTTTGCTCATGGTTTGCCCTGCATGAAGAGCAAGGTGTTCGCAGATCGCATATTCGCTTTTAGTCAGGTGCAGGGGTTCATCGCGGCAATAAAGGCATTTGGCGGTAAGATCAAAAGCCAATTCGCCGCGAACCATTCGGCTGCGCGGTGTGCGCTGTTCTCTTCGCAAATGTGCGTTCACACGCGCCCGCAGCTCTGCCAGCCGGAAGGGCTTGGTCAGATAATCATCGGCGCCAAGTCCCAGACCGGTCAGCACATCGGCTTCCTGACTTTTTGCAGTGAGAAACAGAATGGGGCATCCGGCTTCGTCCCGGATTCTCCGACACACAGCAAAACCGTCTTCACCGGGCATCATCACATCCAGCAGAATACAGTCGGCCCAATGGCAGTGCTCGTTTGTAATGGCATCGCCGCCGGGCAGCGCAATTACCTGATGACCGTCCCGTTCGAGAGCAGTTTTTAAAAGCGTGCGCATATCAGAATCGTCATCCATCACCACAATATGGGACATAGAATGTTGCACCTCAATTCAAGATAAGATATAAACCCCAGGACAAGGCATAGAAAAGATAAATGTGTGCCGGGTAGTAAATGTAAAAAAGCTTTTGAAAACCTTTGCCGCGTTCGCCATTATAGCACAGCATCAGCACAGCAGCGAAAACGCCGTACCACTCATAGTAGCGGGTGAACATATGGATCAAAGTGAAGTCGGGCTGCCCGCGATAGAGGAATGCAAACAGTATCAGTACAAAGTAAACAAAGAAGGTAAAGACAGAAAATACTGCAACCTGGAGCTTGCGCCGATTGCGGAACGCATAAAGCAGAATGCCGGTGAGAAGCGTCATCAGCGAAGCATCCGGGTTCGAGTTCCACATGGGGAATACAGCATAGGCTGTAAATGCAAGGGGATTGAGAATCTGAGGAAAGATCGAAGCCAGAGTGGATGCAATCAGCGGCCAGGCCAGCGGCAGCACAATGAACAGAACACCGCGCAGCCAGCGCTTTTGGCGCAGCCAGTCCATACCCTGCCAGATCGGCATTAAAATCACAAAGGCGCTCATCATACCGTTCAAAGGAAAGAACCCGTCGGGCCGTACCAAAATGCGGACATACTGCATAAGAAACAGCAGTCCATTCATGAAAAAGGAAATGATGTAGACTTTAAGAAAGTAATGCCGGCGATTGTGCGTGTGGGCAAAGCCCTCGGCAAGGCAAAAAAGAAACAGGGGAGCGGCCAATCGGCCCAGCATAGAAAACCATTCGGGGATCATACCGGTAAAGCCGAAAAAATAATGAATGTGATCCAGTGTCATTAAGATAAGAGCAATCAGTTTAAGCCCAGTGCCCGAAAGCCCTCGGAAGTTTCTTTTTGTGATGTCCATAATAAACCATCCTTTCGTTTAGTGCATCACTGAAAGAGTAAAGGATGATTTTAAGGGTTTTATAAAGAATTTTTGCTGCGATGGATTGCTGCTTTATCTTGGCTGCCACATACGGCGATACTCCGAGGGGGAGATTCCTTCCAGTTTGCGGAATACACGGGAAAAATAGTTCGCGTCCGGCATTCCGCAGGCCGCGCCCACGGCTTCAGCAGTAAGAGAGGAAAAACGCAGCAGCTGTTTTGCGTGTGTGATCCGCAGGTTCAGCAGATATTCTACCACTGTTACACCGAACTGATCCTTGAACATATGGGAAAGATAATACTTGTTCATGAAAAAACATTCTGCCAGATGATCCAGCGTGATCTTTTGGGTGAAGTTCTGGTCCAGATAGTCGCGCACCTGTAAAAGCCCCTGCTTTTTGGCGGTGGCTCCGGAAGCGGTTTCCGGATGCCAGCTTTCTGCCATTAAAAGGGTGAGCAGTCCGGTCAGTTCTTCGTTGATGCGCATATCGCGCAGGTAGTCGGCTGATCCGGCCACCGTGTACAGCCGGTCAAGGCGCTCTTCAAAGGCCGAAAGCGTGTTTGGATGAAATACCGGTCCGCCGCCGCGTTCCAGATATTTTCCGTAAATACCGGGAATGGTGGGACCGAAAAAATGCACCCATTGCAGAGTCCATAAATCATGAGAGGTGGCGTGCGAATATCCGCTTTTACAGTCGATGAAGACACAGTCGCCGGCATTCAGTGCTAAACTGCGCCCCTGATACTCCAGCGTTCCGGAACCGCGCTTTACCATAAAAAACAGATAGGACGCAAGATTATCCCGGCGGCTTGTGTGCGGTTGGCGTGCTTCCAGCGTGCCGATTTCCTGTAAATGAACGAGATTCGCCTTTGCAAAGGCAGAAGGAGTGTACAGAATACGCTGGCTGGTGACCAAATCGCCGTGAAAAAGAGTGCCGCTCATTGTAAGACCTCCCATTGCAGAATTTCCGCCTTCATGATAACATAAAAAACAAGATTGTGCTAGAAGCAGCCAAGAAAAGCCCTTTTAAGCGCAGCTTGCCTATAGTAAAGTATAAACAAGAACGAACTATTATAAGGAGGCCGCTTCATGTCGAAGACAGCTTTGATTACAGGTATCACCGGTCAGGATGGTTCCTATCTGGCAGAGTTTCTGCTGGGAAAGGGCTATGATGTCCATGGTATTGTCCGCCGCGCCAGCATCAGCAATACTTCCCGCATTGATCATTTGAAAGATCAGATCACTCTGCATGATGGTGATTTGTCGGATTCTTCCAGTCTGGTGCGCATTATTGGTCTGGTGCAGCCGGATGAGATTTACAATCTGGCAGCACAGAGCCATGTGCAGGTTTCCTTTGATGCCCCCGAATATTCCGGCGATGTGGATGCACTGGGTGTGCTGCGCATTCTGGAAGCAATTCGGATCTTGGGCCTTACCAAGAAAACAAAGTTTTATCAGGCATCCACATCCGAACTTTACGGCAAGGTGGAGGAAGTGCCCCAGCGTGAAACGACCCCGTTCCACCCTTACAGCCCGTATGCAGTTGCAAAGCAGTATGGCTTCTGGATTACAAAAGAGTATCGGGATGCCTATGGGATGTTTGCAGTGAATGGTATTTTGTTCAACCATGAAAGCGAGCGCCGCGGCGAGAACTTTGTTACCCGTAAAATCACCTTGGCTGCCGGCCGTATTGCCGAGGGCCTGCAGGACCATCTGGAATTGGGCAACATGGATAGCCTGCGTGACTGGGGCTATGCAAAGGATTATGTGGAGTGTATGTGGATGATCCTGCAGCATGACACTCCGGAAGATTTTGTTATTGCAACCGGCGAGCAGCACACTGTGCGTGACTTCACAGAACGGGCTTTTGCTGCCAACGGTATTACCCTGCGGTGGGAAGGCAAGGGCCTGGAAGAGAAGGGCTATGATGCAGCAACCGGTAAAATGCTGGTGTGTGTGAACCCGCAGTGGTTCCGTCCTACGGATGTTGATAATCTGTGGGGCGACCCCACTAAAGCCAAGACTGTATTGGGCTGGAATCCCCAGAAAACCACTTATGCAGAGCTTGTGCGGATCATGGCAGAGCACG
>RCNH01000264.1_pt1 | contig 24103 bp, 19 predicted proteins | sample 2041161 | NCBI WGS metagenome assembly RCNH01 (sample SAMN09708215, study PRJNA481090) | Feces metagenome, whole genome shotgun sequencing project. | biome: feces | host: Leptonychotes weddellii | place: Antarctica: Sion Island | collected 2010-03-01 | reverse complement strand
CACCAGTGAGCTTGGTTACCTTACCACAGCACTGGAGCATACATCCAACTTCACCATCGAGAGTATCGCGAAGGTGCTCAAGGGTCTTCTCTACACCCTCAGGGTTGTATGCAGGAACAGTACAACCAGGAGCGAAGAGGTACTTAACCTTCTTCTTCTCAGGAACTACGGTAGTTGAGTATTCCTTACTGCACTCCATCTCCTGAGTACGGTCAAATGGCTTCAATGCGTCAATTACCTGCTCGTTGTCATTATCAGCAACGTACTGTTCCTTGATAGCAATGAAGTTCTCACGAAGGTTGAGGTCCTTAGGACACTTAATGGTGCACTGGTTACAGTCGTTACAACTGAATGCAAGCATCTTATCGACATTCTCATAGCCCTCTTCGAGGTACTTCTTGAAGATGGTCTTAGGGCAATCTCCCCAGTCTCCCATCATCATGCACTCGCTCATGCAGAGCTTACATACACACTGACGGCAGCGGCTTGCCTCTTCGTGAGCTTCCTCAGCAGTAAAGCCGAGTGCAACCTCATCAAAGCCCTGAACGCGCTCGTCAGCAGGAAGTTCAGCCATACCCAAACGACGCTCAGTTACCTCAGACCAGTCAACGTTGGTCTGAAGCTTGGTGGTGTAGCTTGCAGTGTCATCGAGGCTGCGTCCCTCAGTCATGCTCTCACCAGAGAGGAAACGGGTTACGGACTGAGCCGCACGACGGCCAGTTGCCATTGCCTGAATTACGATTACAGACTCACCGGAAGCATCACCTGCAACGAATACCTTCTCGTTAGAAGGTGACTGGAGGGTCAAGCGATCACACTCAAAGTTGGTGTTTGGCCTCTGAGCCAAAGTGCCCTCTGCAAATGCAGCGTCTACACCCTGTCCAATTGCAAATACGATGGTGTCAACTTCGAGCTCGAAGGTGTCATCTTCATCGAAGGAAGGGGCGAAGCGTCCCTCAGCGTCAAACATGGACAAGCACTTCTTGAGCACAACGCGCTCAATCTTGCCCTCGTCGTTAACGATGATTTCCTTAATAGCACGACCAGGGTTGAATTCAATACCCTCAGCCATAGCGCCCTGGATCTCGTGGTCAGATGCAGGCATTGACTCGAAGCTGTCCTCGAGGCAGATTGAGTAAACCTTAGAGCCCTGAGATACACGACGAGCAAGACGGCAGCAGTCCATGGATACGTCTCCACCACCGATTACGAGTACCTTCTCGCCGCATCCTTCTACCTTGCGGGTAAGAGCAGCTTCACGAGCAAATGCTGCAGCGGAGAAGATTCCAGGAGCATCCCAGTGCTCCAAAGACCTATCAACGCGGCCCATGTGCTTACCACAAGCAACGATTACAGAATCGTACTCAGCGAGGAGATCTTCGAACTTAACGTCTTTACCGATCTCACAGTTCATCTCAAACTCAACACCGAGCATGTCGAGGTAAGAAATTTCGTTCTCGAGAACGTTGCGTGGCAAACGGTACTCAGGAATACCTACAGCCATCATTCCGCCTCGTACAGGAAGCTTCTCGAATACCTTTACCTCAAAGCCCTCACGGATGAGGTCCAAAGAAGCCTGAAGACCAGAAGGTCCAGCTCCAATAACAGCTACCTTCTTGCCACGAGGAGCCTTCTTGGTAAGGTCCCAATCTTCCTTGTTGTCAAAGTTATCAGCTGCATAGCGCTTAAGAGATGCAATAGACATTGGAGACTGGATCTCTGAGCACTTACAATTCTTCTCACATGGGTGAGCGCAGATACGACCAAGAGTTCCTGGGATGAAGAGCTTTTCGCGGATCTTCTTGATAGATTCCTCGCCCTTACCATCGCGGATAAGCTTGATATATTCTTTTGCATCAGTGTGCATAGGGCAGGTTGCCTGACAACCAGGATCTGAATCTCCCATGCACTCATCTACGATGCGCTCCATGTTTTTGACGATTTGTTCATTCAACATACTATTTCTCATTCCTTGTTTTAGAAACACTATTACAAAAGGTGCCCGCCCCTCTCCGAGCGAGCAACCTTAGGATTTATATCTATTGGATATTAGTTCTTCTTTGCAAACAAAGTCTTAGGATCTACAGCGAAGATAAAGACACCGAGTACGATTACAGCACCCCAGAATGCGAGGCCGAAGGTAATGTGCTTTCCGAAGATCAATGCGCTGAAGATGATAGACCACAAAGCTGCGGTTGAGTTAAGTGCAGTACCCATTGCAGCACCGATGAGATCTACTGCCTTGTACCAGCAAAGGTAGGTAGTAGCACCCAAGATAGCGATTCCTGCATAGTAGAATACGGTGCCTGAGCTTACAACAGTAGAAGCTACAGGATAGCCACCTACGAGTGGAAGTACTACAAGTCCGTAAGAGAGCATGGAAACCAAGTAGCGAAGGCAGAGGAACTGCTGAGGCATTGGATTTACGTCATCCTCGCCCTTGATGTGCTTCATAGCAAAGCCAATCATAACGCCTTCGAGAGCCCATCCCAAAACAGCAACGCAAGCAAATGCGATTCCGAGGAAGAAGGTAGAAGGAACGTCAGATGATGGGTTGAATCCAAGCATGAAAGAGCCGAATAAGCTGATTGCAATTCCTACCATTGAGTGAACTGAGAGCTTCTCTTTCAAAATGAGATAAGAAAGAATAGCACCAACACCAGGGTAAATAACTGAAATGCTTGATGCATATGGAGCTGATGCGTACTTTACAGCGAGCAAGTAAGCGCTCATTCCAACTGGAGCTCCAACGAGAGCTGCTACTGCAGCTGCGCGACCCTTCTTATATTTAAACAACGTGAATACGTCTTTGAGGTTCTTTCCGAGAGCCAAAACGAGGGCGATCCACATAAAGCAGAATGAATCGTGGAAAAATGCAGCGACGAGTGGTGAGAGCTCAAAGCTCTTGTAGATGTCGCTTCCTCCAACATAGCCCATCAAGACAGTGTCGAGACCCCATGCGATACCAACGGTAATACCGAGGAGAATACCTTTTTTAAATTTCTTACTTTCCATTTATTCTCTCCTATTGAATACAAATATTTGCTTATAAATCCTGTAAGTTTATGCAGGTCTGAGCAAATATATTAAGGTTCATTATTTTATAGGAATAAAGGGTAAAACAGGCTATAAATTTAAGATGCGGTCAAAAAACCTTTATTAATTCCTACTAAGTTAGTAACGTATTACTTTTTGCTGGGCAAATGCGACTTATTTCCAACATTTCCACTCTTCTCCGGTGAGTTTGAGCATATATTGTGGAGCATGTATCAAAATCGCTTAGGAAGGTACGAAAGTCTGGAGCTCCAGATATTTGTATATATACTTATAGATGTTTGCCTCAGGACACTACGTATGAGAGCGATTGTCTTTTAGGCAAACAAACCACTGTAAGATAATTCAATGCATTTTGCATGACTCAAATTCGCTTATGACTAAGGCGTTTTTTAGATTTAAACCAATGATATCGGAAAGAAATTAATGCTACGACAGACCATACGTAAAACCTTAGCCACAACGATGGCGGCCTTGTGTATCTTCACCTCCTGTCCCACCCTCGCCCTTGCTAAGACTTCGCTTGAAGTTGCAAACGAACACGGTGCCGAACTTTCAGAACATTACCAGCCAAAAGGCAGTATTGTAACAGAAGACCACACCGGAAGAATCCTGTGGGCAGAAGACATCGATACTCAATGGACTCCAGCTTCAATGTCTAAGCTCATGGTCATCCTTTTGGCCTACGATGCTATCGACCAAGGTAAGCTCACCTTGAATACAGAAGCACCTGTAACTGACGAGATTGTTAAGCTCTGTCAAAACTATGAGCTTGCAAATAACAACATGCAAAAAGGCGCATCTTACACCGTTGGCGAGCTTATAGATCTCATCATCGTACCTTCATCTGCAGCTGGAACATATATGCTTGCTGATCTCGTAAATCCTGACAGGGCCGAACTTGTAAAGATGATGAATGATCGTGCTCAGTCACTCCAGATGACCGACACTCATTACGCTAATCCAATTGGCGTTAGAAACGAGCAGCTTGGATTTATTGCTCCTGCTAATTCAGACCCAAAGGCCGATAACATCTCATCCGTTCGCGATTATGCAATTCTTACCGGTGAACTCATTAATAAGTACCCGGACATCTTGAATCACACAAAGAACTTCAGAATTACCGTAAAAGAGGGAACTCCTTACGAAGAGGTATTTAAAGGTTATGTACATTCGCTCCCAGGTGCACGTTACGAGTATGAAGGCACTGAAGGTATCAAAAGCGGATCTGCCGATAAGGGATACAACTACACCACAACCTGCAAGCGTGGAGACACTCGCCTTAACCTTGTAATCATGGGCGTAGGCTGGTGGGAACTTGAAGATGCTGAATGGAAACGTCATCTCATCGGAAATGCTCTGTATGATGAAGCTTATGACGCTTATGAATATCGTCAGATTCTCGCCAAGGGAGAGACTTATACAGTTGGAGATAGAACTTTTACGGCAAAAGAAGATCTCTATGACTGTGTGCACAAGGGCTTTACCTTTGATAACCTCGTAATTGACACGGAAAACAATACGGCACGCACAGACACCCAGACTGATTTCCTACCGGGATATCAGGCGCCAACTGCCAAGATTGCTATACATTCATTTTTGTTTGGTGCTCCTGGTGACATGGATCCAATGGAAGCAGCAAAGACATTCTTAATTGCAATTACAGCCACCGTTGGTCTTATATTTATTCTTAAGCGCACCTTCACTCGAAAGAAGACAGGATATCAAAGTAAGGCAGACGCTCGAAGGAGGACTGCACCTCGAAAGAAGAGCGCACCTCGAAATAGTCGCAATAGAAAAGCTTCGCCTACACCTCGCACAGATCGCCAACGCTCAGGTAAGCCATCAAGGTCGAGGCAATCTACTCAGACGGGCAGGCACTTGAGGTCGCAAGCGCATCGCGACAGATAAATTTATATGAGTGACACTTTGATTCGTTTTTTGCGAGCGCTCAATGACTCAACATCGAAGCTTTAATGATTCATGCAACGATAATCTCTAATGAAACAGGCACCCTAATTTGGGTGCCTGTTTTTGCATCTCAAGGTTGTGTTGGTTCGTGTTTGCGAGATAGGATGCGTACGGCGTGTTGGGGGTCTTCTTTACGAAAGCCTCAGTGGTAATTGCACCTCTTCCCTATTCAGCTACCTGCTCTTTTGTATACAATCCAACGAGCGACTGCAAGATGTCGACCGTCTTTACGAGAGCGCTCACTGCAATGAACTCACGCGTTGAGTGGAAGAGTGCGCCTCCTGTTGCAATGTTTGGACATGGAAGTCCGCGCAACGTAAGCTGGGCTCCGTCAGTTCCTCCACGCATTGGACGAACGTGAGGCTCGATTCCCTCCATACGATACGCCTCAAGGGCATTGTCGATCACAAACTGGCAGTCAGCAAATCCGTGTGCCATATTGCGGTATTGAGGGGTGATCTTGAGCTCAATGCACTCGTATCCGTACTTGTCGTTAATGAAGTCAGCAATCTTTTGCATAAAGCGCTCACGGTTTTCAAAAGACTCATCATCGAAGTCACGAACGATATAGGTTGCAGTAGCCTCATGTGAGGTACCCACAAGCTCGGTAAGATGGAAAAATCCCTCGTAGTTCTCGGTGTGCTCTGGCCTCTGATGTGCAGGAAGCTGCTGGTTGAACTCCTGAAGCAAGACGAGAGCATTGATGAGTTGGTCTTTTGCAGTGCCTGGGTGAACGGTAACACCATGAGCGGTTACACGGACCTCACTTGCGCTGAAGCATTCGTAGGTAAACTTTCCAAGCTCTTCACAGTCGATAGTATAGGCCCACTTGGCTCCAAAGGATTCCAAATCCAAAAGCTTAGCACCATGACCAATTTCCTCGTCAGGTACAAAAGCGAGCTTCAAAGGAGGGTGTGGAATGGTAGGATCTTCCACCAAGCGATGAATGAGGGAAATGACCTCAGCAACTGCAGCTTTATCATCTACGGAAAGCAAGGTTGAGCCGTCGCTGATGATGATATCTTCTCCCACAAACTCATCGAGATAAGGTACCTCATCTGGAGTGAGCACGACTTCTTTACCCTCATGCACACCATAGACGAGCTTCTCTCCCTCGTAGCGAACGATCTGAGGCTTAATGTTTGATGCGGGAGCGTCAAACGAAGAATCCATGTGGCATACAAATCCGAGACCTGGAAGGTCCTCGCATCCAACAGATGCAGGATAAGAAGCAGTAACGTAAGCATGCTCTGAAATCTCAACATTATCGCATCCAAGCTCCTTGAGGTCTTCAGCGAGCATCTTTGCCATATCGAACTGCTCAGGAGTTGATGGAACCACCGACGTATTATTTGGATCGGCCTGCGAATCAACCTGAACGTATCGCATAAATCTTTCTACTACATCTAGCATATATTCTCCTTTATAGAATCTAATGGTTTAAGTGTATACGCTTTAGTGGATGACGTGCGTAATTTAATACAATATTTACCTCAACAACAACGCAAAAAGCAGCCCGCAAAGGACTGCTTTCAAATTTAGAGCTCAATGACTCGAGTACAGATTTTATTGATAAGTGCATCATCATGGCTGATAAAGAGGATACCCAGCCCGTGATCGTCGGCAAGATGCTTCAAAGACATGCAGATAGAAGCCTGTGTTATCGCATCGAGCATCGTGGTGATCTCATCTGCAATAAGGTACTTCACCGAAGGAGCCAGAGTTCTAGCGAGGCAAACGCGCTGAATCTGACCTCCCGAAAGCTCTCGAGGATAGCGATCGAGCCATTCTTTCTGAATATCGAAGAGCCAGATTGTCTTCTGATCCACATCCCAAGCCTCATACAGACTCTTGCGGATAGTAAACGATGGATCCAAGGAAAGCTCAGGGTGCTGGTGGATCATCTGAACAGGGAGCATTCCCTTAAAGCTTGAGAGCTCAGAGCCATCTACCAGGACGTCTCCCTCATCAGCAGGCATATATCCTGCAGCAATGCGTGCAAGGGTTGACTTTCCTCGACCAGACGGAGCTTTAAGCCCTACAATTTCGCCCGGCTCAACCGAGAGACTCACATCGTTGAGGATAGGGGTATCTCCATAGCTAAACGATATCTTATTGACCTCAAGCGCCATGCTCTACCTCCTCTTCCTTAAAGTCATCAATGTCAAAAGCACGATTCTCAACCTTATCGAAGTCGTTTTCTGGCAAGGAGCGCCACAGAGCTTGGGTGTAAGGATGTACCAGGTTCTCCCCGTCACCCCTAAACTGATTAGCATCGGCAATCTCAACGATTTCACCGTTATACACAACAGCCACCCTATCGGCAATCCTAAGCGTTGTTCGAATATCGTGACTGATGAAAAACGCAGACTTACCAGCATGTTTAAGCTCTTCAAAAACTTGAACAATGACGTCGAGGGCAGAATCGTCCATACCAGGTGTTGGCTCATCGGCAACCACGAAGTCAGGATCTCCAATGAGAGACGATATAGCCAAAACACGACGCGCCATTCCACCAGAAATCTCATGAGGATATAGATCCAAAACGTGAGAATCAAGTCCAAAGCGTTCGAAAAGCTCCTCTACCTGCTGTCGGGAAACATCCTGAGCACCCATGCAGACGATATCCTCGATCTTCATAAGAGGATTGAGGGCTTTGATGGATTGAGGAATGTAGGCAAGCTTTAGGTCATGGCGCTCCCAAGGAGCGAGACCAACAAGCTCTGTGCCTCTAAGCTTGAGAGAGCCAGAAAGATGCGCATTAGCAGGCAAAAGACCAACGATTGCCTCTGCCAAAACACTTTTACCTGCTCCTGATGCCCCCAAGACTGCAAATATTTCGCCCTCTTTAACCTCAAAGGTCAAATCATGAACAACCTCGGAGGCCTCCAGACGAAGTCCTGGCTTCTTATCCACAAATGTCACGGTGAGATGATCTACCTTAAGCATTCAAACCATCTCCTTCCGCTCCAAAGTACTTCTGAAGAGCACGAGCAAATATCTGCATATCTACTACGAGAAATACGAGCATGAGGCCTGGATAGACCGCTAGCCACCAGTTTCCCTGCAAAAGATACTGCATGGATTCAGCCAAAATCGTTCCAATAGCAGGCATTTCTAACGGCAATCCCAATCCCAAAAAGCTAATAGCAGCCTCATCCAAAATAGCATGAGGAAACAGCACTCCTAAAGACACAAGAAGCTGCCTTCCGAGATGCGGAAAAACATGATGCATGTAAATGTATCCGTGAGATTTACCAAACGCACGAGAGCAGGCAATATAAGGCTCCTCCATCACCTGCTTAACCTCGGCAGAAAGTATGCGCGACAGATGCATCCAATGCGTAAACGCAATGCCAAATACGACACCCATGACACCTCTGCCCACCACAACGGACACGAATATCAAAAGCATCATCTGAGGAATGGAAAGAAAGAGGTCAACCAAGGAGTCGACAATCTTCTTTGCAACCTTAGAACCACTTGCTTGGATGTACGAAGTTACAAGCGCGATCAGAACACTCAGCAAAACGGCTAGAAGCGCTATGAGGATACTGGTAGAAAGACCCTTCACGCTCCTGAGAAACATATCCCTACCTGCGCCATCACATCCGAATGGATGGATCCAAGAAGGTGGGAGATTCTTGTGCGCAAAGTCCACAGGGAGCACATCCCCGCTGATAAACATACCTGCAAACAGGAAAATGGCGAAGATAAGCCCTGAAACCACAAGGGCAAGGGTATTTCTTCTTCTGAGGCGCTTTTCATATCCCGAAAGATTTAAAAGGGAGGAGTCATGACACATCTTAGACCTCCCCTTCGATACGCTTATCGATTTGCGTACTTACATAGTCACCCAGACGATTTCCCAGGTATACAAATATCGCACTGAAGAGAACTATTCCCAACAGCAAAGGCATATCTGAGCTCAGAGCAGCCTTGACGCAAATCTCACCGAGGCCCGGATAGTTAAAGACCGTCTCTACCAGCACAATGCCGGAGAAGATATCAGAAATTGAAGCACATTGAAGCATGAGAGCAGGGAAAAGAATGTTCTTGAACGCGTACTTCTTTATGCATTTAGAACGTGAAACCCCTTTGCTCATAGCATATGCAACATAGTCGCTTTGAAGAACCTCGAGGGTTTTCGCACGCGTGTGCAAACATACGCGACTCAAACCGGTAAGGACAAGCGTCAGGAGAGGCAGGACCATATAGATGACCCTGTCTGATAGGCTAATGTTTTGCATAAGCTTTCCAACCGGAGCTGAAAAACCGATGGGAAACATACCTAATTTTATTGAGAACACAAGGATGAGGATAAACCCAAGCCAAAATGAAGGCGTACTCATCATGAGGGTGCAATAACCCACGATAAGGGTATCTGCCTTCTTTCCCTTGTGAAGAGCACTTGTGATGCCGAGGTAAACTGCAAGGATGCCCTGCAGGATCCAAGCGATGAAGATAAGAGGAGCGGAGAGGGAAAATGCATACCAGATAACCTCTCCAACAGGCTTTTGGTAAATGCGAGAGACACCCAGATCTCCAACCATAACGTGAGAAAGCCAGATGAAATAGCGCTCCAAAAATGGCTTGTCCAAGCCCCATTGAGCTGCGAGCAATGCTTCCTGGTCTGCAGAGAGTGCAGAGCCTCTACCTCTTACGAAAGCCTGAACCGGATCGACTGGAGAGACCTCCAACATACAAAAAGCCACAAACGATACACCGACCAAAAAGCATAGGAAGAGTCCTATGCTTTTGAGAAATGAGGTTATGTTAGAGCGAATTTTCACGCTGTACCTACTCACTTAAAGTCGAATATACCGTTTGCGGCAGTCAGTTTTATTTAGATTGATTGTAGCTTACCTGCCAAGATGACATGGTGTCGAGCAGAGGCCATCCTCCGCCGTGAGACTGGAGCTTCTGAGGTCCAATCTCCAGACCATCTCGAACGAGGTAAAGATGATTCTCATTGACAAGCCAACACCATGGAGAGTCACCCTTGGTGCTCAAGCCCGTCTGTCCATCCCACTGAGCAAGCTTGAAATACTTATAGGAGTCTTCCTCAGTAGAGCTGCCTAATGCCTGAGCAAAGTACTCGTCTACCTTAGGGTTCTTGTAGAAACCTGAGTTGTAGTAGCTCTTTCCGGCATAGGCTGACGAATAGTTATAATACAGCTCGAGAGGATCGTAGCTGCCCCAGCCAAAGAGAACTGGCTCAGAATACATACGAGGTTCAATTTCCTCCCACTGAGCATACTGAGCATGAGCATCGATACCAATTGAGCGACATGTCTCACAAAATGCAAGAGCAAGATTCTCGCGGTCCTTATAGGCAAACCACAAGGTAAACTCCGCCCTCTGGCCATCTTTCACACGGATTCCATCAGGACCTTCAGCCCATCCTGCCTCATCCAAGATCTTGCGAGCAGAAGAGACGTCGCCATCGTGAATGACATTTGCGTCCTCGTTAAACCAAGGAGTGCCATCACACAGACTGTAAGCTGGAGTTCCTTGGCCATTCAATGCTCCATCAATAAGCCCCTGACGGTCAATTGCAACATTGATAGCCTTGCGAATAGCCACATCGCTTGTGACGTTATTGCCAATAGGAGCGCCTGACACAATCGACTGTGCATCAGTTACCTCTCCTGTGTTGGCAGGGATAGGGAAAGCGATTCCGCGATTGTCCATCGTCTTGAGGGTCTCGAGGTGATAGCCCTCGTAAGGACTCTTCCCATCCTGAACGAGAGTTGCAGGAATGCGAATGATATCAGCACCATGGGTTTGAGCGAGGGTTGGAGCCTGGTCATCTTCGATGAAGAGGAAGGTAATCTTCTCAAACGGGATCTTATCTCCGTAGTAATACGGATTTGGCTCACAAATAAGCTGCTCTCCCTTGCGCCAATCGACGAATCTTACAGGACCTGTTCCTACTGGGTTCGATCCATAATCAGCTCCATAAGAGCGTTCAGGCACGATTCCCAAGGATGCCATTTTGGACAAGAATCCAATGTCTGGCTTCTCGAGCGTAAAGACAACCGTGAGACCGTCGAGGGCCTCCACCGACTTCAAGCCGCTCAAGTCAACACTTGCCTCACCCTCACCAAGAGCTGTGATATAGGTAAAGACAACATCTGATGCCTTGAGATCACTCCCATTGGAGAACTTAATACCAGGCTTGAGCTTTACGGTGTAGGTAAGCTTGTCATCGCTTAGGGTATAGCCCTCAGCTAGATCTCCTACCACATGCAAATCAATATCACGTTTAAATAAAGCAGTTTGAAACAGGCTCGTTCCGTAGTGAGTCGAACCCTTAATAGGATCGAATCCCTCCTCTGGCTCATATCCAAAGGCACATACGATCTCACCTGGCTTCTCTCCCGCCTTGTACGTATCGTAAAAAGCATTGCAGCCACATAACGTGACCGCAATGCTTACAAGTACGATGGCGAGTGAAAATTTATTTTTCATCTCTTAAACCACCTAACTTAGTTTAGATTTTAATAGGCTTCAATCTCTTTGAGCTCCATCTCCTGCCCTCGCAAAAGATAGGTATCTTCGCTTTGGCAGTGTGGACAGGTTTTTCCGTTCTCTACAGTCGGATATTCCTTTTTGCAAGAGTTGCACAATGTGACAGCATCAACGGCATCAATCTTGAGCTCACACTCCTTCATGATATCAGTTTTAGCTACTGCCCACTTCCAACAATCCTGAAGGTATTCAGGAACAACTCCTGAAACCTCACCAAGAGTCAAAGTAACGGATCCGACATGGGTAAGGTTATTTTCCTTACCCAAATCTTCAACCATATCAATCAAATGAAATACAATGCCTAATTCATGCATGTTATTTTCCAGCCTTACCTGTGATCTTGTTCTTAAGAATCTTAACACCACGCTTAGCTGCGTAAGGGAGGAGCTTCTTTGGAGCATCCTCGCGTGCAGTCATAACAGATGCCTGTGGGAACTTACGGATCAAGTGGATAGCATCGAAGCTACAACGGGTGGTACAAAGTCCACAACCGATGCACTTGTTCTGATCAACAATTGCAGCTCCACAGGAGAGACAACGTGCAGTCTCGATCTTGATCTGCTCTTCGGTCAATGCGTGGGAAGGATCGTCCCAACGGTGGTGAATCTCTACAACCTTCTCAACCTCAGGAGTCTGACGGGTGTGGTGGTCGTAGTCAGGAATGACCATAGTGTCGCGGTTCAAAGGAATGTACTCGCGCTTCTTACGTCCAACGATAAGGTCAGAGCCCTTCTGAACGAAGCGGTGGAGAGAAATTGCAGCATCCTGTCCAGCAGCAACAGCGTTGATCAAGAAAGAAGGTCCAGTTGCAAGGTCTCCACCTACGAAGATGTCCTCCTGTGCAGTCTGGCAGGTTACCTTGTCAGCGAGTGGATAGTCACCGCGTCCAAGCTCTACCTTCTCACCGTCGAGCAAGTTGCCCCACTCAACAGCCTGTCCTACAGACATGATAACACGCTGAGCAGGAACGAACATAGTCTCGTTCTCATCAAACTCAGGAGCGAACTTGTGCTGAGCGTTAAATACGCTGGTGCAGCGCTTGAACTCTACGCCTTCAACCTTGCCGTTCTCATCAACGCGAACAGCTACAGGTCCCCAGCCTGGCTTCATTACTACGCCATCTTCCTCAGCTTCAACAATCTCCTCAGGAAGCGCAGGCATCTCTTTACGAGACTCGAGGCATACCATGTGAACATTAGGAGATCCAGCACGACGAGATACGCGAGCAGCATCGATAGCTACGTTTCCTCCACCGATAACTACGGTGTCTTCAGCGATCTCGTTGGTTGGGTGAGCCATAGAGAAGTCGAGGAACTCAACTGCGGAGATTACATCCTCAGCATCTGCTCCAGGAATGTCGAGCTTGCGGCCCTTCTGGCATCCGATTGCTACGTAGAAAGCGTCAAAGCCCTGCTCACGAAGCTCATCAAGGGTAACATCCTTACCAACCTCAACACCGCACTTAATCTCAACGCCAAGCTCACGCATGATGTCGATTTCAGCCTGTACAACGTCCTTCTGAAGTTTGTAAGAAGGAATGCCGTACATCATCATTCCACCAGGCTGCTCGTGCTTGTCGAAGACAGTTGGAGTGTAGCCCTTAAGAGCGAGGTAGTAAGCACAAGAAAGACCAGCTGGTCCAGCACCGATGATAGCAATCTTCTGCTTGAACTCACCACGGTTTGAAGGGATAACCTTCTCTGGAACGTAGCGGGTCTCAGCCTTGAGATCCTGGTCAGCGATGAAGCGCTTTACGTCGTCAATTGCAACAGCAGAGTCAACGGTAGCACGCATACATGCAGCCTCACAAGCCTTGTTACATACGCGACCACATACTGCTGGGAATGGGTTTTCTTTCTTAATAAGAGCAAGAGCCTCAGTGTAGCGTCCCTGAGCTGCGAGCTTGAGGTATCCCTGAATTGGAACGTGTGCAGGACATGCTACCTTACAAGGAGCGGTACCGGTCTCGTGGCACTCACGACGTGCGAAGTCCTTGTAGTTAGGGTTCCACTTGTCCTCAGTCCACTTAACCTCGTCAGGAAGCTCCTGCTTAGGGTACTCGATAGGACCTTCGGTGGTGTCGAACTTCTGTCCGAGCTTAACAGCTCCTGCAGGACAAACCTCAGCACAACCAGCACAAGCAACACAGTTCTCAGCCTTAACCTCAGCAACATAAGCACTACGGTTCATGTTAGGAGTGTTGAAGAGCTGGGAGGTACGAAGTGCATAGCAAACGTCGATGTTGCAGTTACAGATAGCGAAGATCTTGTTTTCACCGTCGATGTTTGTGATCTGGTGAACGTATCCGTTCTTCTCTGCACGCTCGATGATGTCGAGTACTTCCTCGCGAGTTGCGTACTCGCCCTTACCGGTTTCTACGAGGTAAGAAGCCATGTCACCAACACCGATGCACCACTTCTCAGCGTCGTCTCCGGAGTTGTTTCCGCGAACACGCTCAGCGGTACGGCAAGCACATGGGCTAGCTGCATAAACACCGTCGTACTTATCGAGCCAGTGAGAGATGTGCTCTACAGATACGGAGTTGATCTCCTGCTCAATTGCCTTCTCAACAGGGATAACGTGAAGACCAAGTCCGCCTCCACCCAAAGGAGCCATCTGAGTCTTTCCACCCAAAGGAAGGCGGGTAAGCTGCTCGAAGAAGGTTGCAAGCTCAGGGTTGTCGGTGATCTGCATGTGGTTCATAACAGCAAACTCAGCAGATCCTGGTACGAACATAGGAAGTACGTACTGCTTAGTCTTGGTTGGGTTCTCCCAGTTGTACTCAATAGCACCAGAAACACTACAAGCATCCAAGATTGGCTGGAGCTCTTCTTCGCTCATGCCAGTCTTCTTCTTGAAGTCTTCCATGGTCATAGGAACGCGAACCTTCATGTAGTTGAGAACCTTTGCCTGCTCGTCGGTGAGCATCTTGCAAAGTCCCCAGTACTCAGCGTCAGTAGGCTGAATCTTGTGGAAAGGTCCACGTGAAGTTACCTTATTTGCGAGCTTGAGAATCTCAGGACGTACAGGCTCATCTGCTGCTGGTCCAGACTGATTCTGGGTGTGAACTGGCCAATAAGCGTCACCGTTTTCGAAAACGTGACGAGTATTGATCCTGCGAAGAGGCTCGCCTGTTGTAAGGTTGATCTCTTCCTTGTCATTCTTTAGTGGTTGAGGAATATTCTCAATCATGTGCATCCCTTCTAATCACGAATGTGATTATTTCTTCCAACTATCGACTTGTTCCTTAAGCCACTCATACCATTCGTCCATTCCCTCTCCGGTAAGAGCGCTAATAGGAATTATCTTTGCATTTGGATTTCTCATTGCAACGTTTTGTTTGAACTTATCCAAATCAAATGTAAAGTAAGGTGCAACGTCGATCTTATTTACGATAACAACGTCGCAGGTCTGGAAAATGAGAGGGTACTTCAAAGGCTTATCATCGCCCTCTGGAACAGAAAGAATCATGACGTTCTTTACAGCACCCGTATCAAATTCTGCAGGACATACAAGGTTTCCTACGTTCTCGAGTACAACGAGGTCCATTGGCTCCTCGTTTTCGAGAGCTTCAAATCCCTGACGGCACATTGCAGCATCGAGGTGGCACATACCACCGGTATGAAGCTGGATTGCGCGTGCTCCTGCCTTAGAGATGGTGTCAGCGTCAACATCAGAATCGATGTCTGCTTCCATGACACCAATCTTGTAGGTATCTTTGAGAGCCTTTACGGTCTGGGTAAGGGTTGTGGTCTTACCAGAACCAGGAGAGCTCATGAGATTCAAAAGGAAGGTTCCCTTGGCTTTGAGGTCATCGCGAAGCTCGTCTGCTTCGTGCTCATTGTTTGCCAAGACGGACTCTTTGACTTCAATAACTCTGTATTGCTTCATATACATCACCCTTTTTAAAGTGTGTGATTGATTTCTTCTCTAGTGTACTCTTTTTTAAAGTCCGTTCAAATAAAATCCCGTGAGCGTAATTGCAGGTAGAGGTAACAAATAGACGTGTCTTAAAGTTAACCGTGGTTATCTTATTGTATAAGTTATTTAACTACTTTTTCGAATTTTAAATAACCCCAGCAAAAGCAGTATGAATATTAAATCCCTGTTTCAGAGTGGGATTTATAGGCATTTTACTGGGCTTTTATGTTGTACAGCGTTGTATAGTCAACCTTAAAACTTTGTATATCGTTGTATATACAACCTGAGATATGCAAGAATATGAACGGAGTATGGAGAGCGGCATTCATTTTTCGGTGAACGGTATGCGCGTATGCATATCCAAATTGTTTTAGGCGTAAAAAAAATACGCCATCGCACGAATGCAATAGCGTATCTTGTATCAATCTTTTAAGTATCAAATGTTGTAAGTAGCTTGAGCCTAGGCTTTGCGCAAGCCGTATTTCTGCCAAGGTTTCAAGGCATCGAGGATGAAGAGTTCATCTTCTGCAATGTGGCCGACCACGCTTGCTCCCGCAAGATTGTCCATGTCGGTGAGGGCTATCTGCATCTCTCCGGCATAGTGTGCGAGATTGGAGTTGTCTACAAGGACATCTCCGCGATTTATGCGATCCTTGACATTGTATGGAGTGAACTCGTGATCTTTGAACTTAGTGCGAGATTCTGAAGAGCGAATCATGTATGGAGTTATATCGCCTCGGACCATATGGATGCCGTCGTACAATATCTCCTGTTCAACCTCGCCTATACCCTCCTCTTCCACAACGTTGAATACCGGATAGTCAAAAGGAAGGCTTGCTAAGGAAGCGAGCTCTTCGGCACTTGGATAGCAGTTTGAAATGATAATGTCGTCGACTAAGTCGAGGGCGATCAGGTGTTTAAGCTGTACGTCGATCGGAAGGAACCTGTGACACTCAAGGGTAGGAAGCCCCTGAGATACCGGCCAAGGACCGAAGGTATTTTCCTCCTGACTCGTAATGAAGCAGGCGGTTCTCAAGCCATGAGACCTGAAGTTTGAAGCTGCCCTCTCGAAGAAATCAATTCCCGCACCGCTGTAGATATGAGGATAAAAGTTTGAACAACCAATAAGCCTATTGCGGTTTGGCATAAACGACATGATATTGTCGAGATACCCACTATCCCAGGCCATATTGAGCTCGATGTAGAGGCCTTCTTTATTGAAGGTCATCATGGATTCAATAATGCCATTGTAGACGCCATCGAGCCTGATACCATCGGCACCCATGCGCTTGAAGAAACCAAGATCGCTGTGTTTGACCCCGAGCTTTTCGAGAACCTGAGGGTTTACGTCGAAGATGATTTCATATCCAAGACTGTGAGCGTAGTCGGTAATTTCCTTATACTCACGCTCGATTTCCTCAGCTGTTCCCTTTGCAGAGAGCAAACAGCTAAAGATTCGAGACGCTCCAATCTCCGAAGCCCTCTTCATATAATCAAACATTTCATCTTTGTTTGACTTGTCGGGATAAATTGATATACCTAACCTTTGCATATCCACTCCTTAGGGATTGTGCTCGTATATTATCTGATTGCCTCGCAAAGCTGCCACAAGGAAACGGAATAGATCTTGAGGATCTTTCTGATGTCTTCGATGTTCATCCACTCATCAGGAAGATGAGCGATGTCTTTCTGCCCCTTGAAGCTCGGGCCAAATGGAACGATATTCTTTACAACCTTCGCGTAAGTTCCTCCTGTTGTGGGAACAGGAGGCTCATGAACTCCCATGACCATCTCGTATCCTCGGGTAAGAGAAGAGACCAAGACGCTGTCTTTCGGGAAGAATACAGGCTCCAGGTGCTCAAGGACCTCGAGGGTAAGGTCTTCGGAGCAGCGCTTTTTGATCTCGTCAAGAAGATCTTCGAGCTTCACGTCAGCCGGATACGAATCGACGATCTCGAGACTGAGCGTATCGTCGACGTGCTTGAGCTCGACCTTTCTGACCTGATTGAGTCCAAACTCCTCTGACACATAATCTATTCCGAGGGATTTCTCCTTCGAAGGCGTATTGAGGATGTAGCTGTTGAGGAAGGTGTAGAGAGCCTCGTTGTTTGCATTCTTTGGCTGAATGCGAAGCTTGAAGCGTCCGCGCTCAGCATAGACAACAGGGAACTTGCAGTCAGGCGTCCATCCATACAGAGGGTAAGGATGAGACTGGAAGTATGTTGGCATATCCTCCATACCTGTTTCCTCATTCGTGCCGAAGAGCACCTTCACCTGAAGTGGGAAGTCGTAGCCCAAGCGGTCGAGAACATGGACAGCGAAAAGCGACGTGAGCATAGGACCCTTATTGTCGAGCACTCCTCGTGCGTAAATGCGACCATCGCGTATATCCGGCTCGAAAGGCGGTGTTGTCCATACACCATCTGCAGAAACGACATCGACATGGCCTACGAGCCCAATATAGTCCGAGGTATCAGGCCCAATAGCGACGCTTCCTACCATGTTCTGGAACGTGTCTGTTGCAAAGCCAAGATCCTTTGAAATTGAGAGTGCCTTCTGAAGTGCCTTCAAGCATCCTTCTCCGTAAGGAGCAGTGTCGGTAGGTTCTGATTCGACTGAATCAACCTTACAAAGCTCGATGATTGAATGGATGAGCTCGTCAAATACTTCCTCGCACTCGGCTTCGATCTGTGCCTGTCCAAAGCCGGCTTGTGCGCCCGCGGATTCGGCGGCACGGGCGTCACGGGCGTCATGGGCGGCGCCGCCGCACGTAGATGAGGTGTTGGGACTCAAGCATGCATGATGTAGGGACATGGCTAAATCTCCTCTATAGGTCTCATACGTTCTTTATAGTAGGACTCAATCCAAACGACGCTTGCCTTAATGTGAGCACACTTGCCCTGCTCATCGAAAGGTTTGCAGAGGTAGACACATGGTTTATGAGTGTCACTTGCATACACGAAGCTAAAGTTGTCGATATTGGTCGCACATCCAAAGCTTCCATCAGCCCCCAGTGCTACAACGGAGAGATCACCAGCCTCACCGCGCGTTTCAACGAGACGATTATGCAGCTCAACCACAGCGTGCTCGCAAGCAGTCTGAGCATCCATACCCTCTGCCATCTTGCGTACGATTTCGTAGGAGATGCAACCTCTCATGAGGTCTTCACCCAAACCTGTAGCCGTTGCTCCTCCGTATTTTGAATCAGCATAAAAGCCTGAGCCAACCAAAGGGGAATCACCCACACGTCCGCTCTTCTTCATAAAGAGGCCACTGGTAGAGGTAGCCGCAGAGATATGTTGGTCGGAGGTATCGTCAAGAGCGATCATACCCACCGTATCATGTCCTGCGTAAGGCTTGAGGATGCGCTCTGCAACCTGAACCTGCTCTTCTTCAAGGCGCTTTGAGTAAAATCTCTTTGCCCTGTCTGTAAGCATTGTTTTTCTTTCCAGACCCTGCTTAGAGGCCCACTTCTCTGCTCCCTCACCTGCAAGCAGGCAATTGGTGGATTTATCGGACAGAAGATGGGCTATCTGTACAGGATTTGCGAAGTCCTTCACTGCCATTACAGCCCCGACTCCCAGGGTATCTCCGTCCATAAAGCCAGCATCGAGCTCGACGATTTCCTCCTCGTTAGGAAGACCGCCATAGCCGACTGATTTGTAATAGGGATTATCTTCGACATCGCGGATTGCAAGCTCAAGAGCATCGTTTACCGAGCTTCCCAGCTCAAGCGCTTCAATGCCCTGAGCCACACCGTCGTATGACATACACCATGTAGCTATCATTGCTTTCATAGAGTGCCCCTTATTTTCTGTAAGCCTATTAATACGTGCTTAAACGCTCGAAAGTTTCGTTGTTGAGAGATGCGATGCATCTCAGAAGAAGATCGATTGCGCAATCGCCATCATGCGAGTCGATCATGGAATGGCAGGTGTGCATAGCTCGGATAGGAAGCGAGAGAGTAATTCCCATGCATCCTCGCCCAAGCTTTTGAATATTGCCCATATCAGTGCCACCTGCACTAAATACAGCATACTGATGGTCGATGGCGCTCTCAGTGCATATCTGTTCAAGATGCCTCATGAGGCCTCGATGGTAGAGAGCATTAGAATCGAGCATCGATATTACCACGCCCCCGCCCAGCTGAACTGTGTTATGAGCGAAAGGAGTATCTCCTGCAATGGTCGTATCTAGGGCAATGGCAACATCAGGAACATAGGTTGCTCCAGCGGTGCGAGCGCCTCTGAGACCAGGCTCTTCCTGAACGGTAAAAGCAAGCGTCACGTCGAGATTGGAAGGAATTTCAATCTGACTGATCTTCTTTGCAACCTCAAGGAGGATACAGCATCCATACCTATCGTCGAATGCCTTATTTATATAACGTCCCGGGTGAGGGAGCTCCTGAAATGAAGGATGAGGACAAACCATATCACCCTTATCTATACCCAGCTCGTAAGCCTCCTGCTGTGAAGAAAGCCCTAGATCCAGATATAGCTCATCGATATCCATTGTACGCGCTTTGATCTCTTTCGAGATGCCATGGGTCGGATAAGCCTCTACCATACCGGTATAGTGGCGCCCATCTGCTGTATGCAAGTCAAAGAGCTGACCTGCCACCATGTGAGTCCACCAAGATCCAATAGGTACGAGCTTGATGAAGCCATTTGCAGCAATGCCCTGCGCGATGAATCCCACCTCATCCATATGAGCCGCAAGCATGAGCTTGGTAGCAGGACGCGTAGGATCGTCAGCCTTATGGATGCAGCAGAGGACCGAACCTAGACCATCCTGGGTGCATTGATACCCCATCTCCTCAAGCACGGCTACTATACGTCCCGCAACCTCGTCCTCTCGAGATGATATACCTGCGACCGAGGATATCTCGTTTAATAATTTCTTATCCATACGCTATTCCTTATGAGCAATGCGCTCGAAATCTTCTGCACTCAGCTTTCTAATGACAGATACGAGGCTTTGAGCAAGTCTCTCGACCTCATCTGCGCGCACGCGCTCATATGCCGATGCAAAGTTCTCAACCGCTACTCCCATGCTCACCGTAGGGCAACCCTGCTGGGTTTTGTGAATAAAAGAACCATCGCTCGATCCCACTCCCACAACTGCCTTGCAATGAGGAATCGATTCGACGAGGGACATGAGTTCGCGACTTGGAAGCATGGAGCGGTCGAAGGCGCTGTAATAGACAGTATGACTCTTCGGATCGTCTTTCAGACGGCTTCTGTCATATGCCTGCAGCGCAAATGCACAGGTTGGCTTTACGACATCAGTAACCGTCTTTGAGCCCCTATAGCCAATGGTAGAGTGAGCAATGGTCGTAAATGCAATATCGAAATCAAGGTCATCGTCCTTGAGGATTTCCGCAATGCGACAGAGAATGTAGTCTAAGATTCCCGTAGACAGAAAAGCCCCCTCAAAGATAGCCTCCCCTGCTTCAGATCCGTCATCAGCAGAATCGCCTGCGGAGATGGTGTGAAAGTGCGTCTTATCCAAAGTACCCAAATCGCCTATTTCAAGTTCAGACAGGTGACTTGGATTCTCAGGAACAAACACGAGAGTACGGAGCTTGGACTTATCAGCAAGCTCGTCCTTAGACTTAGGAAGATCCAACCTGAGAAGTCCAGAGATTAGCCTACCTGAACGAGTCTTTACCAGAGCTTTCTGGTAGTGCATATCGAAAGGAGTGACCTTCTCCAGAAACTCTATGGTGTAGCAGGAATTATTCTGAGGAGCAACGAGAATGAATCCACGCTGATCTTGAGGGGCAGAAACCATGAGAACCGGTGTCTTCTTTCCAGCCTCCAGCTCTGAAGGATTAGCACGGCGGTAGGCAATGGTAGACCCCAGCCCATCATGCACCACATCGAGCCCCAGTGACGCAAACGCGCGAGTCATCGCATCGCGCACGATGCCGTCTTCTCCTGTAGGAGCAAAAGCTTTGACAACATCCTCAAACACATTGACCATATTCATCTCCAACTTTGGATACATAAAAAAGTGGGAGGGTCCGAAAACCCTCCCACATAAGGCGTTAATAGCAAATTGTATTTTTTAATTCACCTAATTGAGGGTCATTTGTATAAATTGCTTGCATAAGTTCGGCTAAATTCGAAAGGGATTCATTCAAACCTGTGCCACCCTTTTTAGGCATACGAACAATAGGAATGCTCGATTTAAACTCATCAATAAGTCCCTGATTCTCCTCGCTCATCATTGCAATGGCGCGAACATCGGTTTTCTGGGAGATAAGATCAGCCGTACGGGCAGCCATATCGGCATAATCCTCGAAGTTAAAACATGGCCCACAGATAGCAAAATCAGGATTGATCTTCTTTGTCATTGCAGCAAGCTTAAAAATAACCTCTTCTTTGTTATTAAGATAAAACTCATTACCACAATAAAGAGTAGCCACAACCTCAGCCCCAACACTATCGAAAGCAGGCTTGAGCATAAGAGCAGAGCCTATTCCGCCTTTCTTCATATTGAGACCCTCATGTGGATTCGACTTTCCGCCTGCACCCGCAAGACCTTGATCGAAGATAAGAACCACTTTCATCATATAACCCCCCCTATCGATTAGAGACTCAAATCGTCGAATGACAAGTCGTCAAGATCATCAGAGGTGTTCTCAAGCTCTGCCTCCTCCTTAAGGAAGCGGTTGTCGAGAGACTTGAAGAATGGGTAGTAAATCAAGCAGTCGAGTGCGAGAAGCAAGAACTGCAAGATAACTGCATTCCAAGATCCTGTTACGAGGTAGCCAGAGAATCCGATTGGAGTCGTCCAAGGAAGCTGGTATCCGCCAGTAATAGGAATAAATCCAACAATGGTGCAAACGTATGCGATAACCGTATTTGCAATAGGAGCAAGAATGAATGGAATGAACATGAGAGGGTTCAAAACAATTGGGAGACCAAAGATGATTGGCTCATTGATTCCAAAGATTCCTGCAGGCAAACTAAGGCGACCAAGGGTCTTCATACGCTCAGATTTTCCAAGGAAGCTCATCATCAATACAAGTCCGAGGGTAGATCCTCCACCACCGAAGTTGCAGAAGAAGTCACTAAAGCCAGCGGTAAATACGTTAACCATTGGCAAGCCTGCCTGAGCAGCCTCAAAGTTCTCAAGGGTAAGTACCTTGTGGATAGGTCCAAAGATGGTGTTAGTAACAGCAGGACCATTGATTCCGAAGAACCAGAACAAAGTAGAAAGTCCCTGGTAGATAACCTCAAATCCAGCAAGCTTTCCGAGTCCTACAAGAGGAGCCTGAAGGGTTGCATAGATGAAGTTGTGTGCAAACTCATAGCTTGTCATGCTGAAGAACATAGATACAAAGAAGAACAAAAGCATGGACAAACCAGCAGGAATAAGTGCTGCAAATGAGTCAGAAACAGCAGGTGGAACACCCTCAGGAAGCTTGATAACCCACTTCTTCTTCATCGCATAGGAGAAGATTCCACTAGCGCAAAGACCAACGATCATTGCAAGGAACATTCCAGCTGTTCCGAAGTTCTTAAATGCAAATCCGCCAAAAGCCTTACCTGCCTCATTTACAAATGCAGGATGGGTCTGAGGAGCAAGGATCAAGAAACAAACGGTAGCAGTAAGAGCTCCACCAATGCGGTTAGAAACTCCAAGCTCACGGGTGTAAGCGTAGCCAATACCAAAGGTTGCAAGGAGGGAAATGGTGTCAAAACCTACGGAGATTACCTTATCAAGATAGCCACTCCAGTTAGGACCCGCCCAGGAGGTTACCCACTCCTCATAACCAGGAATTGGGAAATTAGCAAGAATAAGAAAGATTGATGCGACAATAACAAATGGTGTGGTAGCGAGAAAACCGTCGCGGATAGCAATAAGAACTTTATTTCGAGATAGCGTATCGGCGATTGGAATTAAGGTATTCTCCATCTTCTTAGTAAAAGACATTATTTATTCGCCTCCTTGTAAGTCAACAATGCCCTCTTCAAAACACGTTCTCCGTTCATGGTGCCGTAATCGGTCATATCGATCAGCATAACCGGAGTTGTGTCAGCGTATTGCTCAACTGTTTTATCCAGAATGTGTTTAACCTGAGGTCCAAGCAAAATCATGTCAGGATGCTGACTTTCCACAATTTCCTGCATACTAGTCTCAGGAAATGCTTTTACTTCAATTGGAAGGCCGTTTGCATCTGCAACTTTCTGCATTTTGCTAGCTAATAGGCTTGTGGACATTCCGGCAGAGCAAAATAGATAAAACTTCTTCATACAAATTTCCTCTCTAACGCCCTATAAACACAACATTTCGTTGGTATAACGACAATACAAAAGATCCAGTACGTAAAAATCTATCTACCACGCATTGCTTACTCGTGGCGAATTCTAGAGATTTCCCCTCTTCAAAGCGCGGGGACAACCTCAGAATCTTCACAACTTATATATACCACAAATGTTCAAATCTATTAGATAAATATTTTATTTGTAACATTAAAAAGAGTTAGCGGTGCTATCCAGCATAACAACGGTCTAAATTGGTATGAAAAAAGCCCCTACCAACACGTAAGTTGGTAGGGGCTCTCTATACAAAAATCCCTCACAGGTCAGCGACTTCCTATTCTTCCACGGAC
>RCNH01000263.1_pt1 | contig 24120 bp, 15 predicted proteins | sample 2041161 | NCBI WGS metagenome assembly RCNH01 (sample SAMN09708215, study PRJNA481090) | Feces metagenome, whole genome shotgun sequencing project. | biome: feces | host: Leptonychotes weddellii | place: Antarctica: Sion Island | collected 2010-03-01 | reverse complement strand
CAGCTAGCAAGGTGTATAGGCAGAAAATTATATAATAATGTATTCTCAATGCCCGGATGAAACGAGTTTGGTTTGCGCGATTTCCCCTGCCGAAATTGGAAAAGTTAAAGCACAGGCAGATCGCAGCGTGTTCTGCAAAAGCGGCAGTGGCATATCCAGAACCCGGAATCCCAACCAATGTGAACAATTTAGCGCCGGAATGACATTGACACCACAAATGCCGGAATGCTATAGTACAATAAAATTTCAAAATATTCTCTTAAAGGAGCGCCGGTATGTCAGAAAAAAGAGAACGGAAAGGCCCCTTTCTGAAATGGCCCTGGAATATTGTGGCCTATGTGGCTGCGGCGGTAGTGCTGAGTTTCCTGATCGGTATTGTGTGCAGCATCCTGGTGGTGGTTTTGTATGCAAGGCATCAGCGAAAAAAATATCCGGGAATGCCGGACGGCGGCTACTGCCTGGCCCGGACTCGGGGATCACTGAAATTCCTGCCCTGGGGCCTTGGCTGCGGAGCCCTGGGCGTTGGTATGCTGTGGGTTGTGTGGTATGACTATACGCATCAGATGGGGCTGGACCAAAAAGCCTTGGAAAAAGTCGGTATGCTGGTGGTTGGGGGAATGCTTCTCCTGCTGGGCGTTATCCTGTGCGTTGTTGGCGTTCGGGATAGCTTTTTCCCGGAAAAGAGTGTGCTGGCAGATTCTATCCGCTCCCAGCTGCCGTACCCGGACGAGGCCCCGCCGGTAGCACAGATGTTTGCCATGGTGGACGAGGACCTTCAGGCAAGCGGCATTCAGTTTGGCCGCGTGATGATCGGCAAGGAGTGGGTGCTGGGAGATCACGCCAGCTACATTCCACGGATTCGTGGCGTTTTTGGGCGGGACGAGATCGTAACCAGCCATCACGGTAGTAAAACAACTGCTTCGCGCGTGGTGGAGCTGTACATTGTGGATGACAGAAATCAGGTCTTGTACAGCGATGTGAAAACGCCCAATGAGCTGCCCTTAATTCTGGATTGTCTGAAACTCAGGGCTCCTTATGCGTATTTTGGAGATTATGCGGAGATGAGCCGATTCCGTGATGTTCCCGATGAGGAGTGGGAAGCTCGGGATCGGGAATACCGCAGTGAAGCAGACGAGCAGCTTTGGAATTTTCAGAACCCGCCGGAGCGCGAACAGCAGGTGATTCTCTCCTCCTATGCGGTCAATGCTACCTCCCGTGTGGATGAGCGTATTCTTCGGGAGATTTTGGAAAGTGAGGATCGAAAGAAGGGGCTGGTCCTGACAGCAGGAAAGCCGATTTCCTTTGAAGGTGTGCAGTACGGTGCAATGTGGTGCTTCCCGGATACGGAAAAGGGTACGCAGCTGATTCTGGAAGAGTACATCCCCGGTGCAAGTGAAAATGCAAACCGTAAAGGTCTGGCACGTTGGGTTCGCAACGATTGGGAGGCCGTACATATTCTGTTGACTTGGGCGGAGGGGAAAATTGACCAGCCGGAACTGTGGCAGACAGGCTGCCTGGAGCAGTGGAGCACCATTGATCTGAACAGCAGTGCCCGCAACGATCAAAAAAATACGCAGAAGAATATCCACCCCGGCGAATTAGAGTTGGTTTCTTCGGAAGGTGTGGAGCAGAGCCACTATACATTTACCCGCGAGGACGTCCGGTTGGCGGCCGATGGCATTGTGGATCAAAGCTATCAGATGATACGCTGCATTAAAAAAGGCGGCTATCTGATGATGACCGTCAGAACGGGTGACAAACTGGATGGCCGATGCACTGTAACAGTCAGCAGGCCCATGGACGGAACACTGCGCTTTTTTGAAACAAAATGCACACATCGTCAGGCGGCGGCATGGTTCCTGGAGTTTTACGACGGTAACTTCTGTCCCCAGTGGCGAGAGTGGAAGGATGTAACCCGCAAGATTAGCGAATAAGAGCAAAAGAGGCGAATGACAATGGCAAAGGTGTTCAGCGATAAGGTAGACCGGGCGCTTCAGTACATCTATTATAATGAGTGGCTTCAAAAAGGGCATGAAGGCAGGGAACTGCTGCTGGAAGCCGTCAATGAGGGCGATGCAGATGCCATGTGCATTCTGGCCCGGTGCTGCTGCGGCAGGCAGTACGTGTGGGAAGGGCATGGCTTCCCGAAACAGGAGAAAGAAGCCACCATGCTGCTTCATCAGTCGGTGGAGCACGGCAGCGCCATTGGTGTGCTGGTGGCCCTGCGCAGCGGAGAGCTGACCCCTTCTCTAATGAAGAGAATGCCTTTTGCCAGCCTTCAGGAGGCAGCAGAAAAAGTGGCATCCATGGCTGCCCAAGGGGATGCATTCTGCCAGTATACTCTGGCTAACAGCTATTTCTGGTGGGACTTTCTTCGCATCCAGAACAAGGGCAGAGATTCGTTTTGCAGTGACCGGGAATTTAAAGCCTATATGAAGGAACAGATCCTCAAATGTGAGGATCTGTTCTGGAAAGCCTTCCGCGGCGGCATTTTCCTGGCAGGCAATAACCTGAACAAACTCTATCAGGAAGGCGATGAGGACATTATTCCGCCGTGCCCTGAAAAAGCAAAGGATATCGCCCGTATCGGTGCGGAATACGGTTATCCCAGCTGGCAGTACAGCTATGCCGGTGCGCTGGCAAATAAAGGTGAATACACCGAAGCAAGACGCTGGTATGAACGGGCTGTGGAAGGCGGCGAAATGGACGCCTGCTATTGGCTGGGCAAGTTTTATCAGTTGGGTCGAGGCGTTGCTGTTGACTACAAAAAGGCTGCGGCCTATTTTGAACGTTGCCTGGGCTGTGAATGGGGCAGTATGCATCCCTATGCCGCAAATTATCTGGGCGTCAACTACTTTGAAGGCGAAGGCGTTCCGCGCGACTATGCCAAGGCATATCAGCTGCTCAGCTGGGCGCACCAGGCTGATCCGGATAATAACTTCGGTGTCTATTATCTGGCCAAGTGCTGCTTTGAGGGTTTGGGCACCCAGCAGGACTACGCCCTGGCCTGCAAGTATCTCCGGGAAGTGGACTGGAAAAATGACGAAGTCGAGTATATGCGGGGGTATCTTTACTGCCACGGCTTGGGCGGCGTTCCGGAAAACATTCAGAAAGGCGTGGAGTATCTGCTGAAATCCGGCACAAAGGAAGCCCGGGAGGAACTGCTTCATTATAAAAAGACCCTGTTTGGCAAATGGAAACGAAGATAAACAACGTCTTTTCTGCGGAAAATGTATGTTCGTTTTCCGGCTGATTGAGAGTGTAATCCGGCAATCAGAAAATGGAAGCAGTCCAGGGGTTAAAACTGTGATTGTTTAAAGCATACCTGCCTTTGTACAGTGAAACTAAAATTACGAAAATACGGACATAAAGTAATAACCACACAAGGAAAATTGACTCAGCACAGCAAAGTATCGTATAATAAAGAACAATTTGGAAGACGGGCCGGCCTGTGATGGCGAAAGCAGGGGGGAGTAGTTCAGGTGATAACGATACTGGAAAGAGAAGAGCATGAATCGGCAAAAGAATACGTAGTGCGGGTACTGGTGGATAACATTGTTAATACGCATTTGGAACCGGGCGAGAAGATTTCAGAACAGGAGCTTTGTGAAAAACTGGGCGTCAGCCGAACGCCGTTTCGGGAAGCCGAACTGGAATTAGCCCAGCGCAAGCTGATCGAGATTCGCCCGAAAATCGGCACATACGTATCTTATATTGACGAAGAGCTGGTTGAGGAGGTTCGGCATCTGCGCAGTGTGCTGGAAGCCGAAATTGCAGCAATGGCCTGCCGTATGCTGGATACAAAAAGCATTGACCTTTTGTGGGAGAATATAGCTGTCTGGCAGCTTTATATCAATCGCAAGCAGGAAGATAAGATTTTTCTGCTGGATAAGCAGTTCCACAAAATGTTATATCATATGTGTGGTCGAAAGTACTGGTATGAACTGGTGGAAAACATTGCACCGCATTTTGACCGTACCACTATTTTGAGTGTTCGCTGCCGTACACCGGAATTGATTTTGCATGATCACGAAGATCTGATTCGGGCGATTGAAGCAAAGGATGAAGCGCAGGCACGCAGGATTGCAGGACACCACATGGAACGCTATCAGGAGAATATTGCACTGATCCGTGCATCGTTCCCGGCATATTTTAAAAAGATCCAAAGATAAAAGAATGAACGCCATGCAGAAGAGTTGTTTCTGCATGGCGTTTTTCTTGTTAAGGCGGTACTTGACAATCGGGGAGAGGAAAGCTATACTAAGGACAAATGATATATATATAACAACTCATGAAATATATATCTCGCACGGAAATGACTTGAAATCGATCTTTTTTAAGTGAGGCGAAAAGGATGCAGGAAAAATATGATGTAATTGTAATTGGCGCAGGTGTGGTTGGCAGCGCGATTGCAAGAGAACTTTCCCGTTATTGCCTGCGTACGGCAGTGCTGGAAAAGAATCTGGACGTATGCAACGAAACCAGCGGACGGAATTCCGCAGTTGTTCATGGTGGCTTTGCAAACCCGGTAGGCAGCCTGAAGGCACGCTTTTGTGTAGCCGGCAACAAGATGATGGACCAGTTGGCAGAAGAATTGGATTTCCCCTTCAAGCGCTGCGGTAAGGTTCTGGTTGGCAATACTCCTGAGGATATGGAACAGCTCAAGCGCACCATGGAACAGGGTGCCATCAACGGAATGGACGGCCTGGAGCTGGTGGACGAAGCCCGTCTGCATGAACTGGTGCCGGCCGTTAAGGGCAAGTTTGCCATGTGGTCGAAGAACAGCGGCATTATGGACCCGTTCCTTTACACAGTGGCATTGGCCGAAAATGCTCATGCGAACGGCGTTTCCTTCTTCTTTGACCGTGAAGTAACCGGAATCCGCCGGGAAGAGGACGAATATGTTCTGCAGACTGCACAGGGTGAATACCGCACCCGCTGGGTAGTCAACGCAGCAGGCCTCGGCAGCAAAAAGATTTCCGATATGCTGGGAATCACCGGTTACCGTGTGGTTGGCTCCCGCAGCAACTACATCATTCTGCATAAGCGTATGGGCAAACTTCTGCCGATGCCGGTTTACCCTGTGCCGAATAATGTTTATATGGGAATTCACGTTACGCCCACTGTGGACGGCAACGTAACAGTAGGTCCCGACGCAGTGAACACGGAAATTCTTGATGATTACGGTGTACCGCAGAAAAACATTGATGATCTGGCTGCAAGCGGTGCAGAACTGTGGCCTCACATCTTTAAGAAAGACCAGATCCGCACATTCGCAGGTATTCAGCCCAAGCTGCTGAACGAAAAGGGCGAAGTTCAGGATTACAAGATCGAAATTCGTGATGACATTGCACCTCATGCAGTGAACCTGGTGGGCATCGAATCTCCGGGTCTGACGGGCTCCGTGCCGATGGCGCAGTATGTAGTGGAAATGATGCGCGAGCGGGAAAACTTCGAGGTAAACCCCAAGTTTAACCCCTGCCGCAAGGGAATTGTCCGCTTTGCAGACTGCACGGCCGAAGAGCAGGAAAAGCTGATTGCAGCAGATCCCAACTATGGCGAAATGGTATGCAGCTGTGAAGAAGTGACCAAGGCCGAAATCCTGGCAGCAATTCACAATCCGCTGGGCGTATCGACCATGACCGGTATCAAGTACCGCACCCGCGCCATGATGGGCGGTTGTCAGGGCGGTTTCTGTCAGATGAAGATTGAGCAGATGATTGAGCAGGAGCTGGGCTGCAATCCGCAGGACGTGTGCTACAGCCGCAAGGGCTCCTGGGTATTGACCGGCAATATGAGAGGGGAGGCGTAAGCCGTGGAACAGAAGGAAGTTGTTATCATCGGCGGCGGCCCTGCCGGTTTGGCAGCGGCAGTAGAGCTGCATAAAAAGGGCGTGCGGGATATGGTGATCCTGGAACGCGAAAATATGCTGGGCGGTATTCTGCGCCAGTGCATTCACGATGGTTTCGGTCTGGGCCGCTTTGGCGAGAGCCTGTCCGGTCCGGAGTATGCACAGGCATTTATTGACGAAGTTAAGGCACGTGAAATCCCGTATGAAACCTGTGCCACTGTGCTGGAACTGACCCCGGACAAGAAGGTAACTGCATCCACCCGCAATGGCCTGAAGCAGTATCAGGCAAAGGCAGTTGTGCTGGCAATGGGATGCAAGGAGCGCAGCCGCGGTGCATTGGGAATTCCGGGCGAACGTCCCGCCGGTGTGTTCACCGCAGGCGCAGCGCAGGCCTATATGAACCTGTATAACCGGATGCCCGGCAAGGAAGCCGTTATTCTGGGCTCCGGCGACATCGGCATGATTATGGCGCGCCGCCTGACTCTGGAAGGTGCACATGTGCAGGCTGTTTTTGAGCTGATGGCTCACCCCAGCGGATTGCCCCGCAACATTGTGCAGTGTCTGGATGATTACGGTATTCCGCTGTATCTCAGCCACACAGTAACCGAGATTCACGGTAAAACCAGATTGACCGGTGTTACCGTGTCGGAAGTGGACGAAAATCGCCGTCCCATTCCGGGAACAGAAAAAGAGTATGCCTGTGATACGCTGATTCTGTCGGTAGGTCTGATTCCGGAAAATCAGCTGCTGGAGAGTGCAGGAATTGAAATTGATCCGCGCACCAACGGTGCAGTGGTGGACGAGTGCCTGCAAACAAGCATTCCGGGTATCTTCTCGGCCGGCAATGTGCTGCACGTGCATGATCTTGTGGACTTTGTGTCCATCGAGGCAGAAGCACTGGCACGTCACGCTGCAGAGTATATTGCAGGTCAGGTTCCTGCTTCCTGTGAGCTGGAAGTGAAAGCAGGAAACGGTGTGGGTCATACAGTGCCGCAGCGTGTAAGCGGAACATCTGATTTTACGTTGTCCCTTCGTACAACAGGCCATTATCGTGATTGCCGCATTGTGGTTCGCCAGGATGGCAAAGAAGTGGCAGTAAAGAAAATGAAGAAGGCAATTCCCGCAGAAATGATTCAGTTTGAAGTCAAGGCGGATCAACTGTGCCGTGCAGGTGCGCTGGAGGTGTCGGTAGAATGAAAAAACAGTATACCTGTATCATTTGTCCCAATGGATGCGAAATTGAAGCAGAGGTAGAAGGCGGCAAGATTTGTTCGATCACGGGTCAGCTTTGCCCCCGTGGCGAACAGTACGTTCGGCAGGAACTCACAGCGCCCAAGCGCACGATTGCAAGCTCGATTCTGGTTGAGAACGGCGTTTTGCCGCTTACCAGTGTGCGCCTGACTGCGCCCATCCCCAAGGATATGATTTTCACGGTGATGGATGAAATCCGCAAGGTCACAGTACAGGCTCCCGTACAGGCGGGTACCATCGTACTGCATAAGGTTTGCGGTCTGGAAAGCGATGTAATGGTTACAAAGACTGTAGCAGCTCGCGCTTGATTGGTATATCCGTTTACGGATTGTTTCGTTTATGAAAAAGCAGCGTCATACACAGCTGAAGTTGTGTATGACGCTGCTTTTGTTTTGCGGCCGGTTACCCGCCAATGCAAAAGTAAGTCAGCGCTTTACAATGCGGTAATAAACTTTGGCGGTAAACAGGTAGACAATGATATAGAAAAGAGAAAAAATCAGAAACGCGCAGGCGGTTACTGTGGCGAACAGCGGCTTTTGCGTAAAACCGAGCATAGTGAGCAGCTTGGTTAAACAGGGGAATGCAACCGCCAGATGCAGGCCGGAAAAAATGAGCGGCAGGAAGAAGACGGTTAATACCTGTGAACGAATGGCATGTTTAACCTCTTTTTGGCTCATACCTACTTTTTGAAGGATTTCAAAGCGCGCCTTGTCATCCATTCCTTCCGAAAGCTGCTTGTAATAGATAATCAGAACGGTTGTCATTGTAAAGAGCAGTGCCAGAAAGATGCCGATGAAGAACATTCCGCTGAAAAGACCGCTGTAAGACGAACGCTCTGCGGTAAGGTTTTCGCAGATGAAATCATAAGAACCAAAGAGCTCACGAATCGACGTGCGCAGAGTATCCTGTTCTTCCGCGGAGGCATCGGTGTCAAATCCGTAAAAGGTTTGCGGGATAAAGGATTGATCGGGGTATGCGCTTTGTACGGCAGCGCTAATCTGAGAAAATGCATCATCAGCGCAAACAAGATAGAAGCAGTCAAAGATGTTTGCTGCTGTTTGTCCGTTCTTGGGATACGCGTCAATTCGTTCTTTAATAGAAAAGCTGTTGCCAAGAATGTCCATGGTGTCGTGGGACCACTCTGCTCGTTTGGTATACAAGAGCAATTCGTTATCCTGCAAAATTTTATCTTCTCCGGTGACACGGTTGTAATCGCTCAGCGGAATCAGCATAAGAATGGTCTGATCGGCGCTGTCATGGTCAGCATAAAATTGATTGCCCTGTGCTACGGCAGAAAAAGACAGATGCTGATACCGGGCTTCATTGTTTACGGATACAGCGTGCTTCTGCAGAAGAGTATGGACGTTATCCAGAATTTCCTGCTGTCGTGCCGGTTCGGTTTCATAAATTTCAAAGTTGAAGTCATAGGGAAAGCGTTCGTGAAGCATTTGTTCCAGACTCATCATCAAAGAGCCGGTGGAAGAAAGCATGACCAGGACCATGGTGGACAGGATACAGATGCTGGCCAGCCCGGCGGCGTTTTGCTTCATTCGGTACATCAATCCGGAAAGACTGATGAAGTGGTTGGTCTTGTAATAGAAATTCCTGTTTTTGCGCAGAAGCTTCAGCAGAGCGATGCTGCCTGCGGTGAAGAGAAGAAAGGTTCCCAGAATGACCAAAATTGCAGCCGCAAAAAACTGGGGGAGCGCGGTGATGGGAGTACCGGAAGTAAGGGCGAGAAAATAGCCGGAGCCGAGGAACAAAACACCTAAAAGGGCCATGAGCCATTTGGCTTTGGGCTCGCGTTCGCCTGCCTTGCTTTCGCGTAAAAGTTCTGCGGGATTAAGAATGTGCAGCGACCAGACCGATTTTGCAAAGATCAGCAGAGTGACAGTGAAAAAGAGCAGCACTACATGGGCGGCGGCTGCCGGGAAAAAGAAAAAGCCATATAGCTGGTCAGCGTGGATCAGTTTGGCAAACAGCAGAAAGGTAAGCTTGTCCAGTGAAATGCCAAGAATAAGACCGCCGACTGTGAAAATACCAAAAGAGTAAAGTGCTTCTATGCCCAGAACTTTTGCAATATGGCGCTTGTCCATGCCCAAAATATTCAGAACAGCAAACTCTTTTTGACGCTGTTTCATCAAAAAGCTGCTGGCGTACAGCAGAAAGAGGATGACAAAGAATCCGGCAATCGTCGATCCCATGCGCAGAATACTCTGCATGGCACTGCCGCCAAGAGCGGCTTTAAGGCTGGGATTCATGGAAAGCGAACACAAAATGTAATAGTCGGCGGAACTCAAAATGCCAATTAAGAGATAGGGCAGATACGTTTTGCGATTCTTTTTGATGTTGTTTGCGGCAAGCTTTGGAAAAAACATAACTGAATTACGCATTTTCGTCACCGCCTGCCATCAATAAAGTCAGAGCATCGGAGATCTTTTGAAACTGCTCCTCGGGGGTACTGTGGCCTCTGTAAATCTGGTGGAAGATGGTGCCGTCCTTGATAAACAGCACACGGCTGGCGTGGCTGGCAGCCTTGACAGAATGGGTAACCATCAAAATTGTCTGTCCGGCCTGATTTACTGTACTGAAAATGTTCAGCAGACTGTCAGAAGATTTGGAATCAAGAGCGCCGGTAGGTTCGTCTGCCAGCAAAAGCCGGGGCTGCGTAATCAAGGCCCTGGCTACAGCGGCCCGCTGTTTTTGTCCGCCGGAAACCTCATAGGGATATTTGCCCAGCAGTTGGCTGATTCCAAGCTGCTGCGCCAGCGGAAGCAATTTCTTTTGCATGGTTTCAAATTTTTCGCCTGCCAGTACCAGCGGCAGTACGATGTTATCCTGCAAAGTAAAGGTGTCCAGCAGGTTGAAATCCTGAAAAACAAATCCCAGATGGTCCCGGCGGAAAGCGGTAAGTTTGGATTCGGATACAGCGTTCAAACTTTTGCCGTCCAGCAGTACCTCGCCGTGGGTGGGCCTGTCAAGCGCGGCCAAAATGTTCAGAAGAGTGGTTTTGCCGGAACCGGATTCTCCCATGATGGCGATGTATTCGCCCTCTTCAACACTGAAGGACACACCGGAAAGGGCTTGGACCTGATTGCCGCCAAAACGGGTTGAGTAAACTTTTTCAATGCATTTTGCTTCTAAGATTGGCATAAGAAACAGCCTCCTTTTGATTGTGTCCCAAGTATAACAAAACCGCCAATGTACAGAAATTGAATCCTGTGACATTACGGCGGTTGAAGTGACATTTTTGTAAGACCTTATTACTCTACACCCAGTGCTGCATGATTCAGATTGATGGAAATTGTTGTACCTTCGCCAATAACAGACTCGGCTGCAATAGTGTGCCCTAACTTTTGTGCGGCTTTTCTGCACAGATAAAGCCCCAGACCTGTGGCTTTTTTGTCGCTGCGGCCATTGTATCCGGTGAACCCTTTTTCAAATATACGGGGCAGATCCTCGGGCGCGATGCCGATACCGGTGTCGGAAATTTGCAGGATATGTTCCGGCGTAACGGTGATGGTAATGGTACCCTGCGGTGTATATTTGATACTGTTGGAAAGAATTTGCTCGATTATAAAGGCCAGCCATTTTTCGTCCGTCAAAACCATTTGCTGTGCAGGCCGATAGACAAGGCGGATTTTTCGTGCAATGAACTGTGGGGCATATTTGTGGATGCATTCCTTTAAAATATCATCCAGATTGCATTGCCGAAAAACAAGATCCGAACTCTCGCTGCCCAAACGCAGATAACAAAGAACCATGTCCACATATTGTTCAATGCGAAACAGCTCCGAGGAAAGCAGCCGATGTTCTGCGGTGTCTTCACTCTGAAGCGTCATTTTAATTACAGAGATGGGCGTTTTAATCTGATGAATCCAGGTTGTGTAGAAATCCAGAGCATCCTGTTCTTTAGTTTGCTGTTCTGTTAAAGAAAGATTCAGAAGCTGCTCCATGCGGAAAATAATCTCCTGCAGATCCTGCTCAGATAGGGTGGATGCAGTGGGGAAAGTGTTCGTGAAATGCGGCAGATTCTGAAGTTCAGTTTGTAAGGCGCGGTGTTTTTTGAAAAAGGCACAAATGCTGATGACTTCAACTGTTATAAACAGCACAAAGCAAAGAAAGGCGGTATACAAAACAACCTCATAATAAGTGCCGTATAAGCAAAGAGTGGTCGTGAAAATTCCGATCATTGCGAAAAAGAGAAAGAAATCATTAGCGTGTTCGGAAAGATACAGCCGGAAAATGGATTGTTTATTCATAGAAAACCTTTCACTCAATCAGATAACCACTGCCGACTTTGGTCGTAATAAAATCAGACAGACCTGCATTTTGCAGCTTTTTGCGCAGCCGATTCACATTCACGGTCAAAGTGTTTTCCTCAACATAAGCGTCCATCTGCCAGAGCTTTGTCATCAAAGTGTCTCGGCTCACAACTTTGCCTTTGTTCTCCATCAATGTCTGTAAAATCTTGAATTCGTTCTTAGTCAGATCAATTCGCTTGCCCTGGAAAGTCAGGGAAGTGTCACTCAAATTAAGAAATGCACCCCGGTGCTCTAAAACCGGAAGCTGGTTAGCCATATCATAGGTGCGCCGCAGTACTGCTCCGATTTTTGCAGTCATCACGTCCAGATCAATGGGCTTTGCGATAAAATCGTCACCGCCCATCTGCATAGCTGTTACAATATTCATGTTGTCGGACGCAGAAGAAATAAAGATGATCGGCACATTTGAAAATTTGCGAATTTCGCTGCACCAGTGGTAACCATTGTAAAACGGCAGCATAATGTCCAAAAGAACAAGCTGCGGCTGAGAGTCCACAAAGCTTTTAACCACATCTCTGAAATCGCTTACAGAATAGGGGGCGTATCCCCAGGCACTAACCTGACGCTTAATGGCCTCGGCCAATGCAAAGTCATCTTCAACAATCAAAATCTTGTACATATGTTCACCCGCTAAGTAAGTTGCGCTCCTTGAAAGATCAGCAAAGGCAGAATATACCGGCCCTACTGAATCTGCTTAGATGATAGCACAGTTATGCAGAGAATCCAATGCAGACACATTGCGGATTGAGATGGAAGAGTGACGGTTAGCATGAAAAGGCACTGTGACACGTTCTTTGGCGGCAGGTGGTATGAGCTGCCAACAACGCAGAATATTTTTAAAAGGGCCCCTGTGATGCCTCACATCACAGGGGCCCTTTTTGCATCTAACAGATCAGAAACTGTCGCCCGGTCCAGAAAAGCTTTATATGCCTATTCATTTCCGAATACCATAGTGCCCCAATACATAGTCCAGATCTTTATCACCCCGGCCGGAGAGATTGATAAGAATGGAACCGTGTTCCATGGTTTGTGCCAGCTTCATGCCATAGGCGATGGCGTGGGAACTTTCAATGGCGGGGATGATACCTTCCAGCCGGGAGAGCTTGAAGAAGGCGTCAATGGCATCTTCGTCGTTGATCACATCATACTTTACTCTTCCGATGTCCTTCAAGAAAGCGTGCTCAGGACCGGATGAAGGATAGTCCAGACCACTGGCAACAGAATAAACCGGGGCAGGACTGCCGTCTTCGTTTTTCAGCATAATGCTGTTGAATCCGTGCATAATACCCTCTGTACCATAGTTCAGGCTGGCTGCGTGATCTCCCGGGGCAGAACCGCGGCCCAGAGGTTCGATTCCATAGATATCCACAGGATCATTTAAAAATCCGGAGAACAGGCCGGCTGCATTGCTGCCGCCGCCGACACAGGCCACAATGGCGCTGGGCAGATGGCCGGTCATATCGAGAAACTGCTCTCTGGCCTCGATGCCGATTACACTTTGAAAATCGCGCACCATCATAGGGAAGGGGTGGGGGCCAAGAGCTGATCCGATGCAATAAATCGCGTCCTCATATTCTCTGCTGTATGCATCAAAGGCAGCATCCACAGCCTCCTTTAAGGTCTGCAAACCGTGGGTGACTTCAATTACGTTGGCACCCAGAATTTTCATCTTGGCCACATTGGGGGCCTGCTTTTTTATGTCGGTTGCACCCATATAAATGTCGCACTGAAGGCCGAAATAGGCTGCCGCAGTGGCCAGGGCCACACCGTGCTGTCCAGCACCCGTTTCTGCAATTACTTTTTTCTTGCCCATATATTTTGCCAAAAGCGCCTCACCCATACAGTGATTGAGTTTATGTGCGCCGGTGTAATTGAGATCTTCGCGCTTTGCGTACAGCTGGACTTTTCCGCCCATGGCAAGGGAAAGACGCTCCAAATGAGAGATAGGGGTGGGGCGGCCCTGAAATTCCTTGCGGATTCGCCGAAGCTCTGCAATAAATTTTCTGGATTGGCAGATCGTGTAGTAAGAATCTGTAATTTCAGCCATTGCTGCTTTTAATTTGTCATCAATATAGACGCCGCCATATTTGCCAAAATAACCTTGTTTGTCAGGATAGTGGTTAAAGTAGGTTTCAAAGTCAACATTTCCAATTTTCATAGCTGGTTCCTCCACAATAAGTTTACAAATTCCTGTCGGAGGCAAAGAAAAAGTCCCTGACAGAATTCTGCTTAGAATCTGTCAAGGACGAATCAATTAAAATCCGCGGTGCCACCTTGAATTCATAGGAACAGCCCTATGCGCTTTAACGGGAAACAACGTGATTTCCCTGGCAACTGACGTATGCCCTACGTTGTAGAATACTCTGCGGTAAGCCGCATTTGACTACACCCTCAGCGGTCCATTTGACAATCTGTTTCTTACCTGACTCTCAGCATCACAGGTTCTCTGTAAAGGCATGAATTGCCGTTATCTCCGCTTCAACGGTTTGCATTATTAAATTGCTTTGCATTCTATCACAAACAGATATGCTTGTCAATCGTGAAAATGAAATAAAAATTCAGGCAGTGGCATTCTTCTGTAGGATGCCTGCAAACCGGAAGAAATCTCTACAGCGTGTGATTCTTTGTATTACACAATGCTGCTCATATGAAAGGCGCTGACAGGTGTGAAAAGCAGGGGATAATGGATTGCATGAACGCGCCTGAAAAGGGAGGAAATGCAATGAGTGAATATGGATATATCCGAGTTTCAACCAAAGAGCAAAACGAAATTCGTCAGCGAAAGGCAATGAAAGATTTTGGAATACCGGATAGCAATATCGTTTTAGACAAGCAGTCAGGAAAGGATTTTGCACGACCGGGATTTCAAAAACTTATCGAAAAGATGAAGCCGGAGGATGTCCTTGTTGTAAAGAGCATCGACCGGCTTGGAAGAGATTATGAAGAACTTCTGGAACAATGGCGTTATTTGACTAAGGAAAGGCAAATTTCCATTGTAGTGCTGGATATGCCCCTTCTTGATACGCGCAAGGACCGGGATTTGACGGGAAGCCTGATAGCAGATATTGTGTTGCAGCTTTTAAGCTATGTTGCAGAAACGGAACGACAGTTTATCCGGCAGCGCCAGGCGGAAGGAATTCAGGCCGCAAAAGAAAAGGGCGTTCAATTTGGAAGAAAACCAAAGGAACGTCCAAAAGAGTATGAAAACGTTGTAAAACTGTGGGAAGACGGCGAAATTTCAGCACGAGAAGCAGCAAGAAGATTGCATATTGATCACCATACTTTTTTGCGCTGGGTAAGGAATAAAAAATGAACGGATCCTCTCACTGATTGGTGCATAATGTACACTTTGTTCCCCACCATTCACTTGATTTTCAATGAGAAGTAAAGTACAATAAATTGTAATAGATGCGATGTTTTTGCGTCAATAAGAGCAAAAAAGCAATAATTTTAAAGGTGTAATCTGCTCGGGGAACGAAGTGTACATTATTCCCTGTTTTGGCAAAAATATCATGATTGCGGCCGCAATATATATCGCGAATTATCGAATAAATAGCGGAAAAATTGGCTTGTACTCAAACTAAAAACTCAAAGTGGTTCAGTGATCAGGAGAAAACCGAATGAAGCGAAAGGCTTTGTGCAAAGTTTAAACATGGAATCTATTGCTGTAGCAAAATGGAGGAATGTACATGGAAGTAAGCGGAAGAATATTGGTTATCGATGATGATCCCGAGATTCGTTCGATTCTGAAAGTGCTGCTCACCAATGAGAACTATGAAGTGATAGAAGCTGAATCGGGGAAAAATATCCAGAAGATACTGACACCGGATTTCAGTCTGGTAATTCTTGATGTGATGATGCCGGATGAATCCGGATACGAAGTGTGCCAAAAAATTCGGACCTTTTCCAATGTGCCGATTCTTTTTCTGACGGCAAAAAGTCAGAATTCCGATCTTGTGCTGGGCTTTTCCTGCGGCGCAGATGACTATTTGAGCAAACCGTTTGAATATTCCGAATTGATTTCAAGGGTAAAAGGGCTGATTCGCCGGTACGAAGTATATACAGGAAAATATGTGCCGGCATGTAATAGAGAGTACTTGGAATACAGTGGCATTAAAATCGGAAAGAGCCAAAACGAAGCATACAAAGACGATGTGAAAATTGATTTAACGGATACAGAATATCGGATTCTGAAGCTATTGATGTCTTTTCCGAATCACTTGTTTTCGGCGGCAAATATCTATGAGCAGGTGTGGAAAGAGCACTATATGATTGACTGCCGAAATACGGTTATGGTACATATCCGGAAGTTGCGGGAAAAAATAGAGCAAAATCCCAGAAGCCCAAAACATTTGATCACAGAGTGGGGGAAGGGATATCGCTTTGTATAACCGGATAAAAAAATATATATCAAGCCACTTGCTGGCACAGCTTCTGTTCGTTTCAATAATTTCATGGATTGCGCTTTTGCTGATTCAGTACGTCTTTGCTCACGCTGTACCGAAATTTTTGTTTGAAAGCGATATTTTCAAACAGTATTGGGAAACGGAATACGAAGAAACCGTTATTGAATTTCAAAACTATGTGATTGAACACGATTTAACACGGGACGAAGCGTATATGGAAGCATTCCGGAACGCTGTGAAGGCAGATATTAAGTTTGGTTCATACGCCTCCAGTGTTATGAGATGTGCGCCGGACGGGCTGCCTACAATGGTGCAATGCAAAGACGGAATATTTGAAATCCATGCCTATGCCCCATCACGAATATATTGGGGAAGATGGATGTATGTTGGCTTGGGCGGTGCTGTGATTGCTTCGGAATTGATTATTGCAATATATGCAATTACGCTTTTGAAACGTGTGAAAAAGCTGTGCAAGCAGGTTTTAATCTGTACACCGGAAAACGAAGGCACAGTTATTGGAATCGACGGCGAAGACGAGTTGGCAGCATTGGGGAAAAAGGTCGAACATATGCGCCAGCGAATCGTTCATCACATGGGCAATGAAATTGAAATATTGGAGCAGCAGAGAGCGCTTACCACTTCGTTGTCCCATGATATCCGCACACCGCTGATGAAAATCATTTCCAGCGTTGAGGTCTTGAACCTTCACATTCTGAAAACAGAAGAGGAAAAAGAAAAGTATCTGGCCATCATTGCGAGCAATGCGACTCAATTAAAAAAGCTGACAGATGAGTTAATGAATCGACTCGTTTCGGAAAAGTCGGAAGTGAATTATCCGATGGTAACGATCAATGGTCCGGAGGCGCTGAGCCAGATCTTGTATGAGGAAAGCTGTGCAGCAGAACTGGAAGGATTTACGGTTAACTTACCGCAAAATGTAGCTGGCGAATGGAACATGAATATGAATGCCGTGGCCGTGAAACGGGTAGCGGATAATATTCTTTCAAATTTAAACAAGTATGCAGATCAAGCTTATCCGATTGACGTAATGGTTGAGGAAGATACAGATAAGGTTGTGCTGCTGATCCAAAATAGAAAACGAAAGATTTTGGATGAGAGCAAAATTCAAAGCTATGGATTGGGGATTGAAAATATAAAAGATATTCTTCACAGCGCAGATTGCAAGCTTTATATAGAGAATCGTCCAACAACGTTTTGCATGAAAATTGCGATACCCAAACAAAATTCATAGCCCGCAAATATGAGAAAAAGGCCCTGCTGATCGATGGTCAGCAGGGCCTTTTCTTATCGTGCACTTAAGAAATGTTAAGAAATATTAATATATTTGGTACCAAGAAACAACGATTTTGGGTCATATTATATTTAATAGATAAGCTCGCTTTGTGCAGTAAAAATGCTGAAAAAGTTGAAACGCAGAATAAATACAAAGGCGCGGAGATTTATATGGAACACACAAAGAAAAGAGGTTTGCTTCTGATCTGTGTGGGGATGTGTGCTGTTTTGGCTGCGGTGCTATTGTTACTATTCAATCAATGGGAGCAACAGCAGGCAGGCAAGGCAAGCAGAATTGCGATGCAGAAGATGGAACAGGCACTAAATTCCGCACCGGAAAAAACGCAGACAGCAGGAACCGGAGAAATGCCCGAAGTAGAAATTGATGGGGAATCATATATCGGTGTATTAAGAATCCCGTCATTAGGATTGGAATTGCCTGTTATGTCGCAATGGAGCTATTCCCAGTTAAAAACGGCACCATGCAGATATTCAGGAACAATAAATCAGGAAAATCTCGTGCTGCTGGGGCACAATTATAAAAGACATTTTGGAAGGCTGCACACGTTAAAAAATGGAGATCAGCTTCAATTTGAAGATATAAACCACAATGTGCAAAATTACAGTGTTCAGTCGGTTCAGAGCATTGATCCTGAAAATGTTGAACTGGTAACATCCGGTGATTGTGCGCTTACCTTATTTACCTGTACCTATAGCGGGCAACAGCGAACAATGGTCAAATGTGACGAAGCAAATCCTGATTGAAGGCAGAAAGAAATCGGAATGGAATGAGCATTAGAATGAGGAAAAACAGATTAAGGTTGATTTCCGGCGCTATGGCATTGATCATGTCGTTCTATGGTGCGTTGCCGGTAGGTGCAGCTGGCCCGGATCTGGTCTCGGCAAGCACAAATACGGAATCTCAAGCAGTTGAAGAAAATATTCCGGAAGTACCTTCTTCCGACAGTATGCAGAGCCAGGTAGATGAAATGCTGCCCAACAGTACAGCGGAATCCGCAGAGGCGGCTTCGTCTGAAGTCTTCTCGGATACAACCGAGGGGATAGTGCCTGACAGTACACCGGAAGCATCCCAGGAAAATTCACATCCTTCGGAAACGGAAAATATGGGACCGGTTCTTTATCGGGATGGGATAATCTATCTGTATGATTTCGATCAGCTGAATAAGGTTGGAAGCGGTGCCCCTGTATGGGATGATGCAACATTAACAGAGTACAGAGATGCAGCGGGAAATGTTGTTTGCTACGCACAGGATGCTCAATACTGCATAGCAAGTGAGATTGAACTTCCGGCAGGCCTGGTATGGCAGTTGCCGGAAGGCTTTGCGGGAAGAATTGATGCACAGAGAGCGGATGCAGCAAGCAAACCGCTTTATGATGAGCAAACTGATACCATTTACATTTATCATCCTTATCAGCTAGCCGCAATGAGCATGGCAGATGCCAGCCAGCAGCCTGTTTTAACAGGGGATGCAGATGCAGAAAGCTTTGGTACAGGGCAGCTGATTTACCCAAAGGGCGAAAGTGAAGCGTTTCTTACATACAGTCCGGAACACCGATATGTGTTGTCAACGCTGTTCAGCTCGGAGCTGCCTGAAAACCTGAATGCGGAGCTTTATACTTCGCCCAGCAGCGAGGGACGTGATTTTGCAGGACAGATTGTCAAGACCATCGGCGGCAAAGACTACATTCTTATCGGCAATGCAGATCAGCTGCGGGCGATTGGCTCAAATAAGCCGGTGATGGGTGCAGTTTATCAGGCGTATAAGAGTGGGCTCAAATGGTTTGTGGATGAGGGGGCGGATGGAAATCCGATTTTACTCTACGGCGGTGATGCGGATCTGCTGCAAAGTCAAAACGGAAAAAAGGATTATACATTCGGAAAGCCGGATGGCACAGATAAAAGTCTTTCCAACAAAGGCGGTATAAAAGGAAGGTGCGCAGTAGACCCAAAAACCGGTGAAATTGATCCGACGTTGGATATTGAGACATTGGGGAAAACCTATAAATATTCCAACGATGCAAACTACATCATCTTCCGCGACATTGATCTCCGGAATGAGAAATGGGAGCCAATTCAGTTTTACGGGAACATGATCGGTGCGAAGGCTGCACCCAACCAGCTTTTATGGAGTGCGGATAGTACACAGCTGCTGGATGCGGAGCGCCCTGTGATTTCCAACGTGTTTGTGAGTCAGGATAAAAAACGCAATTCCGATCAGGCCATGGGTGTGGGCTTTTTTGCAACAATCGAAAGCAAGATGAAGCTGACAGAAACCTCGCTTTCCAGCCCGGAGCCGGTAATGGTCAAAAATCTGATTCTGGAAAATGTCAGCGTAAGCAATAGCCAGACGTCGGTTCACCACGATGTCAGCATCATCAACGGCCTGCTCGGCGCGTTGGGTGCCATTGTGGGAACGGTTCTGGATGTCCTTCTGAAGCCTATTCTGGGCATCTCTTTCAGGCAGTTGCTGACCAATCTGCTCACAGCACGAAAAGCAGATCCCGGCTTTTACGCCACAGGTGCTTTTGCCGGACGAATTGTAGGCAATGCACAGGTGGTGGGATGTGAGGTCCGCAACGTACAAGTCAGCAATGCAACCAATTTCACAGGTGGCTTTGTGGGCTATACCGAGGGTACTGCGCGCTACCTGTTGCAGGGCCTGGGAAAAGTGCTTCAAGTGCTTGAAAATATTCTCAATGCGGTGCCTCTGCTGGGTTTGGGCGATCTTGTGAAGGTATTGGTGGATTTGCTGGGTGTACAGAATCTGATTGTCACTGGCTACGATAATCCCACCATTCGTAATTGTACAGTTCGGAATATAAGCGGAACGATAGGTAACCAAAGCAGCCCAACCCCGGCGGCTATTGGTGACCAAAAGCTCCCCAGCGGCAGCTATGCAGGCGGATTTGCAGGTGCCCAGATTGGCACGGTGATCACAGGGTGTTCTGTAGCAGACAGCACCTATACTGTTTTGGCTGACCGGTATGGCGGCGGTTTTGCCGGTATTACGCGGGATGGCGAGATCAGCGGCATCCTGAAAGATGTGGGTCTGGAGCTGCTAAAGATCATCCAGCCGCAGAGCCTGGCTCAGGAATGCAGCATTCGCAACTCGAATGTGACGGTGAACGGCGGCAGTTACCTCGGTGGTTTTACCGGAGCATTGGCCAGCAGCTATGCGGTGAATGATACGATCACAGGCACCTTGAAAATCTCCGGCACCGATAGCTACGTGGGCGGCTTCGCAGGCACAGCCACACTTGGCTGGGCTTCCAATCTGGGAGCCCATGAAGTGAAAAAAGAAAATCTGCTTACTACAGTCAGGGATCTCCTGCTGGGTCTGCTTGCAAATCCCAACGCAAATGCGCTGCTTTCACTGGTAGGTTTGTCACCCTCTGCGATTTTGGGCCTGCAGATGAACTGTACAGATATTCAGGTATCTGGGGGTAAGGATTATGTGGGTGGTATCCTGGGCAAAGGCGATGGCGCATATTTGGCAAACTCGGCCAAATGTGCAGAGCTTCCTGCCTGGAAGCACGGAAAGTTCTCACTGACCAGCCCGCGCAGCTGTTCTGTAACAGGACTTAGCAGTGTCCATGCCGGCGGAAGTTACGCAGGCGGTGCTGTAGGTTCGATGGTCCCGGCCAGTGCCGCCGGTGTATTGGATGGTACATTGGGCCTTGCCAACATGATCGGTTTTACAGTGAATGATGTGACTATAGCAGGAAACGGTTTCACTGTAATTGCAGGCGGCAAATATGCAGGCGGTTTCATTGGTGAAGCTATGGGCGGTCAGATGGAAGCGATTTCAGTTTCCGGCCTTTCAAATGTGAAAGCCCAGAGTCGAGTGGGTGGCTTTGCCGGTGTGGCAGGCCCCGGCGATTTGGTCAGTTCCAACGGTCTGGAGTTAAAACTGCTGGGTATTCCTCTGTTAAAGGTAAGTAATCTGCTGGCTGTAGGTCAGGCCATCCGTGTAACCGGAAAGAACTGCGTTGTAAACGGCACAGACTCCGGCCTGACAGTTACAGCGCTCGGCGTCACCGAAGAGGGAACTGTGGATCAGCTTACGGCTGCCGGCTTTGCCGCAAAGGCAAACAGCACAGAATTTGAAAACTGTCATGTCAAAAAGTTGCTGTCAGTTGTCGCTCCTGATCTTCACGGATATGCCGGCGGTTTTGTAGGAACCTCCGAAAGCGGCGGCCTTGCCGATGTGGCAGATGAGGGCGGCATCAAGGACCTGATTTCCCTGGGGAATCTGGTGACCGCAGTGAGCTATCTGATTCCCCGCTATACAAACTGCACCGTTTCTTATTTGAACGGCGGCAGTGTACAGGGCGATGTGGCAGGCGGTTTTGCAGCCGACCTGCGCAGCGGCAAAGTGGACAATACCAGCCGCGGAGAGAGCGATGCCTATGCAGTTTATAACATTGATTCTGTAAAGGGACAGTCCTATGCAGGCGGATTTGGCGGCCGCGTCACGTCTGGCGCTCTGGCAAATGCCGCCGGCGGTTTATCCATCCTGGGAGGTCTGACGGGGGTTAATATCAATATCACAGACCTTTTAAGTGTCGTGGAAGCCTATGTCCCGTATGTTATCAAGGCAGGCGTGAAGTCACCGGAAGGCTTTACGGTATCGGCCCCTGTCAGTCGTGAAACAGATGCAAATTCTGGCAGTGCCGGCGGTTTTGCCGGTTATGCCAGCGGTGCACAGATTTCCTACTGCAATGTGGATCGGCTGAAATACACAAAGGTGGCCCCGCCTTCAGATCTGGAAGCAATAGAAGCACCCAGCTACTTCGATGGTACAAGCAGCTATGCCGTGCATGGTGAGCGTTACGCAGGCGGTTATGTAGGCCATCTGGACATTGGCAGTGCGGCTTCCTTGGGCAGTGGCCTGAAGGTTCTTGGAAAAACCTTGCAGCTGACCAACATTCTGGATGCACTGTCTGTGGTTGTTTCCACAGTTGAACATTCCAGTGTGGCTGGAAGCCCCGGCGGCTTTGCCGTTTTGGGCGATCACAGCGGTGGCTTCGCCGGAAAAATTTCCGGCGGTCATGTGCAAAACTGTCATGCCAGAAATTTCTCTTATATCATCGGGCACAGTACGGCAGGCGGCTATGTGGGCAATCTGCTGCCTGGCAATGTGGCCAATGTGCTGGAGAATACCAGTATTTTGGGCGGCCTTGTAAGCGGTGATGCGGCACTGGCCTCTCTGGCAGAGGACTTTGTTCCCACAATCCGCAATAGCACAGCCAGTGGCATTCCATGCGGCGGTGCAGTACGTGCGCATGATCCATCCACACCTCAATTGCAAAAGGGCAGCGCCGGCGGGTATGTCGGCCTGAATGAAGGCGGCCAGATCCGCGGCAGCGATACAAGCCGCTGGAAAAAAGATAAGCTTTACACCGGCCCGCAGCATGAGTGCAAGATCGAACGGATCAATTCTGTTTATGGCTATGAATATGCAGGCGGCTACACCGGCCTGATGCGCAGCGCGGATACAGCGCAGGTTGGGGGCCTGTCCCTTCTGGGCGGTATTATTGAAGTCGGCAACCTGCTGGGAGCGCTCAGTGTTACGTATCCTACACAAACCAATACCGCAGCCTACGGCCCGCTGGCAAATCTGGATGTGAATACGTGGAATGCATGGGTTGAACATGTAGGTAAGTACGGTGGACGAGGTGCGGAGCTGGCACAGCTGGGGGTTGTGCAGACCCAGGAACAGCTGGATGTGATTCTCAAAGACTTTGTCGATGGTTATACCGTAGCAGCAGGCCGTCCACGGCACGACGCTGCGGCCATCAGCGAGGGCGCCGATGCCGGTGGTTATGTGGGTATCATGATCAGCGGTGTGATTACCAATGGTCAGGCACATGACGTGAAGACAGTAAAAGCGATGGGCAACGCTGGTGGCTATGCTGGCAAAATGCGTGCCGGCGGTGCAGCAGAGTTCGGTACTGTAAAAATTCTGGGGCTGAGCCTCAATTTAGGTCAGCTGCTGCAAGCGACTCAATTCTTTGTTCCTGTAATCAAGGGCTCGTCTGTCGAAGGCTATCGCTCCGGAATGACAATTACAGCTTTTGGAAAGGATGCCGCTCTCAGCCTTGGCAATGCCGGTGGATACGTGGGCAGTGCCTACGGAGCCCAGATCTGGGGCGATCAGCCCAATGCAGACTCCGGCTGTAATGTCCTCAAGTTAAAGCGAGTGAATGGCAATCATACAGCCGGCGGCTATGTGGGCTTTGTAACAGCCGGTGCTGTGGCAAAGGTCAATACCAATATGGCCGATGGTTTCCTGCAAAGTGTATTGGATCACATCATTGGAAATCTGGGTGATCTCGTTTCGGTGATGAAAGCCACGGTCAGCACAATTCGTGGTGTGAAAATCACCCCTGCCGATGCGAAATACGGCTTCGTAGTGGGGGGAGATGCCGACTATTCCGGCGGCTTTGGCGGCTGGATGGAAGCATCTGTTATTGGATCGTCCAAGGGCGAGAGCGCGATTACGGTCGATGGTCTGCGCTATGTGGAAGGCGGCTTATACGCAGGCGGCTTTTTCGGCCTTGCTGATGTAACCGGAGTGGCCCAAGTGGGCGGCAATGGAACAGAAGCGGGCAAGACAAACATCATCGAACTGATCAAAGCAGGTAAAGTTGATGTGCTGGATGCATTCCGCTCTTATGTTTACCATTCGGATGTGCGTGGCGTGGAAGAGGGCCTGACGGTGCTGGCCACTCGCTCCAACTCAACAGGTATGCTGGACAGCAAACGACATATGGGCAGTGCCGGTGGTTTCGGCGGCGGAATGATGAACGGTTCTGTTCACGACTGCACCGTTTCCAACCTGAATACCGTAAAGGGCCTGAATTATGTGGGCGGCTTTGTGGGGCATTTGGGCAAGAACGGCGTGGTAAAGGCCGATGATGCACATGTTCGTGACCTGATTGGTCTGAATGCCGGAGTGCTGAACATCTT
>RCNH01000262.1_pt1 | contig 24164 bp, 24 predicted proteins | sample 2041161 | NCBI WGS metagenome assembly RCNH01 (sample SAMN09708215, study PRJNA481090) | Feces metagenome, whole genome shotgun sequencing project. | biome: feces | host: Leptonychotes weddellii | place: Antarctica: Sion Island | collected 2010-03-01 | reverse complement strand
AGTAGTGTAAAATTGCGATCCTCTGATTTGTAGAATGGATGTATCATTTATAGCTGTCGATTACTCCATCGAGATACCCTTTGGCGTATGCTGCGTGAGGGCTTTTGTGTCTTTGATTTTGCGCCTGACTCTCTTCCAAGCTATTTGGTACTTTGCAAAAGTCGATTTGTTCTTTGCGCTCTAATCCATCCTGATAACCTTTTCCATAAGCACAAGCAGCGCATTTATGCCTTCCGATACCATCTTGAGCCATAATCTGTTGAATTGCGGAATGAGCCTTATAACAAGCCCTGATTATTGCTGGATTGAAGTTATAAAATTGGTAATCGTCGTCAGATTGTAGATGCTTGGGATAATGTTATAGGCTTCTTGCAACTTGGTTTTTGCAGAATTCCATCCGCGACCATCTGTAATCCATACAAATTCAAATCCTTCTACAGAATTAATCTTAGGCCCGATATCTGAATAAGAGCGTGCCACTTCATTCAATTTACTACCTCCGTCGCTATAGAAGTTGACCTCTATTAGATATTTTTGGGAGGAAGTCTCAATAACAAAGTCAAATCGTTTGTTGTCTTTTCCTAAAACATTCGCAATTTCGGGCCACTCTTTAGAGTATACCTCTTTGCGGAAAGTGATATTGTTGAGGGTGAATATCTCAGCTATCTTATCCTCCATGATGTGGCCGCTTCTATTCTTACGAGCATTACTATCCAGACCCGTTTCTATTCCAAATACATAATCTACGAGATTCTGCACTTTTCGATTAATGAATATGTCGGCTAACCCTGTATGATTCAAGAACTCCATGACCCGGTCTACACTCTCGAACATAGTATCTAATTTGACACACTCTCCTTGTGGAGTTAATACTTTTTTTGAGTCTCGAACGGCAATTAATATACCCATTACCGAAAAAGCCTCTTTGTCTCTTGCCCACAAGGTTTCAACAGCTGTCCTGAGGTCCTGTGCCCCTATCAGACTATTGAGCATGTTAAGACTTAATTTAATGTTGTCTACGTTCTGCCCGATTTTTTCGAAGTCGCAGAAGAAATCCAAAGTCTGATTGGTCTGTTGAAGTTGGTTTAAAAAGGTATCAAATGAAGTATTATTGTGTACTGGCATAGGTCGGTGTTTTTAGGTCCTATAAGTTGGAGAAATTATCAACTACAATTTCTGTTAATTTCCCTCTCCGAGAAGCATTGGCATTGACATTTCGCGATGCCCATACCCTGTTGATGGTGTAATCTGCAAACAGAGTGTCAAAGAAATGGTCTTCTGTCGAGGCATTCATACCATCGGAGTTGCTGAGTAGAAATTGGGCCCCTTTATGATGTATCTTATCGCAAAATTGTTTTAACCTGATTTGAGCCTCATCGTTAAAATCCTCTTTTGAGTAGCTCTTGAAGCTGGAAGTATTGCTTAATGGACGATAAGGAGGGTCAAAATAGAAAAAGGTTTCTCCCTCTATCTTATTGTAGGTCTCTGCAAAATCTCCAACCAATATTTCAACATTTTGAAGTATCCGACTATCTGCCATTATGGTGTCTGCATCGCAAATGGTAGGTGCGGAATACTTCCCGAACGGGACATTAAATTTGCCCGACTTATTCACTCGGTAGAGTCCATTAAAGCAGGTGCGATTCAAGAAAAAGAATAACGTGCTATTCTCTATCTTATCAAGATTTTTAGAATTAAATCTGTCTCTGCAAGCCAAGTAGAATTCTTTGCGTTCTGCTTCATCTTTGAGAGCGTAATATTGAGTCTGAATCTCGGATAATGAGTCTATAAGTTGATGGGGAAAGTCTCTGACCACATTGTAACAAGTGATCAAATCCGAATTGATGTCGTTGATTACGGCTCGTTTGATGTTACTGTACTTTTTGAGCATGTAAAATAACATGGCTCCACCTCCTACAAAAGGTTCTATATAGGTTACATCCTGCCTTTTATCAAAGTCAGCTGGAAGCAGTGCTTCGAGTTGTTCTATGAGTTGCGTTTTGCCGCCCACCCACTTGATGAAAGGTTTTGCTTTACACATATATTATGTTTAATGTTGATGCAAAGTTAATTATTTCTTTGTCGAAATCAAATTATCTCCGTGAAGGTAGAATATAAAAAATGTCCTCGTGTTTGTGTGCGAGGACATTTTATGTAGGGCGTGAATATCGTTACTTTCTTGCTGCGCCCCAGCGGTTGTCAAATTCGCGGAACAGGTAGTAGGCGGCGTAACCCAACAGCAGACCCACCAGTGTGCCCCACACCAAATCCATCGGGAAGTGCTTGCCGAGGTAGATGCGCGAGTAGCAGATGATGAGGGTCGCGGCGATGACCACAAGGTTGAACCAGCAGCGGCGTATGGCCTTTGCCGAGAGCAGGGCGAGGGTTACGATGGTCGCCGCATGAGCCGACACGGTGCCGTACTTGCCACTCACCGCCTCCACGGGAACGTGGACGATGGGGTTCGAGAGCAGGTCACCGCGGCGCAGTGTGCGCAACGAGTCGAGCGGAATGTCCAGCCCCTCCAGCGAGGCGGTGAACATCGGACGGGCACGCGGTGTGAAGTCGGGCAGCAGCGAGCCGAGAAGTCCGTTGTGCTTGAAGATGCCGGCCACCATGTCCGAGAGGGCGATGGCTCCCACCATGAGAATGATGAAGGCCAGGGTGCTGGTGATGCCGTATTTTCTCCATATCAGATAGATAATCAGAGCATAGAGGGGCAGCCACAGGGTGGTTCCCGATATGGCCAACATGATTTTGTCGGTCACCTCGCCGCCATCGAAGTTGAGGGCGAGGAAAAGATTGTGGTCGAAATCGTACATTGCGCGTTAGAATTGGAAGTATATAAAAGGTTGAATGTCACTAGATTTGGTCTGCATCACACACCATATCATCACCGCCATGAGCACGACCTGCACCACCAGCGACGAGCCGATGACGCGTTTCTGTGCCCACACCTCCGCCGAGTGGGGCAGGAAGTGGAGCAGGTAACCCACGGCGATGAGCGAGAAGACCACGGCATAGCCGTCAATCATCTGGGGTATCATCGGTGCGTTGAAGTGTTCGAAAATCTGGTGGAGCATGAGCGATACGGTCTGCATCGACTCGGCACGGAACATCAGCCAGCCCAGACAGACGATGTGGAAGGTCACCACGATGCCCAGAATACGCATGACGGGTGTCATGTCGCGACCCTCGCGCTTGGCACCGGGAACGATGCTCATCCACAATTTGTGGAGGGCGAGGGCGACACCGTGGAGCGCACCCCACAGAATGAAACGCACTGCCGCGCCGTGCCACAGACCGCCCAGCAACATGGTAATCATCAGATTGGCGTAGGCGCGCAGACGCCCCTTGCGGTTACCGCCCAGCGGTATGTAGAGGTAGTCGCGCAGCCAGGTGGAGAGGGAGATGTGCCAGCGGTGCCAAAATTCGGTGATGGTCGCCGACTGATAGGGCGAGTCGAAGTTGATGGGGAAGCGGAAGCCCAACAGGAGGGCGATACCTATCGCCATGTCGGAGTAGCCCGAGAAGTCGCAATAGATTTGCAGGGCGTAGCCGTAGATGCCTGCCAGACATTCGAAACCCGTGTAGAGGAGGGGCTCGTCGAAGATGCGGTCAACGAAGTTGAGCGAGATGTAGTCCGAGATGATGGCCTTCTTGAAAAGACCCGTGAGTATGAGATAGACACCCATGCCGAACATACCGCGTGTCACCACCACGGGGTTCTGACGGATTTGGGGGATAAAGTCACGGGCGCGGACAATAGGTCCTGCCACCAGCTGGGGGAAGAACGAGAGGTAGAACAGATAGTCGTGCCAGTGGTCCAGGGGGCGAAGCTCTCCGCGGTAGATGTCGATGGTGTAGCTCATCGACTGGAAGACGAAGAACGAGATGCCGACGGGCAGAAAGATGTTCTGAAACTGAAGAAATCCCTCGCCGAACAGAGTGTGGGAGATGTCGATGAGGAAGTTGGTGTACTTGAAGTAGCCCAGCATACCGAGATTGACGGCAACGCTCAGGGCCACGAGCCATTTTTTCTTGCGGCGGTCGGGGATCGAGTAGATGTGTCGGGCGATGATGTAGTCACTCGCCGCGGCGAAGACCAGCAGCAGGAAATATACTCCGCTCGACTTGTAGTAGAAGTAGAGCGAGAAGAGTATGACATAGAGAATACGCAGTGTGGTGGTGCGGCGCAGTGCCGTGTAGAGGAGCAGGAACCCCGCAAAGAGAAACAGGAAGAGTCCGCTGCTGAATATGAGGGGAGAGGTGGCATCGTATTGCAACAATGCCACTATCTTGTTAGCGATATCCTCTGTCGACATTCCGAAAATCATAGAAAGGTGTATTTGTCGGTTGTCGGATGTGTGGTGTGGAGTATCTGTCGGTCGATTTTCGAACGACGGATGGAGTCGAGCACCATCTGCTGACGCTTGGCTTTCAGCTCCTCGGCCACTATTCGGAGGTGACGCTCGCGGGCGATGTGGTTCACGGCATCGAACAGAGCCCGGGCGATGCGCTGACCGCCGTTGTAGTTGATGTGGGTGTAGTCCTTGGCCGCCCAGCCGTTCTTGACGAACTCCGCCATTCCGCCCTCACGCTGCATGGCTTCGGCAGTGGGCCAGAAGGCCACTCCCGTGTTGCGAGCCGCGCGACGCTGGTATTTCAGCATGGCAGGTATGGCGTCCATGGGTTCGAAACCCTTGTCGGTCTTCACCGAGCGGTCGCTCACTCCCATCACCAGCACGGCTGCCGAGGGGAAGCACTCCCTCACAAAGGAAATCATCTTCTCGACCTGCAACGAGTAGTTGTTGTAGACCATCACTCCCGACTGCATAATGTTGAGTCCGTATTGGAGAATGACCAAGTCGTAGTCGTTCATCTGTCCGATTTGTGCATTCACCGAGGGGTTGGTGCGGAACATGGCGTGTCCGTTGTTGCTACGTACCGAGTAGTTATCGACCGTCACACCGCAATTCTCGAACTGCGCACCGTAGCCCGTGAAACCGCTCTCACCCGACTGAAGCCGCATCTCGAGGGAGTGAATCTTCGGGGCGCAGACTTTGATTTGGCGCACCGAAGCGTCCTTCGCCACGGCGAATACATGAGAAAGGGTGTCGTTGAGGGTCACCTTCACCTCGCAATCTTCCGTGGCGGTGAAGTACAGACGGGCGGTCGTGGCGTTGTCGAGGTGACGGCGGTAAGAGGTGGCCTCCCAGCGAGTCGAAGCTCCCTGCGCCGGCTTGCACACCCAACCCGATACGAAGTAGTTGCTCTTCAGGGGTTCGGGAGTGGTCTTGTAACGCATGATGTTGTAGGTCGACCAGCCCTTCGACTGGGTCTTGATGGTGCGGCGGTAGGCGGTGAGGGGCGATGCCGTGGGGGCGAAGCCTGCGCCACCACCTCCGTAGGTGTCCTGCAACATCTCGCGCAGGTCGGCGGTGAGGATGTCACCCTCGATGAACGAGTCTCCCAAGACGGCAACTCTCACAGCACGGCGTGCCGTGAGCAGGGTGTCGCAGAAGGTGCGCAGCGAGTGCACGCCCAGTGAGTCGAACTCCTCGATGGGGGTCAGCTCCTCGCAATACGACTCCTCGCGCGGCAATTGACGACCGCGTGTGAGGGTGTCGGGGACGATATCCCACGAGTAGGTGTGTTGGAGAGGGTGCCGGGAGTGGCTGACCACCGCCTCGACCTGTTCGGATACCTCCTCGATGTCGATGGCATAGACCTCCTGGTCGATGTTCTCCTCCTCGGCGGGGAACGATGTGGCACCGTCCGATTTCGAATCGGAGGGGGTGTCGAAAGTGATGATGTCGGAGAGAATGTTGGCGCGTCGGAGGGTCACGCCGCAGAGGGTCTGCGGCGGTATGAAGCTCACACCCACCAAAATGGCGATGAGCAGCAGGACGCCCAACCAGCCCCGATGTATGACGTTGTCAGAATTTCGTTGTTTCATTTAATCGTCTCGTCTGCCGAGGATTAAGAAGACATAGTAGAGTACCGAAGCCACTGCACTGAGTGCTGCCACCAAGTAGGTGCGTGCTGCCCACGAGAGAGCCTCGCGAGCCTGTACCAGCTCTGCACCCTGCATCGTGCGGCTCGACTTCAGCCACTCCAAAGCGCGTGCCGAAGCGTTGTACTCCACGGGGAGGGTCACCAGCGAGAAGATGGCCGACATGGCAATCATACCCACGCCAATCCAGCAGAGCATCTCGTTGCGTGTGGTGGCGAGGATGATGAGTCCGAGGATGATGACCCATGTCGAGGCGGTGGAGGCGAACTGCACCACGGGCACCAGCTGCGAACGCATCACCAGCGGAGCGTAGCCCTGTGCGTGTTGCACGGCGTGACCGCACTCGTGGGCGGCAACGGCGGCGGCAGCCACACTGGTCGACGAGTAGACCGAGTCGCTGAGGTTCACGGTCATGGTCTGGGGGTTGAAGTGGTCGGTCAGTTCACCCGACACGTGGGTGACCTTCACGTTGTGGATATTGTTGTCGTGGAGCATCTTCTCTGCCACTTCGGCACCGGTCATGGCACCGGGGAACTGCACCTCGGAGTATTTGCGGAAGACGGATTGCAGACGCGCCTGCACCACATATCCCAGAATACCGATGATGATAATCAGCAGATACATACCCATCGAAGCGGCGGACATGCTGATACCGCCGGGTTGTTGGTAATATCCTGCCTGGAGCAGGGCGAAAAGTGGAAATGTCATCATTTTGTCGTTTGTTTTTAGGTATAACCAACGCCGGAGCGTTTATCGAATAAACGGCTACTTTATATATTTATGGCGTTGTTTTGGGCAAAAATACGAATTTTTGTGTTACTTTGCATAAATTTTACTTAAAAAGCACAACCGCGTGAATCTCTCGTTTTTCATAGCCCGCCGAATGGCGCAACGCGACTCGGGTGACAAACCCGGGGTGATGGAGCGTATAGCCGTCCTGTCGGTGGCTTTGAGTCTGACGGTGATGATATTGGCGCTGGCGGTCATCTTGGGATTCAAGCGTGATGTGGCGCACAATATGTCGGTCATGGCATCGCACGTCACCCTCACCGATGTGAGGAGTATCCATGCCCTCGACAGCGAGCCTGTGACGCTGGGTCGCCATCTCGATTCGCTGATTCGCTCCACCGAGGGGTTTGTGCGCATGACTCCCTTTGCCCTGAAGGGCGGCATCGTCCGCACGCGCGAAGCGGTGGAGGGGGTGATGCTCAAGGGCGTGGACGCCTCGTATGACGAGGGCGAGTTCTCGAAATGGCTGGTCGAGGGTCACCTGCCGAGGGTGGGCGACTCGGTGCGCACGAAGGATATTCTCCTCTCGCGCACGCTGGCAGACCGTCTGATGCTCAATGTGGGCGACAAGGTGGAGATGCTCTTCGTGGAGCGCGATGCCTCGCCCCACCGCGACCGATTCAAGATTTCGGGCATCTATGCTTCGGGCATGGACGAGATGGACAGGGCGATGATACTCACCGACATCCGCAACGTGCAACGCCTTTCGGGCTGGTCACGCGAGGAGGTGTCGGGCTGTGAGATTTACACCCATGATTTGGCGCAGGCCGCGGCATTTGCCGATGCACTGAACACCGCCCTGCTGCACGATGACAGCTTCGAGACCACAAACTACGTGGCAACGAGCGTCATGGAGCAGTACCCCAACATCTTCGACTGGCTCAAGGCGCACGATGTCAATGCGGCGGTCATCATCGTCATCATGCTGGTGGTGGCGTTCTTCAACATCACCACCGCACTGCTCATTCTGGTGCTGGAGCGCACACGCATGATTGGCCTGCTGAAGAGTCTCGGAATGCCCAATGCCGACATCCGCCATATCTTCCTCTACCGCGCCTCGTTCATCGCCCTCAAAGGCATGGCGTGGGGCAACGGTGTGGGTGTGGCGCTGTGCCTTTTGCAGGATTGGACGGGCTGGGTGCATCTCGACTCGGAGGGCTACCTCCTCTCGGTGGTGCCCGTGGAGCTGGACATTCCGGTGCTCGTGGCACTCAATGTCGGTGTGCTGCTGACGATAATTTTGTTGCTGACAATTCCCACATATATCATCTCGACGGTGAAACCCGACGAGACAATACGTTATGAATGATGGTAAAGCCTTATAACACAGAGAAAGAAAAAAAAGAAGAGGTGCGCGATATGTTCGACAACATCGCCCCCAAATACGATTTTTTGAACCACACCCTGTCGTTCAGTATCGACCGCCTGTGGCGTAAACGCGTGGTGCGCATCGTGCGCCGCTGTCACCCCACCCACATCCTCGATGTGGCTACCGGTACGGGTGATTTGGCCATCGAGATGGCACGCCGTATGCGCAACACCCAGGTGCTGGGCGTAGACCTCTCGCAAGAGATGCTCAACGTGGCACGCCGCAAGGTCGAGGCCAAGGGTTTGGACGGTCGTGTGGTGCTGGAGCAGGGTGATGCCGAGCATCTGAGCGTGGGCACGGGAGTGGTCGATGTGGCGACCGTGGCTTTCGGTGTGCGCAACTTCCAGGACCTCGATGCCGGCCTCTGTGAGCTGGCTCGCACAATAAAACCGGGGGGCAAGGTCGTTATATTGGAGTTCTCGACCCCCAAGAACCGTATTTTCGGTTCGCTGTACGGTTTTTACAGCCGTCACATCCTCCCCGGAGTGGGTGCTGCCGTGTCGCACGACAAACGCGCCTACACCTACCTCCCCGAGTCGGTGGCCGAGTTCCCCGCGCCCGAGAAGTTCATCGAGCGCATGGAGCAGGCAGGATTCAAGAACTGCAAGGCGCGAAGCCAGACCTTCGGCATTGCACAAATCTATGTCGGCGAGCGATGAAAGCGTTGAAGACCTTTGTGCTGCTCTGTGCGGTGATGTTCTCATCGTGCGGCCATATTGCCGACGAGCTGCGCGAAGGTGTACGCGTTGAGGGCGTGGAGCAGGTGGTGGAGCACGGCACGGTGGGTGCCGACCTCCATTTGAGGGTGGAGAACCGCACCTCGCGCCGTCTGAAAATCAAGGAGGCGGAGCTGGATATCTTCTTCGGGGAGCGTCACGTGGGACAAATCCTCCTCCACGAAGCGGTCTTTGTCGAGCGTCACTCCGACGGGGTGGTCTCCTCGCGGTGGAAGTTCCGCTTCCCCGACCGCATGAGACTCTACTCGCTGAAACAGAAAATCCTACGCTCGGAGACCTCCCAAATACGGGTCAATTACCGTGTGAAGGGGCGTTGTGGCTGGATTCATGCAAATATATCGGCCCGCGGGGTGACATTCTCGGAATTTTTGAATACCTTTGGAGTTGATACCGAAGATTTGAAGAAATATTTGGAATAAGTGAAAAATAGATTGTTAAAAGGTCTGACACTTCTGGTGGGAGTGTTGTGTGCCGTGGAGGTGGAAGCACAGTCCATCGAGACATTCAAGAGCCATCTGGCTCAACCCGTCACTTCATCATCGAGTGCCCGCATGCCCAAGGTGACGGTCACCGAGTACGGTACGGCGGCAACGGCGGTGACCAAGGCGGCGCGTCAGTCGGTGCAGCCGGCTTATAAGGGCTATCGTGTCTGCATCTTTGTCGATAACGGTGCGCAGGCGCGTGGCGAAGCGGTGGCTGCCAAGGAACTCTTCGAGGAGAATTTCCCCGATGTGGAGGTCTACATGGCCTACGAAAATCCCTACTTCCGCGTGACGGTGGGCAACTGCCTCACGGCCGAGGAGGCGATTATCCTCAAGGGACGTGTTGCGGCGGTCTTCCCCAAGGCCTTCCCCAAGACGGAGACCCTCTCGCTGTCGGACTTCGTGAAGTAAGCGACCTTTCGGCAGAACCATAAACGATAAAAAGGCGGTGTTACCCATTCGGTAACACCGCCTTTGTTGTGGATATGGTTCTGCGATTAGTGCGCGAGCATGGCGTGGTGGTAGCCATCGACCTTGTTCCAGTCACCGCGGGTGAAGTCGGGGAAGGCCACGGGGGCACTGTTGTGCTCCAGCGACATGGCACTTAAAGCACCGATGCACGACCACTCGGCAGCGTCATAGACGTCCTGGTCGAGGGGCAGACCGTGGTGCAGACAGTAAATCAGACGGTAGTCCATGATGAAGTCCATACCGCCGTGACCGCCCACCTCCTTGGCTTTCTCCTCGATTTCGAGGACGATGGGGTGCTTGTACTGCTCCATGAGCTGCATACGGGTCACCTCGGGAACGAAGCCGTGTGCCGACAAATCCTCATGGTTGGCAACACCCGATGCGGCGAGTGTCTTCGGCTCGAAGGCGAAACCCTCGACGGGGTACTTGTTGGCGAAGCCCTCGGTACCGGTCACCTGATAAAGACGGTTGTAGGGGCGGGGAGTATAGACATTGTGCTGTAACTCGATGGTGCGACCCTGCTCGGTCTTGATGAGGGTGTGGGTGTGGTCACCGTTGGCGAAGGTCTCGGCGTTCATCACGCGCTTGGCGGTCTTCAGACCGTTGACCGACTTGGTGTCCATCGACACGAGGTAGTTCATCTTGTCGCCACGGTGGATGTCGAACAGCTGGCAGACGGGGCCGAGTCCGTGGGTGGCGTAAACATCACCGCGGTGTGCCTGATTGAATTTGAGTCGCCAGTTGCCCTGATAAGCCTCCCAGAAGGGGTCGAGGTTGTGGATATAGGCACCTTCGGCATGGAGCAGCTCGCCAAACAGACCGTGCTTTGCCATGTTGAGGGTGGTCAGCTCGAAGAAGTCATAGACGCAGTTTTCGAGCATCATGCAGTGTCGCTGGGTCTTCTCTGCGGTATTGACCAGCGCCCAGCACTCGTCCAGCGAGGTGGCAGCGGGAACCTCCACAGCCACGTGCTTGCCATGCTCCATGGCGAAGACCGCCATCTCGACATGATTCTGCCAGGGGGTGCAGATGTAGACCAAATCGATGTCATCGCGGTGGCAAAGCTCCTTCCAGCCCTCCTCGCCGCTGTAACCCGATGCTGTGGGGAGCGAGCGGTTTTTGAGAATCTGCTGTGACTTCTCGACATTCTCGGGCAGCAGGTCGCAGAGTGCCTTGATTTCTACATTGTCGAGGTAGGTGAAGCGGTGAACGGCACTCGGACCGCGCATACCCAAACCGATGAAACCGACTCTTACATTATCAATGGGGGCTACTCGCAATCCCAAAACCGACTGTTGGCCGGCTTCGCGTGCCGGGGTGTCGAATACGATTACACCGTCGACAACGCTCCAACCCTTGTCTTCCTGGCACGATGAGAACATCACACCGACAAGCAGCGAGAGGAGTATAAAACAGATTTTTTTCATTGTGGAATGATTTTAAAGTGGAATGAATATAGGTTATCACTACAAAGGTAGAGATTTCTCTCATAAAATCGGAGTCCGTGATGAATTTTATGAATTTTTGTCCGCCGTGACTCCGTGGCGCAGTGTCGGTTGGCGGAGCGGGGGCGCATCGGCGAATGGGAAGCGGGTGTCGGCGAGTGGGGGACAGGTCGGAGTGAGGCTGTCAGCTGTCGGAGGGGGCGGTCGCGGACAGGGCGCGGGGAGGGGCAGGTACAACAGCTCCGCGCCACGCAGGTGTGTCATCGCTCCGCTGTGGCAACTAAGGCGAAAGGTGTTGAATACAAGTGGAGAAATATTTTGATATGTCGGCTCGAATGTGTAGTTTTGCAGAATAAAATGCGCACGTATGTTTCGTAGAATAGCTGCGGTAATACTCTCTGTGATACTGCTCTCTTCGGGATGGCTCTCCCTGACGGGTCTGACTCTCCCGGTGGCACTTGTCCCTCTGTTGTGGATCAGCTCCTCGTACGGTGACTCTCGCAAAGATTGGTGGAGGGTTTTCGGATGGGCGGCTCTCACATTCGCTCTATGGAACATCTCCACCATCTGGTGGATATGGGGCGCGACTCCCGTGGGTCCCGTGGCGGCCACTCTGGCCTCGACCTTTCTCAACATGATAGCCTTCATGGTCTATCACACCATCTCCAAAAAAGCACATACGGCATTGGCCTACACCGCTCTGGTGTCGTCGTGGATAGCCACCGAGTACTGGTACACGGTGGGCGAATTTTCGTGGCCGTGGCTCATCTTGGGTAACGGCTTCTCGCACGATGTGTGGGCGGTGCAGTGGTACGAATATACGGGTGTCTTCGGCGGCTCGCTGTGGGTGCTGGTCGCCAACCTCTTCTTCTTCGAGGTGCTGAAACACCGCCACGAATGTCGCCGCTACATCGCCGCCGGCGTGTGGGTGGTGGTGCCCCTGCTCTTTTCGCTGGTGCTGTGGCACAAGTGGAAACCCGTCGAGGGGGGCGAGTCGCTGCGTGTGAGCGTGGTGCAACCCAATGTCGATTGCTACGACAAGTTCCACGGTGACGATGCATGGCAGATTGACAACATCAAAGCCCTTCTGAAAGAGACTCCCCGAAATACGGATTTGATTCTTCTTCCCGAGACCGCCCTGCCGGGCTACTATTGGGAACCCTCGCTGTCGTATCAGCCCGGAGGACGCCGCGCGGCGGTGTGGGACGAGCTGGCGGCACAGCTGGCTGCCGACCACCCCGAAGCCCTGCTGGTGACGGGTACCAATGTGTTGCGCCGCTACGAGGCGGGAGGACAGACCGCCACGGCACGCAAAAACCGCTGGGACGGCTCCTATTACGATATATATAACAGTGCCGTGGGCATCGACTCGGCGGCGCGCTGGCAGATACACCGCAAGGGTCGTCTGGTCATCGGCGTGGAGAAAACCCCGCTGCCGTGGCTGTTCGAGAAGCTCGAATTTCTGGTCATCGACCTCGGCGGTACACTCGGACAAATCGGTGTGGGGCAGAGCGGTACGACATTCACCCACAAGGGGGTGAAGTTCTCGCCGGCCATCTGCTACGAAGGTCTCTACGGTGACTACTACGGCGACTTCGTGCGCCACGGTGCACAGCTGATGACCATCATCTCCAACGATGGCTGGTGGGGCGACACGCCCGGCTACCGCCACCTGTTCACCCTCTCGCGCCTGCGTGCCATCGAGCACCGCCGTGCCATTGCACGCTCCGCCAATACGGGTCGTTCGGGATTTATCTCCGCGCGTGGCGACATCGTGGGTGAGACCCTCGGTTGGAAGGAGCGCGGCGTGCTGACCGGGGAGGTGAAGTGCCACGACGAAGTGACCTTCTACACCCGCTATGGCGACTACATCGGTCGCATCTCGCAGCTGGTCATGCTGCTGTCGGTACTCTACTATGTGGCGTACCGCGCCAAGAAGAAAAACTATCTGGTAGAATAGAAAGGAACAAAAACCCTCTTCATAAAATATTATGAATTACTCTCAAACACTCGATTTCTTATTCAATTCGCTCCCCTCGTATGAGGCTACGGGCGATTCGGGCTACAAACCCGGACTGGAGAACATCACCGCATTCTGCAAGCACATCGGTAATCCCCAGCGTAATTTCTTCACCATCCACGTTGCCGGCACCAACGGCAAGGGTTCGGTGTCACACATGATTGCCTCGGTGCTCAATCAGGCCGGTTACCGCACGGGTCTGTTCACCTCGCCCCACCTCAAGGACTTCAGAGAGCGTATCCTGGTCGATGGTGAGATGATTCCCAAGCAGAAGGTCGTCAATTTCGTAGACAAGCACCACGACAAGATGGTCGATATGGGTCTGTCGTTCTTCGAGATGACCGCTGCGATGGCCTTCGACTACTTCGCACAGAGCGATGTGGAGGTGGCCGTTATCGAGACCGGTCTGGGTGGTCGTCTTGACGCTACGAACATCATTGTGCCGCTGGTGAGCATCATCACCAACATCGGTCTGGAGCATACCTCGCTGCTGGGCGACACGATTCAGAAGATTGCATCGGAGAAGGCCGGCATCATCAAGAAGAGTATTCCCGTCATCGTGGGCGAGAGCAACACCCGCTACAACGATGTTTTCGAGCAGACCGCTCACAACAACAAGTCGAGAGTCATCTATGCCGAGCAGGAGTTCAAGTGCCAGTCGCAGAAAAAGGAGGAGTGGGGACAGTCGTTCTTGCTGAAGCGTACGCGCGACGACTACAATCTGCCCGTGCCGCTCGACCTGGCAGGTGACTACCAGCTGCACAACGTGCTGACGGCCACCGCCGCCGTGGATTACCTCCACGAGGAGACACCGCTCACCATCTCGCGCCGTGCCTTTGTCGAGGGTATGCGCCACGCGGCACAGAACACCGCTTTCCAGGGTCGCTGGCAGAAGCTGGGCGACAAGCCGCTGATGATTGCCGACACGGGTCACAACGCCCACGGCATGAAGTATGTGTCGGAGCAGCTCAAGACGCTGACCTACAAGAAGCTATACTGCGTGATGGGCTTTATGAAGGATAAGGATTTGGCCCACATTCTGCCCCTCCTGCCCCGCGATGCACACTACATTTTCACCGCGGCGCATTCACAGCGTATGTTGCCCGCTGCCGATTTGGCACAGAAGGCTGCCATCTATGGTTTGCAGGGTGAGGCTGTGGAGACCGTTGAGGCTGCCGTTGCCAGAGCCAAAGAACTGGCCGGCGAGGACGATGCCATCTTCGTGGGCGGCAGCACCTACATCGTGGCCGAGGCCATCTAAATCGAAAGAAAGACCCTCTTCGGAGGGCAAAAAATATCCCTTCTGCGGACTCGTGGGACTCGAAGTGAGTCACCGAAATCCTGCGGAAGGGATTTTTTTATGGGCGGTTAAGCCTGGCCGATTTTGGGACCTGCCTCCGAGGGGTTGTGGAGGTCGATGGCGCCCATCGTACTCTCATAGCGGCGAATGTTGTCCTGCAAGGAGGTCAGCAGTCGTTTGGCGTGCTCCGGAGTGAGTATGATACGACTCCTGACATGAGCCTTTTCCACGTTGGGAGCACCATCGCAAAGTCTATGATGAACACCGAAGGGGAGTGCGATATGATGGCCAAATTGGAATATTTGCCCTGCGCTGTCTCTTCATCGATGGCGATGTCGAGACCAAATTGGTTCATCTCTGCCATAATTGTTTTATCAAGATTTTGCATTACAAATGTAAGCAGAAAATTCGGTATTTGGGATATGCCTTTTCCCAAATCGGGCAAAGAGCCACCCAAATCGGGCAAAAAGTGTTGCGCACCGCTCCGTTTTGGTGTCGGAGGTTGTCGAAAGCCGAATTTTTGGGCTTCATTTCGCCGATACGAATTTTCGGATATTGACTTTTTATTCGTACTTTTGTACGATTATAATTAACTCTGGAAACGAGATATGACATTTGATTTACTGGAAGTCCTTTTCCGAGGCATCTGCGTCGGTGTGGCGGCATCTATCACGGTAGGTCCCGTGGCGGTGTTGTGCATCCAGCGTACACTCTCCAAGAGCCGTCGTTCGGGCATCGTCTCGGGCTTTGGTGTGGCGTGTGCCGACACCTTCATGGCTATGGCGGCCTTCTTCTTCTACTCCATGTTGCAAGCTCAGATTGACACTTATAACACCCTGTTGAGAGTCATCGGCGGCATCTTTGTCGTGATTGTCGGCGTCTACATCTATGTGCAGAACCCCGTGCCGCAAATCCGCAAGAACAGAGCCGGCAAGAGTTCCATGTGGCAGGATTTCGCTTCGATATTCGGCATCACGCTGGCCAACTTCATCATGGTTGTGCCCTATATTCTGGCGTTCTTTGCCGTCTTCAAGGTCTCGAGCGGCGATGTGCCGACCGAGGGTTTTGTGGGCTTCCTGCGTTCGGTGCTCGTCATCGTGGGCTTCTTTGGCGGTGCCGTGTCGTGGTGGACGCTGCTGGCGTGTGTCATCAACCTCTTCCGCCGCCGCTTCCGCCCCCGTCATATGCTCACCATCAATCATGTGGCAGGCCTTATCATCGGAATCTTAGGAATTTACACCATATTATCCACTTATTTTGATATTTTCCCCAATGTCGGACACTGATAAAAAAATCGTTATCGCCGTCGATGGCTTCTCATCGTGCGGCAAAAGTACCTTCGCCAAGGCCATTGCCGCGCGTCTGGGTTACATCTTCATCGACACCGGTGCCATGTACCGTGCCGTGACCCTCTATGCCCTCGAAAAGGGTGCCATCGCAGCCGGTAAGGTCGATGCCGAGAAGGTGAATGCCCTGCTGGACGAAATCAGCATCTCATTTGTCTTCAACCCCCAACGCGGAGCCAGTGATGTCTACATCAACGGCCGTTGCGTGGAGGATAAAATCCGCACCTTCGAGGTGAGCAGTCTGGTCAGCCCCGTGAGTGCCATTCCCGAGGTGCGCCGCCGTCTGGTGGCCATGCAGCAGGAGATGGGACGCGAGCGCGGTGTGGTGATGGACGGACGCGACATCGGCACAACGGTATTCCCCGATGCCGAGTTGAAAATCTACATGACCGCCGACCCCAAGGTGCGTGCACAGCGCCGCTATGACGAGCTGAAGGCCAAGGGTCACGATGTGACACTCGAGGAAATCGAGCGCAATGTGGTGGAGCGCGACCATGCCGACATGACCCGCGAGGTGTCGCCCCTGCGCAAGGCCGACGATGCCATTGTGCTGGACAACAGCCACATGACCGTGGAGGAGCAGATGACCTGGTTCCTCGACAAGTTGAACGAAGTGAAAACAAGATAGAACATTGCAAATCGAGATTGACGATAAATCGGGCTTCTGCTTCGGGGTGGTGAGAGCCATCGGAGAGGCGGAGAAGGCACTCGGCGAGACGGACAGGGTCTACTCGCTGGGCGACATCGTGCACAACCGCATCGAGGTGCAGCGTCTGGAGGAGATGGGACTGAAGACCGTGACCCACGAGGACATGGAGTCGCTGTCGGGCAGCCGTCTGTTCATTCGCGCACACGGTGAACCGCCCTCGACCTACCGCAAGGCCGAGGAGCTGGGTATTCGGGTCATCGATGCCACGTGTCCCGTGGTGGCGAAGTTGCAGGAGCGGGTCAAGAGAGCCTACCTCAAGATGCAGCCCGTCGAGGGTCAGGTGGTGATTCTCGGCAAGCGGGGTCACGCCGAAGTGGTGGGTCTTGCCGGTCAGGCGGACAATCATGTGGTGGTCATCGAGAAGGAGGAGGACATGGAGCAAATCGACTTCACCCGTCCCATCTACTTCCTGTCGCAGACCACGCAGAGCATCGCCCTCTTCGAGCATCTGGGCGAGGAGATGAAACGCCGTGCCTCGAACCCCTCCCAAGTGGAGATTTGCGATACCATCTGCCGTCAGGTGTCGGGGCGCGAGCAGCATTTGGCGGAGTTTGCCGCGCGTTTCGATGCCGTGTTTTTCGTCTGTGGCAAAAAATCGTCGAACGGCAAGGTGCTCTATGAGGTGTGCCGCCGCTCGAATCCCCACACCTACAACATCGAGGAGGCATCGGAAATCCGCGAGGAGTGGTTGGAGGGTGTCGAGAAGGTGGGCATCTGTGGTGCCACATCGACTCCCAAGTGGCTCATGCAGCGCGTGGCCGACCATCTGGCAGAGATGAAATAGCCGACCCCGACCGCCCCAAAGCCCATGAGAGAGAATTCCCTCCTGCAACACCTCCGTTGAACAATTAGAAATCAAAAGAACCGAAAAATATGAACTACACAGTCAGAGTTTTGAAATATTTTGTCGCTTTCAGCGTTTTCTGTATGGCGATTGTGGCATTGAATCTGCTGGTGAGCAGCACACCGATGACCCTCGATGAGTTCGTCTATGTGACTTTCCATACGCCCCGTGGCATGATGTTGCCCGTGGTGGTGGTTCTGCTCTCGCTGGTGATGCCCCGCATCGACTTCATCACCCGACGTGTGGAGGGCGATGTGGAGGAAAACCGCACACAGATTGACAACGCCATGAAGGCTTCGGGTTTCGAGTATGTCGAGACCCGTGACGAACAGCTCATCTACCACGCTTCGAGCTTCCTCACCAAGCTGATGTTGCTCTGGGACGATGAGATGAAGGTGTCGCAATACGGACAATGGATTGAGGTATCGGGAAAAAGACGCGCGGTGGCTCGTATCGTCTACCGTCTGGACTCCTACCTCGGAATGTTGAGAAGAGATGAATAAGAATTGGAAAAAATATGTGATGAGTGTGGCACTTGCAACTTCGGTTGTGGGTGCATTCTCATTTGCCACCCGTGACGATTTCGGGTTGGGACGCGCCATGGAGCTGGTTGTGGGCATGATGCGCGAATTGTCGGTGGGGTATGTCGACCCTGTCGATGCCGACAAACTCTTGCAGGGTGCCGCCGAGGGCATGGTGCGTGACCTCGACCCCTACACCGAGTACATTGCCGAGGACGCCATGCAGGACTTCGAGCTGCTCACCACGGGCAAATATGGCGGTATGGGTTCGCTCATCCGCAAGAAGGGCAACTGGGTGTGCATCGCCCAGCCCTACAAGGGTTCGCCCTCCGACCGTGCCGGCATGAAAATCGGCGACAAGATTCTCTCCATCGACGGCAAGAGTGCCGAGAACTTCACCAACGAGCAGGTCTCCTCCAAGCTGAAGGGTACGCCCGGCAGTGTGGTGAACCTCGAACTGGAGCGTTTGAACGGCGAGCGTTACAAGTCATCGGTAGTGCGCGAGCGCATTCTCATTCCGAGTGTGCCGTACTACGGCTGGCTCAACGATTCGACCGCCTACCTCTGCCACCGCGACTACATCGACGGCTCGTATGTCGAGATTCGCAACGCCCTCGATGAACTCAACCGCGAGGGACGACTCAAGAATCTGGTCTTCGACCTGCGTTTCAACGGTGGCGGTATCATGCAGGAAGCGGTGAAAATCCTCTCGCTGTTCGTACCCAAGGGCACCGAGGTGCTCTCGACCAAGGGACGCACCGATTCCTCGAAGAAGAGCTACGCCACCTCCTCCGAGCCGGCTTATCCCGACCTGCGTCTGGCGGTGCTGATTAACAACGGCTCGGCATCCTCTGCCGAGATTGTGTCGGGTGCATTGCAGGATTTGGACCGCGCGGTGCTCATCGGTCAGCGCAGCTTCGGCAAGGGTCTGGTGCAGACCACCGTGCCGCTGGGCTACAACGGCATGCTGAAGCTCACCACCGCGAAGTATTATATCCCCTCGGGTCGCTGCATTCAGGCGGTGGACTACTCCCACTCACAGGAGGGTAGCGTGAGGGTCATTCCCGACTCGCTGATTTCGGAGTTCGCAACCGCCGGCGGTCGTAAGGTCTATGACGGTGGCGGTGTGATGCCCGACATCAAGACCGAGCCCGAATATGTGAGCCGCTTTGCCGCCACACTCTACGCCATGGGATTCATCGCCGACTACGGTGACGAGTATATGATTGCCCACCCCGATTTGAAGACGGTGGACAGCCGTAACTTCTCTATCTCGGAGGAGGATTACGAGGCGTTCCGTCAGTTCATGAAGGACAAGAAAGTGCCCTACGAGTCGGAGACACGACAGGCGCTCAAGATGCTGAAGAAGGCCACCGACGAGGACCGCTTCAAGGAGCTGGGCGAGCGCATCGCCGCCATCGAAAAGGAGCTCAAGGACGACACCGCCTCGAACATTGACACCTACCGCAAGGAGATACTCTCCTACATCAACCGCGACATTATCCAGCGTTTCAACTATCAGGAAGGCTCGATAGAGTACGGTGTGGTGCGTGACAAGGAGGTGGAGCGTGCCGTGGAGCTGTTGTCCGATGTGCAGGAGTATGAGCGTATCCTCCGCGAACAGGATACCCTGCGCAAATAACCTATCAAAGGAAGAAGGGAGATGCAAAAGAAGATGAGAAGACTTCGTGATATGTTCACTTTCCGTCACCGCGTGGTGATTATCGTGGTCGGCATTCTGCTGGCTGCGCTTTCGTTGCTCTACACCAACAACATGGCGAAAGGACTCAAGGAGAAGGAGCAGCACGATGTGGCACTGTGGGCCAATGCCCTGCAACGCGTCAATCGCGATGCCTTGGGTGCCGTTGTCGATGACCCCTTCATCAAACAGATTGTATCGAACAACAACAATATCCCGTTCATCATCATCAACGAGAACTTCAAGGTGGTAAACTCGCACCTCATACCCCCCGAAATCATCGGTCACCCCGACCATCTGCGCCGTCAGATTGAGGAGTTCGCCGAGGAGAATCCGCCCCAGAAGGTCACCTTCTGGTGGAACAGTGAGCACTACCTGCTGATTTTCTACGGTCAGTCGCAACTGCTCAAATCGCTCTACTACTTCCCCATCATTCAGTTGCTTGTCATCACCGCTTTTGTGCTGATGGGCTTCATCGCCTTCCGCTCCTCGAAGCACGACGAGCAGAACCGCGTGTGGATTGGTCTGGCGAAGGAGACCGCCCACCAGTTGGGCACCCCCACCTCGTCACTGTTGGGCTGGGTGGAGTACCTCAAATCGCAGGACATCGACCAGGAAGCGGTGGCGGAGATGGAGAAGGATTTGACCCATCTGATGAAGATTGTGGACCGCTTCTCGAAAATCGGTTCGGAGACTCCTCTCGAACCTGCCGTCATCAATGAGGTGGTGGGCGAGTCGGTGATGTACTTCCGCAAGCGTATCCCCCGCAACGTGACCCTCGACTATAACGGACTGGCGATTGCCCCCGTGCAGGCCAACATCAATGCCGCCCTCTTCGAGTGGGTGGTGGAGAACCTGATGAAGAACTCGCTCGATGCCCTGCAAGGTCACGGCGCGATAGATGTAACCATCTCCTCGGACGAGAAGAACATCATGGTCGATGTCCGCGACACGGGAAAGGGTATTCCCAAGGGCAACTGGAACCGTATTTTCGAACCCGGCTTTACCACCAAGACGCGCGGCTGGGGTCTGGGTCTTTCGCTTTCGAAGCGCGTCATCGAGGAGTACCACCACGGCAAAATCGCAGTCATCGACTCCGAGCCGGGTAAGGGTACCACCATTCGTATCACCATCAAAAGGGTATTTGAGTCTTGATTTTGGAGGACATCATATCGCAGGGACGTGTCGGGGCTGACACGTTGGGCGGCGGTCATAAGGCTGTGCGTCCGAAGAGTGATACCCTTGTGAAAGGCAGTCGTAAGCAGGTGACGCAGCCCTCCGCGGCGGTGCACGAAAAAGCGGACTCGCTGGGACAGAAGGGGGTAGATTCTTTGGCAAATGCCCCTGCCGATACCTTATTATATTATAATAGGGGGGAGATGTGGTGGCTGTCCGACTTGTTGCCGGAAGCTCCCCTGCCCGTGGATTCCCTGCTGCGCGAGGTGGAAGCCCCCGTGGTTTTCGGTGAGCACTCCGTGGCGGTGGAGGGTTGCATGATGCAGCCCGCCAGAGTGCCTGCACTCACCGAACAACCGCTGTTTCAAGGCTTTGTACTCTTCCTTGCCTTTGTATTTGCACTGATTATCAACAAATTCCTGCCCGATGTGAAAGCGCTGTTGGGCAGTGTCTTCACCTATCACAACGCCGGCGAGCGTCTCTCTCCCGGCTCGAACAACAACAACGTCATACGCCTGCTCGATGATTCGGCGTGGGTGGGTGCGCTGATGGTGGGTGCTGCCGTGGTGCGCTTCTGTGGCGATTATGTGCCGCAGGAGGTGGGCAGCCTGCTCAACGGTGCCACCGCTCTGGTGGTGATGTTGGCGGTGCTGGCAGCCCTTGTAGTGGTGCATCTGTTTCAGTATCTGACACTTCGTGCCACGGGCGAGGTGCTCCTCTGTCAGAACTTCATCACCCAGCTCTGGCAGGTCAAGCGTATCTGCTTCTCGCTGTTCGTCATTTCGGTCACTCCGCCCCTTTTGCTCTATATGTTTGCTCCCGATGCAAGTGCCCGCTGGCTGCTCGCAGTGATGGTTCTAATGTCGTTAACGGCGCTTTTTGTGTACGTTAGGGAGACGATTGGTCTGTTTCTTTCCAAAAAAATTTCAATTTTGCATTGGTTTTTGTACCTTTGCACCGTGGAATTATTCCCTATCAGCCTGTTATGGCTGCTTGTCGTTAAGAAACTGTAAGACTAATACTTAATTATAAAACTTTTAAAATTGAAAATCCAGCGCGTATTGGTTTCCCAGCCGAAACCTGCCATATTTGAGAAATCCCCATTCTACGAATTATCTCAGAAGCACAACGTAGAGATTGTTTACCATCCCTTCATTCGCGTAGTTGGAGTCTCGTTAAAAGAGTTCCGTTCACAGAGAATTGAAATCCTCGACCACACAGCCGTGATTTTTACATCGCGCACCACGGTCGACAGCTTCTTCCACATTTGTGAGGAGGCACGCATCACTGTTCCCGAGACAATGAAGTATATCTGCCAAACCGAGGCAGTAGCTCTTTATTTACAGAAATATATCGTATACCGCAAACGTAAGATTTCGTTTGCCGACGGTTCGTTCACCTCGCTCATCGAGCAGATTATCAAGCACAAGGACGAGAAATTCCTCCTCGCGCTGAGCGAACCCCACAAACCCGAATTGCCCGATGCACTGGCCAAGCTCAAGCTGGCGGTTGATTCCGTTATCCTGGCGCGCACCGTGGCTGCCGACCTCGACGATGTGAAGCCTGCCGATTACGGCATGGTGGCACTCTACTCGCCTTCGGACATCAAGGCGCTCATCGAGAAGTTCGGTACCGAGAACCTGCCTCCTCTGGCGGTATTCGGTGACGGTGCTCTGAAGATGGCTTTGGAAGCCGGCATCACCGTGTTGGCCAACGCTCCGCGTCCGGCAGCTCCCTCGATGGTGAAGGCCATCGACATCTACCTCGACAAGATTGCCGAGGGCGAGGAGGTGGCTCCCGTGCAGCTGACCACCGACACCAGTAACGAAGATTTTATCCGCAGCCAGCAGCACAAGCTCGCCAAAAAGAGCCGTGCAAAGCGTGTGGTAACCGAAAAAAATAACTAACAGCTATGTCAGACGACCGCTCTCTTCCCCGTTCGGAGCGACTCCATTCGCTTGGAGCCGTAAAGCGCCTGTTTGAGAGCGGCGAAAGCGGATTTGTGTTCCCGTTTCGATATGTGTGGTACGCCGAGGTCGATAACGAGAATTCTGCCGAGGTGCTCTTCTCGGTGCCCAAGCGTTTCCACAAGCGAGCCAACAAGCGCAACCTGCTGAAACGCCGCACACGTGAGGCCTACCGCCTGCAAAAGGGTATCTTGCAGGCAGCACAAAAGAGTATGAATCTCGATTTGGCACTCGTCTATTCCTCAAAAGAGGTGTTGCCCTACAAAAATATTGAACATGCAGTCCGAAAGATTCTTCAGCAAATTGTGGAGCGTCTGTAAGCGAATCGTGGCACTGCCTTTCATTCTGCTTATCCGTTTCTATCAGCTGTGCATCTCTCCGATGACACCGCCCTCGTGTCGGTTTGTCCCCACCTGTTCGCAGTATGCGCTGGAGGCATTCCGCAAGTACGGGCCGCTGAAGGGGCTGTGGCTCACCGTGAAGCGTCTTGCGCGCTGTCACCCGTGGGGCGGCAGCGGTTACGACCCCGTGCCGTAGCGAGTTGTTTTTTAGTCTTATAAAAGACGGAATCCTTTGGGGTTCCGTCTTTTTTTGTTTGTACGGGGCGGCTGTTACGGGGAGCGGAGTCGGGACGGTGTGGTGTGATGTGATGAGTATGGGCGGTTCTCGGTCAGAAAAAGTCGGGACGGTCGGAGGGCGGCGCGGTGTTATGGGGGCTGGGACGTGTTGCTGTGGTGTGTCGCTGGTGGCGGTCGGACGGTTTTTCAATAGCTGTATGTGAGCGTAGGCGGTCTGTCGCAGTAGGAGTGTTTCGCGGTAGAATCGGTCGGAGTGATGGAGAAAGACCGTCAGAGGGGCGGAAATGGGGGTAGAAGTGAATGCCAACGGGTGCCGGTGCGGAGGAATGGGGGTGATGTCTGCGAAATATAAAGTGTGATGTGTGGCGCGGAGGGGTATGGCAAAGTGTTGCGTGTCGGCTACCCTCCGAGTGTGCGGTGTTTGTGCAGTCATTTCCCGAAAGGGGCGCGGAAATGGGGTGGTGCGCTGTGCTGTGCGTCCCGAATGTGCTGTGCCGTGCGTCCCGAGTGTGCCGTGCGTCCCGAGCGTCCCCGTGTTGTGCCGAATGTCACGCCCCCTCTCTCTCTGCGATACAGATACAAAAAAAAGAGATGCTTCAAAAAAGCATCTCTTGGAGCGGAAAGAGAGGGATTCGAACCCCCGGTGCAGTTACCCGCACACCGCATTTCGAGTGTGGCACGTTCGACCACTCCGT
>RCNH01000261.1_pt1 | contig 24247 bp, 27 predicted proteins | sample 2041161 | NCBI WGS metagenome assembly RCNH01 (sample SAMN09708215, study PRJNA481090) | Feces metagenome, whole genome shotgun sequencing project. | biome: feces | host: Leptonychotes weddellii | place: Antarctica: Sion Island | collected 2010-03-01 | reverse complement strand
TTGGAATTTTTATTATACGAAAATGGGTGTCAAAGCGCCACCTATTCCACTAACTTTACTAAATAATTTTCTCTCATCGTCCATATATTAAATACTTCATCAAACATCACAATTCCTGCTGCCTTTCTTGTTGACTCCACTTTTTCCAAATGGATTCTAAAATCATCCAAACTCCAACCCTGTAAAAGAAAAAGGTTCCTTTGAGAACTTTAGATAGAAATATTTATTTTTCAATTACAGTTTGCAGAAACTTCAGTTCTCTATGTTATCAATACTACATCTAATAGAATTAGTATAGACTATTTCCAAAAGCTTTTTCAATAAATAAATTTTTACAAAAAAGGCCATCACATGAATTTTGTCAGAATCTCTTCTGCTTTTTTCTTCATGCAACAGCCTGTTTTCTATCATTTCTTTATCTCATTATACACAGCATACATTCTATCATACGCCTCTTTCAGCAGTTTTCTAGGACTTGCTATATTTACACGGATATAGCCTCGCCCTTCCTCCTGAAATACAGTTCCCATATATACACTGACTTTTGCTTTCTCTAAAAACCATCTTTCCAGCTCTGCTTCTTCGCATCCCAGCTTTTTATAATCCATCCACAAAAGATAAGTACCTTCTCTGGGGTAAATATAAAATTCCGGCATCTTCTCTGCAAAATATTCTCTGGTAAATTTATCATTCTCATCAATGTAAGAAAGCATTGCTTTATACCATTCATCACACTGCTGATATGCACAGCCTGCTACCGCTGCTGAAAAAATTGTAGGGTTGTGCATACCCACTCTGTCAATTTCCCTCTTTATTGCATTTCTATGCTCCTCATTGGGAATAACAAGATAGGATAAAATAAATCCTGGAATATTGAAGGTTTTTGTAGGTGATGATGCTACAATCAACCTTTTTCGCACTTCTTCTGACAAGGACAGCGCAGATACAAACTCTACACCTGATGCAGTAATATCTCCATGAATTTCATCTACAAACAAAAATAACTCATGTTTTATACAAAATTCGCCTACTGCTTCCAGCTCCTCTTTTGTCCAGACACGGCCTACGGGATTATGAGGGCTACACAACAACAGCATCTTTGTTTTGGCTGTTATCTGCTGCTCCATTTTCTCTAAATCTATGGTATACTTTCCGTTTTGAGATTTTAATCCGCATTTTACTACCGTTCTGCCATTTTTTGAAATTGCCTCATATAGAGGACCATAAGCCGGAGTATGAAGCAGCACTTCCTCTCCTTGCTTTGTAAATGCTCCTACACAAAGGCCTGCAGAAATATTGATACGAGGGCAAAATACAATTTCTTCTTTCCTTACATCCACATTGTGCATTCTTTTTTCCCATGCTATAAAACCCTCGTAGAAATCATCTCCTAAATCTGTATAACCAAAAATCCCATGGTCTGCACATTGATGCACCACATCACAAATAGGTTTTGGAGAAGGAAAGTCCATATCGGCAACACCAAGGTGAATAAGATCGGTTCTTCCATATTTCTTATCCATGGTGTCCCACTTTCCGCAATTAGTCCCACGTCTGTCTATGACAGTGTCAAAATCAAATCTGTTTTCTGACATTGCTACCTCTTTCTGCACAAACCCTTACAGTTTCGCAATAACCTCTACTTCACATAATACATTTTTAGGAAGTGTTTTCACTGCAACACAAGAACGTGCAGGTTTATTTACGAAATATTTTGCATAAACTTCATTGAAAACCTGAAAATCTCCCATATCTGCCAAAAAGCAAGTTGTTTTCACTGCATTTTCAAAGCTTGTTCCTGCTTCTTCCAAAACAGCTCCGATATTTTTCATCACCTGCTCTGCCTGTGCAGAAATTGTTTCTCCTGCAATTTCCCCTGTTTCAGGATTAACCGGAATTTGGCCGGAAGTAAAGAGCATATCTCCACATACCACTGCCTGAGAATATGGTCCGATTGCAGCAGGTGCTTTTGGTGTATAAATTGTTTTCAACATAATATCAATCTCCTTTGCATTTCTTATTTTCCTTATCATATCACTAAACAATATTTTAGTAAATATATTTCAATGAACTTTTTTTCACTCTTTTTATACAGTTCTTCCAACGAAAGTAATAGGAACTTTTTCTTTCCTTGCATAAAACTCTAATTCAAAATATAATAACCTTAATCATTCAAAATAAAATCTCTGGGAGAGTACTATGTCAAACGATAAACCTTATATAAAGCTTACGAAAACAGAACATCTTATTTTAAATTCTTACAAAAAAATGATTTTAAGTCTGGGAGCATATCTGGGAGAAGGATATGAAATCATTCTCCACAGTCTGGAAAACCTTCAGCATTCTGTCATTGAAAATGTCAACGGACACTATTCTGGCAGAAAAAACGGCGCACCGATTACAGATCTGGCACTTTCCATGCTCAGTCAGCTAAAAAAAGACCAATCCCCACTTGCAGCCTGCTACATGAACCACTCCAAAAAAGGCGTCCCTCTGCGCTCCTGCACTATTCCCATTACCGGTGAAAATGACCGCATTATCGGTCTTATCTGCATCAACTTTTATACGAATTTGCCACTTTCCTCCCTGCTGGCAAAATTTCAACCTGAAATGCCCAATGCCCTTTCTACAAATGACTCTGCCACAGAAAATTTTGCAGATAACACAGATGAACTTATTGAAAATGTTTTATATAAAATCCAACATCATGTATTGCATGATTTCACTGTTTCACCACAAAATAGAAATAAAGAAATCATTACTCAGCTATACCAAAGAGGTATTTTTAACATTAAAGATGCAGTTCTAAAAGTAGCTTCTCTTTTGGAAATTTCAAAAAATACAGTATATATGCACATCCGCAACTTAAAAGAGCAGGAAAAATAGCAAGATTTTTACATATTTTTTCAGAAAATCTGTATATTCCCCTTGCATACAGAGTGATTTCAACGTATTATAAAGTAGGTGGTAATTTTGCCCGCAAATTTGCAAGAAACCAATGGAGGTACATAAATCATGAAAAATATAGACCGCATGGTTGGAACAATATCAAGAGGTGTCCGTGCACCGATTATCCGTGAAGGAGACAACCTTCCTGAAATCGTAGTGGACTGTGTATTAAAAGCATCTGAAAGTGCCAACTTCGAAATTCAAGATAAAGACGTAATTGCTGTTACAGAAGCAGTTGTTGCCAGAGCTCAGGGTAACTACGCAAATGTAAAAGATATTGCAGCTGATGTAAAAGAAAAATTCGGCGATGATACTGTAGGTGTAATTTTCCCTATTTTAAGCCGTAACCGTTTTTCCATCTGTTTAAAAGGTATTGCTATGGGCTGTAAAAAAATTGTGCTCATGTTAAGCTACCCATCTGATGAAGTGGGAAATCACCTCATTGACTTAGATGTTATGGACGAAAAAAATGTAAATCCATGGTCTGATGTTTTAACAGAAGAAAAATACAGAGAACTGTTTGGATATGAAAAACACGTATTTACAGGTGTTGACTATGTAGAATATTACAAACAGCTTATTCAGGAAGCCGGCGCTGAAGTTGAAATTATTTTCGCAAACAACCCGAAAGCTATTCTTTCCTACACAAAGAGCGTTCTTGCCTGTGACATTCATACTCGCCAGAGAACAAAACGCATTCTGAAAGCAAACGGCGCTGAAAAAGTATATGCTCTTGACGATATTATGACAAAGAGCATCAATGGCAGCGGTTATAACAATGATTACGGACTTTTGGGTTCCAACAAAGCAACTGAAGATACTGTAAAGCTTTTCCCAATTAAATGTGAGGAAGTTGTTACCACTATTCATAACTCTATCCTGGAAAAAACAGGAAAAAATGTAGAAGTTATGGTATACGGTGATGGTGCATTTAAAGATCCTGTAGGAAAAATCTGGGAACTGGCTGATCCAGTTGTATCTCCTGCTTATACTGCAGGTCTGGAAGGTACTCCGAACGAAGTAAAATTAAAATATCTGGCTGATAATGATTTTGCTGATTTATCAGGAAATGAATTAAAAGATGCTATTAAAAATTATATTACAGAAAAAGATGAAAAAGCTGCCAGCTTAAAAGGTACTATGGTAACACAGGGTACTACACCAAGACGTCTTACTGACCTTTTAGGTTCTTTAGCTGACCTTACTTCCGGTTCCGGTGATAAGGGAACTCCAATTATCTATATTCAGGGATATTTTGACAACTACGCAAAATAAAAAATACAAGCACGACAGTGACTTGACAGGTTTATCGCACAAAAAAAGGAAGTCATGGATTTTCTCCACTGCTTCCTTTTTTATTTTCCTTATCTGTATATAATATCTTCACGTCCCGGTCCGTTAGAAACCATAGTAATCGGAAAACCTATCTTTTCCTCTACAAATTCAATGTACTTACGGCAGTTTTCCGGTAAATCCTCGTATTTCTTAATACCGCGGATATCACAGTTCCATCCCGGCAACACTTCGATTACCGGTTTTGCTTTTTCCAAAAGACCTGTTGTAGGAAATTCTGTTGTAATTTCTCCCTCAATATCATAAGCCACACAAACTGGAATTTCTTTTAAATATCCCAAAACATCAAGTACAGTAAAGGCTACGTCTGTAGTCCCCTGAATACGGCATCCATATTTAGATGCTACACAGTCAAACCAGCCCATACGTCTTGGACGTCCTGTGGTAGCGCCGTACTCTCCTCCGTCACCGCCTCTACGTCTTAATTCATCTGCTTCCTCTCCAAAAATTTCAGATACAAAAGCACCTGCACCTACTGCACTGGAATATGCCTTACATACTGTAATAATTTTCTTTATTTCATAAGGAGGTATTCCTGCACCTACTGCACCATAAGCTGCCAGTGTGGAAGAAGATGTTACCATAGGGTAAATACCGTGATCAGGATCTTTTAAAGAACCTAACTGACCTTCCAGCAAAATTTCTTTTCCTTCTTTTAAAGCATTCCATAAAAGCAGGGAAACATCACATACATAAGGTGCAATCATTTCTTTGTATTCTTTTAATTCCTTTACAATATCTGCCGGATTTAAAAGAGGTTTATGATATAAATACTCTAAATCCACGTTTTTCTTCTGACAGATATTTTCTGCTTTCTCCATGAGAACTGCTTCGTCTTCGAAAAGCTCACTGACCTGAAAACCAATTTTTGCAAATTTATCAGAATAAAATGGTGCAATTCCGGACTTGGTAGAGCCAAAAGATTTTCCTGCCAGCCTTTCTTCCTCATATTCATCAAATTTAATATGATAGGACATCACAATCTGTGCTCTATTTGATATCTTAATATCAGGCATAGGAACTCCCTGATCTACGATTGACTGAAGCTCATGACACAACACCGGTATGTTCAGCGCTACACCATTTCCGATAATGCTTGTTGTACGATCATTAAATACACCTGACGGCAGACTGTGCAGTGCAAATTTTCCATAATTATTTACGATTGTATGTCCGGCATTTGCTCCACCTTGAAATCTCACTACAATATCTGCTTCCTTTGCCAGCATATCTGTAATTTTACCTTTGCCTTCGTCTCCCCAGTTCGCTCCTACTACGGCTTTTACCATTTTCTATTCCTCCTATAATATTGGAATCCATTTCATTTACTAAAGTATAATACACCATTTTTTCTGAGAAATAAAGTAAAAATAGTTTTCCTCCAACCAGAAAATTTTGTTCAATTTTACCTCTTAAAGGCAATTCATCGCCTCTTTAATATTAGCAACACCAATCAGCTTAATGTCATATTTTCCCTGCAAACTTTCTACATTTGCCTTTGGCATAATACAGGAAGTAAATCCCAATTTTTCTGCTTCCCTCACTCTGCTTTCTGCCATGCTGACACCACGTACTTCCCCAGAAAGTCCCACCTCACCGAAAATCAAAGTCTGCTCATCAATTACCTGATTTTTATAACTGGATACAATGGCAAGAACAACGCCTAAATCAATGGCCGGCTCTCCAAGCTTCATGCCTCCTGCCAGATTAACATAGGCATCACAGTCTCCCAGATGAAGACCTGCTCTCTTTTCCAAAACTGCCATAAGCAAATTCACACGGTTGTAGTCAATTCCCACAGAAGTTCGCCTTGGCAGGCCAAAGTTTGTTCTGGTAACAAGTGCCTGTATTTCAATTAAAATAGGGCGTGTACCTTCTATGGAGCAGACAACTGCTGTACCGGAAGCATCTGTAGGTCTACCGTTTAACATAACCTGAGAGGGATTTTTCACTTCCATGAGTCCTTTTTCCCGCATTTCAAAAACGCCGATTTCATTGGTTGAGCCAAATCGGTTTTTTACACCTCTTAAAATCCGGTAAATAACCTGTCTGTCTCCTTCAAAATACAGTACCGTATCTACCATGTGCTCCAACACTCTGGGACCTGCCACACTTCCGTCCTTTGTAACATGTCCTACAATAAAGACAGAAATTCCCATTCCCTTTGCAATCTGCATAAGAACTCCTGTGGACTCTCTTACTTGAGAAACACTGCCCGGCGCAGAGGAAATTTCTTCATTATACATAGTCTGAATAGAGTCGATTACTACCATTTCCGGTTTCACTCTTTCAATGACACCGCGGATACTTTCTAAATTTGTCTCACATAAAAGCAGTAGATTTTCATTAAATTCTCCTATTCTCTTTGCCCTCAGCTTAATCTGTCCCAAAGACTCCTCACCAGAAACGTATAAAACCTTGTGTCCATTCTTGGTAAGCTGTCTGCACACCTGCAGAAGAAGTGTAGATTTTCCAATACCGGGATCTCCTCCCACAAGAACCATAGAACCGGGAACAATGCCGCCTCCCAGCACCCTGTCCAGTTCTTCTATTTCTGTTTTAATTCTGTCATTTTCCTGTATGGAAATATCTGCAAGAATAACCGGTTCGTTTTTCTTCCCCCCGGAATTGCCCGAAGTGGAAGCTGTTTTTCCTTTTGTTGTCACAGACACAGTCTCCTCCACAAAAGAATTCCATTCTCTGCATCCCGGACACTGTCCCAACCACTTAGGAGACTCATATCCACAGTTTTGACAGAAAAATAATGTTTTTTTCCCTTTTGCCATGTTTTCTCTTTCCTTTTTTCAACAAACGAGGCTGCCGCATTAAGTGCATATCCGAAAGTTCCACCAGTTTCGAATACTGCTTAGTGCGACAGCCCTATCTTACTTATTCCCTACTATCTGATACTTAAATTCTCTCAATCTGTACGGCTACCTGCTCTGCCTGCTCCAGTTCCACACTGAAAGACAGCTTACCGCCCAAATTTGTCTTCATCTGTCCGGCTTCCTCTCCATCGATTACAATCTTATACTCAGCATCTTCTTCCATTTCTACAGTAATCTGGGTATCCTGAGGGCCTTCTACCGTAAAGCTCATTTTGTCCTCTTTTTCTTCTAAATCTAAAACTGTAGTACCCGGTACAGATTCATATACAAACATACCATTTCTTTCCAGTTTTGTAATTTCCTTATATGTTTTTACTTTGTATATATCCCCATCGTACTCAAAGTCGGATACCTTTGACTTCTGTGCTAACTCATAGTTACCAAAGCTGATTTTACCATTTTCTTCTGTACGAATTAATTCTTTTACCACTGACATAGTTATGTCCTCCCGCTTGTGTCTTTCATTGTTCCGTCTTTTCAGACTTTTTTCTTGCCTGTCAGGCATCTTGTATTGGTATAACAATATTACCATATATTTTATTTTTTTGCTAGTCGTTTTGTACATTTATAATAAAATTTATCTTTTCTTTAGACAAGCCAATGGTAACGCTGTCTCCCGCTTTTATCCTGCCTTCCAGAATTTCCTCTGCCATTGCATCTTCAATTTTACTTTGAATGGCTCTTTTTAAAGGACGTGCTCCGTATTTTGGATCAAAGCCTTCTTTTCCAATAAGTTCTTTCACATTTTCTCGAATTTTCACATCAATATTTAACTGATTTTTACAGCGTTTTATAAACTCTTTTAAAAGAAGTCCTACAATCTTCTTAATCTCCTCTTTGTTTAAAGTATGGAATACGATAATATCATCAATACGATTTAAAAATTCCGGCTTAAAGAGTCTCTTTACTTCTTCCATTACGCTATCTTTCATTTTCTTATAATCCGCCTGTGCATCATCTACTATTCCAAATCCCAGTTTTTTCGGTTCTACAATAGCCTGTGCTCCTGCGTTGGAAGTCATAATAATAATAGTTTCTTTAAAGTCTACTTTTCTGCCCTGTGCATCGGTAATATGACCATCATCCAATACCTGCAAAAGAAGATTGAATACATCAGGGTGTGCTTTCTCAATCTCATCAAACAACAACACACTATAGGGGTTTCGTCTTACCTTTTCACTTAACTGACCACCTTCTTCATATCCCACATATCCCGGCGGTGAACCAATCAGTTTGGAAACACTGTGTTTCTCCATATACTCTGACATATCTACACGGATCATGGCATCTTCGCTGCCGAAAACCGCCTCCGCCAAAGCCTTAGAAAGTTCTGTTTTTCCCACACCAGTAGGTCCTAATAAAAGGAAAGAGCCAATAGGACGTTTCGGATCTTTCAATCCCACTCTGCCTCGTTTAATAGCTTTTGCCACCGCTGTAACTGCCTCGTCCTGTCCGATTACACGTTTATGAAGCTGATTTTCCAACTTTGCCAGTCGTTTAGACTCCCCTTCTGTAAGCTTTTTCACCGGTATTTTTGTCCACTGGGCAACTACCAGTGCAATATCATCCTCTGTAACAAACAATTTTTTATTTTTACACTGTCTTTCAAAGCGTTTTCTTGCTTTTTCTACCGTTGCTCCTATTTCTTTCTGCTCCTCTTGAAGCTTACCTGCAAGAACAAAATCCTGATTTTTCACTGCTTCTTCTTTTTCTACGCATATATCTCTTAAACGAATCTCTGCTTCCATCAGTCCATCCGGAGTCTTATAACCAGAAATCTGCACTTTTGAGCATGCTTCATCTAATAAATCTAATGCCTTATCCGGAAGAAATCTGTCATTTATATAGCGCACTCCCATGGCAACTGCTGCCTTCACTGCACTTTCCTCAATGACAACACCATGGTGATTTTCGTAATAAGGTACTAATCCTCTCAAAATTTCCTCGGACTCTTCCTTTGTAGGTTCTTCTACTGTTACCGGCTGAAATCTTCTCTCTAAAGCAGGATCTTTTTCGATGTGTTTACGATATTCCTCGATAGTAGTTGCACCGATAAGCTGAATTTCCCCTCTGGAAAGAGAAGGTTTCAAAATATTAGAAGCATCCAATGCCCCTTCTGCACCACCTGCTCCGATAAGTGTATGAAGTTCATCTAAAAATAAAAGAATTCTTTTATCATTAGAAGCCTCCCAAACTACACGCTTAATTCTCTCCTCAAACTCACCTCTGTATTTAGAGCCTGCCACCATAGCAGATAAATCCAATACGAGAATACGCTTATCTGCCATATTTTCAGGAACCATTCCACTTACAATCTTCTGTGCAAGTCCTTCTATAATTGCTGTTTTTCCGACTCCCGGTTCACCAATCAGACAGGGATTGTTCTTTGTTCTTCTGCTTAAAATCTGGATAATACGATTAATCTCTTTTTCTCTTCCTACAACAGGATCCAGCTTTCCCATGGCTGCCATTTCTGTTAAATCTCTGCCGTACTGATCCAGCATGGGTGTGGCACTTCTCTCTTCTTTTGTCAGTGTGCCTTCTCTTCCCATGACTTTCATAAGCTCTGCATACAGCTTTTGATTACCTACTCCCATGGTATGCAAAAGTCTTGCACCTACACAGTCACTTTCTTTTAACATAGCAATTAAAATATGTTCTGTGCCGATTTCCGCACTTTCCATATTTTTTGCTTCTTCTGCTGCTTTTGCAAGTACCTTCCTGCTTCTGGGGGTATATCCCTGAGGTTCTTCCAGCAGCACATCGGAAGATGGCGCTACCAATTTTTCCATAAGCTCCAGCAGTTTCTTCTGTGTAATGCCGGCTTCCGCCAGAATTTCTCCTGCTGTACCATCCTTCACAGCCAGAAGTCCTGCCAGTATATGTTCTGTCCCAATATAATTATGGCTGCATTTTCTGGCAGTTTCCTCTGCCAGCTTCAAAGCCTTTAATGCCCACTTTGAGTATTGCGTTTTCATGTATCTCTCCTATTCTATTTATATTCTTCAAAAATTTCATCAATTAAGGCATGCACTTCTTCTCTTGTAATATTCTTACAACAGCCCTTTGCCAGAACCGGCAAAAGATTTTCCTTCATTTCCTCCAATGCTCTGATTTTATCCACATCAATGGAAATGACTGCGCCTCTGCGTCTGTCTATACTAAGAAATCCTTCCTGCCTCAGTACAGAATATGCTTTATTTACTGTGTGCATGTTAATTCCTATGGTATCCGCCAGCTGCCTTACAGAAGGAAGCGTCTCCCCCACCTTCAGCCGATCCGTGGCAATTCCCATAATAATCTGATTACAAAGCTGTACATAAATTGCTTCATCACTGTTAAAATCAATTTCAATCAGCATGCCTTCACCCTCTTTCCAGATTGTTATATCTAATATAGCATAGATAGAATTTTTAGTAAAGAAAAAAAGAAGCCGCTTTTGCAGCTCCTTTTCCCTTCTTCTTATGCTTCATCAATTGCTTTTCCAATATCGTTTCGCATATATTTATTTTCGAAGTTAATCCATTTTGTTGCCTCATAAGCATTGGCTCTTGCCTCTTTTAAGTCAGCCCCTTTTGCAGTAACACCCAAGACACGTCCGCCGTTTGTTACAATTTTTCCGTCTTTGAAAGCTGTGCCTGCGTGGAAAACATAATAACCATCTTTGTCTTTAAAGTTCTCCAGACCTTCAATTGGATATCCTTTTTCATAAGAAACTGGATAACCATCAGAAGCCAGAACAACACATACTGTTGCATTATCTTCAAACTGCAAATCAATTTCATCTAATCTTCCATCTACACAAGCTTCAAAAACTTCCACAATATCATTTTTCAATCTTGGAATAACAACCTGTGCTTCCGGATCACCGAAACGTGCATTATACTCTAATACTTTCGGTCCTTTTTCTGTAAGCATCAAACCAAAGAAAATAATTCCTTTAAATTCTCTGCCTTCTGCTGCCATGGCATCTACAGTTGCCTGATATACATATTTTTCACAAAATTCATCTACTTCCTTTGTATAGAAAGGACTTGGTGAAAATGTTCCCATTCCGCCTGTATTTAAACCTTCATCTCCGTCTTTTGCACGTTTGTGATCCTGTGCAGAAGTCATGGTTTTAATGGTCTTTCCGTCTACAAAAGAAAGTACAGATACTTCACGTCCCGTCATAAATTCTTCGATAACTAAAGTATTTCCTGCAGAACCGAATTTCTTATCCAGCATAATTGTACGGACACCTTCTTCTGCTTCTTCTAATGTATTACAGATTAAAACCCCTTTTCCAAGAGCCAGTCCATCTGCTTTTAATACAACAGGGAACTCTACTTTCTCACGAAGGTAAGCAAGAGCTTTTTCTGCATCTTCAAAGTTTTCATAAGCTGCTGTAGGAATATTATATTTCTTCATCAAATCTTTAGAAAATGCTTTTGAGCCTTCCAGAATTGCTGCATTCTTTCTCGGTCCGAATACTCGCAGTCCTTCTTTTTCAAAAACATCTACAACGCCGCCAACTAACGGATCATCCATACCAACAACAGTTAAATCTACTGCGTTTTCTTTTGCAAAAGCTGCCAATTTTTCAAATTCCATAGCTCCGATTGGCACACATTCTGCAAATTCTGCAATTCCTGCATTTCCCGGTGCACAGTAAATTTTATCCACCTTCGGACTTTTTGCAACCTTCCATGCAATGGCATGCTCTCTGCCGCCGCTTCCTATAATCAATACTTTCATACTTCTTATGCTCCCTTCTTATTCTTTAAATTTTACCAGTCCATCTACAACTTTTATTTTATCATTTGCAATTAAATCAATTGCCTTTGGCATAATTTTCCATTCTGCCTCCTCCATAACTCTGCGCTGAAGAATTTCCGGTGTATCTCCCTGACGAACTTCCACTGCTTTCTGTAAAATAATTGGACCAGTATCCGTACCTTCATCTACAAAATGTACCGTTGCTCCCGTTACTTTTACTCCTCTTTCCAATACACCCTCATGAACCTTCAACCCATAATAGCCTGTACCGCAGAAAGATGGAATAAGCGCCGGATGGATATTGATGATTTTATTAGGATAAGCCTTTACCATAATCTCCGGAATAACCACAAGACAACCTGCCAGAACAACTAAATCAACATTATAAGACTGAATTGTTTCAAGTAAAGCCTGATTAAATTTTGCTCTGGTTTCATAGCTCTTGGGGGATATGCACTTTGCCTCTATTCCCTTATTTCTTGCTCTCTCCAAAGCATAAGCGTTTGCATTATTGCTGATTACCACAGCTATCTCAGCATTGGTAATGTCACCCTTATCTATTGCGTCCATAATGGCCTGAAGATTGGTTCCTCCGCCAGACACTAACACTGCCATTTTCATCATATTTACTCAGCCTTTCTTTTATAAACAGGAAAAGGGCTGCCGCTGCAACCCTGATTTTTCCTATCTTATACTAATTTAACACCTTTTTCTCCTTCTTCAATCTTACCGATTACATAAGGAGTATCCCCTGCTGCTTTGATAGCTTCCATTGTTTTATCTACGTCTGCCGGATCTACTGCCACAATCATACCAATACCCATGTTATATGTATTGTACATCATTTGTTCTTCAATATTTCCTGTCTTTGCCATTAATGTAAAGATTGGAGGAATTGGATAGCTGTCTTTTTCTACAACAGCACAAACACCATCTTTTAACATACGTGGAATATTTTCGTAAAATCCACCGCCTGTAATATGACTGCAGGCTTTTACAGTAACACCTGCTTCTTTTACTTTTTTCAATGCTTTTACGTAAATTCTTGTAGGAGCAAGTAAAGCTTCTCCTAAAGTGGTTCCTAATTCATCATAATAAGTATCTAAAGACTCTTTTGTAATCTCAAATACTTTTCTTACTAATGAAAATCCGTTACTGTGAACACCTGAAGATGCCATACCAATTAAAACATCACCTGCTTTTAAGTTTTCTCCAGTAATCATATCTTTCTTATCGCAAACACCAACTGCAAAACCTGCTAAATCGTAATCATCTTCCGGCATAAGTCCAGGATGCTCTGCTGTTTCACCACCGATTAAAGCAGCCTCAGACTGTAAACATCCTTCTGCAACACCTTTTACAATTGTAGCAATTTTTTCAGGATAATTTTTTCCGCATGCAATATAGTCTAAGAAAAACAATGGTTCTCCACCGGCACATGCAATATCGTTTACACACATTGCAACAGCATCAATACCGATTGTATCATGTTTGTCCATTACCATTGCCAACTTCACCTTTGTTCCGCAGCCGTCTGTACCGGACAATAACACAGGTTCTTCCATCTCTTTAATTTTTGCCAGAGAAAAAGCACCAGAAAAACCGCCTAATCCGCCAAGAACTTCTTCACGCATTGTTTTTTTCACATGTTCTTTCATTAATTCTACTGATTTGTATCCAGCTTCAATATCTACGCCAGCCTTCTTGTAATCCATTTTTTCTTCCTCCGCTTAATTTCTCTGATTTTTATTTATAGTTTTTATATCCTACTTCCTGTAATTTCGCATCTTTTGCAACAACCTGATCTTTCAATTCATCTTTATAATCTTTTAATTTCTGCAATAATGCTTCATCTGAAGTAGCTAAAATCTTGGCTGCCAGAATTGCTGCATTGGCTCCTCCGTTAATTGCAACAGTTGCAACAGGAATACCTGAAGGCATCTGAACAATAGAATACAGAGAGTCCCTTCCTCCTAAAGAAGTTGTATGCATTGGGATACCGATAACCGGCATTGGGAAAATTGCTGCACACATACCTGGAAGATGTGCTGCCATACCTGCTCCCGCAATAATAACTTTAAATCCTTTTTCTTCTGCTGTTTTTGCATATTCAAAGAATACATCCGGTTCTCTGTGGGCAGAAATAATAGTCATTTCATATTCAATCCCGAATTTTTCTAACATATCTGCCGCTTTGCTCATAACAGGCATATCTGAGTCGCTGCCCATAACAATTCCAACTTTTGCCATGATTGTTCTCCTTTAAATTTAATTCAGCTTATGCTGTATATTTTATTCTACAGCACAATTTTACATATTGTTACAAATAATGTCAACCGCAAAACCCTTTTTCTTTGCATTATCCGCAGAAAGGCTCATTTAATTTTTCTGTGCCTTCTAACACAAATTTTCCGTCACGGATAATTTCAATGCTTTCACCATCTTCTGTTTCCACCCAGATTTTATCCAACTCGTCATAAGGAATAGTAATATCTGTATGACAGCCCATATACGCTTTACTGATATCTTCCTTCCTCAAAATAGAAACCTCATTATCTCTTGCAATAATTTCTTTTCCATCAGGATTATAAACAGCAGTATCCTCTGACCAGCTATAGCAAGTGTCTCCTACTGCAAAGTGTGGTCCCATTTTTTCTGCAATTAAAATCGGCAGTAAATGTGCAATGTTATATTTCTGTGCCATTACATAAGCGGTAGTATTTGTTCCAATTGCAAATTCTCCCAGAGGAAGTGTTTCATGGTGATGAAGAAGATTTTCTTTTAAAAAGCTCTTATTTTCTTCTTCTGACTCAAAGTTTTTACAAGTATACTCTGCAATCTTTCCATCTTTAAAGAGAAGCTTCAGTCCTCTGTATTCCAAACCATCTAAAAATACTTTGGATACTGCCAAAGTTCCATTTGTCCCCTTCAGCATTGGTGATGTAAAGACTTCTCCAACCGGAATATTTACATCTGCCACGCAGTTCTCAAAGTTTGTCTGCTTGTCTGCATTTTCTAATGTATGAAGCTGAACAGTCAAATCTGTTTCATTCTCCCCTTTTCCAAGAATATGTACGCAAGTCCCCTTATCTAAGGCATCAATAATACTTTGCTGGATTTTTCTGTACAATTCGTTATCCAGCGTATTTAATTTTACAGTTTCTTCAAAAATTTCCTCAAACTTTTCTCCGATTTCTTTTACCGGATATGCAATAATCGTAAAACTTCTTTCTTCGCCTTTAATATAACGATTCACAATCTGACCGGATTCATTGTCATAAGATACCTGAAGTTTCTGCTGATGGGGTGTTAAAACACAAGCTTCCTTTATTTTTTCAGGCACAAAAGGTGTTTCTCCAAAAGTTTCCATGCATGCAGGACCTCCGTGAACAGCTGCCAGCTCCTTCACCTGCTCATAAGCTACCTGCAGAACTCTTAACTTTCTCTGGACAAATTCATGATCCAGATACAATGCTGCATCATCTTTGTGATCGTATTCAAATTGCTGATTTGGCACTGCTCCGTAATATCCAATTCTATGATGCTGTTTCTTATTTACAGAATGGACAGCACTTCGATAGATGACAGGCTTTAATCCCATTTCCGCAAACTGTCTGATTTCCTCTTTTACAATTCTCTCAAATCCCAACTGGAAACGAATGTTTACAGTCTTTTTCTTTGTAATATCCTTGCCGCCTAAAACAAAACCTTCTCTATATCCTTCTGTAAAAGTTCTTGCCATTGCCTGAATTTTTTCTTCCGGCAGTGTATTCAGGAAATTTGCCATACCGATTTCATTTTCTGTAATGTATTCCCCAAATTTATATAAATACCGAAGATCTGTCAAATCGCTGTCACAGATAATTTTTACAGCAAAATCTAAAGATGGATCAATTCCTTCTCTGACTCTGTATCCTACCATTTCATCACTGTAATCACTGATATACCAGTAAATGGCATCTTTTACATCCTTTGCGGATACATCTTCTTCCTCGAAAAGATTGTAAATCTGCACAAAGAGTTCCAAAACAACAGTCATATCAAACAAACGGTTCTCATACGCAAAAACAATCATTCCACGGATTTCTGTATACAAAAAGCTTAACAGCGAGCCAAACTCATCTCCCAACATTTTCTGTGCATAAGCAGGATTCCCATAGGAAGCACCATAATTTTGAGGCAAAATATCCTGATACAACGCCTGATTATTTTCTTCCAATTCCTGCTGTGTAGCATTATCAAGCCATCCCTTTTGTATCTTTTCATACAATTTATCCACCATCAAAATAAATTTTGCTGTTTCTCTGAAATATTCACCATAAGGTTCTTTTACAATCTCTTCTTTTTGAATTTCCTGAATTCTCTCCCTCATTAAAACATAGCGTTCTTCAAAAAACACATCATTCATCTTTCAAATTCCCCTTTTCCACATTTAAGTCTAATATTTCATGCACATAAGACTCCATAGTCTTTGAGCCTTCTCCTGTGCACTCATTTCTCTTTAACACCTGTGATTTCTTTATTCCACGTTCTCTCCATGATTTTCCGTCTGTAGCATGATTTAACATTAAAGGCTGAACATTGTCACAGACATGGGCGAACTTAGCTTCCGGTGTCTGCTGCTCCTCAAATTCATCCCACAACGCTCTTAACATTTCTGCCTGATCTTTTGGTAAAATGTTAAAAATTCTATCTGCTGCCTTTAACTCTCTTTCTCTTTTGGAAAGGTTTCCCACAGCATCATAAGCATAAGTATCTCCTGCATCAATTTCCACTAAATCATGTACCAATACCATGAGCATGGTCTTTGCCAAATCTATTTTTTCCTCAGAATATTCAGCTAAAAGTGCTACCATCAAAGCCAAATGCCAGGAATGCTCCGCATCATTTTCCTTTCGAATTCCATCTGATAAATAAGTCTGCCGACCAATGAACTTTGCCTTATCCATCTCCAGCAAAAATTCCATCTGTTTTTTCAACCGTTCTTCCATGTCCTTATCCTGCCTTTCTGTTATTAAGAAATTCCTATTAAGAAAAGTGCCAGCCAGATGACCATCAGCACTCCGTTTCCTACTGCTCCAATTTTACAAAAAAGCTGATCTCTGTTTTTCTCAGAAAAGCTCTTTAATCCAATAATAAATCCGTAAATAGAAAGGACAATGGCAATAAGTCCCAGAACACCCAGATACATACCACCTTTACCATGAAAAATCAAAGCACATAATGCAGCAACACAAAAAATTCCGAGAGAAATTCCGGCAAAAAACGTTGACGCTATTCCTTGTCCGGAATGCTGCTTTTTTGCAAAAGAATATTTATTTTTCTTCTTTGCCATTACTTGTTTCTCCTTTTTGTTCTTTTATAAAATAAATAGATGACGGCAAAAAATACATATCCCAATGCCGCACCCAGTGTATTCATAATCAAGTCATCTACATCAAAACATCCAAGCTTTGTGACCAACTGTATAGTTTCTACACAAAGACTTAGCGCAAAACCTGAAAATGTGATAAAGAAAAATCTTCTTGTATCTCTATGGATAATCGGAAGAATAAATCCAAAAGGAATAAATCCCACAACGTTTCCCAACAGATTCAACAGAACCGGCCACACACCCAATTGTTCCCGATACATCCAAAATCGTTTGATTTCCTGAAGAAATACCAAATTGTAATGATATTCTCTTTCCTCAAAACTCTGTATTCCAACGCGATCAGCAAAGAACAGAAAATACAACAACACGAAAAAATACAGTACAAATAAAACGGTACTGACTGTTTTGATTTTTTTCTTCACATTTTTATTCAATTTTAACCCCTTATTCTTTCTAAATAACGCCAAAGACGGGAGAACCCTTTCCCCCGCCCTCATTTGTCCTACATATTAAAATGTAATTTCTGACTTCCTTTTTAATAATCTAGCGCCGCTTACCAGCATCAGAATACCGGTTGTGATACCTGTAACCAGCACAATAATTCCTACTGCAATGCTTCCTACACCGCATCGTGTCATGGTTTTATAAACCTTTTCATTCATTTAGGAACACTTCCTTTTCTGATTATTTTACTCCATAGATTTCGTAGTATGCGTCAATAGCTTCTTTTGTCTTATCATCAATTACGACTTTTCCATTACACTCTCTATTGTATAAATGCTCTACCACTTCTTTCATTGTTACAATGGCATTTGTCTCAAATCCGTAAGTTTCTTTGATTTCGGAAAGTGCACTCTTATCACCTTTTCCTTTTTCCATACGATTTAAGGAAACCATCAAACCTACGATTTCCACATTTGCTGCTCCTCTTACTTTTGGAACTGTTTCTTCCATGGATTTTCCGGAAGTTGTTACGTCTTCAATCATAACTACTCTGTCTCCATCCTGCAGCTTGCTTCCTAAAAAGCTTCCTTTATCCGCACCATGGTCTTTTTCTTCCTTACGATCTGAGCAGTAACGCACTTCTTTTCCATACAATTCACTGTAAGCAATGGCTGTTACAACGCTGATTGGAATACCTTTGTAAGCCGGTCCAAACAGTACGTCAAAATCATCTCCATATTTGTCATGAATAGCTTTTGCATAATATTCACCTAATCTTTTTAACTGAGAACCTGTTACATAAGCTCCCGCATTCATAAAGAAAGGAGACTTTCTGCCACTTTTCAGGGTAAATTCTCCGAATTTTAAAACATCACTTTCCACCATAAATTCGATAAACTCTGCTTTATATGCTTCCATTTTTTGAAACCTCCATATTTATGGAGCTGTTGCACTTCGTACAACAGCCCTTTCTCACCTATTAAATCTATTCAATTCTATCACAATTTTTCAGTTATTTCAATCAAACAAATTTTCCCTCCAACGACAACAATGCATCAACTCCCTTTCCTTGCACAATCTCAACAATTCCAAATATTACAAGTGCTATAGCTGCAGTCCAACATATTGATTTCCCAATTAATAAAAAAATCAAATTAAGTATTGCTGTAGTAACAGTGGCAGTTTCAAAAATCATCCACATATGCACTTTCTCCTCCAAATAGCAAAAGGAGACTATCACATGAAACTCCATGTCACAGTCTCCCCGCCTCTATTTTACAATTCCGATTAAATCTCGGATATCTTCAATCTTATTTTTCTCCATATAAGACTCAATGCCTCTGATTGTCTCTACAGTCGCATACGGATTGGTAAAGTTAGCCGTTCCGATAGATACTGCTGTAGCACCTGCCATAATAAATTCCAGTGCGTCCTCTGCATTCTGAATACCGCCCATTCCGATAATCGGAATATTTACAGCCTGTGCGACCTGATAAACCATGCGTACTGCTATTGGTTTCACACATGGGCCGGAAACACCCCCTGTTTTATTGGCAAGGGCAAAGGTTCTTCTATTAATATCAATTTTCATACCTGTCAGCGTATTGATAAGTGAAACTGCGTCTGCTCCCCCTGCCTCTGCTGCTCTTGCAATTTCTGCAATGTCAGTGACATTCGGTGTCAGTTTCATAATTATCGGCTGTTTTGCAATCTTTTTAATCTGTGCAGTAAGTTCCTCTACATGCTTTGGATCCTGACCGAAAGCAAGGAAATTAGCATTTACATTTGGACAGGAAATATTGATTTCCAGCATATCTGCCGGTTCATCCGCCAGACGTTCTACCACTGCCAGATATTCTTCCGGTGCATGTCCGCATACGTTTACAATTACTTTTGTATCAAACTGCTGCAGATAAGGTAAATCTCTTTCGCAGAATACTTCCATTCCTGGATTTTGAAGTCCAATAGCATTCATCATACCGCTGTGAATTTCTGCAATTCTAGGTGTGGGATTTCCCTGCCACGGTACATTTGCAACACCTTTTGTTACCACTGCCCCCAGCTCATTCAAGTCTACAAACTCGCTGTACTCTGCTCCAGAGCCAAAAGTACCAGAGGCTGTCATAACAGGATTTTTCAATTCAATCCCGGCAATTTTTACTTTTGTATTCATTACAGTTCCACCTCCGTACTTAAAAAGACCGGTCCGTCCTTACAAATTCGCTTATTATGTACGTGAGAATGATGGTCCACTTCCTTTGACTTACATACACATGCCAGACATGCACCAACTCCGCATGCCATTTTTTCTTCCATAGAAATATAGCAAAGAATGTTATTTTCCTCTGCATAATTCTTAATTGCACGAAGCATTGGTGTTGGACCACAGGCAAAAATCACATCTGCAGTAAGATTATTTTCCCGAATAGCATCCATAACATTTCCCTTTGTTCCTACACTTCCATCTTCTGTAGCAACTACAAGATGACCATTTTTTTCCAAATCTTCCTTCAGAAAAATTTCATTGTTGCGATAACCGGCAATAATTGTCACATTCGCATCTGCTTCCTTTGCTGTCTGCACCATAGGAGGAATCCCAATCCCTCCTCCCATCATAAACACTTTTTTCCCTTTCACTTCTTCCATTGGAAATCCATTTCCCAATGGACCTAAAATATCTACTGTATCTCCGCTTACAAGAGAAGAAAATTCCTTTGTTCCTTCTCCCGCAATTCTATACACAATACGAAGCATTCCTTTTTCTTTATCGATTTCACAAATACTAATGGGTCTTGGAAGAATTTTCCCAGAATCCTTACAGTACAAAGAAATAAACTGTCCCGGTTTTGCCTGCACTGCAATTTCTTCTGCATTCAGCCACAGACTGTAAATATCTGTTGCTATCATTTCCTGACTTACCACGGTACTTGTCATTTTTAATTTTGCCATTTTCATTCTCCTTATTTTGCAGCTTCCAATGCTCCTGTAATATCTGCAATCATCTCCTCAGCTGCTGCTCTTGATGCATCTGCAAAATTTTCTTCTCCAAATTTTGCATATTTTTCCTGTTTATAAGCTGCAATAATTCCACGAGAAGAATTTACAATGGCTCCTAAACCATCTTCATTGAAGAAGTGAACTAAATCTTTGCCCTGTCCGCCCTGTGCGCCGTAACCAGGAACAAGAATGTAAGCCTTTGGCATAATCTTTCTGAGAGTTTTACCCATTTCAGGATAAGTTGCACCAACCACAGCACCTACATAGCTGTAAGAGTCGCCCATGCAGGTCTCTCCCCACTGTGCTACTTTTTCTCCTACTAATTCGTATACAGGTCTATCTCCCACCATCTGATCCTGAAAATCTCCACTGGAAGGATTGGATGTTTTTACAAGAATGAAAAGACCTTTCTTTTCTTCTTTGCACACATCGATAAACGGTGTAATACTGTCTGCGCCCATATACGGGTTTAATGTAACGAAATCTTCATCAAACGGTGCAATTTTATTTGCTCCAATCTGTACTTTTCCGATATGACCTGTTGCATAAGCAGCGGAAGTAGAACCGATATCTCCACGTTTAATATCTCCGATTACCACAAGGTCTTTGGATTTACAGTAATCTACTGTTTTCTTAAAAGCCATAATTCCCGGAATACCGAACTGCTCATACATGGCAATCTGTGGTTTCACTGCCGGAATTAAATCGTATGTTTTATCTACAATTTCTTTGTTAAACTGCCAGATTGCTTCTGCAGCTCCTTCTAAAGTTTCCCCAAATGCTTTAAATGCTTTTTCCTGAATGTGTTTTGGGATATAGTTTAACATTGGATCTAATCCTACCACAATCGGTGCCTTTGTTTTCTGAATTTTCGCAGTCAGTTTGTTAATCATGATTTCTCCTCCAATAGTTCTTCTTTCTTACTCTTTTCCTTTACTCTTCTATATATGCAATTTCACCGTCACAGATAGTTGCTTTTACCATACCTTTTACTTTTCTTCCATTAAACGGTGTATTTTTTCCTTTTGACTCAAAGGTTTTGCTGTCAATTACATATTCCTTTTCTGGATCAATAATTGTAATATCTGCAGGACTTCCCACTTCCAGACGACCTCTGTCTGAGTGAATAACCTTTGCAGGATTATAACTCATTTTTTCAGCCATCTGCAACGGTGTTAAAACTCCCTTGTGTACCAGTTCTGTCATAGTAAGTGCCACAGCAGTCTCCAATCCCACAATACCAAAAGGTGCTTCTATCATGGAACGCTGTTTTTCTTCTCTGCTGTGTGGTGCATGGTCTGTGCTGATTACATCCAGAACACCATCTTTTAATCCTTTTACAAGTGCGTCTCTGTCTTCCTTTGTACGCAATGGAGGATTCATTTTATAATTTGCATCACCTGCAATCATATCATCAGATGTAAGAATAAAGTGATGTGGGCAGACTTCTCCTGTGACAGGAAGTTTTTCTTCCTTTGCTAGTTCAATCATACGCACACTATCCTTTGTAGAACAATGGCATAAGTGCAGACTTGCCCCTGTTTCTTTTGCAAGTACAATATCTCTTGCTACAATAATGTCTTCTACTGCATTGCTGATACCCGGAAGCCCCAGCTCTTTTGATTTTTCGTCTTCATTTACACAGCCGCCATTTACCATATTCTGGTCCTCACAATGAGCAAAAACCGGAATATCATGTTCTGCGGCAATTCTCATTGCTTCTTTATAAAGCTTAGTGTTCATCACAGATTTTCCGTCCTCACTGATTGCCGGAATTCCTGCTTTTATCATACCTTCTATATCTGCCAGTTCCTCTCCTTTTTGCTGCTTTGTCACAGCTCCAATCTGGAGAACATGAATAGGCGCCAGCTCTTTTGCTTTGTTGTGTACATAATTTACACGATCAGCACAATCAATAACCGGCTTTGTATTAGGCATTGCCAGAATTGTAGTAAATCCACCCTTTGCACCTGCCTTTGCACCTGTTATAACATCTTCTTTATATGTCAATCCAGGATCACGTAAATGTACATGTAAATCAATCAGTCCTGGCATTACATAACAGCCCTTGGCATCAATGATTTTTTCAGGTGTTTCCTTACTTTCTAATTTCTCGCCGATTTCCTTAATCGCACCGTCTTCTACAAGAATATCACCGACTTTATCGGTCTGGTCTGATGGATTTAAAATACGTCCTTTTTTAATCAGTATCTTCATAGATTTTCATATCCTTTCTGATTATTATATAAATAGTAACACACACATTTTCTTTCGTCAATTACACTTTTCCCTTGACTTTTACACATCAAAGGAATATACTAATTATGTCAAAGATATAGTGGATATTAGTATTAAATGGTTTTTAGAGAGAGTATTATCATTTTTATACATAATATTATCTCTAAAGACCATTTAATTTTTTATCCAACCATTTTTATTTTTATGGAGGTAACACTATGAACAAGGGAACTGTTAAATGGTTCAACGCAGAAAAAGGATACGGATTTATCACAGGAGAAGATGGACAGGACGTTTTCGTACATTTCTCTGCAATCAATGGAGAAGGCTTCAAATCTTTAGAAGAAGGTCAGGCTGTAAGTTATGATTTAACAGAAGGCGCTCGCGGAATGCAGGCTGCTAACGTTGAAAAATTATAATTTTCCGGTATTTAGAATATTCTAATGAGAAAAAAGGCACCGCTTATGCGGTGCTATTTTTTATTATAACTCTATTTCATATGGGATATAGTCACTCCTTATTGGCTCCAACTATCTATCATTGCCTTTGACGAACGGTTCATCTCCATGCGAAATTCTGCTTCAAACTTTCTTTTGCTATATCGCTCAAGGCATTCCTTTAGCTTTTCATCATTCACCTTTAATTTTCTTTTAAATGCCTCTCTTGTTTCTTCTGTATCTTTATCCGGATAAGTATCTGTAAAAACAATGTCTTCCACTTTAAAACGCTCCGGTTTTATTCGATTTTTCTGCTGTTTCGTAGGTCTTCCCAGAACCAGCATAGAAATAGGTAACACATACTTTGGCAAATTCAAAAGTTTTTGATTGTCCTCGTAATTTTCCAGAATATCTCCGATGTAACAAGAGCCTATTCCCATGGACTCTGCTGCCACAACTGCATTTTGTGCTGCAATGATACAGTCCTGCATAGCTAAGAACAAATCACCCTCTCTCATTGGAGGAATTGTCATTTCATAGCTTTCCAACACATCATACCATCTCTGGTAATCTGCCAGAAAAACTAACACCATAGGTGCTTCTGCAATAAAATTCTGATTGTCACATCTCTTTGCAAGAATATTCTTAATCTCCTGTGACCGAATATCAAGAATGCTAAACAGTGACATATTCCCTGCTGTAGGTGCCTGTATTGCTGCTTCTAAAATCAATCTTTTTTCTTCTTCTGTAATTTTTTCATCTGAAAATACTCTTACAGATTTTCTTAAAAAAAGCTCTTGTATTGTACG